>Ga0307378_10006855_pt1 | contig 15452 bp, 14 predicted proteins | sample UN1MG_FD_202238 | JGI IMG/M metagenome (GOLD analysis project Ga0307378, IMG submission 202238) | Soil microbial communities from Risofladan, Vaasa, Finland - UN-1 | ecosystem: Environmental > Terrestrial > Soil > Coastal area > Acid sulfate soil | place: Finland: Risofladan, Vaasa | collected...
AACAACCTCCAGCAAAACAAATATTTTCTTCGAGATAAGATTTCTCCTTAAGTTCGTTTAGGTAATCTAATAATGCATTTTCAAAGTTTTTCTGGAGGATATATGCTTTCTCATCAGTATTTTTGAACTTATATTGTTCATCATAAGGTCTAAAGTCAAATGTTACATATGGAATTGAATTGCAATAGAGATCTTTTGACAATTGATATCCATCATGTTCTTTATCATATGAATCATTTTTACCATATGCAGATAATCCCATAATTTTTCCACTATGGCTGATAGCATCTTTTAGTGGAAATTGTTTTTTCATCTTTTGACTATATATTACATGTGCAAAAGAAAAATAATAATTACCAAATTCATTTACATTTTCTAATCCAGGAAAGAATCTAAAAATTCCTTTTTCTTTATTAAAATATCCTATTGAATTAGTCTCAACATTATTGATTTCTTCAAAGTTATATCGACAAAGAGATCCTCCTCTTCCATCAAGAGTTATGAATGTACCTTCATTGAAATCACAAGAAAATACAGAAGATGCTGCATGACATAAATGATGAGATACAAACTTTATTTTACAATTCGGAAATAAAGTTTGTATCTGTGACTGTGTTTTTCCTTCATATACATTTTTGTGCCAAATGGCATGAGGCATTGTTGGAACATAAACTAAATCAATATCATCATGAGATAGGTTACCCGTAGATAAACAGTATTCTATGGACTTACTTGGAAAGTTTCCATAATATTTAATTCTGGTAAGTCTTTCTTCAGAAATACTGGTGATATGATTCCCATTAGAAATTAGTGTTGCTCCTGCATCATGAGACCATATTGAGTCATCAGTACTTACATCCCAATCAAATGCACCAAAAAGTCCTAAAATGTTCATCCGTAACTTATCTCACTTCTCTTAACAACATAATTTCCAATCACAAGATAATCAATATCAAGATTATTAAATGCTTTGATTGCATCTTCTGGTGATTCTACAATAGGTTCTCCGTTATCATTAAATGAGGTATTAAGAACCACAGGAATACCAGAAACTTCTTTAAACTTTTGAATCAATGTAGTAACTTCTGGTTGAAGTTCTTTGGTAACTGTTTGAATTCTACAGGTATTATCTACATGAGTAATAGCACCAATCTCACCTCTCTTTTCTTCTTTTACTGTAAGTGAGTACAACATATAAGGGGAACAGAAATCTTCTTCAAAGTAATCATTAAGATGTTCTTCAAGAATAATACCAGCAAAAGGTCTCCAGTATTCTCTATGTTTCACTCTAGAGTTCATGATGTCCTTATTTTTTGCTGGGCCAGGATGCATTAGGAGTGATCTAGAACCTAGTGCTCTTGGGCCAAATTCACTTCTATTTTGGAACCAACCAATAATTTTATTTTTATTGAGTTCTTGTGCAGTAAACTCACAAAGTTCTTCAAAGTTCTCATACTTCTGATATTTCATATCACCTCTTATTAATTGTTGTTCAATAGTGTCTTGTGTATATTCTTTCCCAAGAAGTGCAATATTATTTGGAAGATTAATTTCTTCTTTATTTTGGAACGCACCAAAGCAAGCAGCACCAAAATGTAGTCCTACATCATTAGGATACGGTGGAACATGAATATCTTCAAATAAACCACTTTGTTTTAAAAGACTATTCCCAAGAACATTTAGGAAAGAACCACCAGCAAGACAAATATAATCATCAAGATATGATTTTTCTTTCAGTTCGGTTACATAATCAATCAAAGCACATTCAAAATTTCTTTGGAGAATATATGCTTTTTCATCTGGATTTTTAAAGGTATGATTTTCTTTATAAGGTCTACCATAAAAAGTCACATAAGGAACATCTTCATAAACAAGATCTTTTGAGAGTTGATAGTCTTTGAGTTCTTCTGTAAAGTTTAAATGACTTCCATATGCAGAAAGTCCCATAATTTTACCATCCCAAGATTCTCTATATTTTTCATCATAACCATCAATTTGTTTTTGTATTTTTTCACAATAGATTTTATGGGACAATGAGTGATAATAAGCACCAAATTCATTGACATTTGGAAGACCAGGAAAGAATCTGAAAATTCCTTTTTCTTTATTAAAATATCCTATTGAATTAGTCTCAACATGCTTTACATCTTGGTAATTATGAGCATATAAAAGTGAACCAGCACCATCAAGAACTAAAAATGAACCCTCATTGAAATTTGATGAAAATACTGCAGATGCTGCATGACTTAAGTGGTGAGAAACAAATTTAATTTTTGCATTTGGGAATAATGTATTTAATTTGGTATGAATGGTTCCCTCATAATGTTGTTTATACCAAATAGTAAGACACATTGAAGGAACGCAAACCAAATCAATATCTTCATAAGAAAGATTTCCTGTAGATAAACAATAATCTACTGAATTCTGTGGAAAGTTTCCATCGTATTTAATTCTGGTAAGTCTTTCTTGTGAAATACTTGTAACATGATTTCCATTAGAAATCAATGTTACACCAGCATCATGAGTCCATGTTAGATCTTGATATTCATCAAAGGATTTATTTGCATTCCAATCAAATCCACCATAAAGTCCTAAAATGTTCATGTCAGTTATAATCTAATGTAGGTTTTTTGTTTGTTTGTCTCCAGAATTCCATATCAGAATACTTTTCCCAAACATCTTGAGGTAAAATAGATTTTCTCTCAATCCACTCTACTTTTCTCTTTACTGTATGTAGGTCTTTAAGATTGCAAGATAAATCAAAATTTTCATTTGAGTATTCAACATTATCAAAATCATGATCATAGTATGGTTTATCAATGAATTTATAAATTGATCTTATAGTTTTTTCTGGATATTTACACAAGTCCTCATATTCAATCAACTTAATCATGTCCGGATTCATTGCATATCCTTCATGAAGTAGTGCCCAGACACTCATGACTATTCCACCTTCTTTACTCATCATTGCATCACATCTTGAGAACACATTTGTATTGTGTTCTTGTGCAATTAATGTATTTGTATAGAATGGATTTTTGGCAGATATTCTTTCAAAAGAATCTAAAATCCATCCAATATCACGAACGCAGCATAAAACTTTAGTATATGGAAATAGATGTTTGAGTAAAGGTGTATTTGCAGTCCATCCTCTTGAAGTATCAAAGATTACTGGAGTTTCTGTGAATGAATAATATCCATCAAAAATTCCTTGAAGTATTGATTTTCTTCTTTCTTCATTTACATTTAGATTATTTTCACTTCCAGTAATTCCTCCAATTGTATTTTGAACTACTCCAGATATTGGAGACGTTATGTCTGCATAAAACTCTGGATTTTGTTTGAGTATCCCAGAAAGTAATGTAGAACCTGATCTTGGAAGTCCAGAGATAAAATAATATTCTTTCATTGATAGATCATAATAGTGTGTTCTTTTTCAATTGTTTCTAAAAGTTCAATCCATTGTTTGGTAATTCTATCCCAATTATGAAAATAAGTCACATAATCACTTTGCATTTGAAGATGTTTTTGAACTTCTTGAGTTTTCACAGTATCTATAGCATTTTTTAGATGATGATAAAAGATTTGTTGATGTTCACATTCATCCTCATGATAATCATACATAGTTGTCCATTTTGATGCTGTTTCATATAAACATCCATAGTTTGGATGAACACATAAGCAACCGGCACTCATTGCTTCCAAAAGAGATAAACAAAAGGTTTCTTCATAAATGTTTGGATAACCAAAAATATGAGCAGTTGATAACTCTTCTCTTATTCTTTCATTAGAAACAAATCCAATATTTTTTACATTTGGGTGGTTATCTATTCTTTGATAGTCATTAGAACTTTCATACAGATTTTGATTATCATACAATCCATGTATCTTATATGAGGAAAAAACCTTTAACTCAAGATTATTATATTCTTTGCACAATTTTTGAAATACATTAAAAAGTAACTTTAGTCCTCTATATGGAGTTGGATGATAAATTAGAGTTATTTTTTCTTTTGATTTTTCTTTTAGTTGAATTTGATCAACACCATAAGGAATTACTACACAATGAGAATATGGAATATTAAATCTTGAAATGAACTTATCTCTTTGATTTTGAGATATAAAAATTATTTTACTGAATCTTTTCCATCCATTATTTTCAAGATGACTATAATCTAGTTGATCTGGAGTATTATGAGCCCAGAACAATTTTATTTTTTTATTATCTAAATTAGAAACTCTATCACAAATTATTTGAAATTTACTTAAGAGTTCTTGTGGCAATCTTTTTTGCAATTCCTCCTTTACAATTTCAGTTCCAGCAGCTGCATTTTTTGAAAATCCATCAAACTCAATCATTTTGCTGTGGAGTACCAATTGAACCTTCAGGAAGACAAATTGCATTAAAAGAAATTGAAATTCTTTCATCATCATGGTCATTGGGTTCTACCCAATGAGGAAGATATGAAGGGAACATGATAATACTCCCTTCTACTGGAGTAATACTAATCTTTTCTCCAGTAAATTGATTTTTCTTTTCAACTAAAGAAAGTCCTTGCCACAATCTATTAATACCCGGATTTTGTAGAACTAACTTTCCACTTCCTTCAGGTGCTTTGAGATAAAATACTCCAGAGAATGTATCTCCATGAGTATGTTCTGCATTCATACACTGACGAGTATCATTGATATTAAACCAAACAGAAGTCAATGCAACATCAACTGGAATAAAACCAAGATCTTCTGCTGCCTTCAATACCATTTCTCCAATATAATGAAGAAGTGGATGAATTTTTTCATCTTCTTCATGAATTCTTTCAGGAGAATGATACCCAAAAAGATTTGATTTCTTAATTCCTTCTGGATATTTTTCTTTTAAATCTCTTATTGTTTGAGTGAACTGTGCCTTATTTTCTTCAAACTCTGGGTATTCTGTTTGCCAAATTGGTGTAGAAAAAATTGTAGTCGAATTCATGATAGTCAATTCACTTTTCATATTATACCATATTTAGAATGTTTTAGGTAGAAGAACTTTATAAATTTTTAGTTCTCCTACCATAAAAAATCTCGTTACAAAATACAAAAATCAAAGTACAAAGTTCAATAGCACACGACCCGAAACGGACGAACACAGCGGTCGGCGCACTTAGTGTAGCTGCACGAGCTGCCATTAGTAAAGCACACAACGCACGCACGGACGACATCGCACTCAGAAGAACTCCAGTAGCAGATCGAGGTAAAGGTATCCCAATAAGTTCTACATGCATAACCACATTCAAGCATTCCTACATCAGGAATAAACCACCCAGAACGACCAGTAATTCTTTGTGCTTGGTTTGGTGTGGCACCAGAATCACCATTACAATAACCCATGGGCCATGTGGAGCCGAATTGAGCTGTTGATGGTGCTACAATCCAAATAATCCCACCAGTTTTACGGAATACATTACCGCCACCTCTGACGGCACATCCTACATTACATCCTGACCATACAATGTCGTCGTCTACCATACCGCCTCCTGCAGCTGCGATTGCTTGTGTGACCCTTAATGGGGTCATTACTTGATCATTATTTGTACCTGCTTCTGCCTCTGCCTGGGTTGCAATACCATTTCCAGCAACAGATTCAAAATTAGTGATATTCCTACTGTTGTCAATAACAGTAGTTCCTGAAATCTGAATAGCCATTAGTCACCCTCCCATGTCAATGAAAAGTTGTCTCTTACCATCGTCGTGTCTCCACTCGGTCTTTTGTAGTATTACTATTTATTATTTTCTAATACCTCTACTCTCGATGACAGTTCCTTCACCGCTTCAATTAGAACACCAACTAGTCCATTGTAATTAACAGATTTAGTTCCTGTATCTGTTCTTTCAGAAATAAGTTCTGGAAGAACTTTTTCCACATCTTGAGCAATAACACCCACTGAAGGTTTATTACTTTCTTTCCAAACAAATCTAACGCCATCAATACTATTGATAATTTCTAATCCATCAACAATAGTATTAATATCTTTCTTTAGACTTTCATCAGAAGTTGAATTTATATTGGTTGCAGATAATGTCCCATCAGATGCATTATAAGTTAAAGCACTAGAGTCTGTTTTTACTGATTGATTACCTGTTGCATCTGTGGCAAATATAGGGAAACTAGTTGTGTCTGAACTATCATCAGCAAGAGTGATGTTTGTTGCATTGGTTGCAGTTCCACTTAAAGAACCATTAAAAGTTGTTGTCGAAAGTTCAGCAGTAGAAGAGTTGAAGGTTAAGTTTGTTCCAGATTTGAGTGGTAAGTTACCTGTTGTAGACGTAACAAAGAGAACATTACAAGAAGTATCTGTACTCTCATCTGCAACTGTAACATTAGTTGCTGTAGTTGCTGTAGTTGCAGTACCAATGACATCACCAGTCAGGTCTCCGGTCACATTACCAGTTACATTACCAGTGATATTACCAGTTACATTACCAGTGATATTACCAGTTACATCACCTGTTAAGTTACCAGTTAATGGACCAACAAAACCTGTAGAAGTAATAATACCACTATTACTTATGGTATCTGACTTAATGTTTGCAGTATTTCCAAGACCAGTAAGTCCAGAACCATCACCAGTAATGGTTCCTGTTACATTTAAGTCACCAGTAACTGTACTATAGCCTACTAAATTGGGCCCATAATCAGCATTCTCATTCTTTATAGTAGTTACATTAATCTCAGACATTTTTACTACTTTCTAGTTATTTATCAATATAATTTAACCTCTGAATATTCTGATGAAGTATCTTCATTTATTCTTTTCTTTATTCTTGATCTTTCATCATTGGTAATATAAACACTTCTTGCAAGTCTGATGAACCACTGTAAGGTCAATTGAATTATTTCCTAGGTATTCCATCATAAACCAGTGGAATAAGTCCCTACAGAGGGTCTCTGGACCTCCTAGGACTTCAATAGAGTGCATGTACTAACCTTTCAGTAATACGAACACCCCATTGTAGGAAGATAAGAAAGGAAGAGATGAACAATAGTTTTTCTGTTCCTGTAAGTCTCATAGTGTCTATGTACCTCCAGATACTACAATACCCCACGGGGTACTCCTGCAGGGTAAATGGTGGACAGTTTTTCAAGTGGTTATGGTTCTTCAGGCCACTCAACATTATGAGGGAAACCTTTTTGAGTTGTAATATCTCTCAGTTCTTGACGATACTGTCTCCATTCATCACTCATAATAACATCAGAACAACTCATCCAATCAGTTTTTGATATCAAACTATTTCTAGTATTTCTAATACCCTCAGATGCTTGAGTATCAATCCTTAATCTATATGAGTCCTCTTCTTCTTGATTAGTGAAGATAGGCCCAATCACATACTTCTTAAACCACTTACCTTTAATCTCCTCAACACCCTGTCTTACAACAGTTTCATATGGTGAAGTAACTTTTGGTTGTGCTCCCTCAAGAACTGCATCAATACCATATGAATCTAAAACATATGTTGGTAAAGGTTTAGGGAAAGAAATATTTGGATACTTATAATATAAATCTCTTTCACTAATGACTTCACCAGTCTCTCTAACCCTTAGTTCCATATATTATGCAATTGCAAGGAAGATGTAGGTACCGCCGATGGCATTAAGGTCACTACCACCTGATGCTGTAACCATAAATCCAGAACTAGATCCATGAACATAATTTGTTCCTGTATCTTGCGCGGCGATGGTGTTTAATAAGATACGAGGGTCATTACCAACACCTATGCCACGAACTGAATCAAATAGACACCAATTACCAGTGGCATCTGTACGTTTAATCAATACAAACCTTGCACCATTAGTGAATCCACAGTCAAGGCTAATGGTTTCTTCAGTTCCTGTGTAACTACCTACTTTACTGATGCCGGGTAGGGTTGCGAAGAGGTAGGCGATAAGATTAAAACCTGACTTGTTAACTTCGGGATCAGTTCCTACCGTAAATTCAGTTGATGTAGGAGATGTGTCATTCCACCATGAAGAAGAATCAGCACCAGCTGCGGTAGTATTTAATCTCATATAGTCCGTATTGTCACCATAATAGACAGCCCAGTTATTTACTTCATTTCTTAACTTTATGATCATTAACTCCGGCGCAACACCAAGGTTATGGCTTACCGTTCTTACTGAGCCTGTCCCCGTATAAGCAACCACATCCATGAAACCTGGGGCACGTTTGAACATCCAAGAAAACTTAGATGTAGAACTTATAGTTTCATTATTCCAGCCGTCCATGAAGTCGTATTTATTGTCACTATCAGTGTCTTCAGCTGCAGTTGAATTAGTAAGCATATATTTCGGTGCTGTCATTCGTGAGCTTAGAAATCTGTTGGACGCAGCATTTATGCTTGAGAGTCTAATAGCCATATCAACAACAAAACCGCTTCGGAATGCGCCCTGATTTCCAGATTTACCCGTCTGTGTAGCAGCAGCAAATACATCCGTTCCAGCTTCCGGCGGCTTATGCGGACGGCGGATTGCCATGTAGATGTAGGTAACGCTGGCACTGCCAGACCAGTTAAAACCCGTAGCAGAGATGTTGCGGAAGGAGCTGTTGGCACTTTCCGCGCTAGAAGTATTTGCCGCTAACTTCTGCGCACTGTCAACACCGGCACCACGCATTGTATCGTAAAGGAACCAATCGTCTGTGGTGTTTCCCGCTGCAGTCGACGATTTCTTGACGAGCACCCACTGCGGCTCCCACCCCAGTGTGATTGTGGCATTACCGCTACCGTCCGTTGTAAAGCTCCCACATTTAATAATGCTTTCATCTCCATCCGTGCCAAACGATGCGTCGTCGTGAGCAAAGATGTAGGCGACGTAATTGTAGTTGGTTGCATTCGTTTCAGTAGAGCTGCCAACGGAAAACACCGAAGATGTTGGTTGGGTCGTAGTAAACCAACCTGCGTTAGTTGCTTTAGCGTCGGTTTCATTAAGTCGGAGAGTGTCACCGGCTGTAAGGGTTCTATGCCATACGGCCCAAGGTTCTGTATGAGATGTGCTTTTCACAATTATCATCCCAGGAACACTTCCCAAATTATGCGCAATGGTTCTACCAGAAGTTGAATTTCCGCTCCACGTAACTACATCAAAGAAACCAGGCGCTTTGCGGAATGTCCAGGAGACAATACCCTTACCAGATTCATTAGTTGCAGTATCACCTCCAACCGTAAATCCATCGGAATTTAACGCACTTAATCTATTAGTGCTAAGAAACTGACCACCTCCGGTGGCAGAATTAAGCGTCTGACCAGCACCTCTTTCAGTATCATAAAGTGCGTGGTCTTGATACTGATTTTCTCTATTTTTTATCCAAACTAAACCACCTTCGCCTGCTAAATCAATTCCATTATTTATACTACGGGCTGTTCCATTGCCAGTATACAAATACGTACTAAAAACATCATCAACGTAAAGTCGATCTGATGCTGCTCCAGCAGCACCCATCATCAATGCTCTTGTTAAGTTACTCATATCAATTAACGTAATCTACTAGTGATGAACCTCTAAATCTTGTTCCGCCATCATCAGTGATGAACATAAACAAGTGTGTCTTACCTGTTGTGAGTGTTGGTGCTGTATCTGCAGGGAACTTGACTGATGCTGGCCATGTTACAGTTCCACTTGTATGTGTTAGTTCTAATGTGAATGCATATGCACAACCTGTTGGTACATTAGCAAAGGTAAATGTGCTATCACCACTAATAGTCTTTGTGAAGTAATTTCCTGTGGAACAATCAACCTCCAATGCACCCATTGCAGTGATGTTTTCTTTATAAGGTCCAGTCAGACTTACTCCTGCACCTAATGTAGAAATACCAGCAGTAACGATAATACCACCAGCATTAACTCTCACTCCAGTTCGAGCAGTAACAACACCAACAGAATCAATATTAGTTACATCTTCATAAGTGAGTGTTCCACCAACGGATACATTACCACTAAAGGTTCCTGTGGTTGCTGTGATGTTGCCAGTAACATTACCAGTCAAGTTACCAGTTACATCACCTGTTAAGTTACCAGTTAATGGACCAACAAAACCTGTAGAAGTAATAATACCACTATTACTTATGGTATCTGACTTAATGTTTGCAGTATTTCCAAGACCAGTAAGTCCAGAACCATCACCAGTAATGGTTCCAGTCACGGTTAAATCACCAGTGACTGTACTATGACCTACAAGATTAGGTCCATAGTCACCACGTTTATTCTTAATAGTGTTGATATTTAACTGTGACATTACACTACTTTTTAGTTATTTATTGTGTTGGTGAGGTTGGCCAAGTTACATCATTAGGAAACCCTTCTTGTGAAGGAATATCTCTAAGTGCCTGTCGATAAGTTTTCCACGCATCACTCATTGTGATATCAGAACCTGACACCCAGTCAGACTCCCTCAGAAGTTGATTGCGTTCTCTACGAACATCTACTCCTTTTCTGTCATCTGCACCTGCATCCCAGGCATCCCTTTCTGCCTCTTCTTCTGCGGTGAATGGTACGTTACCTTCTGCTGTTGCCGTAAATCTAGACATTTTAGTTTCCTCCTACTAGCTGATGCCGTAAAGTTCGAAAGTACCGTTAATAGTACCACTACCAGGGTAAATTCTGATTCCACTGGTGTTTGTACGGAATGAATTTAAACTTCCTGCAAACACAGTCCTGCGAGATTGAGTTCCAAGGTTGGTAACACTATACCCTTGGAAAAGTTGACAAAAGACAGATCCAGTATGAGTATCATTAAAGTAAATAAAGAAGTCACATGGAGAGTTTGCATCACTACCATTATATCCTGGACGAAAATAAGTGGTATTGTCAGCTTCTGCATTGAGAGCAACTAATGATGTATTGGTATGAGTTGTCCATGCCGTTCTATAAGCATTACTAGCATCAATTGTTCCATTATTAAAGAATCTAGCGTAGAACCAATCTTGAACACTCCAAACTCTTCTACCGATCAGACAATATTTGTTGTAGGTAGAACTTGTTCCAGTAATATCTGCCTGTGATGCACCACTTGCAGTGACAGTTGTGATCAAGTTCCAAGCACCACCACCAGCATCTTGCCACGTTGGAGCACTACCGGATCCGTTGGAAGTTATTACTTGACCAGAAGTTCCGTAGTTAGCACCACCGAGACCAATTTGACCTGCGCTAGCGATTCGCATCCGCTCGGTCGGTGAATCAGCGCCAGTGAAAAACTGCATCGTGGCGTTATGACTAGCATTGCCACTAAACGCTTTTAACTTAAAAGCATCACTAGACGCTTCAAACGATCCATAACGTGGATTGCTTCCAGATTGAGTTAGTTTTACAACACCCGAGCTGTCGATTTGTAGGCGCTCACTACCAGCCGTATCAACAGAGAATGTATCAGCAGCAGGGAATCTGATGGCAGTGTTAGTATCACCAGTATGAACAATCTTATCTGCAATGGAGAAATCACCTGTTGCACCTGATGCATTTGATGCGGTTCCAGTTAAATCTCCACTAAATGATGTTGCTGTAACATCACCAGTTACTGTGACACCAGTTGTTGATGTTTCAAGTTTCTTGGCATTATCATAATACAGTGCTGCTGACCCATCAGGAGTGAAGACTGCCATGTCTTCAGTATCAGCACCTTTGGTAATCTTTAATACACCACCATTAGAACCAATAATAAAGTTACCAGTTCCCTGGTCTTCAATGAAACTAGCAGTTCCTGTGTGATAAAGTCTTAAATCACTATCATTACCAATATTTAGGTACTGACTGTCAGGAATAAATGCTCCATTACTGAGGGTACTGACACCAGTTACTGTAAAACCATCGGCAAGAATTTGAACACCCTTCCTGGCGGTTATCATACCGACAGCGTCGATATTTGTTACATCACGATAGGTAAGTGTTCCACCAATAGTGACATTACCATCAAATTCTGTATTGCCTGTAAATGTTGAAACTCCTGAGACATTCAGGTTTGTGAGGTTACCATCACCTGATATGATAAGACTAGTTAAACCAGAACCATCACCAGAGAATGATGTTGCGGTTAGAATACCACTTACATTGGTATTACCTGAGATAGTAGGACCATTGCTTCCTACCCTGTTCTTAATAATGTTTACATTAAGTTGTGACATTTTATTTTATGCTATTGGGTAGAAAATCAACCAAAGGAAGAAAGATCCAAAATATCAATAATCATTGTCTTACTAGTACCAACTGTAACTCCAACACCAGACTGAATAACAAGTCTTGGCGAAGAAACTACAACATATGAGGTAGATGGACCAGCATTAGTGGTATCCAGAACCATATTTTCACGAACATTGGATTCAGCATCAATATACGCAAATGGTGAACTATCACCATTTGAATAAGAAATAGGTGAACCAATACCAGTAGATGCTTGACCTTTGATACTAATATCAATTTTGTCACCATCAACAGTGACTGTTTGATTGACACCATCAAAATTCAGACTAGTAGTGTTACCTACTAAAGTGTCTGCAGAATAAACAGCAATACTGGAAATACCACCAGCAGCACCACCTCCACCTGTTCCAGTGCCATCCAACAGGTACATGGTGTTACCCATTCCTGCATGAATGGAACACTGGTAATAAACATTACTTGGTGCATTGAATGGAACTTTGAAGGTAAGAATACCTACCTGTGTTCCTTGTCCTTCAACACCATCTTGGTATAGTAGACTAACACCAACTGAACCAATACCCGCTTCAGGTTTTTTGATATAGAATGGATGTCCAGAGGCATTCAGATTGAAGTGATACTTCTTACCTCTGACAAGATAAAGAACTGGGTTGTCAGCATTCTGTGTGAAACCAATACCAGTTGTCTGATATTGATAAGCAACTGTACTGTTGTTTATAATATCAAACTGAGTGTAAATCTCTGCATCATTTGCAGTAACTACACCAGTGATTGTTGGGTTGTTTAGGGTCTGGATTGTTCCAGAAATTGCTCCGGTGACACTCAGGTTACCTGTAATATCAACACCACCACCAAAATTAGCTGCTGATTGACCAGCACCTGGTTGAACATCTAAGACATAGTTAGTGTCAGGTGTTGTAGAGTTAAAACCTGTACTGTTGTTGGTTACATCAACAGTAATAGAAGTTCCACCTGTACCAACTTCCAGACCAGTACTAGAAGTAACAATCCCCGAATAATTTGCGTTGGTTCCAGTAGTCGAACCCGACAGGGTAAGTCCCACACCAACAATATTTCCTATAACTTCAAGTTTAGCACTAGGTGTAGTAGTGCCAATACCAACTTTATCAATACTACTTTCAGCGTAGATAAGGTTTGTTGAAACCTCTACGCCATTCTTTACTACAAAGTTTTTGTTAACGGCCATTGATACCTCAGAGGTTTCACTATCCACCTCTTATTTATTTATTATTTATACATTACCAGTCACTGACCAGTTTCTTGCATAAGTATTATATCCATTTGCCTTGTTGAACCAAACTCCCCATTTTCTATTACCAAGATTTTGAATTTTTGTTGGTTGTAGTCCTCCACCAGGACCACCACCAGCACTGGTATCCTGAAGGACACTTACACTAAGACTGGTGTAATCATTATTCATAGTAATAATATAATATTTAACATTTGTACCTTGACCAAATTGTCTATCTGGCGAGGTGGGATTCATTACCTCAACATCTATAACTGCATCAGTAAAGTTGAGGTAAGTAGTAATATTACTTGAATTATTGAATGCATGAGTAACTTCACCCGATTTTACTGGTGGTGGAGGAGGAACAAGACTAAACTTAATTTTTGCTTTACCAGTATTACCACCAAGTTGTGTTGTTACTACTTTCGCAGTTCCATCAGTATAACCTGAACCACCAGCACCACCATGACCAGAAGTACCACCAGCACCACCAGTAGCACCTCTACCACCCTTTCCTTCAGCAGAACCAGAGGCTCTACCTTCTGTACTGGTGATAGTGTATCCTGGTTTAAATCCTCTTATAATATCATCACTTAATGAAACTTCTGTTCCGTCATTTATTCTAAATTTAATTTTATCTGTGGAGTTATTTGAACATGGTGATATACCTAAACCAGTCCAATAGTTACCTTTAGTACAAGAAATAGTTTTACCACCATTAGGAGCAGTCTCTAATGTATCATTTGGTTGAAGACTTACAGTACTCACAAGAGAACCAAAAGAACCATTTAATGTCAATTGACCACTACTAACCAATGTCCCACCACTTGAATTAGCTCCATTGGCACCAGTAACATTAACACCACCACCATCTGCACCAGCACTATTACTTCCTCCCTGACCTCCTTGTCCAGCCACTAGAAGTAAGTTGGCTCCTCTATAAAGAAAAACACCAGAGTTATTTGTGGTACCTAGAACAGTGTGTTCTATGTTTTGTGTATGTGTAAGTGTGACTGCAGATCTTCCACCTTCTCCACCCTGTTGATTAGAAGAACTAGTTAAACCAGGAGCCCCATCCATATAAAGAGTAAGGTCAAGATTTTTTTCTCTTGCATAATATGTAACAATATTATATGAACTATCAAACATTGTATCATCAAGTGTGAAGTCGCCATCATCAAGATTAGCATCAATGGACTTATATCCACCAGTAGGAGTAAATCCTTCAAATCTTACAATACTTCTTGGTGGTCCAATATTCCAGGTGGCAGTATCAGATGCTTGAATTACTCTAGATGTAATGTCCTGTCCTTCATTCCTAGATGTAATATCAACAAATGCATATCCTCTAACAGTTTTTTCTCCTTGATCTGCAGATGAAACGAGAAATACATTACTATTTGAATTGGGTTGAATTACATCATCAACAGTCCAATAATACTGAATGGGATATCTATTATCACTAATAGTTGCCGTTAGAGTAAATTCTGTATTGATATTTACAGAGGTTCTTGTATCTTGTGGTTGTGATGTAATTACAATACTTGGAAGTACTGTAAGTATTGAGTCATTTGATTTAATACTCATATCGCATTCCCTGAAGTTGGATCATTTAGATAACCATCAAGTGATGCACTTGGAATATAATCTGCAATAAAATAAAATCTGTCTAAGTTATCCTGTGGTGATTGCGCATTATTTATAGTTAATTGTGATGTTGCAGTTCCAACATACTTTGTTCCTTCTACTAATGGAAGATTGGTCGGTGTATCATACCATCTGTATGTTACCTCCCCATCCAGAATTGCAGTTGGATTCTGGTCAAATGCTGCTGTGGCAAAACCACTAATCACAACAGTTGAGCCAATACCAGTAGTTATACTTGATGGTTGGTCCACAATCCTTAAAAGTGGACCATTCAAGTATATATTAGTATTGGGTGTTCTGAAATGTCTAAGAGAGACAGGTATCATTTTTCACAGTTCTCCTTCAAGGTATTTAGGTGAAGTTCTG
>Ga0307378_10006857_pt1 | contig 15443 bp, 16 predicted proteins | sample UN1MG_FD_202238 | JGI IMG/M metagenome (GOLD analysis project Ga0307378, IMG submission 202238) | Soil microbial communities from Risofladan, Vaasa, Finland - UN-1 | ecosystem: Environmental > Terrestrial > Soil > Coastal area > Acid sulfate soil | place: Finland: Risofladan, Vaasa | collected...
GTGATTCCCCAGCGTGCGGTTAATCCCGCCTCTGCTGTGCTATCCCGGTTTGTAAAACCACCCTCTGGAAACGCATCCCTTTCGTCCGTTCGTAACGCAGTCAGGGTAGGATTGATCTCGATATTACGCCCGGGCGAAACATCCTCAAAACCTTCTATTCTCAGATACTGGCAGACACGGCAGGTGTTGCCCCGGTCATAGGGCTGCGCCCATATTTGATATCTGACGCTGCGCGGATAGCCTCTAACAGCATTTATTCCCCAAATCTGAGCGTCTTTGGTGCGCTGAAACCGGAGCGAAGAAAGGGGAACCGCAATCTCTATTCCATATCCCCAGTCAAATATTTTGCCTGCGGAATCATAGATCATGTCCCAATTATAATCCTTGATTCCGGCTGCATTTGATATTCCATCCGCTTGCACACCCATCGGTGTTGAAAACAAAGTGAAGGCTCTTCGTGAGTCATTGTATGTATCTATCTCTACAGCGACCCAGTCGTCATTGCCGAAGGCATCCCTATCACTCAAGTGAGCTCGGATCTGTGATGGATCAGGATCATAACACAGGAAGCCGATGTAAAAATTCGATCTATCGTATGTGAAGAGCACTTCTGTTCTTACAGGAGGTGTGACATTTTCCCTGGGGCTGATCTCATAATTTAACTCCAATACTCTTGCATGAACCCATGCTTCTTCATCGAGCTCACCATCGATCTTTATGGCCGATGCAGCTTTCGGCACCAAATAAGGGTTCTCCTGTGATCCCGGCTTTCCTCTCTCCTCAAAACCAAATAGAGGAATATAAAAAATCACAAATAAAAGAAAAAGCAATACTTTTGATTTAGAGGAAAACAATCTGTTCATATCAGCTGATTTCTCATGCGAGAGGCGTAGCTCATTATTGTATTTGGTATAGCTACTCGCAATCAAGCCTCGACTTAAGGTAGCAATCTATGTTTAGAATTACGTTTTTTTGCCCAAAAAAGTTATTCTAAGCGCTTAAACTCGTTGTTTTTAGAGCTATCTTCTTTAAAATCAATCAATTCTGTCAGCCAAAGCACGAATTGTTCGAAAGTGGACGGTTGGGTTGCGATATCGAACATTGTTGGCTCTCTTCTTCTTTTGTCTAATACACCTCTCCCCTGTTGCCAAACCTGGCATAAAATTTGCAAATTAATTAACTTATAATCATGCTATCCTCACAGATACACAAAGACAGAGGCTGCCATGTTTAAAAATTACATTAAGATCGCATTCCGAAACATCCAAAAATACAAGGGGTATTCCCTTATTAATATCGCAGGCCTCACCGTAGGGATGGCATGTTTCATCATGATCTTCCTCTGGGTTTATGACGAGCTCCATTATGACACCTACCACACCAACAGCGACCTTCTCTGCCGCATTATCCTCAAGAAAGCCAGCGATCCGGGTGACCGAGGAATACCCAGCGCCCCCTACATTCTTCCTCAGATCCTTAAGGATGAGTATCCGGAAATTGTCGAAGTCACTCGCGTTAGAACCCGTGCTTACCCCAGTGCTGTCCGGCACGGTGACATCACCTTCTATGAACGGAATTTTTTCCTGGCAGATCCTTCTTTTTTCTCCATGTTCACTTATGAATTTGCAGCAGGAGATCCAAAGACGGTCCTGAACAATCCGAATTCTGTCGTGATCACACAGGAGGCGGCACACAAGTATTTTGGCGATGAGGATGCGATGGGAAAAGTTCTCCGCTGGAACAACACCCACGACCTCGAGGTGACCGGAATCATAAAGAAGGTGCCCTACAATTCCCACCTTCAGTTTGATTTTATGGCTTCACTCCAGCTTTATGACAGCGAAAGGCTCTCATCCTGGTGGCGCGAGGCCGCTGCTTACGTTCTGCTTCAGGAAGGCGTTTCCGTTAAGGACTTCAGTCAAAAAATCGCCGGCACCATCCAGAGATACCATCCTGAAGATGATTATGTCATCTCCCTTCAACTTGTTAAAGAAGCTCACTTGAATATCGCCCAAGGAGGCCGCAGCGACAGAAGTATCGTCCTCATTTTTGCCCTGGTAGCGGTTATGATCCTAGCTATCGCCTGCGTAAACTTCATGAATATTACTACAGCCCGTTCCGGTATTCGAGCACTCGAAGTGGGGATGCGGAAGGTTGTCGGGGCCAAAAGGGCTGATCTCATCAAGCAGTTCCTGGGAGAATCTGTGTTCCTCTCCTTGATATCATTCTTTCTGGCGATCACTCTGGTTGACCTCTTCCTTCCCATGTTCAACAGACTACAGGGCAAGGAGATGTCTCTCTTGGGTTCTGGGAATATCTTTATCTACCTGTCTCTCGGGATTGTGGCTATTGTGACAGGTCTAATTGCGGGAAGTTATCCGGCTTTTTTCCTCTCGGCTTTCCAACCTGCCAGGGTTTTGAAAAAAGACACACGCAGCGCACAAAAAGGCTCCCTATTTAGAGCAGTCCTTGTCATCAGCCAGTTCTCGGTCACTACTCTGTTGATCATCTTCACTTTGGTCGCTTATAAACAAATGCAATTCATCCGGAACACCGAACTCGGATTCTCACGAGAACAGATCGTTCATATCTTGGTGAATGACCAACTGAGGGACGCCCACAAAACCTTTAAGGAGAGACTGTTAAGGAATCCGCGTATCCTCAATGTCACCTACGCCTCAGCTCCCCCCCACTTTCTGTTCAATGTCAATAATTTTGAGTGGGAGGGAATGGATGCGGATAAAGAAGTGGAATTGAATTTTCTGTATGTCGACCATGACTATGCGGAAACATTCGGGTTGGAGATCGTACAGGGCCGGGATTTTTCAGAGGATTATCCGACAGATTCCACTGAGGCCTATGTGGTCAATGAATCAGCAGTCCGATTTATGGGAATGACAGACCCGATAGGAAAGCAAATTGCCCTGGCCGGAAGGGAAGGAAGGATCATCGGTGTAGTCAAGAATTTTAACCACAAACCGCTAATCTTCGAGATCACTCCGATGGTCATGGGGATCCGGCCAAGCTGGTATTACGACCTGCTGATCAAGGTAAGCCCAGAGGATATTCCAGGCAGTCTAGCCTACATCGAAGAGGTTTTCAATGAGACCTCACCGGCTTTTCCCTTCGAATACAGCTTTCTCGATGAGTGGTTTGAGATGAGCTATGTTCCTTTAACGATCTTGAATCGCATATTCAACAGCTTTGTTTTTCTAGCGGTGTTCATTTCCTGCCTTGGACTTTTCGGCCTTGCCTCGCTCCTTCTTGAACAGAGGAAAAAGGAGATCGGTATCCGCAGAGTTCTGGGTGCATCCACAGCGGGAGTTATGTTCTTGCTTTCTAAGAAGTTCATAAGGATCATCCTAGTAGCCAATGTGATCGCGGTCCCAGTCGCATATTTTGCCACAAGAATGTTCCTGAATCTTTTTGTGTACCGGACAAAATTAGATGCAGGGATGGTACTGGCTACAGTCGTTTTCACTTTTGTTATAGCCCTTCTCACCATAAGCTACCAGGTCATCAAAACCGCTTTGGCCAATCCGGTCGATTCCATCCGCTACGAATAACAAAGCATTCTCGATTGGTTAAACGGTGTTATACACGCAATATAAGAAACGCCAAAATTGCGAAAATAAGGGCCATCACAACCCGGACAATAATCACTAATTGATCAAAGTATTTTTCATGCCAGTCTGCTAGACTGTTCCATTTTAGCTTACGGAAAATTGCTATTCTTAGCCTTATCATTCGCGGGGCAAAAGGGATAAGAACGATCAATATAACTGCGATCGCAATAAAAAACAGACGTAATCCCATTGGGCCTCCTAATAAATTTATCCTATAAGCATACCCTCGATTTTGCAAGATCATTCAAGTTCAATATTTACAAAGAGGTCTTCCCTAAATTAAAATTGCGGACAAGTGTGCACATTCATTTCCATAGAAGAGAAAAATGAAAAAAAATAAAATTTTTTGCCTGTTGATGATTTGTGTGGCTATTTTGATATTTGGTCCCGCATGCGGCAATCAAAGAAGGGATTTGGATAGATCTCGACCCAATATTGTTATTTTCTATGCGGACGATATCGGTTATGGCGATGTGGGATGTTATGGTGCTATAGGAGTGAAAACACCCAACATCGATGCGTTGGCGGAAAAAGGTATCCGGTTCACCGATGCGCACAGCAGTGCAGCAACGTGCACACCTTCAAGATACTCTTTATTGACAGGAAGATATGCATTCCAAAATAAAGACAGAGTCTTATCCGGGAAAGCTCCTTTGATAATCTCGATAGACACCCCTACCCTACCGGCGATGCTCCAAAATGCCGGTTACAAAACGTCTGTGATCGGCAAGTGGCATCTTGGACTGGGCAATGGCACGATAGACTGGAACGCCATTATTTCTCCCGGCCCCTTGGAGATAGGCTTTGATTACTGTTTTATCATTCCGGCAACCGGAGACCGAGTTCCCTGTGTTTTTGTTGAGAATCACCACGTGGTCAATGCCGATCCGGAGGATCCGATTTCCGTGAGTTACGAAGATCCTATCGGAGACAGGCCGACCGGAAGATCCCATCCTGAATTGCTGAAAATGAAGCCCTCCGATACATCTCACGACCGTACAATCGTGAATGGCGTGAGCCGGTTTGGTTATATGGCAGGGGGTGAAAAAGCATTATGGGTGGATGAGGATTTCCCCTTTCTTCTCTCTCAAAAAGCTGAAAAATATATCGAAACGTATAAGGATCAATCTTTCTTTTTGTTCTATTCTTTTCACGACATTCATGTCCCTCGTGTGATACACCCTCAATTTCAGGGAAAAAGCCAAATGGGGCCGCGAGGAGATGCGATCGTGCAGGTCGACTGGTGTGTGGGGGAAATTTTAAAAATTTTGAGGCGCTACAATCTCGAGGAGAATACACTCATAATTTTCACCAGCGATAACGGTCCGGTCCTGGATGATGGCTACGAAGATCAAGCGGTCGAGCTCCTGGGCGTTCATAAACCGACAGGACCTTTCCGTGGAGGTAAGTACAGCGCTTTTGAAGCGGGGACTCGAGTGCCTTTTATCACTTACTGGCCCGGTGTTATTCAACCAGAAGTATGCCATTCATTGATGGGGCAGGTTGATTTATTTGCATCTCTAGCTGCACTCACAAACCAGGGACTGGAATCCGGTGGGGCTCTAGATAGCCAGAACTTTATGAAGACATTGCTCGGAAAATCGACCTCAGGGCGAGAATATTTATTAGAAGAATCCTATAGTTTTTCTTTGCGCTATAATAACTGGAAATATATCCAACCTCATAAACACGTGCCATTTGTAGACACAGTAAATATCGAAGGGGGTTATCATCTTGAACCTCAATTGTACGATTTATCGATGGATATCGGCGAACAAAACAATTTAGCAGAGGAACATCCCGAAATAGTACGCAAATTGACTGATAAACTGAATAAAATCCTCAGAAAGCAACAGAATTCTTCCCGGAAAACACTGGAGCATTAGCAAACCGTCAAAGGAAAATTACTAAAGAATATTTAAGAGTTTGATCAGCTTTAAGATCTAGGATCCGGCAAAGGATCGACCGACAGCTTTATCCCCTCTGTGATTTCGTTCGTCCGCTTAGAAGACAAAGAACCGATTTTTTCTATCAATTCTGATTTATTGACCGTAAAAATCTGAGAAATGTTGACAACACTTTTTTTTGTAAGATTAGCCTCCCCTTTGTTCAGAGTGATATTTCCCGGAGCTTGGGAGCGCTTCAGATTTGTAGTCAAAGCGCAAACGACCGCAGTGTTGATACGGCTGGCGTTAAAAACGTCATTCTGTACGACGATGTGAGGATGACGAAATCCGGGCTTAGAGCCCTTTGGAGTCCTCAACTTCAGCCAAAATATATCGCCCTGCTTGATAATCAAAATTTATCCTTTTCGAGTATCTCGCTTGCATAGTATTCTTCAGCAGCTGCAAGTAGATGTTTTTCCTCAGGAGTTGCTCCATCCTTATAGACTGAATTTAAGGCTTCAAGCAGTTTATGAGCTTTCATCTTTTTTAAATATTCCTCGACAGCAATACAAAAAATCTGACTCCTTGACGTTTTTTTTTGATTCGCAAGCTTGTCCACTTCTTCGAAGATATGATCCGGTATGGAAATTGCAGTTTTCATACAATTCGTATGACTACTATTAATACCAATGTCAATACTTTTATTCATTTCACTTTTTTTCTTTCCAAATAACATAACGCTTGAGCCATTCCTTTATTCTCAGTATGAACATACGATTCTTTTATGCATTTACATCAACGTAAAATTGAAATGAGAAGAATCGATCCTGAAGGCGTCTTTTATAATGCGTTCTTCTCAAATCTTCTAAATTGACAATCTACACATATACGTGTAAATTAGAAAATGAAACGAAAGCAGTTAGAGAAAAGACTGATAAATCTAGGATGGAACTTTGAGCGACACGGACGCAAACACGACATCTGGAAAAATGGCGAGTATGAAATCTCCGTGCCGCGGCACAATGAAATCAATGAATTCACTACTAATGCGATTCTAAAGAAAGCAAAAGGAGGCTCCTGATGCGACTTGCTGGACGAGTGTTTAGATGCGGGAGGTACTGGGCTATAGAGGTCCCTATTCTTGATGTGGTAACACAGGGACATTCAAAAAAGGACGCGTTTGATATGATTTCAGATGCAATTGAATCCCTGGTGAATAAAAAAGGATTTAAGATAGAAGTGTTCCCAGGAAAAAACTCCTATTTTGAAGTCGGCGTTTCTGAAGTGGCAGTCTTAATCGCATTTTTGTTACGCCGGCAAAGAATTAAACATGGTCTAACCCTCCTCGATGTTATGAAACGTCTTGGAGCGAAGTCACACAATACATATGCCAGATACGAACAAGGAAAATCTGTTCCCACAATTGAAAAATTCGATAAACTCTTGTATGCGATCTCTGCGGATAAGGATTTTGTATTGTCAGAAAGCCAAATGGAGTGAGAGTGGAGGTGACACGGCAGCATAAATAAATTTATAGATGTTGGAAATTGTACGAGTTTTGTGGCAAACTCTTGGCTGCAAGTGGAGATCGCACCTTGACATTTAAAAATCCAGCCATAATTGTACTCCTTTCTCTGTTTGCACTGTTTCTCTTGAGTTGTCACAAGTCTTCTGTAAGCAGTGAAATACTGGAAGGAGAGACAGAGGCAAATCTCCGAACAGAGCAGGAGGAATTGGACTTCATCCGGGACAAAGCACTGAAGATGTCTCAAAACACTCGAGGATTTTGGGAGGCCGAGTTCATTCACGGAATTGTAATGATCTATATACCGGCAGGCACCTTTTGCCAGAAGGTGTCGTTTTTTCCGTAAGGGAAGAGGGAGGAGGAAAAAGGATCAGAGCCACATCCCACGAACAGATCATAAACAGTTTTGCATCCTCCACCGAAAAGATGCTCGAGAGGATGTGGGATCCAACAATATTGATTCACAAAGAGATCGCAGTCGTGTGGACAAAATACGATTTTCACAGAGAAGGAAAATTCTCACACTGTGGTGTGGATGCGTTCAATCTGATCAAAACTCCGGAGGGATGGATGATCTCAGGAATTATCTATACCGTGGAAAAAGAGGGATGTGAAGAGAGCCCTCTCGGTCCTCCATCCCAATAATCTCATTGCCTTTGAGTTTTTGGTCCATACATGGGTTCCAGAATGGAATAGACGATTGAGCATAAATTTCGAGGACAACGCGATCGTCACTGAGAAAGGTTATTTTTTTGCCGGCAAATTATCTTTTTTCTATTATCTCAAGGTTAAATCTCTTTTTCTGCTTCATCCCAGCAGCGCCGAGAATAAGCCTGATGGCCTGAGCATTTCTTCCCTGTTTTCCAATAACCTTGCCCACATCATCAGGAGCAACGCTTAATTCAATGATTGAGCTCTGTTCTCCATTTAACTGGGTAACCTGCACCTTGTCCGGATTGTCCACTAATGACTTGGCAATCAATTCAACGAGTTCTTTCACTGTAACCTCCTATAATATTTAATTGGAATAAAGCACTTATTCTCCATAGTCACTTACAAAAGACTTTAGTTTTCGACCACTACTTGGCTGCCTCAATTTCCTCAAGGCTTTCTCCTCGATTTGTCTGATTCTCTCCCGCGTAACGTTGAACTGTTGACCAACTTCTTCCAGAGTATGTTCATTCCCATCTCCTAGTCCGAATCTCATTTTTAAAATAAGTGCTTCTCTATAGGTGTGGTTTTTCAATGCTTCTTCGATGTTTTCTCTTAAATTAATTTGAATAACCGTATCGGGAGGAGAGGGGATGACTTTATCTTCGATAAAATCACCAAGGTGGCTGTTTTCTTCTTCCCCAATAGGCGTCTCAAGAGAGAAAGGCACTTGGGAGATTTTTATTATTTTATGTATTTTATAGACGGGTAGATCCATCTTTTTCGCAATCTCTTCACATGTAGGTTCTCTACCGTTTTCCTGGACAAGGCTTCTTGAAACTCTATTTAACTTGTTTATGACTTCATTCATATGAACAGGAATTCTTATCGTCCTTGCCTGGTCAGCAATGGCACGAGTTATTCCCTGCCTTATCCACCAATGTGCATAAGTCGAGAATTTATACCCTCTTTTGTATTCAAATTTATCCACGGCTGTTATTAGGCCCATGTTTCCTTCCTGAATCAAATCAAGAAACTGGAGTCCGAAGTTGCTGTACTTCTTGGCAATGGAAACCACTAATCTTAAGTTAGCAGTGATAAGCTCTTTTTTCGCTTGATCGCTAATCTTCTTTCCTTTAGAGATGGTACGAAGTGTTTTCCTTAAACCCTGAGAATCAAGTCCGATCTCTTCCTGAAATTGCCTCAGAAGCTTGTTGATTTCTCGAATTTTCTTTTTCACTTTCTCTTTTTCTACTGCATCTTGAGAAATTGATTTGTTCAGCTCTCCTTTTGTTTCTTCTACCTCGTCCATAACTTTAAGTCTATCCTTGAGATCCTCTATAATCATTTCTCTGTATCTATTACGGATATTAAGTCCTCTGATAAGACAGCTCATTTTGACTATGAGACGCTTTCGGTTGAAATCATTTATTTTCCTTGAAGGGATGCTCTCCAGTCTGGAATTTATCTCTCTGATTTCCTTGATTTTATCTGTAACCTCTAATACTCTTTCTTCCAGGTTTCCCTTTCCGTTATTATTCTTGCCAAAGTCAAAAATTTTCTCAATAATTTCCGGCTTCTCCCTTATCTTCTCTTCTAGCGAAAGGACCTTTGTAAGAATAATTCGTGTTTTGGAAATTGCATTGATCGTAGTCTTTTCGCCTCTTTCAATTTTCCTTGCAATAGCTAGCTCTTCATCCCGTTTTAAGAGCGGGATATTGCCCATATCCTTAAAATAGAGCTTCACAGGATCGGTGGTTTTTTCCAGATCCTTGTAAGAAACAAAGTCGCGCTTTTCTTTTTTTGGAAGAATCTTTCTGTTTTTCTTGAGTATTTTTATCCCATGGTGACCCATAGAGCTTAGAAGATCATCAAAACCCTCTTCAGTATTCAAAGCATCTCGGGAGGATTTCTCAACTCCTTCAAAAAAAAGATATCCTTCTTTCTTTCCTCTTAAAATGGACTGATGAGTTTTGTCTTTTGCCATATTTATTCTATATCTCTCATTTTTTTATTCATTATTCCTTCTATAAATTTATTACAGGCAGAATTTTCCATTCTTTTGACCGGAATAATAGATATATTTACGAATTCTTATGTACAAATGGGCAAACCAAACAACCTCTCAACATACATTAATACAAAATGTGATTATGGTCTTGAAAATCCGAGTGCCGCTTATCAGAATCGTCTCTTGCCTCCAAATCCACCTCCGCGGTCCTCACGAGGGCGAGCCTCGTTGACCTTAAGAGTGCGCCCCTTCAAGTCTTTCCCATTAAGCCCGGAGATTGCGGAATTAGCTTCTTGATGGTTGGGCATCTCCACGAATCCGAATCCCCTCGAATCGCCGGAGTACTTATCTGTGATGATTTTAGCAGATGTGACCTGACCGAACGCTTCGAAAGCTTGGCGCAAATCTTCTTCAGTGGCCTCCCGTATTAAATTGCCTACGTAAATATTCATTCTGGTTTCCTTTTTATGTACGAGATTTCGTAAGGGAGGGACTTAGTCTTTTCTTTTAGAAGTTTTCCCTGATTCCTTATGATTTCGGCCTGTTCTTACTAATGAACAAGTCTTTTAAATTCCAACAGAGATGATAGTACCACAGGGAAGATTCTGCGTCAATGACAATTGGAGAAGCATTAATCTCTCTTTGTCATTGAATACGCATAATAAAGGGGAATAAACTTAAGTGTTTCGTTTCAACTAAATTCGGACTACTCATGATTTTTCTTAAGCGATGGATTGCGGATAATAAAATCACGCAAGGAGAAATCGATGAGTACCAAAAACAAGCCATCGCCCGATTCCATTGTAAGGGAGATCAAGGAACACAGGAGGTGTCAACACAGAGCTACTGACTCCTCACTTGTCCTCTGCTCTTAGAACAGCGGCAAAGGCGCTCTGGGGGACCATAACCGAACCCACCATCTTCATCCTCTTTTTCCCTTTTTTCTGCTTTTTGAGAAGCTTTTGTTTGCGTGTGACATCTCCCCCGTAGAGTTTGGCAGTCACATCTTTTCTGTAGGGAGAGATGGTGGATCTGGAGATTATGTTGCCTCCAATGGCACCCTGGATGGCGATTTTAAACTGGTGTCTGGGGATTTCACCTTTGAGTCGATCGCATATTTTCACCCCCCACTCTCTGGCATTGTCACGATGCACGATAAGGGATAAAGCATCCACCTTTTCCCCATTAATCAGGATATCTAACCTCACAAGGTCACTTTCCCTGTATTCGATCAATTCATAATCAAAGGAACCGTAACCCTGTGTGATAGTCTTAAGCGTGTCATAAAAATCATAGATCGCTTCAGCCAGCGGCATATCGACAATAAGCTCGATACGCCCTGGTGTCGGATAGCTCGAGCGAGGGTTGCTGCCCCTGCGGGATAGACACAATTTCATGATCACACCCATGTATTTTTCAGGGAAGAGCAGAGAGGCTTTGATGTAAGGCTCCGAGGTGCTCTGGATCTGCGAGGGATCCGGATAATACTGCGGATTGTCGATCGTAAGTGTTTCCCCGTTTTTGAGAGAAAAAAGGTACTGCACGCTGGGAAAGGTCATCACGATCGACTGGTCGTATTCCCGCTCCAAACGCTGCTGAAATATCTCAAGATGAAGCAGTCCTAGAAAGCCGCACCTGAATCCTTGTCCCAAAGCTGCGGAGGAATCTTTCTGATAGATCAGGGATGCGTCGTTAAGTTCATACTTTTCCAGGGATTCACGAAGAGACTGGTATTCATCTGTGGCCATGGGATAAATAGAAGAAAAGACCACGGGCTTGGATTTCTTAAATCCGGCAAGGGGGTCGGCTGTGGAATTTGATTCCAGTGTGATGGTGTCCCCGATCCGTGTATCTCCGAGTTTTTTAATCCCGGCTGTGATGTATCCGACTTCGCCGGCACAAAGGCTATCTTTGGATTTTCTATCGAGTTGAAAGAGCCCGACATCTTCCACTTTGTGGACAACACTGTTGGATAAAAACCGGATCATCTCCCCGTGTTTGACACATCCGTCAAAGATGCGGCAGGCGATGATCGCTCCCCTGTAGGAATCATACTGGGCGTCAAAAATGAGGGCTTTTAATGGCGCGTCAGAACTGCCTATGGGAGGGGGGATGTGTTTGACGATGGCCTCAAAAATATCGGAAATCCCGGTCCCCACTTTGGCAGAGCACAGGATCGCCCTTTCCGAATCAAGCCCCAGTTCATTCTCGATCTGTTGTTTGGTACGGTCTATATCCGCAGATATCAGGTCTATTTTGTTTATGACGGGAATGATAGTGAGGTCGTGCTCCATAGCCATATAGAGATTGGCCACGGTCTGTGCTTCCACACCCTGAGAGGCATCCACAACCAAAAGCACTCCTTCGCAGGCTGACAAGGCACGGGAAACTTCATAGGAAAAATCCACATGGCCCGGGGTGTCGATTAGATTGAGTGAATATTCCTTGTTTTCCTTATCGGTATAAGGCAGGGTTACGGTCTGGCTTTTTATGGTGATCCCACGCTCTCTCTCCAGATCCATGGTATCGAGTATCTGATCCCTGAACTCCCTTTGAGAAACCAATCCGGAGGCCTGGATGAGCCGGTCTGCAAGAGTGGATTTCCCATGGTCGATGTGGGCGATTATGCTGAAGTTTCTGATGTTTAACATATTCCGTTCTCTTTTGTGAGTCCAATCTGGATATTCTATCACAAATGTATTCTAATCCTGATAATTGATAGCCCTATTATTTGAATACAGAATCACCCACTTTGATTTTTCGGAATACAAAGATTAGAGTATTATCATCATCAAATATTTCATCAACATAACTTTGGAGGTAAAAAATGCCTGTTATCCATGTAAATGTTTGGGAAGGCTTTGGACACGAAAAAGCCAAAATCACCATACAAAATATTACAAAAGTCTTTGTAGATTTAGGGATTCCCGATCAGGCTGTGGAAGTGATTGTGCACGAAATCCAGAAATCACACTGGGGAATCGGTGGGGAGCCTGCTTCTGAAAAGTTTAAAGATATTTCTGCTTAACTCTGCAAATCAGGGAAAAAGCCTGGCACGCCTGGAGGGATTTGAACCCCCGACCTTTGGATTCGAAGCCTGTTTGAAGAACCTCCTTGGATATGGGGAAATCCCCGTTTTCAGAGGGAAATGCCTTGTTTTCCTTTAAGCACCAATGTCATGAACAATTAATTAGAAAGTCGAGACTTCATCCGAATGGATTATTATGAGGTGGGTTTGGGCGAGTTGGCCGGGAGTTTAATTAGTCATTTCACTTCCTCTATATTGATCTCCTCCTCCATCAGTCCGTACGATTGTCTCTTGGATCTTCTCCTTCTGGATGCATCCCCGGTGGACCTCCTAAAATGCGATGGCTTTTTGGCTAAAAACCTGATATACATACCTTCGGCAACTATCTACCGGCAGAAAAAAGAAAGCTCTGCATAATCTATGATCTGCCGTAGAAAAATAACTGAATCGGAGAGGAGCAAGAAATGGGATTAAAGCGGAAGCAGATGCTAATGCGGCAAAAGGGATATTTTGAACATAAACTGCAAGATCGGCTGTCTTTCCTGTCTGGGAAGGGGAGCAGATCTCCAAAGGCCGACAAAGATACTCTCGTTAGAAAATTGCAGGCGAATATCAGGGCCGTGAATAAAAGGCTGAGGCTGATTGCCGACAACGAAAAGAAAACGGAAGAAATGACGAAGATAAAGGCGGAAAGGGCGGCAACCCCCCAGAAAAAACAAGAAGGCGGTAAAGGCGAGAAGCCTAAGAAAGCCTCCGAAGAGGGCAAGGGAAAAAAGATAAAGGCGGAAATGAAAGCAGCCCCTCCGAATGCACCGGAAGGCGGAAAAAGCCAGAAAACGACGGAATCCTCCGAAGAAGGCAAGGCCACAATGAAAAAGAAAGTAGAAGAAACGAGGGAGGAACCGGCAGGCCAAGTGAAGGCAGATAAATAATTAAAAAAAATACGGCAAATACAGGGACACTTTTCAGGTCTATTTCGATATTGGCCTAAAAAAGTCACAGGTTTTTCACGGCAGCCAAGCTGTCAAATCAATTGGGGAAACGGGGAAATTAGGCTGGCAGCGCTACGGAGACGGGGATTCGAACCGCAGTCTGATGGCTGAGAACCATCCGCGTGTCCTTTGACAGACCTCTCCCACCGTGCGGACACGGTGTGGACAAAACTGCTAAAAATGGCTCAGTTCTGATTGCTCAGGCTAAATACGCAAGGAAAGCCAAGTGGCTGAAAAAAGTGAAATAAGAGAGCACGCCCGGAGGGATTTGAACCCCCGACCTTTGGATTCGAAGTCCACCGCTCTATCCGCTGAGCTACGGGCGCACCATGTTATAAACTGTTCATTCTAATTGATTAAGCGACTCAGTGTCGCCTCCTCTTCTGCCATGCCGATTTTACCATTGACGTCTTTTTGACGTCCTCGAAACAGGTTTTCAGCCGCTTTTTCAATCGCAGCATGACGGTCCTTCTGCATGCTGTGAACATATCGAAGTGTCATATCAAGTGAACTATGACCTAAGATTTTTGAAGCCGTGACAACGTCCGTGACTTTCACAAGACGGGATGCGGCGAGATGGCGTAAATCATGAAAACGAAGTCCTTCGATGTCAGCCGCCTCAAGCGCGCTTTTAAAGGAACGCCTAACGTATTGAACATGCGTTCCGGTCTCTGGATTATAAAAGACATATTCGCTTTTTCTCGGTAATGTGTCAAGTTCTGTGGAAAGCTCCGGACTGATCGGGACAAAGCGCTCTTTTTTACTTTTCGCATTCTCACTAGGAATCCGAATTTCACAAAGACGAAAATTGATGTCCTTCCACTTTAGCTTAAGAATTTCGCCTTGTCTCATCCCGGTTAGTAATGCAATTTTGAGAATAGGCTTGAGTTCTTCAGAAGCGCATTCCACAAGCAGCCTTTGGACGTCATCGGTAAGGTTCATTTCTAGGATCGCTTTCTCGCGGCTGTTCGCCTCTTCAAGTTTCTTTACCCGACGTCCTCGAATCGGATTCGAAGGAATAAGACCATCGTATTCGGCAGCATAAAGAACAGACTTCAAAAAACTCAATTCCCGGTTAACAGTCGCCGGGCTCTTGCCGTCTTTTTCCATGCGTTCTGTCATGTACTTTCGGACAAGCGCCGGATTAATATCGACAAGTTTGATTTTTTCAAAAACCCGGTTCAAGTGATTTAAGGATATTTTGTTTCTTTTATGACTTCGTTTCGCTTTCCACTCTGCCGAATTAAGCAGTTGATCGGCATAAATACCGAACGTGTCCATTTTAGCCAGCTGCGGATTAATAACCTCGTCAAGCCGTCCTTCCTTGTGAGCGACTCTCAATTTGCTGAGAAAAACCTTTGCTTCTTCTTTGGTATAGCCTGCAAAGCGCCGTATTCGCTGATAATTAAGCGTTATCTCAGTGACGTAATAGCCACGGCTGCTGTTTTCACCTTTAACGAATTTTAAATTCTTGTCGTCTTTATCAACCTGCGCTTTCTCAAGCCGGCTTTCTGCTTCTTCTTTCGTTTTACCATAACGTCTGATTTTCCGGCCTTTGAAAACAGTTTCACAAACCCAGCGATCAGGTTTTTCGTCCTTACCTTTAACAAACTTGAAGCTTTTTTCTCGTTTCATAATTCCCCGCTCAGAGATGTTTTTTTATCCGGCGCAGACCGAGCCTTATTTTCTTCCGACTAGTAAGGTTTGGAATTGATTGACCTTCA
>Ga0307378_10006859_pt1 | contig 15441 bp, 11 predicted proteins | sample UN1MG_FD_202238 | JGI IMG/M metagenome (GOLD analysis project Ga0307378, IMG submission 202238) | Soil microbial communities from Risofladan, Vaasa, Finland - UN-1 | ecosystem: Environmental > Terrestrial > Soil > Coastal area > Acid sulfate soil | place: Finland: Risofladan, Vaasa | collected...
ATCACTGGATCTTAGGTTCAGTGAAGAGTTCCGGGAAAAACTTTACAGTACTTTCTCCCTGCAGGAGCCTGAACGGACAGGATTCTGGAGATATATTGCCCGTAGGTATGATTTAAGGGATACCGGGGAAATGGAAGGTGTAGACAAATGCCTTCTTCGAACCCTTGAATCATGGAGAGAAGTACTGGCAAGGAGAATCAATCTCGCACATCCTCTCATGGATCCGGATGAGCTCAACCTTTACGTCATGAAGGTGCTTTTACGGCTTTTATGGGAACAAACCGTCAGGGAGACGCGTGCCGGGGTGGACCCAGGGAACGGCAATCCGGGCAGCGGGATCTTTCCCCCTGCCAAACCAGCCTTCCCGTTCCTTACAGACCGCTGTCCCGCACTCGATGAAGATGAATTGATCAGGGAACTGGATGAAAAAGGGCTTCTGGATAATAAATTTTTCTTTTCCTGGATCCCTTTTCCTCGCATCGTATCCGCATTCCACGAATTGCTTAAAACGAGAATCCGGCTTGATCAGGGATTGCAAAGCAGAATCGGCAGGAATCAGATGGAGGAAATTGCCCTTCCACTGGATAGCACCGTTGATTTATGCATCGGGGAGGTTGCTCGATGGCAGGACGGACGACCAGATGAATCTCCCGCCATACTTGACCCTGTCTGCGGCTGCGGGCTTTTTTTGAGTCGCCTTCCTGCCATTCTCCTTGCAAAGAGTATGGGAAGGCAGAGTGGTGCAAATGATCCTGTGAAAAGATTGTCCGGCCTTGTTGAGATAATTGTCCCCTGCCGTCCGGATTTCACTTTTTTTCATGATAACCGCGTCCTTTCGGAGGAGGAGGCTGTTCAGATAGCAGGGGAGCTATATGGCGTCGAACCCGACCCCCTGGCCGCCGAGGTATGCAGGTTAATTCTTGCGCTTGTTCTTCAAGAACTGGCAGAAGAGGATGTAGGGAATGAGATCATCCCCCGTATCGCAGATATCCTCCGGGCGAATGTCATATGTGGCGATATATTGATAGGCGATGATTTCCGCCGGGTGGTGGAATGGAGGTTTCCGGGGCAGACTACTCAGCATGAGGCGACTAAATTCGAAATATCCGGCTTTCTTCACAGGCTGATGAACAGGGGAGGCTTCACTGCAGTTACAGGATTTTTCGGGATATCAGGGAAGAGAATGCGAAGGATACACCGTCATTATCTCCAGACACGGTATGCAGTGTTTCACCGCGATTCAGCCCCGCTCTCCTGCCTGGTCGAGAGAGCATTCGAACTGCTCCGTCCCGGGGGGACATGCTGCGTTGTTCTTCCCGGAGGTTGGCTGCGTTTGAATGTCTTCCGAGCCATGAGGGCAATGCTTGCCGGAAACCGCATTCATTCCATCTCCGATGTCTCATATCTCTTCCTGCCCCCGGAGAGGGATTCCCATTATTCGATTCTGATGGCCTCTCCGGCCCCCCCGGGTGGAGAGGTGAAGATTGCCAGGGGACGGGCTCCGCCATACGGCAGTCTGTCACATGCCATGAGTTCTAATACATTCTCAATTCCGCAGGATGCTCTCGGCCCGGGAGGCTGGTCGCTTGTTGACCGGCGTCTTTCCGAGATGCAAAAAAAGATCGAGACAGGGCGCCCGTCCCTTGATGAATATGTAATGGGGTGCATTTTCCCTGGAACGGTATCAGTTGATGAATACCCCGCCCTCCTTTCCCGGACGCAGGTAAGTGTCCTGCAAACCGACCATCCCGGCCAGGCCATCCTGCTGCAGCCATACATTTCCGGAGAGCAGGTATCACGGTACGGAGTGCTGAAAGCAGACCGTTTCCTGCTTCAGGATTCTGCCTTTTCGCATAATGGACAGGAGAATTCGCTCCCTATGACGCCGGAGAACGGCCCGAAACTGATCATCGGTACAGGCCATGACAGTATTCTCTGTACATTTGACCAGGGCGGATTTCTGGCTGGTCCGCCGGTACTGCTGGTTCCGGGAGACGACCTTTACCTTCTGGGAGTCCTCAATTCAAAGATATCCTCATTTTATATAAGGCGGTCTCTTTCCAGGCATCCGGCAATAGGCATTTCATCCGTAATCCGTCGCATACCCATCCACGTGGTGGATCTGGGTGACCGGGACGAGGCGTTTGCCTACAACCGGATTGTTTCTGCGGTGAAGCGAATGCTCTCTCTCAACGAGGATCTCAACCACTATCCAGAGCATGAAGAAGAGATTCGTGCTTTGATAAAGAAGACGGATCTGGAAATTGAAAGGCTCTGTTTCCAGCTCTACGGCCTGTCGGATGAAGATACCCGGACCATATTATCCTCCTCCGGCTGATTTCTAAGATGAATGAATGACGCAGGATGTGCCGGGAGAAGAGACCCCCGGAGATAAAGGGGATTTTAGCGAATCCTAAATGAGCCCCCGGATTACTGCCGCCAGCCTCTCCAATCCCTGCCTGATCTGCTCCTGGCTGGCACTCGAAAAGTTCAGCCTGATCGTATCCTCTCCTCCACCATCCACATAGAAGGGAATGCCTGGCAAAACTGCTACTTTCTCCTTGATTCCCTCATTAAATACCTTCATTGATGAAATACCCGGAGGGAGTGTGGCCATCATAAACATTCCTCCTTCAGGGCGGGTATGGGAAACTCCGGGCGGGAAGTGATCGTCGATGAGGTCACTCATGAGACGGCAATTTTCGCCATAAATTTTACATATACCACGTATATGGGCATCGAGGTCGGTACTCTCCAGATACCTGCACATTACCTTCTGGGCCAGGAAATTCGAATGGAGGTCGGCGGCCTGTTTTGCCACGTTGAATTGTTTCAGAACAGGTGCAGGGGCAAAAATCCATCCAATCCGCAATCCTGGCGAGATTATCTTTGAAAATGATCCGCTCATCATGGTATTCTGGTCCAGGTCCTTCTTTACAGGCGAACGTGGTTTTCCGTCAAAGAACAGCTCACCGAAGGCATCATCTTCAAAAAAAATGGTGTCGGTTCCATTCAGGCATTCGGCTACTGCTTTCCGTTTATCCCGGGAATAGGTGACTCCGGAAGGATTTTGCGAGTTTGGAATGCCGTAGAAAAATTTTGGGCATGATCGTTTTACCATCGCGGAAAACTCCTCGATATCCGGGCCGTCCTCAAGAAGGGTAACAGGCTGAAATTCGGGTTCATAAAGGGAAAATGCCTCAACTGCGCCAAGATAGCCGGGCCGTTCCATTGCAAGACAGTCCCCGGGATCAAGAAAGATCTTGGCTGCAAGGTCAAGACATTGCTGTGAACCGTTCACGATCTGGATGTCAGAGGCCTCCGCAGGGATCTTCAGCCTCCTCCGGTACCTGGCAGCGATATATTCCCGGAGGGGCAGATATCCGTCTGTTGTGCTGTACTGGAGAGCTTCCCGGCCATCTTCTTCCAACATCTCCCTTGCAGCAAGGGCGATACCTTCCACATCAATTAACTCTGATGCAGGAAGTCCTCCCGCAAAGGATAGTATCTTTGGGTCTCGTGACACCCTGAAAAGTTCATCCAGAAATGATTTCGGGGCCCGGACCATGCGGGTGGCAAAACGGTACTCCATCAGTACGACTCCTTTTCATGTAGTTTCGTTTATACCAACAAAAATACTGTGAATTAGGGATATGGAGAGAAAACCGCATTGATCAATAAAAAACGATCATCTCTCTCATAGGCAGGAAGACAAATTACATTAAGAGATCGCGTCAAACACATTGGTTGCTGTATCCGGTTTTTCGCAACCGGCCTCCCCAGAATTCCAGACTGATCAATGAATCCTGCACGTTCACGACTGACCCTGCGCCATACCATGATCCTGTTCATCAGCCTGATCATTATCATCGTGATCGGGTTTCTTCTCACGTTTACGTATATTCAGACACAAAACGATATGATCCGCCAGAACCAGTACCTGCAGGATTATTCTGAGATGAATCTGGCAGAATCACTTACTCTCGTGGACAGGGGACTTAAATTATTTGACGATACGCTGAATAAAGAGATGGAAGCCGCTTTTTTGGTTTTTATTGAGGCATACGAGAATTCTGGCGGCACTCCGGAACAATTAGACCTTCCTGCACTGCAGGACCAGATTTCCCAGGAATTTCAGGGGGAAATTGATCTCTATGTCATCAACGATACAGGAGTCATTATTGCATCAACCGTACCGGAAGTGCTGTATCTCGATTTTAAAAATTATCCTGATTTTTATAATTCAATCACCGAGATCCGGCAGGGAGATAGTTTTGCCGCAGACCGGGTGGTACGGTCGGTTGAGAACACGAGTTCGGGGGCTGTATCCGGTAAACTGAGAAAATTTGCCTTTATGCCTACCCCTGATCACATATACCTTCTTGAAATGGGTTTGGTGGCCGATAGTTTTGAGACCGAGAGATCCGGTCTGTCATACGTTGATGCGGGACGAAGAACCGCCGAACTCAATCCTAATATCATGAGTATCAGGATATTTGATATAAACCGGAATCTTTTGCTCGAACAGGGAGTCAATCCATTCAGTTCTGTAAACCGGATTCATCTTGACGAAGCATTTATTCAAAGGGCCAGTTTCAATGTTCCTGACCTCGTAAACGATACAGTTGTGAGATTCCTTTTTGTCGATCTCAAACGCGAATCTTCGGCTTCCGATATGAGCCTTGTTGCAGAGATAACCTACTCCAATGATCTCCTCAAAGAACGCCTGAACCAGATATTATTATTCTACCTTGCTATCGCCCTCATTACAATCGGAATGGGCATGGTACTCACCTACCATGTGACCCGCTACCTTACAACCCCCATCGGGGAAATTGTCGAAGATGTCGAGGAAATAGCCGGGGGTGAACTCGATCACACGATTCGAGGCATGCCAAATCCGGAGTTTCGCCGCCTGGAAAGCGCCATTAATATAATGATATCCAGGATCCGGGAAATCAGTGAGGAACTCGAGCGGGAAAAGGCAGAACTGCGTATTGCGGCTGACATCCAAAAGATATTCCTCCCCCGCTCCCTTCCACGCCTGAAAAACTTTGATATTGCAGCTGAAAATGTCCCGGCGAAGGAAGTAGGGGGAGATTTTTACGATTTCATTCCCCTGGAAGATTCTACTCTTGGTATTGTCATTGCTGACGTCGCGGGCAAGGGCATTCCGGCAGCCCTCTTCATGGCATTGTCGCGATCAATAGTCAGGGCCATTGCCACTGCTGATAATGATGTACGGGAGACAATTGAGGAATCGAATGATCTTATCACTGCCGATGCAGTGTCCGGCATGTTCGTCACCCTGTTCTATGGAGTGCTTGATGAGAATTCGAAAGTTCTCTCCTATGTGAATGCCGGGCACAACCCGCCTCTTCATTACCAGGTCCGGTCGCACCGTATTGTCCCCCTTATGCCGACAGGGATCGTACTGGGAGTTGAGCCTGATATGAAATACAGTGTAGGACAAGTGGAATTTCATACGGGAGACCTACTGGTGATGTATACAGACGGAGTCACCGAGGCCTTCAATGAAGAGGGAGAGCAATTTGGTGAGGACCGTCTCGTAGAGATCATCAGGGAGAACCAGCATCTGGATGCATGCATGATACTGGATTTGATCAGGGACGCTGTTGAAAGGTTCTGTGGGACATACCCCCAGTCTGATGATATCACACTGGTGGTGATCAAATCTCGCTTTCAGAACGGCTCCGGCCATCAGGATAGGGAATATCAGGCCTCAACAGGAATTAAATAATGCAAACCATGCATATCACGGGTGTTCAATGCGATTTCCGCTGTGTATTTTGTAGAGCAGTGCGACCAGTACTGCAAGAAATGCGGTAAAAAGTCCATATCCTCCACTATTGAGGGGAAAGACAGCAAGCGACATATTGATTGAGAAATGGACAAGAATAGCGGCGGCAATGCTCCCCATTGTCTTCATATAGAGAAAGAGAAGGAGAAACGAGAATACGACAGGTGTGGTAAAAAAGACCCAGAATCCGAGGGTCAAAATGCCCATAGCATTCTGGCCGGATCCGGGAATGTAGAAAAGGGGGATATGCCATATACCCCATATAAGCCCGGTCAGTGCTGCTGTAGTGAAGAAATTAAATCTTTGAATCATGGAATCCGTAAAAAAACCTCTCCAGCCAAGCTCCTCTGATACAGGACCAAGGAGGAGGATGAAAAACAGGATCGGTATGATATTCCAGGGCGAAACGGCCAGGACACTGAGCAGGACGGCCATTGGATTTCCCCATCCCAGGATTCCGCTCAAAGACCGGGAGATAAATACCATGAAAGGAATCACAACCATCACCGTTCCTAAAAGCGGCAGGCAGTTGTGTGGAACTATAATTATCCGACGGAAGAATGTTCTCTTTTCAAACGGACCGTAAAAGCAGAGAACCATGAGCACCCCGGATAGAGATGGCCCGAACACACCGGTCAGGTAGAGAATATTCGTCATGGCAAACGCAGTGGACGTTCCCTGAAAAATCGCAATAATCCAGAGGATCCAGGAGAAAGCAAAAGTACACATCAGAAATAATATGGTTACCCTGTCCCCTGACTGAAGCATAGTCTCCATTCAAAAGATATAGGCCATCTCCGGGATATGAGTATCGCCTGGACGTGTTTTCCCCTGATCGTATCTACTGGTCAGGTCCAGGCCTTCATTCTTTTTTCTTTTTGAGCACTTCTTTTAAAAAGAAAAAATCCTGCTTGAGATCTTCCCTGGTGTTGGGGTTATGCGTCACCACAGCAGGATGGTATACAGGGACAATATAGAGTGTATCGTCCTCGAATCCGGCTGAATATTCATTTCTTCTTGCGAGTTTGAGCGAAGTGAACGGAAGATCAAAAAATTCAAGAATGACAGACGTGGCAAACCTTCCCATCGGAACAATTATTTGAGGTTTAATCTGCATTATCTGGCGGAACAGGAAGGATTTGCAGGCCAGGATTTCCTCTTTCCTTGGATCGCGATTATCGGGCGGTCGGCATTTCACCACGCTTGTAATAAATACCTGATCGCGTTTTATATCGATACCTTCCAAAAGATCGGTCAGGATCTTCCCTGCCCTCCCGACGAAGGGGCTGCCCTTCTCGTCTTCAGCCTTTCCCGGTGCTTCACCTATGAACATTAACCGAGCAGGTGCTGGTCCTTCACCAGGTACAGTGCAGATTCGTGATCGATGCAGAACGCACCTTGTACAGACCGCGATCTCTGCCGCCAACTCCTTCATCTTTCCAGATTTGGCGTCATCTATACCATTATCCAACAATTGCTCTTCCCACCCAGAGTAAACCCAGTGATACAGGCATCAGGATATCGTAGGCCACCACCGCACCCGTATTATATTCCGCGACATTGCCGTGGTTTTTCATCTCGAATATATGACCTGTTCCCGCTCCAATCAGAAAAATACCAGCTATGATAATTGTTGCAAGCCAGAACCCGTCACGGATGGCGAAACAGCATATCCCGGCCACTCCGTAACCCAGGTTCGCGAAGGCCACTTCGCGCTGGAACGGGTTGCCGGCGGGCCAGCCGATCTTTTCTGCAATTTCATCTGCACGGAAGAAATGCCCCATAAAGGCAATGATTCCGGCCACTCCAATACCAATTACCAGGCCCCAGAGCAGAAGAGAATTGATAAAGGGGGCGGGAGCCAGTGGGAAGCCTTGTATCGCGAGATCTACCGCAGTGGCAATAATAATCATTACCAGATACCATCTCCATAGGGCAAACTTCATAACTCAACTTAGATATTGAGCGATTTTATCCTTTTCATTACCTGATATGATTCCCGGCGGACGAAGATATCCGGGGCTGATTCAGCCGTTTATGTACCAATTAAGTGGGATTCTGGGTTGCAGCGAAGCAGTGATCTTTGGGTTAAACAAATCCTTAAAATAGTACAATGGATGAAGAATTCGTGGGCGATTCAATCTCCCAGTATACAGAAGTTCCGCAAATCAATTTCAGGTGCTTTCAGGCTGGATTCCCAGGTATCCAGTTTAAAGGGTTTTCCTCCCTTCATTACCGAAAGTGTACAAATTGTATCTATTGATTTGCATGAGATTGGGATTATCGTTTTATCCTCGATTCTGAAGGCGGGATCCTTTCACTTAATATTCTCTGCGAATCTTATTGCGAATAGTAATAATGCCATCTCAGATTTTATGGCGTTCAATCCATCTTCCATCCGATGTATCAGGAACTATCATCCTTGTTCAAATATATATTAAATTCAGGGCATACCAATGGAGCGTCGTCAGTATGAGAAGCCGTTGAAAGTTGCCGTAGTTGTAACGCTGTTCTTCTGCGGGGTGGAATTCGCGGGAGGAGTTATATCAGGTTCGCTTTCATTGATCAGCGATGGCGGGCACATGCTGGTTGACGCGTTCGCTCTCATTCTCTCTCTTGGTGCCATGATAGTCGCCCGCAAGCTTCCCACCATGGACCGGACATTCGGATATCACCGGGTTGAAATTATGGCTGCTCTTGCGAACAGCATAGTTCTCATCCTTTTATCTGCAGTAATTACATGGGAAGCGCTGGAACGTCTTGCAAACCCTCGGCCTGTATCCGTATCACTGATGTTCTTCGTCGCGCTCATCGGGCTTGCTGCCAATATTTTCATTGCATTCCTGCTCCATGGAAGCCACGATTTGAATGTGAAGAGTGCGTTCCTGCATGTGATCGGAGATGCACTGTCTTCAGTTGCTGTTGTCGGTGCAGCTGTCTGGATCACTCTTACCGGACAGACATTTATGGACCCGGTTTTATCCATTGTGATTGTTGCAGTAATTCTGGTCTCTGCATTCCGCATTCTTCGCGAAACATTGACAATCCTCCTCCAGTTTACACCGAAAGATACGAATCCTGAAGAAGTGATTGCAGACATCCTGTCAGTCGAAGGGGTGGAGGGAGTCCATAACGTACACCTGTGGAGCCTTTGCTCACACATCAATATAATCGATGCACACGTGTTTAGCAGCGAACGGAGGCCGGAGGTCATTGAAAGGATGAAGGGCGAGATCAAGTCCAGGCTTGCAAAGTATGACATCAAACACTCTACTCTTGAATTTGAATGCACCGAATGCGAAGATCGCAGCCTGGTCAGGGAAATTGTAGCCTGATACCCCAAAATTGAATATAGGAATTGAAAAAAGTCGCGACTGTCGCGTGTTCACCCAAAGACTGCCGTTCCTGGAAGATACTTTTCTTTATATAATTTCACGTTCACGACAGTATATGGAACAATTAGGAGGTCCGCCCCGGCAGGAATTTTTTTCATGGCATTAAAAGGGAAGGAACATACAAATATCTCCATAGCGGCTTTTGAACCCGCAATTCATTGCTTTTTCCGAGACATCCCCATCTCACTTCTTCTAGCGAATCAGGGTTATGGCTGCCGAATCATGCCGGCGGCGATATGGCGTAAGAATGCCCATAAAGCATCTCCATCTGATAAATTGGGGGGATAGCCCCTGGACCTCCGAACCGTACGACATATTCTCCGGGTTGAAGGGCTTATTCCTTTCACCGGATGCGCTATCCTGATCGGGTTTGCAGTAATATTATGGGAAGTCGGCTTTCCAGGTGCTGAGTGGGCCCTGTTCGCAGTTGCAGTCCTTGCCGCATCCCTGGTCCACATCGATGCTCACATCTGGAACGACATCACGGACTACGATATTGACCGGAGGGAGAAGAGTATTGATACCGGTCGCGACCGACCCCTGGTATCCGGGTGGGCAACGGTTGCCGAATATAAGAAGATGTCTGCGGTCATCACGGTCGTCGCAGTCGTTCTTGCCGCATACCTGACCGTATATCGACCATTTATTCCATTGCTTTTTTTACTGGGATTTCTCTTCGATTACGGGTACAACCATCCCAGAATCGCACTGGGCCACCTGCCGTTTACGGAATGGTATATTTTTCCATGGCTGGTAGTGGCGGTTACCGTCACTGTGGTCTATGCGGCCACAAATATTCTCTCGCTGCTTGCGTTCATCCTGTCGCTGATACACGGTATGACAGTGACCTGTTTCGGTGTATCGATGATGAGACGGGACTCAAATTCAGATCGAATCGGAGGTAAATATACTTCATCGGTGCAATACCCATCAGTGCCGCATTCCACGATTTACGGAATTGCAACGATGCTCATCACTGTCGTGATGATCTATCCGCTGACATTGATCCTGGGCAGCTTTGAGCTGGCATATATGCTCGGACTGACTTCGGTCATATTCGCCGCGATCAATACGATCCTGGGAGCAAAGATCGATCAGCTCTGCACAAGGGCATTTTACTCGGTCTTCCCGGACTTCGAGGCCAAAGCCAATACACTGATGATGCAGCAGGTCGGAGCGTCCCTGGTACATGCAGTGGCGATAACGGCAGTTATGCTGATATATGGAGGTATTTTATGAATGTCGCGATAGCAGGAGCCGGGATTGCCGGAGGATATCTTGCCCGGCTCCTGGAAAAGAAGGGGATTATTCCTGATCTCTATGATGGCGTGAACCACGGAACAACCTGCAGGTGCCGATCATGCGGATGGGGTGCGCCGGAAAGTGTGGAGAAGTATCTTGCCCTGGCTGATCTTGATCTGGCCGACTATCTCATGGAAACCATGGCTCACATGAATTTTGACGGTATTGTGGCGAAAACGCCGTTGTGCACCGTTAACAAACCCCGTCTTCTGCAAGATCTCACGAATGGCCTCAAACTATATGACAGGCAATTGTTGCTGCAGGATGCCGACGATTATGACGTAGTGGTGGATGCTACCGGGATCACACGGGCCCTCCTGCCGCCCTGCAAATCTGATCTGACCCTTCCAACTCTCCAGTACCGTGTAAAGGTGGACCCGCATAGCAATGACCAGCTGGAGCCGGGAGTCTATGGCAATCAGATACCCGGCCTCGGCTACGTGTGGGTCTTCCCCCTTACCGGACGCCAGTACCATATCGGCGTAGGCGGGATCGGCCTCGATCGGCACGATGATATCATGGAACGGTTTTTCCTTGATATGTCCGACCGGTTTACTATCACGCCGTTATGTTCCTGCACAGGACAAGTCAGGGTGGCCTCCCCGCATTATTCCACGCCTTTCTCCACCTACAGGACCCGGGTGGACGGAACGAAACAACCCATCATCGGCGTCGGTGAATCAATCGGTACTGTCTCCCCGTTCACAGGGGAAGGAATCATCTACTCCCTGCAGTGCACAAAGATTCTCACCGATACCTGGCCGGATGAGAAGGTATATGCCTCAAAAGTCCTGGCTACGTTTGGATGGATGAAAAAAGAACGCGAAACACTCGATTACCTGCTATTCGAGGGGCGCATCAAAGGGCCGCGGATGAGGGACCGATGGCGGTTTTTCCGTAATGCACAGCGTTCAGGCATCGATCTCCCGATAGTGGAGGCGTTCAGGCGTATGGGAAGCCTTTCGAGATGGGTGGAAGAGTGATAGGTGCAGGTATATTGAATATGCCCCGGTTCCGATATCTCGGATTCCACTTACGGTGATTCCGCCATAACATAATTGCCGTTCTTGCAGCAGGCAAATCAACTTCGCCCCTGTCATTAAAAAAATATGAGAAACTTGGCTTTTTGATGGGGAAGTTATGGTAATCCCGGCTTCTCATCCCGGGAAATATCACTGGCATCCTCGCGTTTCCCATCCCGCAACTTGATTATCCGCTCAAAATACTCCTGGTGCCAGTCCTCGTGGGAGACCATCACTATGGTCTGGTTCATCTCCTGATTAATATCGGCGAAGAGATCGAGGATAACTCGTGAGTTTTCCGTATCCAGGTTGGCACAGGGCTCATCGGCAAAGAGTATGGTGGGTTTGCCGGCAATTGCCCTTGCAATGGCCACCCGCTGCTGCTCACCGCCCGAGAGCTCGTTCTGCAAGTGACCTGTCCGTTCCCCGAGGCCGATGATCTCGAGGATCTTCATGACCTGCTCGTGCGAACGGTTCCGCGGCTCATCCCGGACCATGAAGGGCAGGATTACATTCTCATATACAGTAAGCTCCGGGACAAGGGCATATTCCTGAAAGACGTAGCCAAGGCGCTGCAGCCGGAAGTCAGCCCGCTGGTCTTTGGTAAGAGTCCCGGTATCAATACCGTCGATTATTATCTCACCCGATGTTGGATAGTCAAGGAGACCGAGGAGATGCATCAGAGTAGACTTGCCGCTCCCGCTCGGCCCCACAACGCCGACAAACTCCCCTTTCCGGATCCTGATGGAGACCCCGTTCAGGGCATTCACCTTTACCTTGCCCATCGTATATATCCGATACAGGTCACGTGCCTCAATCATTTTCAGGCCCTCATGGATTCCAGTATCTCATTCTGTGTTATCCGCCAGGCCGGGATAAATCCTGCAATGGCAGAGGTAACAAAGAGGATGAGTGCATTGATGCCGATTTCTGCGGGGATAATATAGGGGGAAATATTCCCTTCCGGAAACTCGATTGGGAATGCGGTGAAGTAGGCGGTGAGCCCGAGCACAACCAAAGTCCCGAAAATAATCCCGAGAATGGAGAGGATCAGGACCTGGAACAGGTAACTGTTCACGATGATGTCCCTCTTGATCCCGATGGCCATCAGGATCCCGATCTGCCTGCGCGAGTTTAAGGTCTTGATCATGATGACTACAAAGAGCACGACAGCAGCTATCACCAGGCTTACGATGATGGTGATGTTGTTGAGGATGGCATAGCTCTCCACCGCCCTCTGGTAGGCATTACCCAGAAACTCAAGCCAGGTCTTGACATCTTCCTGAACCCCGTTTCTTAGCAGGTTTTTCTTGACAGTATTGTCATCATAACCGGGATCGGTCTTGACCAGAACCGATGTTGCCTGGTCAATCGGCATCCCGGCGACTAGTTCCGCCTCGTCCCAGGTGGTGAAGACAAGGTAGTCCACATTGAAGGAATACGTCCTGAAAATACCCTTTACCCGGTACTCCCTGACCACTCCATTTGTGTATTCGGCGGTGATGGAATCACCGACCCGGATACCCCCGAGAGATGGCAGGAAGTCTTCACTCTCGTCCTTGTTCCCGGCAACATAGTACCCGATAATAATCTCTCCCGTGTCACCGTCCCCGAGGTAGTCCCCCTCAATCATATACTGATACACTTTGGTCACCAGTACCTCGTCACGCGGCCGTATCCCTTCCATGGCCATGGAGAGGGCTTTTCCCCTGTGGGAGAGAACCGCACCCGCCGCAATGTGGGGTGCAGCCCGCCTGACCCCCGGGACCCGGTTCACCTTATCAAGGAGAGCCGAGAGATCCTCGATGTATAGATTATCCAATTTCGGCTCGATGATGATATCTGAGGTATATGTTTCCACCGATTGCCTCTCGTAGTTCTGGATCGCCCCCGTGATGATGGAGGGCATGAATATCATATTGGTAAAAACCATGCCCACGATGATGACAGTCAGCACAAGGCTTCCGATATTTCCCCGCTGGAGCGATCTCACCGCAAGGAAGAGAGAAACTTTCAGCCTGTTCAGCATTCAGGGAGCCTCATGCTTTTTCTTCCACCACCGGTAACCGAACCAGCCGCCGACGGCCAGGAGAATCAGCACAACAACGGCAATCCAGGTCCCGTCTTTCCCGTACACCGTAAGTGTGAGCGGCCGTGTTACAGTCTTCGTGCCCCAATCATCCGTGTAGGTGATAGTGACCAGGTATTGATACGTGCCCGCACCTTCCGCGTCCAGGGTGAAGACGGAAGGGGCATCGTTTCCCGGCTTGATCTTCCCTATGAATGCTTCCCCGGTCCCGGTGAACGGGAGATCAATGACCGCACTCACCGATTTCGCCTCCCCCGTCCCTGTATTCTCGACCCGGATTGTGAGGTCAAAGGGATCACCCGCATTCACCCTGACAGGTGAAGTCTCAAGTGCCGTGATTCCGAGCTCTGCCTCACCGCGGATATCAAGGGCTACCGATTCGTTCTGGACAGCAGTGGATCCATCAAGAAGATTGTAGCTGATCAGCAGGGGAACCTCGGTAAGTCCTCCCGCTGCGTTCTTATCGATAACGAACGAGAGATTGACCGCCCGGGATTCCCCGGGGTCAAGGTAATCGATGAGGAATGTGGATGATCCGGCCGTGGTTACAGGGAGTCCGGTGGTCACGATGTTAAGGCGGAGGTTATCGGCCCTGACCTGGCCGCCGTTATGCACCTCGATTGTTCCATCCACCGTAGTCCCCGGTTTTACCATTATCGGAAAATTTTTCTGGAGGATGATGGAGGGAGAACGCATCACTGCAAGCTGCGTATTGACATTGACGGGGACAGGATACCGAACACTCTGGCCTCCCCGTATCCGAATCAGGACTTCCGGGAAATATAAGTCGCTTTTATACGGGGCCTCGATCAGGAAAGTCAGGGGGATCATCTGGTCCGGCCCAATATAACCCTCGAACTGTCCGTTCCCACCTTTAACTTTGATATCTTTATCAGCTAATACCACGCTGTCCACGTAAGGAATAATTACATTGGTCGTCGCAGACGACGCGGTAAAGCCGGAGTCGGGATAGCTCACCGTCGAGGTCTGGGAGCCTGCAACGGCGCTCCGGATAGTCACGGTCACGGTTCCCAGCTCCCCGGGCATCAATACAGCAGGATTTACCGTGTAGGTGTCAACGACCACCGAATAAACCTGTGCTGAAACGGGAGCTGCACTGCAGAGGATGATGAGAAGACTGCAGAGAGCCAGGAGAGGAATATACCCTTTCATACAATAATCACCTGTAACGGGAACGAACAGGACGGGATCTCATACTTGCCGCCATTTAGTAATACTGGTTGATAGAGTATATAATCGCAACGACGATTATACGCCTGATTCTACCGTTTATTCCAGACTCGATTTTGATGAGGAAAGCCCGTGGCAACTGAACCATTGCAGGAGAGATAGTGATCTGTGGGGAGTATGAAGGTAATATATTGTATTAATTTTGAAATAAGGAGTGCCTCAGCCCGGAGGCAGGACGGGGGGGTCTAATTCCGGAGATAAAACCATCGCTATTCGATTAGCGAATGTATATAATTCTAAAACTATTTTTGGTAGGTTTGGTGATGGACATCATGCTGCGATATATAAGTTGTTCCGAGCCAGTACGCACCATCCGGAACAAGGATCTCAAAACAGGCTTCCGCTCCTTCATTCCCAACCTCTCGTATGGAGATCCCACAAGAAATCTCCATTTCGTTTCGCTTTGAGCAAGCGATCCGCGCTCGGCAACAATGGTATTCGTAGAATAAATTCTCCAGAGCCCGTTTGCCAGGAGATTGCTCAGGGTCGTGACAAGGGCCGGGTTTTGGATATCATTTCCCTGTTTGAAGGCAAACGTAACGCTTCCATAGAGTTTTTCCT
>Ga0307378_10006860_pt1 | contig 15439 bp, 14 predicted proteins | sample UN1MG_FD_202238 | JGI IMG/M metagenome (GOLD analysis project Ga0307378, IMG submission 202238) | Soil microbial communities from Risofladan, Vaasa, Finland - UN-1 | ecosystem: Environmental > Terrestrial > Soil > Coastal area > Acid sulfate soil | place: Finland: Risofladan, Vaasa | collected...
CAGCCGCGGGACCGAAGGATTCATATATCGACCTGCTGCTCGGTGTAGAGATCGCGCCACAGAGGTAGCCGTGGGGCAGGGAGAGACCAATGATTGCCGTATCCGCTGTTTGCTCTTGCTTCATGGTTGTGCCCGTTGACCGCGCAGACATTGATTGCCATCATAATATACAACAATTCTCCGTATCAGTTGCGGCGGGCGCCCTGTTTTGAAGATCAGCCTAGCTCGTCTTGATGATGATATCTGAAATTATGTTCGCCGCTTCGTCGCAGTTGTCCGCTGATCGATTGAGGTGGCGGTAGATCTCCCGCATCTTCAGCATGTAGCCGGCTGTGTGGTCCGGGTTTTCGAATAGGTCCGCCAGCGCCTTGAGGTAGATGTGATGGATCTGGTTCTCTGTAGCCTTGGCCCGCTTGGCGTGCTCCAAGGCAACGGAAGAGAATTTCCTCATATGCTTCAGTGCATCATATATTTCCAGTGTGCCTTTTTCCAGAACCTTGGCCATGGCAATTAGATCATCGTCGGGCTGCACCTGGAAGATGTGCAGCTCCTCTACCGTCCTCTGGGCGGCGTCAATGATCTCATCCACGGCTCGGGAGAGCGCGAAGATATCCTCCCGGTCGAACGGTGTTATCAGAGTGCGGTTAAGACGATCTATTAGGATCCTCCTTAGATCATCCGCCTCACGTTCCAGTAAGTTTACACGCTCTGCCGCCGCGCTGTTGCCCGTTTCCAAGCCGCGAACCAGGGTGGTGTAGGCGTCATAGACAGTCCTGGCGTGATCGACGAGAAGTTGATAGAAATCTGTTTTATTTTTCTTGCGGAAAAGAGACAGTTTCATCGCATTTACCTCCTAGGTTATCGAATAAGCTGCCGAAAAATCAGATACAGCAGCACTGAGAGAACTCCTGTCAAAGGGATAGTAAAGATCCAGCCAAGCAAGATTGACTGAATCACCTGCCAGCGTACACCGCTGCGCCGATGAGCACTGCCTACGCCTATGACGGAAGAGCTGATTATTTGGGTCGTGCTTACGGGCGCGCCAATAAGATTACACGACAGCAAGACCAGTGAAGCGGCCAGCTGGGAGCTGAAGGAATGATACGGTCGAACCCGAAAAATGTTATAGCCCACGGTTCGGATGATCTTTGTACCCCCCAGGGTAATTCCAAGCGACAGGCTGGTGATACTCGCCACCATCACCCACAGCGGAATATCTATGCCTATCGATTTGCCGCTCAGAAAAAGCATCAAGGCAATGAGTCCCATGGTTTTCTGCGAATCATTGGTCCCGTGATTCATACCGAGAATGATCAGACTGCCTATCTGCAGCTTCTTCAGGTACATCTCCGTTTTCCCTGGGGCGTCGTCGAGAATTCGGAGCAGAAGCCGGTACACAAGACTGCCAAAAACGGCTCCTAAAAAAGGCGATAGTATAAGAGCCCCGACTACTTTGAGGAGAAAGATGGCCCAGGGAATGCCGGAAAGTCCGTATCGGAAAAGGACCGGGCCGATCAGACCGCCTACAATGGCGAAGGAAGAGCTCGTCGGCAGCCGCACAAACCAGCAGAAACCGTTCCAAATAAGAGCGCCGGTTACGCCGCTGAACACGAGGAGCAAAGAGTCTACATCTCGAGGAAGCAGGTCAACCTGGATGATGCCGCGAGCGACTGTTAGGGCTACAGGAATCCCAAGGAGAAAAGGTCCACAGAGCTCGGCCAGGGTGACCAGCCACAGGGCCTGTCGGAATGTCAGGGAGCGGGAGGAGACGGCCGTGGCAAAAACGTTCGCGCCGTCTTTCATTCCGTTGCTGAAGGCGAACAACAGGCTGAGCACAACGGCGCCGACCAGAAGTGAATCCGTCACAGGTTAGTCTCGATAAGTATTTTCTGTAACAGGTCCTGAATTGTGTTGTTTACCGTGTTGATCTCCAAGAAGAGCTCCAGAAGCCTTGAAGTGATGTGTGATTGCTCTCCTTCCTGAGCGATCGAAGCGATTCCGTGATAGTAGAGCCGAGTGAAATTCTTGAGCTCGTGCTGGTTATTTTTCAGCAATTCCTCGGAATACTTCCGGTTGCTCAAATATTCCTGAAAGAAACACTTCACATTCTCCAAAACTCGGCCTTCCAGCTCGAGGAAGTGGTTAGACGAAAAACGGGTCTTGTAGATCCGTCTCTCTGCATAGTATGTATGCAAGATCGAAAAAATCTTTTTCAGATTTGAGTAAACCTCGAAGATATTTTCCCAGTAGAAAGGCAAATAATACTTCTTGTCTAGGCTTCTGAGGAAAAGGGCAAAACTGTCTTCAAAGCTCACCTCCAGGTCGAGCATTCGATCCGTCTGGTCGGGATCCTGACTGCCCTGCTTAGTTGTTACCAGCAGCTGGACGAGGTCCTGCAGGATATCGATGCCGGCGATCAGATACTCGTCGAGCTTGATTCTTTGTCGAAACAACACCTTAGCGAGGCTTTTCATTCCTTCTTCCTCCTCTCACGAGTAAATATTTATCTAGCAAATTATGTGCCAGACCAAGAAGGAGCTGAGGCGCGGCAAGATATAAATCTATTCAATACAAGGAGTTGTTTATTAATAACAGTTCTCTGTGCGCGGGGCGAAGAGAGCAAGCTAATTGTCTAGAAAATATACAGGACTTGTACAGTAACTTTACTATTGTTTCAGGTCTGACAGCTTGCGCTGGAGGGTAACCCGACTGATTCCCAATCGCGACGCTACTTGAGTTTTGTTGTTTCCGAGCATGGCCAGGAGTTTGCGAATCAAAGGCGGTTCGATACCCCTGTAAAGAAGCTCGAGCAGCCCTTTATGATCCGCGTATTTTCTCAAAAAAGCGTCGGTGAAATCAGAGAACAAATCCACGTCTTCAGCATTTCCGTTCAGATATCGGGGTATCTCAGCAGCTTGGATGATCCCGCTCTGGCAGTTGATCCCCAGGTTCAAGATGACATTCTCCAGCTCTCGAACGTTTCCGGGCCACGGGTAGCGCTCCAGAATGGTCCGCGCCTCTTCCGTGACTCCGTGGAGGGTCTTGTTCAGTTTGCTGGCGGCGACATTGACAAAGTGCTCTACAAGCAGGGGGATGTCATCCTTGCGCTCCCGTAGTGGAGGGACCTCTATGGAAGCGACCTTGATGCGGTAGTAGAGATCTTCCCTGAATTTGCCGTTCTTGATAAGCGTTAAAAGATTTCTATTGGTAGCCGTGATGACCCTGGCCCTGAGGGCGATATTGCGCGATCCTCCCAGTCTTTGAAACTCCCGCTCCTGCAGAACCCGGAGAAGCTTCGTCTGGATGGATAAGGGCAGGTCGCCGATCTCGTCTAGAAAGATCGTTCCCTCCGCAGCTGCCTCGAACTTACCCGCCTGTTGTGATGTAGCCCCAGTGTAAGCCTGAGCTTCATGTCCAAAGAGCTCGTTTTCCAGAAGCGCCTCCGGGAGGGTAGAGCAGTTCACGGCGATGAACGGTTCGTTCTTCCGGTTACCGTTGTAGTGAAGCCCTCTGGCGATGAGCTCCTTGCCGGTACCGCTTTCCCCGGTTATCAGCACGGTGATGTCGTTGTTTACGAGCCTGCCGATGGCTTTGAATACGTTCTGCATTACCTCGGATTTACCGACCACCCGGGTCAGGTTGTAAGTGCGTAGCTGCTCATCCTGAATCACACGCACGTAGTGACGCATCTTCCGCGACTCGAACACTCTGTGGGTGATGATTTTGATCTTGTCGATATCGAGGGGCTTTTCGAGATAGTCACAGGCTCCCAGGGCAATAGACTGAACAATAGTCTCCAAGCTCCCGTAGGCTGTGATCATCACAATATCCGCGTTGTGGGCCTTGGATCGGATTGTCTTCAGCACCAAGAGGCCGTCTTCACCCGGAAGCCGGTAGTCTAGAAAAACGAGCTCTACATCGTGTTCCCGCAGCAGCTTCTCCGCTTCCTTTCCGTTGTAAGCTCCGAGAATGGTGTGCTCACCACGAAAAAGAGCTGAAAAACTCTCAAAAACACCGCGGTCGTCATCTATAATGAGAATCGTCGCCAAAATTATCTCCCCTACAGCATCTGTATTTTTTGCTCGAGATCTTCTGGAATAATAATCGAGAAACAGGTCTGCTTTTTGCCACTCCGAACCTCAACCGTGCCGAAATGCCGCTCCACGATCATTTTTACGATAGCCAGCCCCAGGCCCGTGCCTTCCTTCTTGGTCGTGAAGAAGGGTTCGAAAATCATACTCAAGTTTTTCGGAATAATCTCCTGCCCATCATTGCAGAAACGTAAAAGCACTACGCCGTCTCGGCGGCGCCGAGTTGTCACCTCGAGTGCGCCGCCCTGAGGCATTGCCTGTATGGCATTTATTACCAGATTCATCACCGCGAGCCTGAGTTTCTCCCCATCGAGGAACAGGAGGGGCAGCGAGTGGTCCAACCTGGCAATGACTTTAATATTCTGGTGCTCTGTGTTGTAACGAAACAGGTTTAAGATGCCTTTCACTATCCCGCTGGCATCGTGGTGACTGAAGCGCATGGGACTGGGACGGGCAAACTCCAGCATGTCCTTAATCAGGTCATTTAGCCTTTCGCTTTCTGTGAGAATCGTGAGGACCTCGTTTTGACCATCTGTGCCTTTGAGATATCTCTCACGAAGGATCTGCGCCATCATCTTGATCGAGCTCAAAGGATTGCGGATCTCATGGGCTAAGCCGGCGGCCAATTGACCGGCTGTGGCCAGTTTGGCTGATTTAATCATGTCATCTTGCAGTTTCTGTATACGTTGATTGTACAAACTTAGTTTCCGCACGAGGCGATTGAAGCTTTCGGCGATCAGGCCAAACTCGTCTTTACTGGCCAACTCGATACGGGTATCGAAACTATCTATATTCAGGCCATTCATTCCTGCCAGGATTTTCACCAGTGAGGTGTTGATGTTTCTCGCAAGAAATACGTAGATCACGAAAGCAAGAAGCACTCCGATTCCGATCATCAGATACAGCAGGTTTTGCGAGTAACGGAGATACCTATTCTCTTCCCGTTGAGATACACCGAGACTCAGAGCTCCCCAGTAGGAGCTCTCCTTGAGGAACAGCGGCTTAAGCATGAAGTAAGAGGATTCCTGGTTGAGCCGAGCGTTCCTGATGAATACTGTTTCATTTGTCGTCAGCCGGGATAGAACCTCCTCCGGGAGATCGTCATAGCCTTGGTAGGTAGACATCACTTTTCCGTTGTCACGGTAAATTCCATTTTCCATTCCGGTCAGAAGCTTGATGTGCTCCGCGAAGTCACTCGAGAACAGAGATCCGATCATGAGCACTCCTAGAATCTTCCCACCGCTTTCAATCGGGGAGACAGCCCGTATGGCCATGCCGGATTGGCCCTGTTCATAACTGACTGCGCTCCTGCCGGACAGACCTTCTTTTACGATTGCTTGATTGATCTTCACGTCTCCCGTAACAGCAGGTTGGTGCCCTCTCAGAATAACCTTGCCGTCGGTGTCCTCGATCTCGATGATGTCGAAGATGCCGAGCCGGTGGTAATGTACCAGCTTGCTCTCCAGGATGTTGAACTCTCCCTCGGCGAGCAGCGCGACGAGCTCACGGTCTGAGGACAGCTCTTTAGCGATCTTTAGACACTGATCTTCGATAAACTGTACCTCCTGGAAATAAGCCGTGATGCTGTCGGCGAGGCGGATGTGGATTTCCCGGTCAATGGTATTGCGAATGATTAGATAACCAATCAACAGAGCACCGATCGTCGTGATGAAGATGATCAGCATGAACGAGAAGAAGATCTTGAAGTTCAAACGGTATCGAAAGAAGCGCAGCATTTTAAGGTTACCCGGCCATTCTCGACTCCAAGTATATGCGTGAACCCGATTTCTTTGAAGCACTCAGAAGTGGTCTCTGCGAAAACTCTCGATGAGTCATGGTGGGATCGAATCTGCCTGACAAACAACCGTTCCCGGCACTCATGCCGGCACGATCTTGGCAATTCCTTCTCTTGACAATATCTAGACGGCGGAATATAAACTATTTTTGTAAACGTTTGCAATATTTTTACATTTGAATGATTGGAACAATGGGGCGGACCATAGAAATACGCAGCACTACGGAGGTGACCATCAAGGACATCGCCCGGAAGGCCAACGTATCCTACGCCACCGTATCTCGAGCCCTGAACAATAAGAGAGGAGTTCGTGAGACAACCCGTATAAAAATTCTCGATCTGGCCTCGAAGATGTCCTATACACCGAACGCCATTGCCCGTGGTCTGGTTAAGAAACAAACCCTGACACTGGGGTTGATCATTCCCGATATCACCAATCCTTTTTATCCGGAAGTTGCTCGGGGTATTGAAGACGGGGCGGCCGAGGGGGGATTCAGCATCTTTCTCTGCAATACCAACTGGGAGCGGAAGAGGGAGGCGCACTACCTCAGGCTGCTTGCCGAGAAGCGGGTAGACGGAATCATCCTGGCCCCGATCGACAACGAGGTCGCGGCTGTCGAGTTCAGTCTGACCGGCAAGATACCCGTGGTGTACGTTAGCAACGCTCCACGCAGAACAGAGCACAGCTTCGTTGTGATCGACAATGTGTTGGGCGGATTTCTCGCCACCGAGCACCTGATACGGGCCGGCCACAGGACGATCGGCTTCGTCGGTTCGACGGAAGATTCCCTGACCATTGCAGGGCGTCTTAAAGGGTATCGCCGGGCGTTGAAGAAGTACGGTCTTCCCTTTGAAAAGAAGTACATCCAGCTGGGGGATTTCAAACAGGAAACCGGGTACAGGATCGTACGGCGGATGATAGCCGAGAGAGATTATCCCCGGGCCGTTTTTGCAGAAAACGATCTGTTGGCTCTGGGAATCCTACAGGGGGTAAAGGCGAGCGGCTTGTCCGTTCCCGGAGATGTAGCCGTTGTCGGTTTTGATGACATCCCCTTCGCCGGTTTTCCGGAAGTGCAGCTCACAACGATCAACCAGCCGAAGTACGAGATGGGCAGAAAAGCTGTGGAGATCCTGCTGGAACAGATCGGAGGATCCGCCGGCGCGCAGCCGGTGCAGATACGACAGATCTATCTCAAACCCCAACTCGTTGTGAGGAAGAGTAGTGTATAGTGGATTTTAACCTATATTTCGCAAACGTTTACAATATTATACCAGGAGGTTTCAATGAGTGAAACAATGAAAGCCGTCCGCCTCTATGCGGATTGGGACCCCAAACCGGATTTCAAGCTGGGGGCCAAGGACATTGACAGGAAGCAGACCTATTTGGGGAGCAAGGTCTGGCGCAATCCCAAGCTGAAAATCGAGGATGTGCCCGTCCCCAAGCCGGGACCGGGGCAGGTCCTGATCGAGGTCAAGGCCTGCGGTATCTGCGGCAGCGACGTACACATGGCTCAGGCCGCTGACGACGGGTACATCTGGTATCCCGGCTTGACCGGGTTTCCCTGCACGATTGGCCATGAGATGTCCGGCGTGGTCGTCGAGGGCGGTCCGGGTGCTTTGGACAAGAAGACCAACAGGCCTTTTAAAGGCGGGGAATGGGTCTGCGTCGAGGAGATGCTGTGGTGCGGTTCCTGTCAGCCCTGTGCCGACGGCTGGCCGAACCACTGCGAAAGACTCGACGAGATCGGTTTCAACGTAGACGGAGCGTTCACAAGGTATGTGGTAGTCCCGGCCCGGGTTCTGTGGAGCCTGGATCCGCTGCGGAAGAAGTACAGCGACGAGGATGTGTTCAAGCTGGGCAGCATGGTGGAACCGAGCAGCGTGGCCTACAACGCCGTTATCGAGCGTGGGGGCGGGGTCAGGCCGGGAGACAACGTGGTCGTCCTGGGCGGCGGGCCGGTGGGTTTGGCGGCCTGCGCAGTGTTGAAGCGCAACGGAGCAGCCAACGTGATTATCTCCGAGCCTGAGGAGGGGAGAGCGGAGCTCGCCCGCAAGCTCGGCGCCGATTACGTGATCAACCCCAAGAAGGAGAGCATGGCGGATCGGGTGTTGGAGATTACCCACGGGATGGGGGCCTCGATCTATTTGGAAGCCACGGGCCTTCCAACTGTGGTCTATCCGGAGATCGAACGCTGCATCTGGGAAGGGAGGACCTTGAACAGCACCGTGGTGGTCGTGGCCAGGGCGGATGCCAAGATCCCGGTCACCGGCGAGGTGCTTCAGGTACGTCGGGCCCGTATTGTCGGCTCTCAGGGGCACTCGGGCCACGGGACCTTCCCCAGAGTCATCGCTTCGATGGCGGCCGGGATGAACATGCTGCCCATGATGACCAAGACGATCAAGCTGGAAGAGGTTCCCGAGCATATCGTGATGCTGCGAACCGACAGGCATGAAGCCAAGATCACCTGTTTGATGGAATAGGCCTATCGTCTGTAATCGTTCGCGGAACGCAGCTAACAAATAATAATAGTAGAGGAGTTGAAGTATGGACAAGAAATGGCTGACAACGGAACATCCGGCGATTGTCTTTGAAGACAACACGGTTGGACAGCTAAAGAACGAGATCTGGCAAGCCGGTGCAACCAAACTCGATGCGATCTTGAAAAGTTATGATATTCCTTCGCCTTCGGAGCTTGGCAAGGCCGGCTGCTATATCCAAAACACGCCCCGGGTTAGGTGCATTGAGAAGAGGAAGAAGAACGATTTGGTATTCGTGCCGGTGGGGTGTACGGAGAACCACGGACTGCATGCCAACTCGGGATTGGACACCTTCATGGTCACCCAGATCCTGGAAGGGGTGCGCCGCTTCACAGCCAAGCAGGGCAGGGAATGCAGCCTTGCCTTCCCCCCGCTCAACTACGGGGGGCATCCCTATCATCATATGGGTATGCCCGGCACGGTTATCATGCCCAAGGAAGTCGTCGAGGAGACCCTGATCTACACGATGCTGGGCCTGTGGAACGACGGCTACCGGAAGATTATCATGGTAAACAACCACGGCCATCTGTGGATGCTCGAGTCGGCGCTGCAGGAGTTCATGAAACGATTTCAGCTTCCCGGGATCTTCCAGGTGCTGGACTGGCACAGGGCGGTCCGGGAGTTTTTCGTTCCCGTAAATCGTCCGGACAGCCTGGAGACGACCTTCATCCATGCCGATGAGAGCGAAACCTCGGTTGCCCTGCTCCTGTTCCCCGAGATGGTAGATATGAAGGCGGTCCAGGATGCCCAGGGTGAGTCCTACCTGCCCGAGGGACACTTCGACACCGCGGTCGATCCTTTCCGGCGGCCCCACAGGTGGTCCGAGGGAGAGGGGCATTTTGCTATCGAGCGGCACGGCACTCCGGAAGGGGTGGTGGGCAAGCCCAGCCTGGGCATGGCGAAGAAGGCGAAGCGGCCGATCGCCGCTATCCTGAAATACCTGACCCTGCTACACGACCAGATCCTCGAGGCTTTCCCGGCGGGTCAGGTTCCACCGGTTGACAAGGTGACCCTGCGGGATCCGAAGGAGCTGGAACCCTACCTGAAGGAACCCCTCAGTGATGGCTGGAAATCGGTGTACGAGCTGCCCCATATCGGACCGTTTCATAAGCTGTAGGCATGCCGGTCAACCGAGGTAGGAATGGAGGAAACAACAATGGGTGAAAAGGTAAATTTCGCGGTAATCGGAGCCGGCCGAATCGGCCGGCTCCATGCCGAGCACCTGGCCCACAGAATCGCAGGGGCACAGCTTGTCGCAATTGCCGATCTGCGCCTGAAGGCAGCCGAGGAGTGCGCCGCCTCCCTCGGCGTATCCCAGGCCTTTCAGGATCATCGCAGGATTCTCGATGACCCGGATGTGCAGGCGGTGGTGATCTGCTCGAGTACCGATACCCATGCGTCGCTCATCGCAGAGGCCGCTGCGGCGGGAAAGCACATCTTCTGCGAAAAGCCCATCGCATTGGAGTTGAAACAGATCGACGACGCTCTGGCGGAGGTGGCAGCTGCCGGGGTCAAGCTTCAGGTCGGGTTTAACCGTCGTTTCGATCCCAACTTTCGCCGTATCTGGGAGCTGGTGCAGGAAGGAAAGATCGGCGAGCCGCATTTGCTGCGGATTGCCAGCCGTGATCCTGCTCCTCCGCCGATCGAATATATCAAGGTGTCCGGAGGGATCTTCCTGGATATGATGATTCACGATTTTGACATGGCTCGTTATTTAGTGGATGATGAAGTGCAAGAGCTGTATGCAGTTGGGGGGGTGCGCATCGATCCGAATATCGGGAAGGCCGGAGATATCGATACCGCGATCGTGACCCTGAAGTTTGCAGGCGGCTGTTTCGGTACTATCGACAACAGCAGGCAGGCCGCTTATGGTTACGATCAGAGAGTAGAGGTGTTTGGGTCTAAAGGTATGGCGAGCACCGAAAACAACACCTCAAACCGCAGCCGATTGAGCACCAGCGAGGCGGTCCAGGAAGATCTTCCGCTGTACTTCTTCATGGAACGATATATTGACTCGTACTTGAATGAGATGAACGCCTTTGTTGAGTGCACTATCAAGGACACAGATCCGCCGGTGACGGGAAGTGATGCCCGGATACCCGTGGTGATGGGCAAGGCGGCCAGGTTGTCCTATGAACAGAACAGGCCGGTTGCCTTATCGGAGATATCATGAGCGATGGAGCTAGAGCATGTTGTGGAAGAAAGAACAGTCAATTATCGACAAAATCGAAGGATATCTAGATCAGGTTGATGCGTGTAGGAATCATTTCCGAAAGTGCATAGAAAAGCTGCTGCTCGAACCCGACAACGACGAGAACCAGATTATTGTCGAAGAGGTGCATCGCTCGGAGTCGAAAGCGGATGATCTACGGCGGGATATTGAGCTCCAACTGTATCAACGGGCGCTTATCCCGGAATCCAGGGGGGATGTCTTGGGGTTGCTCGAAACGATGGATGCCATTCCCGGAATGTTTCAGTCCCTCTGCTACCAGTTTCTGTTGGAAAGGATTGTAATCCCCGAGCAGTTCAGGGAGCGCTACATGCATCTGGTGGATGTCAACATCAAATCCTACGATTTGGTCCGGCAGGCGGTGCTAGGTCTGTTTTATAAAAAGGAAGTAAAGGAGCTGACCGATCTGGTAGACACGGTTGAAAGCGATTCGGACCGCATCGAGAGGGATCTGATCCGAGACATCTTCAGCGGCAAATTGGACAAGGCGGACAAAATACTACTCAAGGAGATCGTGATCAATACGGGAGACATCTCCGATCTGGCTGAGAAGGTCAAGGATAGACTGAATCTCGCAATCGTGAAGCGAAGGATCTAGCCGATGTACCGCCTGATCAGCGGAGTCTTTATGGGCTGGTCCCTGGGCTCCAACGATTCCGCCAATATCTTCGGAACAGCCGTGTTTTCTCAGAAGATCCGCTACAGGACCGCGGTCATTCTGTGCTCGATCTTTGTGATTGCCGGAGCTCTCCTCGAGGGGCAGAGGGGCATGCATACCCTGAGCGATCTGGTCGACCAGACCGCAAACAGCGCCTTTGCCGCCTCCCTGGCCGCAGCCCTGACGGTCACACTCATGAGTGTTCTGAAGCTTCCGGTTTCCACCTCCCAGGCCATGGTTGGGGCGATCATCGGCATCGGCATCCTCCGCGGGGCGGTCAACTTTTCCGGATTGACCAAGTTGGTCCTGGCCTGGGTGGCGACCCCGGTAGGTACGGTCGTGGCCACCCTGATTCTCTACCCTGTAATCGGCAGGATCCTCCGCATCCTTCCGATCAACATCTTCACTGGGGACCTGATTCTCAAGTGGGGTCTGATCATCGCAGGCTGCTACGGCGCCTATGCCCTGGGAGCCAACAACGTCGCCAACGTGACGGGGGTGTACATCCAAACCGGACATTTGACTGTGTTCCAGGCCGCTCTGTTAGGGGGTGGGAGTATCGCCTTGGGCGCCTTGACCTACAGCAGAAATGTGATGATCACCGTTGGAAAGAATCTGGTTCGCCTCGATCCTTTCGGCGCTTTCATTGCCGTATTCTCCATGGCCGTGGTCGTGCATCTCTTCGCGATAATCGGGGCGCCGGTTTCCACCTCCCAGGCGATCATTGGCTCGGTGCTAGGTATAGGGATCCTCAAAGGAGGCCAGACCATAAAGTTTCGTACTCTGGTGATGATTGTCTTCGGCTGGATCGGAACACCCGGGATCGCGTTGGCTTTCGCCTACCTAATATTCCGCTTCCTTTTTCATTAATCGGTGAGCCGCGGGTAATACCAGCTCGTGTTTGCCCTCAAGCCGGTGTCACCCGATATCGGGACCCCTCTTACTAACTTTCAAGATCATGTAGTTCCAGTGAATAATCTGTGGTTCAAACAGACTCTGGTAGCGCTCGAAGACCAGTTCGTGACTCTTCTTTGTATCACTATCATTGCCATGCGTGGGGACTATAACATAGTCATAATCGCCGATTGACCCATAGGGCTGTAAACCTCCTATCGGCTGATCGGTGAACTCGTGCTTGGTAAGTACGAGAATCTTCTCTCCTTTCGCCCGATGCAGGATTGCGTTTTTAATTTCCGTTTCTTCTCGTGATTCTACGTACAGTTTCCCCCCCAGGATATAGGACGTGCCCATTATGACATAGTCAAAAGGAATCGTAGAATCGACCTCGTCAAACTGCCCTAGAATAGTATAGGTAACCGGATCGATCTGTCCTCTTGAAGTAAACACGTCCATGTTCTTCAGGTCTACAGCCGGTTCGAGGAGTCTCTTTAAAGCACCCAGATTGTGTGTATGTATGCAGTACTTGATGGGATAATGAGATGCTCGTTCCGTTAGAATGTTGGCAAGATGAAAGATCGTGCTTCCCGCACCGAGGAATATCCTCACTGTGCCGGATTTCCTCTTTATTGCTTCATTTGTGATCTTGTCATAGACCCCATTGGCTACCTTGATTTTATCACTCACGTATAAATGCTGTTTTTGATAAAACTTCAGCATTTTATCGTTAATCGAAAGATAAAAACTGCCTTTCTTACACCCCACGCTGTCCTTTCGAAAAAGCTGTACCCCCAGGTCCTCCTCGTAGCGGCGCAGTTGAGTATAGATCCACAGATTGCTGCGGTAGTGAACCGAGCATATTTCCTCCAACTCTTTTTTAATATTTTCAATAGGAAGTTTGATGTCCCAGATCGACTCCACATTACCGTGCTCGTACTTTCTCTCAAACAGGAAGAAAATGTTCATGACCAAGTCTTTCTGCTTAAGCCTGTGTTTGGAGCCTTTAATTTCCATGCTTTAATTTAGGTATTCTCCAGGTACTGGGATAGGCGACCAGGGTCCGGAGGAAATTGGCCGGCTTCAGCGTTCCCTCGACAATGACGCTCCGTGCCAGAATAATGACCAGGGGGAAGATGATAAAAATAACTAGTAGCACGCCAATGCTGAGGATAGACCCGGAGACAAAGGCATCCCCCCGGATTAATCCTAAATGGGACAGGCTGCTCGATAGAAACAGCAGAAAGGCGAAAAAAAGGATGAAGCTTCCGATTCCCAGACGGACCTCCGGGGTCAGAAACACGAATTGTACAGCAAATAGCAGAACACCGAGCAGGTTTAACCCCAGCTGAAGACGGGCTTTGAGCCTCTGCTTTAGGCTGAAAAGCGCCAGGACGATATTCAGGATCAGGAGTACGAGAAGTCCGTTCAGAAGGGGCAATTCCCACCGCAGGGTCCAGAAGGAGTAGGATCTGCCGCCAGCCTGCATGGCCGCCAGGAATCCCTCTGGGGGTGAGGTGAAGGGAAGCAGGGTGAGGAGCAGCAAGACGATAACGCTCCCCACCCAGACTGTTTTTTTTCTACTCAGATCGAGTACCTTCATTGAGAGCGAGCTTATCTCCGACTAGCGCGGAAGGGTGAATACCTCCCGGGTCCAGCGGTCCTGAATTCGCACCCCGTTCTCGGCAACCCAAGTAAAGTCGTAATCGACGGTTTTAACCGCGTTGATGTCGATCGCCTTTTCGGGCACCTTGGCAGTCGTATTGGTCGGTATCTGGTAGGCGCCGACCTTGGGCTGGGTTTCCTGGGCTTCGGCGCTGACCACCCAGTCTAGGAATTGTTTGCCCAGCTCCCGATGTGGCGCACCCTTAACCAGATTACCGCCACCGATCTCGTAGCCGGTGCCCTCCTTGGGTGCAATAGCGGTTACCGGATAGCCCTCTTCGATCTGATAGACAACGTCGTGGAGAAATACGATGGCAATGCCGATCTCCCTGCGTCCGCAGAGAATGCCGGGAGCTACACCGGATTTCGTGTAGGTGGCGATATTCTGGTGCAGCTTCTTCATATATTCGAGGCCTTCCTCCTCACCCCTCAAGAAGATCTGGGTCGCCAGTGTAGTAAGGGCGGTCCCAGAGGTGTTGGGATTGGCCACGCCATTCAATCCTTTGTAGCGGGGGTCGAGCAAATCATCCCATCCCGTGGGAACCGGCAGACCCAGCTTCCTCAATACTGCCTCATTGGCGGAAAGACCCAGAGCGCCTACGTAGACACCGATTACCTTCCAACCACCGAGGGGGTCTCGGAAACGGGGATCGAGCTGTCGCCAGATCGACGGACGGTAGTCCTCGGTCAATCCCTCCAATGCAGCGATAGAGTGAGGATCTGTGGTCCCTGCCCACCAGACATCAGCCTGAGGATTGTCTTTTTCCGCCCGTAAGCGGGCCAGGGTCTCGCCGCTGGACATTCGAATCCAGTCTACCTTCACCCCTGGATTTGCCTTCTCAAAGCCATTGGCCAGCGCCTCTACAGACCTTGGCTCGGCACTGCCGTACAGGGTAAGCGTCTTCTTCTGGGCGGACAGCGATACACCGGCCACCAGTAGAATCACCAGAGTGAATCCTAAGAGTTTTTTCATCTTATGCCTCCTTTTATTTATTTTGAGGTTAGAAATCTTGTAAGACCAACAAAATAATAGGTCAGCTTAAAATCCCGCCATTTTATAGCTAGGTTTCTTGTCTTTTATCGATAGCAACGAAGATTCACCTATTCGAGGCAGTGAGAACCTTCAATTTAGCCTTCTTGTCGTAAAATCTGGAGTTGGAGCGTGTTATTTTATCAGTTTGGGGGTTGACTTTTTTTCAAACTTAGCTACACTTATAGTTATGTCATCGATCATTCGAGTGGTCAAAAACAAGCAAGCCTATCTATACGAGTCAAAGAGCTATTGGGATAAAGATAAAAAAGCTCCCAGAACCAAAATGATATACCTGGGAAAAGAGAATACGGCTACTAAGGAAATCACACCTCCTGGAGAAAAGTGGATACCGCGGGTGTCAAGAGACTTTGGCAACATCTTCGCGCTTGAGAAGATCAGTACACGGATTGGTCTTACCGAGATTATCAGAGACACCTTTCCAGATGAGTGGGAAAAGATTCTCAGTTGCATTTTTTTTGAAGTCTCAGAAGGGAAACCTCTGTACCTGTGCGGCACCTGGCTGGAAGGCACCGCT
>Ga0307378_10006861_pt1 | contig 15436 bp, 14 predicted proteins | sample UN1MG_FD_202238 | JGI IMG/M metagenome (GOLD analysis project Ga0307378, IMG submission 202238) | Soil microbial communities from Risofladan, Vaasa, Finland - UN-1 | ecosystem: Environmental > Terrestrial > Soil > Coastal area > Acid sulfate soil | place: Finland: Risofladan, Vaasa | collected...
CAGGAGACACGTTGCCAGGAATAAAGTCAGGCCCGGATTTTCAAGACCGGCTCCCTGAATCCGCCGGTAACCTCTGACAAACCAATTCTCAGTCTTTGGCCGCCGTATTATACGACCTGTCCATATGGAGCAGATAGTCGGATTGAACACGAGCCCTGCAAAGAGCGAGGACAGCAAGCCCAGGGACAAGGTGATCGGCAGATACTTCATAAAGTCACCCATAATGCCCGGCCAGAACATCAGGGGAAGAAAAGCACATACAGTCGTGAACGTGGAAGTGATGACCGGCCAGGCAACTTCGCGCGCGCCGAGGATCGCAGCTTCGGTTCGCCTGTATCCGAGCTGCAAGTGTCGGAAGATGTTCTCCACGATGACAATTGCATTATCAACAAGCATGCCCAGGACCAACACCATGCCAAATAGCACGATCATATTCATTGTGTAGCCAAGCATCTGGATGAGAAAGGAAGTGATAAGCATGCTCAAGGGTATGATCATGGCCACGATGGTACTCGGTCTCCAGCCTAAGAACAGAAAAAGCACAGCCGTTACCAAAATCAGAGCGGACAGGATATTGTTTTCCAGGTCAGCTACCATACTTCGGATGTACTTGGACATATCGAAAGTGATGTCGAACTTTACTGCACCGGGGATCTGTTTCTGTGCCTGGTCGATAACGGCACGGACGTAATCGGAGATATGGACTACGTTGGCCCCAACACGCTTCTGGACGGTCAAGGTGACATTTTCAGCTTCGTTAAGGCGTGAAAAACTCGTACGGTCTTTGAAAGCATCGGTAACGGTTGCGACGTCAGACAGATAGATAGGCTTGCCGTTACGCACGGTCAGGAGCAGGTGGTCCACCTCTTCGGCTGTAACAAGCTCGGCCGGAATTCGAACATTGAACTTCGTGCCCTGAGTCTCAAGACCTCCTGCGGAGATATTAACGTTTTCTGAAGGTATGAGAGCCAGAATTTCCGGAATCATCAGGTTATATGTGGCCAGCCGGTCAGGGTCGAATTCCAGCCTTATTTCGGGTTCCAGTGCGCCGAGTACCTCCACCTTTAGAACACCGGGAACCGTCTCGAGGGTGTCCTGCAAGTCGTCTGCTATTTCCTTGAACTGGTAAGGGGATACGTCACCGGAGATACTGATGGTCATAATAGGAAACTCAGCGAAATTTATCTCCCGAATCAGAGGTTCTTCGGCATCCATCGGAAGCTCGGCTTTGGCTATTTCCACGCGGTCACGCACCCGCTGCAGGGCCACCTCGGTCTTTACATCCGGATTAAATTCCACACTAATCAACGAAAGACCCTCGGCGCTGCTGGAACGGATTTCCTTGGTACCCCGGATTCCGTTCAGCTCCTTTTCAATCTTCATGGTTATGGATGTTTCGATGTCTTCTGGTGAGACACCTTCATAAGTTGTGGTGACCATAATATATGGGATTGGGATGTCCGGGAACGCCTCACGCGGTAATGAGAGATAGCTGTATCCACCGAGCAGGACAATAATCAGGCCCAGGACAGCAACGGTTGTGCGGTTTTTGATTGCAACGTCGGTAATTATCATAGCAGCTACTTTTTCTCTGATACAACGTTTACCTTCTGTCCGGGTGCGACGAAACGATGTCCTGCAATTATCAGACGGTCACCGGGCTCCAGGCCGCTTTTGACGTGGACATGGTCGCCCTTTATAACTCCGAGTTCGACCTGGCGACGCTGGGCCTGGTCGGAATTGACGACATATACGGCCTTGCTGTCCTCCATCGGGATTACCGCCAGCAGGGGTATCAGGATAGCATCCTTGAGAATTTGTCTTGTGAGGCGTACGAGCACGATCTTGCCGCTTCGCAGAAGCCGTTTCTTGTTGTCCAAAGAGATTTCCACTCTCGTGGAGCGGGTTTGTACATCTGCCAGCTCGCTGATGAAGGAGATTGTCCCGGTCATTGAGGTGTCGTGGCCCTTGACATTCACAAAAACATCCGCCTTTTGTCCGATTGAGAAAAATGAAATGTCGCGTTCGGGCACATCCACTACAACCTTAACCGTATCGTTATCCACAACCTCGGCCACCGGGGTACCGACCTGAACGTATTCCCCTTCTTCGACAATGATATCATTGAGTTGTCCGGCCGTTGGTGAGTAGATACGAGTGCGTTCCAGGCGGGCGCGGACCTCATCGAGATTCGCTTTGCTGATTGCCAGCTTTGTGCTGGCATCATCGAGGTCACGCTGGGGCGTGGCGTTATCTTTTACGAGATTATCCATGCGCTCGAACTCGATCTGGTCGCGTTTGACCTGCTCCTGTGCTTTCTCAAACATGGGACGTATCAGGTCCGCATTAATCTGGATGAGCAGGTCACCTGATTTCACAGAGTCGCCTTCTTTGAGGGGTATCCGCTCGATGCGGCCTTCAACCTCGGCAGAGACTATGACAATTCGGTTAGGCTCAATTACCGCCGGAAGGTTGAATGTGTCGGCAAGCTGCGGCTGGGCAATTACGGGCATGACAGTTACGTTTACCGGCGGAACCTCTATGGGAGGAGCACTTCGCTCCCGCTGCGGCAGTTTTGTTATCACCGTAAGTACGGCTATTGCGACGAGAATGATGACCGCCTTTGGAATATTCCGGCGGAGCCATCCTTTACTTATTGTATATTTTCCGGTTTCCGGCTTTCGATTACTCATCGGCTTTACCTGCTTTTTCAATAACAAAAGGAAGCTCATAATATGAGCTATCGATAAAAAAAGCTTATTATAGACACGAGAAGAACTAAAAGCAATAGAAGGTATAAAAAACTTTCCGTTGTATAATCCGAATCCCCTCTATTCTGAGTAACATAGTCATGTATATGTTAAAAGCGGTTATTTGAAGTGTTAAAAAGAAAAAAAGAAAAATCTAAAATTTATTTGCAACTTAGTTGCATATTTAGCGTAATATGTATAAAATGTTCTTTTGATTTAGAAGCTATTGTTGACAATCGGCAGTTTTGAGGTACTCGGATGCAAACGCAAAGAAGACTTGGAATTATTGTTAAGGAACTGGAGAGCCATTCACCATTTACCTTGTTCGGGGCTTTTACAGGTATTGCGTGTATGCTGCTTTTCAGGAATCTTGAGCACGATACGAGCGAAAAGATATTCTATGTTTTTCATCCGGGACATGTTTTTTTGAGTGCAATCGTAATCGCCTCGATGTTTCAGCTTCACTCCAAAAGAAAAAAAATCATTACTGTTTTGTTAGTGGGATCCATTGGCTCACTGGCGATTGGAACTCTAAGCGATTCGCTGATACCTTACGTCGGTGAGGTGCTTTTGGGTATGCGCACCGAGAGCCATGCGCACGAGCAGGCAGGTTTCGCCGAGCAGGCACACATCGGCTTTATCGAAGGCTGGTATATCGTGATACCAGCCGCAATAGCCGGCGTGCTGATAGCACTTTTCAAACCGAGGACAAAGGTTCCGCACGCGGGCCACGTTCTGCTGAGCACGTGGGCATCATCTTTCCATATGCTTATGGCAATGGGCGGAAATATCTCAGTTTTGAAGATGGTGGGCAGTTTCGGATTTTTGTTTTTGGCTGTTTTGCTGCCGTGCTGTTTCAGCGATATCGTTTTTCCGTTGTTATTCGTAAAATCATCGGATGATTTGTCGCATTTTCACCATCATCATTAATGCCTTACGGTGTTACTATGAAACAAAATTCTGATTCACAAATTCGCAACATATTAAAAACAGCAAAGCTTTACTGCACTGAGGTCAGAATAGACATACTAAAGATGCTGACGAAAACCGACAAGCCGCTCAGCCAGGAGCAGATTGCCGGGCGATTGGGGAAAAAGCACTTCGATAAGGTTACAATCTACCGAACATTAGAGAGTCTGTTGAAGGTTGGATTAGTGCATAAAGCATTTATCGAGAAAAGAGCGTGCCATTATGAATTAGCACATAACTGCACTGCGAGCCAGTGTCATCCCCATTTTACCTGTACAAGCTGCGGCAAAACACACTGTCTTACGGAAATATCACTTCCAATGGCAAAGAGCCCGCACAAGGGCTTTGTTATTCAACGCCAGCAGGTCCGCCTCGAGGGCCTGTGCCCGGCCTGTGCTTGAAAAGCACAAAAACATTTCTACGAAATATCTGGATTGAAAAAAATATAGCCCTATATTGCGGATATTTTTTAAAAAGTCTGTTACCATCAGGCCTCTATCTGCCTTATTATCAGGAGAGAACTATATGAGGAAACCATAAAATGAAACCGATTAAACTTTTCTACCTGATTTTGGCGCTGGTATTTCTTGCTGTCGGGTGCAAAAAAAAACAACGGCAACTATAACACCACTACACCACGCAGCCAGGGCCGGTGATACCCAAAAGATACAAAAGCTCATTTCTGACGGTTTTGAAAGTAACGTCACCGATGAAGATGGTGATACACCACTTCATATAGCATCGTATTACGGCCACACAGAGTCAGTAAGGCTGCTTTTGGCCAACGGTGCTGATATAAACGCCAAAAACAAGCAAGGCTGCAGGCCGCTGCACTACGCAGCAGGAGGAGGCCACGCGGAAATTGTGGAACTTCTTATAGCCAATGGAGCCGAGGTTGATGCAACGTTCGAATTTGGCTTTACGCCATTGCTTAGGGCGGCGAACGAAGGACACAAAGATGTCGTGGAACTTCTGTTAGACAACGGAGCTGATATCAATGGCAAGTACGGCAACGACGATACAGCACTTAGTAGAGCGACACTAAATGGTCACCGTGATGTTGTCGAACTGCTTTTGGCTAAAGGGGCAGATGTCACTGCGGGGTGCATGAGCAAATACGTATCGATACAGGATACGGCTGATAAAGATTTCAGAGAATTAGCTGAATATCTTGTAAGAAAATACGGTCCATACTCTATTATTGCAGCTGATACCGAATCCATTAGACAACTACTGAGATACTGGCAGATTGACTTTGATGATTTATGGATTCCCGAAAAAAAGGACTTGGAAGGTCTTGATGATGCCCTTAGATCTTATCTCCAGAATGCAACTGTAATCAAGGCAAAGTCACATTTCAGCCGAAAGTTCGTACTGACATATTTAGACCAATACAGCAGGGAGTACTCAGGTATAACCAGAGGTGAAACCAAATATATTATCTGCCAAATGATATTGCCAAATCATTTCCCGGTAGAGCCTCCCGAGAACAAGTTCACTCAGATACACGGCTTTGCTAACGGCGTTGTGAGGGTTGTATTTGAGTTGAAAAGCAAGAAAGTTGTTGAGATTGACTGTGAATACTGGATGTAAGCAGATATTTGCTTAGAGATATAACGAAAAAGCCAAGACGATATTCAGAACCGTAAAAGCTGGGTATTTCCATTGAAAATTGATTTAATTGGATTGGACGGGGCGGGATGTTGCGGTTAGAATAGGGGGTGTGAAAGCGTATCCATTAAAATTCAGGCCGATATATAAACAGCGGATCTGGGGCGGGCAGAAGCTGCGGGAGGTTTTCGATAAGGATTTGCCGGCAGGCGAGAAAATAGGCGAGAGCTGGGAACTGGCCGATTTGCCGGAAGATAAATCCGTAATCGCAAACGGAGAATTAGCCGGACAAACTCTTCATTCGGCCATTGGAAAATATCCTAAAGAAATAACAGGCGATGAAAATTTCCCGGGGACGTTTCCGCTTTTGATTAAATTTTTAGATGCACAGGACATCCTTAGCGTTCAGGTGCACCCCGACCCGGACACTTGCAGGAGAATGGGCAGGGGGCAGCCGAAGACCGAATGCTGGTATATTATATCGACCGAGCCCGGTTCGGTGATTTATAAAGGGCTCAAAGAAGGCGTAACAAAAGAGCAGTTTACCGAGGCGATAGAAAAGGGCAACGTAGCGGATATGCTGGTAAAGATATCGGTCGAGGTGGGTCAGTGTCACTTTCTTCCGTCTGGGACGACACACGCCATCGGGCAGGGTCTGCTGATAGCCGAGATTCAGATGCCATCGGACACGACGTATCGGGTTTTCGACTGGAACAGGGTTGATGATACAGGCAAGAGCAGAGAGCTGCACATCGAAGAGGCTTTGGAAAGCATTCACTTCGATTCGTCCGGTGATAATCTTTCGGTAACAAAGATGGGGCGTCTAGTGGACTGCCAATATTTTAGGGTAGATAAAGGCCACCAGGGGAAAAACTGTGAGCTGCTGATTTCGGCCGGGCAGATGAAAACGCTGATTATCATTTCCGGCTCCGGGACAATTACAGCAGCCGGGGATGGAGTTGAATTCGCGGCAGGTGATACTCTGCTTATTCCCGCCATCTATGAGGGGGTGATGCGGTTTGCAGAAGATACACAATACTTGACAGTAACGATTTAATTGGCTATTGATTATCTTCAAAAGGCGATAAACCAATCGAAAATAAATCAATAGCAATTAGTATGCTGAAGATAGTCAATGGTCAAAGTTAACAATCTAAAATCAAGTTATATCGTTGTCTTTTTAATAGCGGGGGCACTCTATGTGGCCACCTGTGCCCCGGGGCCGCTCTGGCAGGACAGCGGGATGTATCAATACCGTATATGGCACAATGACATAGAGGGCAGGCTGGGGCTGGCGCTTTCACATCCGCTTTATCATATTATCGGCATTGGGGTAAAGCAAATTCCACTCGGCGAGTTCGCACACAGGATAAACCTGATTTCAGCAGTGGCGGCGGCGTTTACAATCGCAAATCTGTTTTTGCTGATGCGAATATGGCTGGACAAGCTTTTACCTGCGGTAATAACTGCTGCTGCGCTGGCTTTATCCCATACCTTCTGGCGTCACGCGGTCATCGCAGAAACATATACTCTCTATACGGCACTTTTTTCGGCCGAACTGTTAATGCTGCTGCAATACTTCAAGAAAAGGCGTGTGGGATATCTATATCTGTTGGGTTTATGCAACGGCCTGGCAGCCGCCAACCACATGTTCGCAATAATTGCATTTGCCTGCTATCTGGTATTCTGCATAATTTTATTGAAGCGAAAACATATCAAGCTCAGGAACTTTAGAAATATTGTTCTGATGTGGATTATCGGTGCGGCCCCATACGGATTCCTCATAGTCAAAGATATCATTCAGGGAAGTAGTTTTACAGCCACCGCGGCATCGGCATTTTTCGGTAATAAATGGCAGGGCAACGTTCTCAACGCCAGTCTCTCAGGCGGGCTTATCAAAGAGAACCTGATACTTATTGCATACAATTTCCCAACGCCCAACATTATTTTATTTTTTGCCGGTATCTATGGTCTGACAAAAGTGCCGCGGGGTTTTGGATTCGCGAAGGTTCTTGTGGCGCTTCTGATACTGTATTTTATATTTGCATATCGTTATACAGTGCCGGACAGATACGCGTTTTTCATACCCTTCTACTGCTTGGTTTCGGTCCTGATTGGTGTCGGTTTTGATTTGCTTATTACCGCGTTCAAATACAAGGTTCTATGCTGGATAGTTGTCATCTTCGCTTTGCTGCCGATACCGATTTATATAGCCGTTCCTTTTATTGCCGAAAAACTTGAATTTAATCTCTCCACCAGGGCGGATGTCCCTTACCGCAATGACTATACATGGTTTCTGCGGCCGTGGAAAGTCGGTTATCGCGGGGCGGAAAGGTTTGCCGAAGAGGTATTCGAAAAGCTCGAGCCCGAAGCAGTCGTTTATGCCGACAATACAATGGTTTATCCGCTGTTGTATATGCAGCAAGTTAAGGGGAAAAAAAGGGCGAACGTCAAAATCATATCTGAATATGCCTCAAGTGAAGACGTGCCGTTGTTGAGTGAAAAATCAATAGAGCAGTGGCTATCGGAAGGGGATGTTTATGCCGTCTCACCTGTCGCCGGACGTAAGGGTACCGGAATTTTCTGGAAAATAGCCGATTAAGGATTCTCCAGCCAGACTTCGGAGTCATAGCGGAGCATAATTAAATTATCTTTGAAGCCGTCGAAGCGGATATTTTGTTTTTTTCCTGATAGTTCCTGCAATATCCATTTCGGGAAGTTTGCGCCGGCCTTGATTGAAAGGGGGGCTCCGCCGCCGAATCGCGGATTTATCTCAACGAATTTGATTTTGCGGTTGCTTGTAAGGAACAATTGCAGAGTAATAACGCCGGGCCCTGCTCCGAGTTTGTCGGCCAGACCGGCGGCCTCGGACATAATCTGAGTATTTTTTACGACCTGTCCTTTGCTGACTTCGCCGGTCCTTACCTCAATTCGTTTTCTCGGAACTACACAGCGAACCTTCAAATCAAAGTCAATATATACATCACAGGTATATTCGGTGCCCTTAATGAACTGCTGGCAGATGGCGTTTGGTATCCTTTTGGCAAAGAACGACAGCTCTCTGCGATTGTTCACGACAGCGTTGCCCCGGCCTGCGTAGCCATCCCATGGCTTCAGAAAACAAGGCCAACTCAGTTTGCCCTTTGAAAGTGCAGAGCGAACGCTCATAGTAAGGGGGGTATCGAAGCCGTTTTTGACGAGGAAACGATAGGTTTTTCTTTTATCCTGACAAATATCTATAACCTCAGGAGCTGAAACGAGTACCTGACAGCCAAGGGAAGAGAATTTGGGTTTGTTCTGAGCCAGAAGCTTCAGGTCCAGGTCAACGGTGGGAACAAGCAGTTTTACCCTGTTGTTTTTGACAATCGACAGCAATTGCCTGATATAGCCGGGGTGTGTTGTAGGTTTAACAAGAAAGTCTTCGTCGCACAGTTGCAGTGCCGGACTCAACTTGGTCGTATCGGTGCCGAAGAACGAAGCGTTTACCTTCAGTTGTCCGGCCGCCCTGCGAAAGCAATCCAGCAGTGAGACCCGTCTGCCGATACAGGTGAATAAAATGTTTAGTTTATTTTTGGTTTTCAATTTTCGTTTTTCGATTAACAGACAATTACGAGATTTCTAATTTTTATTCGAAAGCAGAAAATAGTCAATATCTAATTCTCAATTTCCAATTCTTTTACCCCTGTTGGAAATAAGATGCCAAAGCGTCTATCTTAAGCTTGACAAAGATTTCCAAGGGATTAGACTAACTGCGCCGGTTTGATGAAAGGTGTCGTTTATGAGAGATTGGGCAAAGAAAATCGAAGACAAACAACTTAAAGTCGGCGTTTTGGGGCTCGGCTATGTAGGCCTTCCTTTGGCCGGAGAGTTTGCCTCGGCGGGGCTTAAGGTAATCGGTTTCGACATCGACGAGAAAAAGGTCCGGACTCTGAATTCCGGGCGGAGCATAATCAAGCACGTTCCTCATTCGAAGGTCAAAGAAATCGTAAAAGCCGGCCGCTTTAAGGCGACGAGCAATATGGCACGTCTTAAAAACGTCGATGCAATATTAGTTTGTGTACCAACGCCGCTGACCCAGAACCGCGAGCCGGACATGCAATTTATTATCAAAAGCACCGAAACAATCGCCAAATATCTGCAGCGAGGGCAGTTGATTGTTCTGGAAAGTACGACCTATCCCGGTACTACAAGAGAAGTTATAGTACCGATACTTCAGAGCAGCGGCCTGAAAGCGGGCAAAGATTTTCACTTAGCTTATTCACCGGAGCGGGAAGACCCGGGCAATAAAGACTTTTCTACAGGAACCATTCCCAAGGTGGTAGGGGGCCTGACGAAAAAATGCCGCGATATGGCCTGCAAACTTTACGATATCGCCATTGTCTGGACAGTTACCGTTTCAAGTCTCGAAACGGCGGAGGCCGCAAAAATCCTCGAAAACGTCTATCGATGTGTAAATATAGCTATGGTCAACGAGCTGAAGGTAGTTTTTGACAGAATGGGCATCGATATCTGGGAGGTCATCAACGCCGCAAGCACCAAACCGTTCGGCTTCAAGGCCTTTTACCCGGGTCCGGGACTCGGAGGCCATTGCATACCAATTGACCCGTTTTATCTTACCTGGAAAGCCCGGCAGTACGGTATGCCGACACGTTTTATCGAATTGGCGGGTGAAATCAATACCAGTATGCCGCGCTACGTGATTGCAAAAACAACCGAAGCTCTTAATGAGCACAGAAAAAGCCTCAAAGGCTCTAAGGTCCTCGTATTGGGCCTTGCGTACAAAAAGGATATTGACGATTTACGTGAGTCCCCTTCGATAGAGCTGATTGAATTGCTGCGGGAAAAAGGCGCCAAAGTTGACTATAACGACCCATATATCCCCAGGACCCACAAGCAGCGAAAGCACAACCTAAAAATGACCAGCAAGAAATTGTCGGCACAAATGTTATCAAGCTATGATGTGGTTTTAATATCGACCGACCATAGTGATTACGATTATAAATGGATTGTAAAGAATGCGAAGCTTGTCGTTGATGCACGCAATGCCACGGCGGCGGTCGCTTCAGCAGGAAAAAAAGTAGTAAAAGCATAAGATTTACAGGGGAGTTTTAATGCAGATTCCAATTCTGGATTTAAAGGCACAATATGCCGATATCAAGGACGAAGTAATCCAGGCAATAAGTGATGTTTGCGACAATCAGGCCTTTGCTCTTGGTCCGGCGGTGGCTGAATTCGAAGAAAAAGTCGCGGCATATTGCAACAGCAAGTACGCAATCGGTGTTTCAAGCGGAACCGATGCTCTGCTTGTAAGCTTAATGGCTCTGGATATAAAACCGGGGGACGAAGTTATAACCACTCCTTTCACCTTTTTTGCCACCGCCGGTTCTATCGTCAGGCTGGGAGCAAAGCCGGTTTTTGTTGACGTTGACCGAGTCTCTTTCAATATTGACCCATCCGCCATCGAACAAAAGATAACCGACAGGACTCGAGCAATCATTCCGGTCCATCTATTCGGACAGGTCGCTCAGATGAAAGCAATTACCGAAATCGCCAGTCGCTACAATCTTGCAGTTATCGAAGACGCAGCACAGGCAATAGGCGCCAGCCAGGACGGTATCAAGGCCGGTAATTTTGGTGATTGCGGATGCTTTTCGTTTTACCCAACCAAGAACCTCGGCGGTTTCGGTGATGGCGGCCTGGTAACAACCAACAGAGAAGACCTCGCGCAGAAAATAAAGGCCCTTCGCGACCACGGCCAAAATCCCAGATATTTTTACAAAGTAATCGGCGGCAACTTCCGTCTCGACGGCATCCAGGGGGCTGTTCTTACGGTCAAGCTCAGATACCTCGACGGATGGAATGAAAAACGAAGGCAAAACGCCGCTCTTTATGACAGTCTTTTCGGTGATTCACCTGTAAAAATACCAAAAATTAGTGCAGATAACATCAGTATTTATCACCAATATACCGTTACCGTACCAGAAAGAGACAAGCTTCAGCAATTCCTGGCCGAAAACAATATAGGTTCGGCGATATTTTATCCAAAACCGCTGCATCTGCAGGACTGCTTCAGCGACCTCGGATACAGGCCGGGTGATTTGCCGATTGCCGAACAACTTTGTAAAGAGGTTTTATCACTGCCGATTTATTCTGAACTCGCAACAGACCAGATTGAATATGTGGCAAAGACCGTACGTAAATATTACAAAATGAGTTAGGACAAGAAAAATGCTGAAAGTGAGCGAAAATCCACCAATCATCTGGCCCAAGGTAGAATCGATTCGTGATTTTGAGGGTCAATGGTGGGTTGTACATACCAGAAGCAGGAATGAAAAGGCCCTGGCCCATGATTTAATAAGCAAAGATATCAGTTACTTTCTTCCGATGAGCTGGAAAGTTAGACGTAAAAGCCGCAGAACGATACGCTCATTACTGCCTTTATTCAGCGGGTATTTGTTCTTCTGCGGCAAGGAGAACGATCGGGTTGAACTATTGAAAACAAATCGTGTAGCACATCTGATCGAAGTCGATGACCAGCAAAAATTGCTCGACGAACTGGTTCAGGTTAATCAGGCCCTTCGAACCGGTGCCCCACTGACTCCGCACAAGTACATCAAGGCTGGGCAACGATGCCGTGTTATAGCAGGGCCGTTAATCGGCTTAGAGGGTATTGTCGTCAGAACCAAAAATGCTACACGCCTGGTCTTGCAGATAGACATGCTCGGCCAGGCTGCAAGCGTTGAAATAGACGTCGATACGATGGAAGTACTTGATTAAATGACTTTGTCATTTAATAGATGCTCTGTTTTTTTCAAAAATGATTCTTATAAAGTGAAATTATAACTCGAACAGTTGGAGCTGAGAAAATGCAGATTTGCGTGGTTGGGATTGGATATGTCGGATTAGTAACGGCCGCTTGCCTTGCAGAGGCCGGCAATACTGTTGTGTGTGTGGACAATGACAGTGAGAAAATTGCCCGTTTAAAAGATGGTGTAATACCCATTTACGAGGCGGGGCTGGCTGAAATAGTGAAACGCAACGAAAAGCTGGGCCGGCTTAAGTTTACAACAGATTTAAAATACGGTCTGGATAATTCATTTATTATCTTTCTTGCGGTCGGTACTCCATCAGCAGAGGATGGTTCAGCCGACATTTCGGCAATACTTTCGGTCACGGCCGATATCGCCGAGAATCTGAACGGCTACCGTATTATTGCTACAAAAAGCACCGTGCCGGTAGGCACACATCAGAAAGTAACGGATATTATAAAATCTAAAACCAATACTCCATTTGACTATGTCAGTAATCCTGAATTTTTAAAAGAAGGTGCCGCCGTTGAAGATTTTATGAGTCCGGACAGGGTAATCATAGGGACAACCAAACCGGTAGTTCAAAAAATAATGAAACAATTGTACAGCCCTTTTATGCGAAAGAGCAGCCGAATACTATTTATGGATCCTATTTCCGCCGAAATGGCAAAATACGCCGCTAATACAATGCTGGCAACGAGAATCTCATTTATGAATGAAATCTCGGTGTTATGCGAGAAACTCGGCGCAGATATCGAACAGGTTCGGCGGGGCCTCGGCAGTGATTCAAGGATTGGCTCGGCATTCCTGTTTCCGGGTGTCGGCTTTGGCGGCAGTTGCTTTCCAAAAGATATTCGGGCACTAATTCATACCGGCGATGCGAACGGCGTTGAAATGACGATAGCCAGGTCGGTCCAGCAGGTAAACATAAATCAGCAGGAGCGATTTGCAAAACGTATCACCGATTATTTCGCCGGCCGATACGACCAAACCACATTGGCTGTCTGGGGGCTGGCATTTAAGGCAAAAACCAATGACGTAAGAGAATCACCTGCAATCTACTGCATAAAGAAATTCCTTGACTGTAAAATTAAGATAAAAGCTTACGACCCTGAAGCAGCCTCAGCGGCGAAGACCGCCTTAGATGGTAAAATCGAAACATTGAAGAACGGATACGATGCACTCGAAAATGCCGATGCGCTCGTTATCTTCACCGACTGGCAGGAATTCCGAAACCCGGACTTCGGGCTTATAGCAACAAAACTTAAAAAACCCGTCATCTTCGACGGCAGAAATCTCTACGAACCCGAAATAGTGAGAAAAGCGGGAATTGAATATTATAGTATCGGAAGAGCCCCCATTTTATCATAAGCCGTAAAAAGTGAGCCAGGTTAAAGGTTAAAGATTATGGATATGAAAATTATTGTTCAAATTACAGGCATACTTATCGTGCTTATCGGAATTGTGTTTTTGCTCAAGCCGGGTGTTATGAAACGGCTGATGGAATTCATTAAAAAGGGCAAACGGGTATATTTTGCAGGAGTAATAAGATTTGCCTTAGCTATTATATTTCTGCTCGGAGCCAGTGAATGCTCTCAAAAATGGATAATAGCCGCCTTTGGGATTCTTTTTTTGATATCAGGACTTTTAATATTTATACTCGGACCAGAAAAGATCAGACAAGTTTTGGAGTGGTACCAAAAGCAGACTGCATTAATTTTTCGAGTTATCGCTGTAATTGTCCTGGCTTGTGGGGCTGTTATTGTCTATTCGGCATAAATCCGGGAAACCAACACAAGACATAAACAAAATGAAAGGGGCCTGCTAAGTGCAGGAGCATACAGTATTAATAACAGGGGCCGCCGGCTTCATCGGCTCACACTTATGCGAGCGTCTTCTTGACGAGGGCTTGTCTGTAGTCGGGGTTGATAACTTCGATGATTTTTACGACCCTCAGATTAAACGTGATAACATCAGCGACTGTCTTAAAAACAAAAATTTCCAGCTTATCGAGGCTGACATCCGTGACAGGGGAGCTATGGATAAAGCGGTCGGATGTGTCGAAATAATTGTCCATTTGGCCGCCAGGGCCGGCGTTCGACCATCGATTGCTGAGCCGCTGCTGTATTCCGATGTCAATATAAACGGAACAATGGTCTTACTTGAGGCAGCTAATAAACATAAAGTCGGCAAATTCATATTCGCCTCAAGTTCCAGCGTCTATGGAAACAATGAAAAAGTGCCGTTTTCCGAGGACGATAACGTTGATTTCCCCATCTCGCCTTATGCGGCAACCAAAAAAGCTTGTGAGCTTATTTGTCACACCTATCATCATCTTTGCGGAATCGACCTGACCTGCCTTCGATTTTTCACCGTTTACGGCCCTCGTCAGAGACCGGATTTGGCTATCCACAAATTTTCAAAGCTGATTGAGCAGGACAAACCAATACCCGTTTTTGGCGATGGCTCTATGATGCGGGATTTTACATATATAGATGATATTATTGAGGGTATAATAGCTTCAATGAGCAAATGTAAAGGTTTTAATATCTATAATCTTGGTGAATCACAACCTATCTCAGTAAACGATTTAATCGGTGAAATCGAAAAGGCGCTCGGTAAAAAAGCCGCCCGGGAATATATTCCCCTCCAGCCGGGCGATGTCAATCGTACCTTTGCCGATATAACCAAAGCCGCCAGGGAACTTGGGTTTCATCCTTCAACACCAATTCGGGACGGCCTGGCAAAATTCACAACCTGGCTAAGACAAGAAAAATAACGAATGACACAGAAATCTCCTTTGATACAAGAAAACCAGACAACAAGTTCAGGATCCAAGTTTAAGAGCATTATATCTTTTGCACTGGCCGGCCGTTTTTCCCCATATATCATCGCAATATTGGCTATAATTCTTACCCTCTCTTCTCTAAATGCGGGATTGGCCATAGACGACTATCACCATAAACTCTTAATGATAGATAGTCCAATCAAGCTCTTAAAATCACCTATCGACATGTTTGAGTTCTTTGATGGTGATCCGAACCATACGTCTGAAATAATGGATTACGGCTTCTTTCCCTGGTGGACTTACAAAGGTATCAAAGGGGCATTCTGGAGACCTCTGGCTTCAATCACTCACTGGCTCGATTACATTCTTTGGCCGGACAAACCCATTCTTATGCATGTTCAGAGCATTTTGTGGTATGCTGCGCTTGCAGTAGCAGTTACTTTTCTATACCGAAGATTCATTTCTATCACCTGGGTGGCCGGTTTAGCAGCACTTTTGTACGCTATTGA
>Ga0307378_10006865_pt1 | contig 15433 bp, 20 predicted proteins | sample UN1MG_FD_202238 | JGI IMG/M metagenome (GOLD analysis project Ga0307378, IMG submission 202238) | Soil microbial communities from Risofladan, Vaasa, Finland - UN-1 | ecosystem: Environmental > Terrestrial > Soil > Coastal area > Acid sulfate soil | place: Finland: Risofladan, Vaasa | collected...
CTTCGTCGCGCCTTCGCCAGTCCAGACAACATTGACGCCGCTGTAGACGCCCTTGGCGCCACCCTGATCGTCGGCAGGGATAGTCACGCTCGCATCAGGCGAGTCCCCGGCGGGAATCACCTGCGCCCGAGGCCGCACGATGGCGTCCTGGGGCTGAATGGCGGTCAACATCTCCGCGAATTCCGGCGGGACCAGGAATCCGCCCCCGGCGCCCACGCCCATCGAGAGTGCCCGGTCATGCAGCGGCGCGAGCCGGGGATCACCACCCTCGAAGCGGATGGTCCGGACGAATTCGCCGAAGCTGGCGAATCCGCCGGTCCGCTCGGCCCGTTGCTCGGGCGACAACTGTCCTGCCGGCGCGGCCTCGGTCATCGGCGGCCGCATGGCCACCACCGCCGCCTCGTCGGCCCGCTTCTGCGCCGCGTCGGCCTGCGTCTTCGCCTCCGCGACCTGCCGCTGGAGTTCCTCCTGCCTCTCCATCTGCGGCCTCAACTGCTCCTCGAGCGCGGCTGCCACTCGTGTGTCGACGGTCTTCAAGGCCTCCGCGACTTGGCCTTTCATCTCCTGGACCGCGCGAGTGGTCTCCTCGAGTTCCTTGACGATTCGTTCCAGCTCTTCCGGGTCCACTGGACCCTCCTTTTCTCTGTGCTATTGCAGCGATTGGCGCAATGCCCGCAGGGCCTCTAGCGGCGAGTGGATACCCGGCTCGCCAACTCCTTGTCGCGGCTCGCCAGGAGGCAGAGTGTCCGAGGACGGCTCTGCCAGCGCGGCGAGTGCGGGTGCGAGGTCGCGCAGTGCGCCGGTAACGACATGCACCGCCTCGACCTGTGAGGACCGCTGCCAGGGCGGAATGATATCGTCGTCGTCGAACTCCTTGCGCATCTTCGCGTAGTAACGCTCGACTCGACGTTTCACGCCTTCCTTGTCCGCGGCCGGTATGTCTACGCCTCCCCGGGCCCCCATCAGCACGGCCGCGACGGCGAAGATCGCCCGGGGAACGGCCTTCAGCGTGTCATCAATCACGTCCGCGAAGAGCAGCTTGTACGATCCGAACTCCTTCGGCTCGTCGCTGTCGTACCAGAAGAAGCCCTGCCGATACTTCGCGTTCGGTTCCTCGTCGGCGCCGGCCCACGTGCGCACGCGCTTCTCCGCCTTGGCCCTGTCCCACGCGAGATCGCGCGGTGCCAAGGGCAGGTTTGCGGCGCCGTTCACGCCCCGATCGAACATCTCGTCGAGCAGGACGCGCAGGTCCGCCACGGCACCGGCGAGTTCCGGTGCCTGCGCGTCCTGCCCCAGCCCACTGATCCGCGCCATCACCTCCGGCAGCATTCGCACGTCGTCGACGTCGGCCCCCGGGGTGGCGGCGAAGTTCCGGGTTAGCGGACTGCTCTCCCAGAGCTTGACCTCGGTGAAGTGCGTCTTCTCGTCCTTGAGCACCTCCGACACTGGCCGGAACCCGATGCTCATGCAGTCGATGTAACCTTTCTTCATGCCGCTGTGGACGCGCCGGCCCAACTCGATATCCAGGTCCAGATCGCCCTCGACCAGCAGGCCCTTCACATCCTCGCTGTGCTCGGCCAAGGAGATCGGGTCCCTCGGGTTGTGGAACCAGAGCACGGGGAAGAGGCCGTCGTGATCCTGGATCGTCTTCTTGAAACAGCCCTTATCGAAGAACGTCCCGTAGGAGTCCTCGACGCCGAATACACTGCTGTGCGCGACGAAGTGGCCCTCGACGGTCACATCCTTCTCGTCCATTCGGAAGGCTCGGAATTGCAGCTCTCGCATCGTCTTCACTCCCCTGTGTCGTCGCTGTCGACTGGTTTGTCGCTCGCCGGCGGTGGTTCAATTACCAGCATTACCGTGCTCCCATCGCGCCACTTGATCTCTGTAGCCCCGACCGCGAAGGCGGCGAGCATGGCGTGAACGTGGCCTCTCGGCATCACGCTCACTACCCCTGGCGAGATCCGCATCTCCCGCGCGTGCTGATCGACGGCGACGAAGTCCGTGTGCCCGCTCGGGGTGCGCTCGGATCGCACCGCCACATTCAGGCCATACGCCGCCTCCCGGATGGTCCGCTCTGCCTCTGCTAGTTGCTCGGCCGTCATCTCAGCCTCTCGTCTTCTGCCGTGGTGGCACATGGAGCAGGAGTGCTGTGAGTCCCCATGCTGCGTATAGCCGCAACCACCGCGGCCCGCCCGTCAATCGCCATGCGCTCCTGAACACTCCTGGCAGCCGAACCACTCGCCGCCAGAGCGGTCGTCGTCGTATCACGAACTCGATCGCGAAGGTCCCGGTCATTGGCTCGCCTCTTTCAACGCCTGGAGCTGGCGCGCCAAGTCGGCAGGAGAAGTCCCCGCCGGCGCGACGGCGAAGAACCGATCGGCGGGGGCCATGGCGCCTATGAGGCTCTTGTCCTCCTCCGTCAGCTCCAACACGATGATCTGCTTGGCATCGTCAGACCATCTTCCTTCGCACCAGACTCTCATGCCAACCTCACTCCGTCGCCGGATCGTAGGTAAAGAGCCGGTCAACGACCCTCTCGGTTGCAGCTGCGACCTGTGCCCGGAACACGTTCTCACCATCACACCATCGGCCTATGCGTCGGACGGTGCGACGCACCCGCTTCTCCAGCGTATCCCTGAACACTCGCGCCAAACGCCCAGGTGGTCTTACGAAGGCCCGCTGCGCCCTCCCGATAGCCTCGGGCTCCGGCTCTCGCTCGAGCGGCGGCCACTGCCGCGCCTGAACGAGCACGCACGCTCCCCTCGGCGTCACGGTCGGTATCCACTTGCGTGTCATCTCACGCCCCCTTTCCCGCCGCCTCAGCGTCCTCTGCGAAGTGCGTCACCCCCTGCGTCACGCCCGCGAACAAGACGTCCACCGCGTTCATGACCGGCAGCGACACCGCGGCGTCTTTGCGCGCCCTCTGCCATCGCCTCGCAGTCAGTGGGCGCGTCTGCACAACGATCCACTGCCCGCCGATCTTCTCGTAGCCCCACCCCCGCCATGTCCGAAATAGCCACCGACAGAGCCGTCGTCGCATCATTTTCGCCCGCCCCTTATGTCTAAGAGTGTCACGTCACTCTCTCCCCGCGTTCGCTTTCCGTAGCGCCTCCTCGACGAGCTGATGCTCCCGCCGAAGTGGCCCGATCAGCCCCCGGCCGAGTGCCCGCGATAGCTTCGGGGCGAACGTGACCAGGGACAAGGTCCCATTCTCTACGTCCGCGAGGTGGCACCGCGCGATCCCCGTCCGGCGGGCCACCTCGCGCAGCCCCAGCCCCTTTTGCTCCCGCAACTCGCGCACCGCGTAGCCGACCTCCAAGAACGCCATCTCACCCTCCACCCGGCGTCGTCCCAAAGCTCTCTGCACACCGGCACTGGATCACCTCAGCCGCCGGGCCGCCTGCCTGGTTCGGGTAGAGGAGCCCGTTGCTGTACGGTTCATCCAGTGGCACCGTCTGTCCGTCGATCGCTACGTGACTGTCCCGCACCCGCTCGTCCCGGCTCGAGACCCAGGTGTGTGTCTTCACGACCTGGCTCTGCTCCGCCGCCGTGTGCGTGCCATAGTTGGCCGCCCCGCCCACCTCCGTCCGCGCGATGACAAAGCTCCGATGACGCCCGAAACCGTCGTAGAGTTCCCGGAGCCGCTTCGCGATCTGCGGGGTGCCCTCGGAGGCCGCGAGTCCGGCGGCGATCTCCCTCCGAACCGCCATCTTCGTCGCGAGACTGATCTGCGTGATATGGTCGCCGACATGGTCGGCGACGAAGGTCTGCGCGGCGGCCGGCCAGGGGTCCCACACTTCGCGCCCCGAGATGCCGTCGAATGTGAGCACCTGCTCGCCGGTATCGGGGTAGTAGGCGAGTCCCGGGATCTGCTTGAGCTCCATCCCGAGCGCCTTGGCCGTCTGTGTCCCGAAATGGTCGAAGACCGCCCGCCAGAGTGCAGTGAGCAGCTGTTCCCACGCCGGCAACTCGCTCCCGATCACCATGTCCAGATCCCGAACGCCCGCCTCGAGTTGCTTGAGCAACACCGCCAGCTCGGCCCCGAATCGCTCCTTGATCTTCGCGGCGGCGCCGCGCTCCCAGCCCTGGCGCTGCCGGTCGAAGGCCCGCCAGTACGCTGCCTTCTGTTCCTCCGTCTCGAGGTTCACCACGCGCAGCTCCGGCGCCGGCGCCGTCCGTTCCCCCTCGCCAGCGCTGCTCGTCGGCAACAGGATCGCCGGCAAGTAGCCCGTATCCCCGCCCGGCACCGGGTCGAACCCGAGCCCGAACTGCTCGTTCACCTGGTTGAACGGCACCCCCATGCTCCACACCGTCTTCGCCTGTTCGATCAGTTCGCCCCGCGCCTCGAGTATGGCCGGGGTCTGGGAAAGATCGAAGTCGAAGAAGACGTCCTCGTCGAAGATCGGAGCGAGCTGGAGGTTCATCGTGCCCCGCACATCCACCAGATGTGCGATGATCGTGTCCTCCCAGGTCATGCGCCGGCCCTGGCGCGCATTCTCATACTTGGCCTGTACGATTCCAGCCCACTCCGGCCGCACCCCGAAAATGTCACAGATCTCTATCGCGTTCGCCTCCCGCCCCTTGAGGAAATCCATATCCGTCGGCGAGAAGCCGTGCTGCTGCCACTGAAGACCGCCCTCCAGCAGCAGCGGCCTGCGCGCGTTGTCTGGCCCGGCGATCTGCTCGTCTATCTCGGTCTTGAGCCTCGCGTACTGCGCATCGGTCAGCTTGTTCGGAGCACTGAGCGCGCCAGGGGGCCGAGCCTGATTCCTGAGAGCGGCCCAGTTCCAGTCGATCGCCGCATTGTCGGTATCCACCACCCTGGAGGCGGCCTGCAGCGGGGCGAGCCCGAGCACGTCATTACCCGGGTCGATGAAACGGAAGTGGATTACCGCCATGCCCCGCTTATCATCGCGCACTGGCAGCGTCATCTTGTTCTGGCCGACTTTCCACTCATAGCCCGAGACAAACAGCTTCTCGTCCGGGATGGGCCGAACCCGATCGGGCCGCAGCCGCCAAAGCTCCTGGGCCTTTCCCTTACGCAGAAGCAGCCAGTATGCATTTCCGCCCAGGTTCAGATCAAGCGTCAACGCCTGCATCATGTCCTGCCAGCTCCAGCGCGGGTTCGGTCTCGCCAGCAGTTCGGCCGCGGGATGATCCTCGACCTCCTCGTCGCCCTCCGCCGTGCGCCGCTTGAGGACCCAAGGAACCGAGGAGGTCGCATCCGATAGCCGCCGGACGCAGGTGTACACGACGGAGTGAGCGCGATAGCCTTCCTTGATTGCCTTCGCGATTGACCAGTCCGACGCTGCCGGGCGCCCACTCTGCCACGAAGAGACCCAGGAGATCGGAAGGCCGATCGCCCTCTGGAGCCATCCCTGTATGCGCTCTCGCATCCCCATCATAGGCGCCTTATCCGGGGCTCGTCGTCTTCGTTGAGTAGCAGGGCCCACAGCGCCCACACCGCGGCGTCCAACCGGTCCGGGCTGTCCTCGCCCCGATAGCCCGACGGAGTCATGCGCACGAGCTGGGCTTCGAGCTCGTCGAGTGGCCCGACATGGTGGACGCGGCCGAGCTCGTACTGCGCCGCGGCCGGTTCCGACCTCACCGCCTTACCGCGACTGGCGCGAACCTCGATGAACCTCACATTGGGATCCACACCGCGAATATTGGCCTCGACCAGGTCGCCGCCATTGTTGACCTCGCCCACGATCGCGTCGGCCTTGTAGCGGTCGACGGCGCCGACGGCCACCCCCGCCCAGCCGGCCGGCGTCTCTATCCCGGAGCGATCCGCGAGAATGTAGGCATGAGGCGGGCTCTGCGCGTCGATGCCGGCGACGATGATCCCGGTCTCGTCTGAGTCCTCGTTCGCTGTCACGGCCGGGTCGATCGCGACCACCACCCGCACCAGCTCGGGCGCTTCGCTCACCCGCAGGTCGTCGATCATCTGCGAGGTCCAAAGGGCGTCTTTCACCTCGGCCTCTGGCTGCTGCTGATGGACCGCATTCCAGACGTAACCGCGAGTGGTGGACTTGATCTCTGCGAGCGCGGCCAGGTCGTAGCCGTCCGGCCAGAGCGGTTCGCCGGGTGCGCGCCCGAGCGGGTCGTTCTCCTCGGCCATCGCCGGCAGCTCGAGGACCTCCCACTTCTCGCCGCCCTTCTTCGCCGCATCGAGGAGCCACCCGGCCAGGTCCCACCGATCGAAGCGCGTCATGACCAGCACGATCGCCCCGTCGGACGCGCTCCTCGGGCGCAGCACGGCCTGATACCAATTCTCGAACAGGTCTCGAGTGCGCCGGCGATTCCGCGCGTCGGTCATGCCTTTGTGCGGGTCGTCGATCGTCGTGATCTCCGCGCCGTGCCCCGTCACCGGCCCGCCGACGCCGGCCGAGTGCAGGCGGCCGCGGTGTCCTGCTATCTCCCAATGGCTGACCGCGTGCGATTCCTGTGAGACGTGGACATCCCACAGCTCGGGCCCGACGGTGCTGAGTATGCGCCGGGCGTCTCTCGAGAGCGAGTGGGCGAGAGCGGCGGCATAAGAGGTCTGAATCATTCGCCTGTCCGGGTTGCGGCCCAAGCACCAGGCGGGGAAGTTCCGGCTCGCCATATCTGACTTGCCGTGCTGCGGGGGAATGAAGATCATGAGTCGGCGGATATCTCCGGCCTCGACGCGCTCGAGCTTCTCACAAACCTGCTCGTGCATTGGCGATCGCCGCCAGGTGCCGCCGCTGGCATACCAGCAGAAGTCCGCCAGATGCTCACGCGCCGCGCGGCGGTGCAGCTCGATACTCGCCGCTGCCCGTTCCTCTAGCTCAGCGCGGGCGCTTACCAGCGGCGATCGCTGCGAGCTCGTCGTTGCTGAAGGCACTAAGGTCGCGGTGCTCAATCGGTCCTCCGCCCTCTCCGGTGATCTCCTGGCGCTTCACGTCCCGCCAACGATCGGGGGCGCGGTTCGCAAGGAAGAAGATGCAGGCGGTCACGTTCCCCGAGACGGCCGCCTGAAACAGCGCGTCCTCGACTTCCTCGATCGACTCCAGCCTCGCGTCCTCGACGGCCGTCCCGAACTCCGGATGCTCTCGGGCATACTCGCTCGGCGTGTGCGGGTCGAGCTTCAAGCTGCGGGCTGCCTGACACTTGCCGACTCCCTCTCGCAGCAGGGCGAGGAACTTCTCGCGGGTCTTCGCTCCGAACTTCCAAGGGGTACGCTTGCCGTTCCGCTTCCGACCGTTGCCGGCCTTGCCCCTTTTACTAGCCTGCGGCTCTTGCGGGGGGGTTGCTTGCTTTGCGTCCGGCTCAGCCCCCGACTGTCTCTCGCTCAATGACCGCTCCCCAATACAGCATCATGCCTCGCAGATAGAAGCCTCGGCGCACGATCGCATACGGCTCGATGTAGTCGCGGAACCAAGGCAGCACTACTTTCCGAAAGTAGAAGTTGAATAGACGCCGGCGTTGTCGCAGGTCGTCCAGCTGCTCCTTCGATCCGTCCGGGTGGCGCAGCACGCCGGCTCGCACGATCGCCTGTCTCTCGCCGTCCGTGAAGACCAGCACCAGGCGTCGAGCCTTCCGCGCGTTCGCCCAAAAGGCACGGAAGCTCGCGTACGGGTAGGCGAAGGCGTCGAAGTCTGCCATGTGGAACTGCCTGCGCACGTCGGGGAAGGGCCAGCCGTCGCAGTCCGCTACCTCCACCCGGGCCCCGTCGAGTCGCTCCCGTGCTACCTCCACCCTCGCCGAATCCAGGTCTGCGCCGAAGATTGTCCACCCCGGATAGACCTCGGCCGCGATATCGCCGTCGCCGATGAAGGGGACGTAAGCGAGACCCGTCTTCTCGCCCCGCAGGAGCCTGCGCCGCAGGAGTAGCTTGCGATGCAGGTCGACGTGCTGCTGCTGTCCTGGCATCCATCTCGCTCTCGGACCGGGCCAAAAAGAAAGCGCCCCCAGGGACGTTCGTCTCCCTGAGCGCACTTCCGGTTGTCCGGTCAGCCCGCTTCAGCGGGTAAGCTGCCGACTGTCTCGGCTCTGCGTCGGCCCTCCGGTTGTCCGGTCAGGCCTCGGCTTCGTCGCCGGATAGTCGTGCGAGTTGTCTCGTCAGGACTATACCACAAGTCTCAGGGCACTTGTCAAGCCCATGCGACAAGGGCGACCGGACAATTTCCGAAACTGTCCGCTCGGCCGCCAGGGATAGCGTGACGGGCTCGCCTGCAACAAATGGGACGGTTAGGCGGGAGGCCGCGCAGAAATCGGGACGGTTCAGAGGGGGGACACTTGCCCCCCTTTACGCGCGCCCCCGACCTCATGCTTCCGCTGGCGATTGCACAAGGGCGTGGGGGCGGATCTCCGCTCTCCCTGTCCCTGTCGCAGGCACCGGCCGCCTTCCCTCAGAGACCGGTCTCCCGCTACTCTGCGCCCGATCTGGTCCGAACCCGGCCGGCTCCAGAATGAGGAAGCCGTAGGATGCCCAGGGGTCCGCGCACCGGTCCCCGGGTATGGTGGGGGGTCCCAGGGGTCCTGAGAGCCAGGGGCGGCGCTTGGGGGCTTAGGTGTGCCGTACGTGAGGGGGGGAGAGGAAACCACCGCCCCAGCGGGAGCGAGAGCTTGCGCCGGGACGGTGGCGGGTGAGACCTATGGGCTTTCTAAACAGCCGTTAGCGGCCCCCTTGCCCCTCAGTGGTGGGGCGATAGGTTCGGATAGGCCCGCAGCCCGTAGGCAGCCGTGTGGCCGTCTGGAACTGCGGGGGCGCAGGGGCCCGTCGGGCTTCTTGGCGTTCCCCGGCCGAGAGGTAGGGCAGCAGGCTCTCTTTCAGCAGGTAGCCCCGCCCGCTGTCACGAGCTGCTTGCAGCAGGATCGGCGACCAATGGCGCCAGTCGATCTCCTTCGCTCGGGGATGGTAGTTGAGCCGCCCAAGGCGCCATTCGTCCACCCACGGCGACAGCTCGGCAATGAGCAGAATGGCCTGTGCGGGGTCTACCACTGGCTCTATGCTGACCCAGGTCGGGATACCGCACCCGTAGGCTTCCTTGATAGCGGCGATCCGGCTCGAGACGGATGCGGCGTTCGGTTCCCACTCCCGCCGCCACGCCTCGTCAGTGAACACGAGCGTAGTGCCGAACCATGCCCGCATCGAACTCAGGAGGTCGAAGTCCCCGGTCGCCTGCCTCCCGCCCTTCGTGAGGACCTGCGCCGGGACGTTGTGGCGCCGCAGCGTCTCGAGCGCCTGTCTCGTGATATTGTCGCAGGCCTCCAGGGGCTGATACGGGTCGCAGGTGAAGCACAGCAGGACGGGGGCTTCCGAGCCGGCGATGGCGGCCGCGTCCTTCTCGAGCGCCGCCAGGATGCCGGGCCGTGGCTTGCTCTCGGCGTGGAACTCGGCCCGGTCTCGTCTTACGCTGTTCGGCGAGTAACAGTAGACGCAGCCGTGCACGCAGCCCCGGTAGAGGTTACACGCCAGGGGCGAGTACTCTCTCGCCTGTCCTTTCGGCTCGTAGATCGCATCCATTTCCGTTCGCTCCTTGCCCCTTAGTATAGCAAGTCACGTCTCGCTTGTCAAGTGCCGGCGGGGGTGGCCCGACAGGGCAGGGGCTAGCGTGTCCAGGGGCGCAAAAGTTCCAGCAACTGCGTGTCGATCTCATCCACGCGCGCATCCGAGCAGGTATTCCGCTCTTTCAGCAGCGCGTCAGCTTGGGCGGCGATCTCGTCGGGTACTCCGTATGCATCATACTCGCCCGGTTGCGGCACTCGTGTGTCGAGGATGCTCGTCGGCAGATCGGGGTACTCCTCCACCGCGAATGCCAGCGTCACGCCGTCGCAGTCGGGCCCCTGGTGGTGTGCGTCAAGCCAGGCCTGCGCCTCGGCCGGACTCGCGAATGCCTTCGCGCCGAAGCCGGGCAGGTAGGCATCCTCCTCGTATCCATGCGGGGCCTCGCCATCCTTCACGCCCGGCCCGCTCCACTCTCTCGCCTCTATCCTGTAGATCATCGTCCGTCTCCTTCCGGGCTCTCGCCCTTGTCACTCGGCGTCTTCGCGTAGCTCCTCGCGCACGCTGCGCAGATAGTCCTCCGCGCCATCGACCCGGACGCCCTCGGCCTTGGCCTCGCGGTCGAGGCGCTCTGCCGTGGAGGCGATCTCCTCGTCTGTGCTGGTCGCGGTCACGAGTTCATGGCGGGAGTCATACAGCCACTGACTCGCGGCCCATACGCCCTGACCATCCGGCAGGGCGAGAGTCTCCCCCTCTGTCCATTCATTTGCGGCCTCTCCGAGTTCATCCAGCAACTGCGAGGCCCGCTCAGAGAATCCCGCGATATGGTTGTGGCCATCCCACGCGCTCTCGTACCCCTCTGCAATAGCGGCCAGGGTATTGACGCGGTCTTGGAGCCATGCCGTGAGGAGGCAGGCATCTACATTCGCGGGCAGGCGGAGCGCCATCTGGTGGCCGTGCCACTCATGGGCGGTGGCGCCAGTCTGCGAGCTGTGTCGCCACTCAACGCGCGCCTCGCGCGTACCCCAATCAAGCACGAGGTAGGAGCGGCTGTAGTTGCCGCTATCGTCCACCAGGTACGCGTACGCGAGTCGGTCACTGCCGTCAACCTCAAACGTCCAGTCCGTTGCCATCTCGTTCCCTCCTTGGGCTCTCGCCCGGTAGTCTAGCCCGTACCTAGCCCCGACCGCAAGGCCCCACCCCACCGCGGGGCTACTTCCGCTTGCGCTCGGCCTGGCCGGTCCCCGCCTTCTTCCTCCCGGCGGCCTTCTTGGTCGACGCAGCCTTCTTGGCGCCGCCCTTCTTCTCGGCCCCTTTCTGGGCCGCCGCCTTCTTCTTCCCCCCGCCCATGGTCGCCGCCTCGAGCTTGAGCTGCGCGTCTGCGTCCTTCACGAGATCGTCGAGCTTGATGCCGAGGTGGTCGGCCGCCGCCCGGAACGTTGAGAGCTGGTCCTTCGCGCTGTAGCTGAACGCGAGGGAGAGCTCGTCCTCGACGATCGCATAGTCGACGAGGAACTCGATCAGGTGCTTCGGCGCGTCGGGCAGCTCGAGCAGGCTGTCGATATGCTCGTCGACCCGCTTGCGGTAGTCGATCTGGCCGATCTTCTCGCCCTGGCGTATCAGGCCCCCCCGCTTCACGAAGAGACGCGCCGCGTCGGCACTACCGCGGCGCTGCGCCGCGTGGGCCAGGTACAGAAGGACGGGCGACGTCCGGGCCGTGATCGACCGCGTCGCCTTCGCCCTCGCCACCTGGCGCAGACGCAGGCCGACTTGCTCCACGCGCTTCTTCTGCGCGTTCGTCTTCGCCCGATCGGCGGCTACGCTCTGCTGCCTGCCATTCCGCTCCCATGCCGACCAATGGGTCTCGCAGAGCCGATTGGGGCAGACTGAGATCACCCTTCCTCGCTCGCGCGAGTCGTCGACGATGATCGCGGCCGTGGTGAACGTGCACGTCTTCCGCGGCCCCTTCGCATCCGGGACCTTGTAATTGTTGCGGCCGAGGACCTGCCCCCGGTCATTCCAGTTCGCCTCCGCGACGAGCAGCAGCGGCTTCGCCTTCACCACGGCCTCCGCGAGCTTCGCTGCGATATGGGAGTCGATCTTCTTCTCGAAGCACTCGGGGTCGAGGCAGAGGTTCGCCTTCTTCTCCTCGGCGAACAGCTCCGGGGAGGCGCCGCTGCGCTTCGGGCACGCGCTACACGCTCCCGCCTTCGGGACGAGCTGCGCGTCGCTGCCCTTGAAAGCCGCGCCGTCGACGTTGACCTGCCGGCTCTTGAGTATCTCCCGCAGGTGATCGACGGTCGGGCTGTCGCGGTATTGCCCTGGGAGGGTATGCTCGAGGGCCCACTCCTGCTGTCCTTGTGGCAGCCGCGCGATGAGAAGGGCGTGCCCGAGCAGAATCTTCTCCGCCTCAAGCGCCTTCTGCGCTGATGGGATCAGGTTACATAGGCTGAGGCGCTGATGGACGTACCGCGCCGGCCGGCCCACCTTGCCGGCGATCTGGTCGGCGCTCTCACCGAACTCGACCAGCTTCGCATAGCCGGCGGCCTCCTCGAGGGGGAGAATGTCCTCGCGCTGGGCGTTCTCGATCACCATTGCCTCGAGCGCGAGCTGGTCGCTCATGTCCTCGATCACGGCCGGGACCTGGGCGACCTTCGCCGCCTTCGCGGCCCGCCACCGCCGCTCGCCGGCGATGATCTCGAGGTTCCCGTTCACCGGCCGGACAAGCAGCGGGACGAGCACCCCCCGCGCCTTGACGCTCACGACCAGCTCTGCGAACTTCTCCGGGTCGAACGTCTTTCTCGGGTTCAGGGGTGAGGGCCGCAGCTTCCCGACCTCCACCATTCCGCTTGATGCTGTCTGCGTCGCGGTTCCCTTTGCCATCTCGTCTCGCTCCTTTGCGTCGGGTATTGGGTGCGATCGTTGCGCCTAGTCTAGTCGGGGCCGCTCTCGGCGAAGCGCCAGACCTGGGCTTCTACGAAGCCGGTCGGCACCCGCCGCCCGGTGTCCACGAACAAGCCCGAGGCCAGCGCCGCCGCTGCGATCCCTTCATTCTCCCGCCACGTCTTCACGAAGAACTCGCCCTCGGCCAGCTCCTCCTCCGGCAGGTTCACCGTCAGAACGGCGATGGCCCTACCGTTGGGACCGAGGAGCTGTAGCGCGAGCCTCCCGTTCCCGTATTCGCCCCGCACGACGTCGGCACGGCCCCACCGCGTCTCTACCTGTGCCGCTCTAGACGCCTTGCTCTGTCTCGACATCTCACTCGCTCCTCTCTGCGCCGATGGCGCAGGTACAGATCGCGTCGGGGTTGCCGCAGCCAGCGCAACGGTGCTCCCCGCGCTCCTCCATTACGAGGTTCGTGAACGCGTCGCGCAGGGCGCGCTCGTGGCCCGATCGCCCTGAGCCGGCGACGAGACCCTCCAGCGTCGGCCGCGTCGTCGTCGGCGAAGTCGTAGATCTGAAGCAGGCCAGGACCCTCCCCATCGTGTGCGGTCTAGTGTAGAAGCTGAACTCTCTGCCGTTGCGCCAGAAGGTTCCCTTGAGTCCGGCCGGGGTATCCCGCCAGCGCGACGCATAGGCCAGCGCCCGCACGTCGGGGAACCCCGCCTCTATGCACTCCTTCCTTCTCAGTCGTCTTCCCCACATCTCTCTCGCTCCTGTGCGCGTAGTGTTCGCCTCTCGTTGCTGGGCCCGACGGCCCAGCCACCAGGGGCGAAGCCGCGCCTAGTAGTCGTCTGGCAGAAGGATTGTCGTCGCGCTGCGGTCGGCCTCGGTGATAAGCCAGATCTTGACGCCGCTTTGCAGGCTGTACGCGCTGAGGAGCCGCAGCCTGTGCCCGAGCGCCCCGTCGTTCTCCAGCCGATCGTGCGCGCTGAGTTCGCCCCAATCGCCACGGAGGTGGCGCCTCAGGTACGGCCGCGCCGTCTCGCCCGACTCAGCCAGCGCGTCGATCGCGGCCGGGGTCGCAACAAGCCGCCCGAGGGGGAACAGCCCGAAACCTCCCGGGCTCTCCGACACTCTCTCCGTCGTTGCTGCCTGCTCGCTCATCGCTCTCGCTCCTTTCGGTCCTTACGCCGCCGCCCCGCAGGGGGCGGTCAGCTTCGCTCGGGTTATGATCGTCTGCTTGATGCCTTCTCGCTCGTCGTGCCTCTTCACCGTCGCCCGCACGTCGTAGCTGTCGCCCACCTCCAGCTCTGGCTCCCCGGTGGCGAACCAGATCAGCACGTTCCCACCCGAGAGGAAGCGAACGAGGGTACACGGCCCATAGTTCCCGTCGATCGGAATGGCCCCGGTAACGGTCGCCCGCAGCTCGAGCTTTTCCTTCGGCGCTCCGAGGTGCTCGCTGCCGGCCCCCTGCGCTTGCTGCTGCCGGCGCTCCCGGTCCCGCTGGTACATCGCCACCATGCTCGCCGCCAGGCCCAGGTCCCGCCACTCCAGCAGGCCCGCTCCGGCCAGCACGTTCAGGTTATGCTCGTAATCGCTCAGCTCCGCGCCCTGCTGGTCAAGGCCTCTCGCCCACTCCAGCCCCGCCATCGCCTCCGCCCGATCGCAGGCCTCGTGGTAGTGGCGCTCATGCTCCGGCGTTCCCTGGCGGGGAAACATCAGATCGGTCGCGAAGGTCGCCGTCGCGTATCCGCCCTCTTCTTCCGCCTTGCGCCGGCTCGTCCAGCCCTTCAGCCTGATCGCGAGCGCGACGTAACTGAGGTATGTTTCGGCGGGCAGGTAGCTGATGCGGCCGCCGCCCCCGCCGAAGTCGGCATCTTCGGAGGCCTCTGCGAACGCGCCCAGGCTCGCCAGCAGCTCCGCGTAAGCCGCCATCGCCTCGGGGTCGCCATGCCCCAGGAAGTCACGCAGGCAGGTGGAGCCGACCTGCTTGTGATCGCCGCTCGCCTCTTCCCTCAGCAGGTATGTGTCCCGGCGCTGAATCTTCTTGCGGCAATGATCGCAGTTCGTCGCCTGCGCTTCCCGGTACTCGGGGGGAATGGACTGGTCGGGCAGCGCCCGCAGCACCGCCTTCTCCACCCCGTCGACCAGCAGGTGTTCGAGCGTGGCGATGAACCGCCAGCCGGCGATGATCGGGTCTTGCCCGTCGATCTCCAGCAGGTAATACAGCCGCACTCGTCGCCGGGCCTGTTCGGGGCCTCCCACAGCGCGCCATCGGGGTACTCGTACAGCGGCACCTCTTCGCGGCCCAGCACCAGCATCTTCACCGGCTCCAGCTTCAACCGGGTCGCCCGCTTATTCAACGCAGCTATCCGGGCCTCAAGCGCCGGCAGGTTCACGTCGGGTATCCGGTAAGCCCTGCGCTCGTCTCTCTGCTCGCTCATCGCTCTCGCTCCTTTGAGGGTATGCGCCATTGACTTTCTGATTATGATTCTGTCAGCGGGCCGGTCGGCGGTAGACACTTACGACACAGGGCTCGCTTTGATTCGTCTGGGCCAAAGCCGATGAATGCGCCCAATCGTTTGCGGCAGTACCAGCATAGCGGCCGACCAGCCTTCTGCGGGTGGTCAGGATTCTCAGCGAGAAAACTCGCCTCCCCCGCTTCCCGTCGGGCTCGCCTTCTGCGAGCCATTTCCTCTCGCTCTCGATTCATCGCTCTCGCTCCTCTCTCTCCGGGGTGCGGCCCCGGGACGTCTATATCGTGCCTATAGTGTAGCAAGTTAGCCCCTGAATGTCAAGGGCCAGGGGGGCCAATATAGGGCGCTTGTAGGGCAGGTAAGCGGTGCCGCGTGGGCGGGGACGGGTAAAGGGGACGAGAATCGGCGAACGCCCCGGAGACAGAAAGGTGGGGGCCCCGGCCGCACACCGGGGCCCCCTTGCGGTGAGGAGCGAAAGCCCAGACTGTCTCTGCCTTCTGCGCATGTGCTGCTATACCTCGACGAGGTTGCGCCGCTGAAGCTCTGTGTCCAGGGCGCGCTCCACGTCGCCGAGCCACTTCCGCAGGTTCCGCACTTT
>Ga0307378_10006867_pt1 | contig 15431 bp, 12 predicted proteins | sample UN1MG_FD_202238 | JGI IMG/M metagenome (GOLD analysis project Ga0307378, IMG submission 202238) | Soil microbial communities from Risofladan, Vaasa, Finland - UN-1 | ecosystem: Environmental > Terrestrial > Soil > Coastal area > Acid sulfate soil | place: Finland: Risofladan, Vaasa | collected...
GTTAAAGATCGGACAACCCGAGAACGAGCTACTGACGAGGCCGAGGCAGTAATGTACTCTGCGCTCAGCAAGGGGCTGAGCTTCAAGCTGACCATGGGAAACATTATCACCCTGACGCCGGCGCTGATCATCAAAAGGGAGGAAATGGATAAGGCCCTGGCGATTATTGATGAGTGCCTGACCGAGGTTGAAAAGCCGTCCTGAAATGCTTCTACGGCGAGCTCCGCTGCCGCCCCCAGAGTAGTATCAGCTCTGTGACATATCGCCCAAGGACTAACCTATTAGCAAGGAGGCAAAGAATGGAAATATCGAAACTTGTTGGTAAGGTTCAAACTGTTCTGGGGCCAATTGACCCAAATGAATTGGGGTTCATTCTGCCTCATGAACACTTGTTCATTGACATTTCGGTTCGATTTGACCCGCCGAAGGATGATCCCGTGGCACAGGCGAAGGCGCTGGAGCCTGCCAGCATAAAAAATAATGCTTGGCTTCGGTATCATTATAGTGAGAACAAAGATAACCTGATATTAGATAACGAGGAGGTGGCGATTAAGGAAGCTTTATTATACAAAAACGCTGGCGGCAAAACAATTGTTGACCGGTCCAATTGGGGATTAGGCCGGGCTCCAACATCATTAGCCCATGTCGCTCGAGCAACTGGACTCAACATCATCATAGGGACAGGGTATTACACCCTGCTTTCACAAAAAGACTCGAATTTGCTTAATGAGACTGAAGATGAGATCGCTGAGAAGATCGTCCAGGACATAACAGTAGGTGTCAATGGAGTATGCGCCGGAATGATTGGCGAAATCGGTACTGAGTGGCCTTTGGTCGAGGAAGAACGGAAATCGCTGCGGGCTGCCTCCATAGCTCAACGGCTTACCGGCGCATCAATGGATATACACCCCGGGCGTTTCGAGACTTCACCAACCGAGCTACTAAAAATAGCAGAGGACGCAGGGGCCGACCTGAGTCGCACAATTATGCTGCATATGAGCCGGACACCCTTCAAACTCAGCACCCGATTGGAAATGCTAGCCACAGGGTGTTACGTTTCCTATGATCTATTTGGATTTGAGACATATTACACCCGAAAATATGGTGTGTTTGATTTACTAAATGACAACCAATGCATTAATGAGATTATCCAACTCATCAATGAAGGATACCTAGAGCGAATATTAATCTCGGAGGATACGGCCTTCAAGCATAATTGGGCCTGCTATGGTGGTAGAGGATATGCTCATCTCATAGAAAATGTAATCCCCTTGATGCGAGCCAAGGGCATGACTCAGGAACAAATCGACACCATAACGGTGGAGAATCCAAAACGGGTGTTAACTTTTGTGGAGCCCAACTAGGGATTTTGGGGGCGTAAGGGTTCACTATATTCATAATTGTGGCGGCGGATGACTTACTTAGGTCGCTTCAGCATCTTATCCACCTCACTGAGATAGATATTCCTGAGCAAGGGCAAAATTACCCCACCCTGAGGTACGCCTTCGCTTGCTCCTGGCTTTCAAAATCATCTTCAGCACGCTCATCACCTTGTTATCGTTCTCTCATTCAGCCACCTTCTTAGAGGTATATCATGCCGAACGTTATCAAAATAGGCCTTAAAGTCTACACCGATCACTCCTGTTTTGTTTTCACCGTGAAAGCGCAGAGCGCGCAAACAAAGGATGGAAAGCAAAAAATAACGAAACCCCTGCCCGCCATCGCGAGCTCAGACAAGGCTGGCGGGTCAGCGTTCTCAGCGGCTGCGGCGACTAACAACAGGGTTTGCCTTCACGGATAAACAGGATGACAGCAATACCCATGCAGGCAAGAATACTTAACATCAAAAACATGGGCTTGTAGGAATGAAACAGATCCACTAACAGACCGGAAAAAAACATGGCACACATGCTGCCCACATGTCCCCCGGCTTCAAGGAAGCCCGCTCCGGTCCCTGCCAGTTCCGCAGGGAGTAAATCCAACTCCAAGGCGAAGAATTGGGGCGCGATGAGGTGTTCGAAAAATCCGATGCTGGCAATCAGAACCATGGCCCATTCTAAACGGCCAGCACTTGCCAAAAAAATGGTTGACAACAAAATGAAAGATAATGCGATCAAGAGCAACGGTTTCCTTCTGCCCCAGAAAGCAACGTCCGACAAATACCCTCCCAGAGGACTCGCCACGAGTCCTGCCATGGGATATACAGCGGCTAAAAGGCTTGCTGTAACCACACTTAAGCCATACGTCTCATAAAGGTACGCAGGTAACCATATCAGAATACCGTATTTAATATACATTAGGCAACAAAATCCGAGGCAGGCCATTCTCATATCCCTATTAGACAAAATAGCAATAAGCCTGTTCCTGTTTCCAGAGCATTTCTCAGCTGGTTCAGGTGGCCTGGATGGAAAACTTTGTACACTATTTCCATCAGGATGGTCGGCAACAACCACCCAGTAAACAAACAACACGGATAACAGGATTATAGGTAGTGTCCAAAAGGCCGCCCTCCAGCCAAAGGTCTTGCCCAGATATCCTCCTAATGCATAGGCTAAGATGGTAAAAATGCATACACAGGTAACATATGTCCCTAAGACCCGGCCTCTTTCTGACTTCGGAAACCAGTTGTTCAGGAGTTTGACACTTGGCCCGAAGCCTCCCCCCTGTCCAAGGCCATTGAGACTCTGAAAGCCTATCAAATAGAACAGGCCGTGCCCAGCACTAAAGAAAAGGTTAGCTAAAGCGGAAGTAATACCTCCGAAAGTTATTATTTTCCTGGGTCCAAAGATATCGCTTAGATAGCCTGCTGGAAACTGGGCGGCCGCATAGAAGGCGAAAAAGAAGGTGCTTATGAGACCGACCTGAGCATGCGAGAGCTTCAAATCTTCCATAATCAGTGGAATTACCGATGCCAAGTTGAGCCTGTTCAGATAAAAACAGCCATAAACCAGCCATATAAGGGCCAAAACAGTATATCGAGGCTGCCACCATCTTTTGAAAGTTGTCAGTAGGTTTGGAAACATAGCTTGTATGCCTATAAAATCTGTTTAAGAAAACAACGATATCTTAAGACAACAAGAGACTCAAACAAAGAACCTTCCATGCGGGAGAAGGGTATCAAACGGCTGGTGATAAAGCAACTGAAGAACTATTTTCCTCATTAACTTGGGCTGTCCAACAATGAGAAGAAGAGCCTTGCACCCCAGGTATTTGAGGAAGTGCTATCGACTTACCGCTTTGGCGAAAAGTAAGAAAGCCTTTAAACGAATTAGCCCGCATGCAAGCTGTACGGTCTAAGATCATTCTATGCTTACGCTTTCCCCTTATCATTTTTTGGGGCTCGATTTGCTCAAGTCATTGGGCTATCCGGAATTTAGTTATCGAAATGGATTGTCTCTGACCTTTCAAGACAAAACTTTTATATGTAAGGAAGGTTACGGCAGTAGGTTTTTCCTGCTTTATGGTAATAGGTAGAGTCTTGGCCACAGCCGCCCTTAAGGCTTTAATTTGCATCGCAACCGCTTTTGCAATAAAGAGAGGTATGTCCTTCCCAAAGGCTCTTTTCCTCGGAGGCTTATCCCTTCACTCCATATCTCGAAGGGTTATGGGGCATACCCCTTTGGCATGCCCTTTATTCCCGTTTTCATCAACATCGCAGCAGAAACAGTCCATTATCGCATAGCTTCCGTAATTCTCATAATCGTCCCAACAGCCATTCGCCCTAAAAAAGCTCTCTAGGATAACTCGTGAGCATTTTTCCTCCCGACTCGGTTATGACCGCCGTATCCTCCAACCTAATCCCAAAGCATCGTTTTGAGCGAATCGAGCTCTGCAAGAAAGCCACTACCATGTTCTTCTTAAGCTTTGTGGTATCCGGGTATGGCGTTCCTCTTGTCATCAGCCAAGGGTACTCTTCGACTATGAGACCTATGCTATGACCCACGTGGCCTATCAGGTGATATTTGCTGGGCTTTATGGCCCCTCGTGCTACAGCGTCTATCTGTTGCATAGACACACCTGAGCAAAGTTTCTGCAAGACCACGTCCTGTGCATTCCGCAAGGCATTAAAGCCATCCTTCAGCTCTTCACTCGTTCTTTCAACAACAGCGGTCCGAGCAATATCTGAACAGTAGCCGTGATAGACTGCTCCGATGTCTATCGCAACAATGTCTCCTTTCACTATCTTTTTCTGAGTTGCGAAAGGATGAACAAAACCGGCTCGAGGCCCTGACGCCACAATCGTCCTGTGCTTCATCCGATCTGAACCCAATTTCATCATTCGAGACTCTGCCAAAGCGGCAATTTGAAGCTCCGTTATCCCCGGCTCCACTGATTCCAGTGCCACTTGCATCCCTTGATCCGCAATTTCACAAGCTTTCTGAATAAAGCGGATCTCTTGCTCGGATTTAACCCACCTCAGCTCTTGGACCGTGATTGACGCATTTACAAATTCCGCATGTGGCAGAGATCTTCTGAATGAATTTCTGAATACATGCAAGGCGCGATCGTCAATCCCGATCGTGCCTTTTGCGATGCCTAATCGTTCAATAGTTCTTGTTACTACCTTTCCAAGGCTATGTGGAGTATAAACTTTAATCATTACCTCCTTTGCTTGTTCCTGTGCAGCTTTTTTATCAAGCCACATCACCCCTAATATTGGTTGAGTCTGTCGAGAAACTATAACAACGCCACATTGATGTATACTCGCCTCTGTCACGCCCGTCAAATACTGTATGTTCTCACCTGTTGCTAAGACCAGTGCATTGAAGCCCTTATTATTCATCAACTTTCGAGCCCTCTTTTGTCTCTGTGCAACCTCGTGATCAATATTCCCCACTACCATTTTTCCTACTTTCAGTTCGAATGTTTGTTTTCTTATCCGCCCATTACTGCCCTTTATGCCAGTGTCTCGTACCATAAGTTTGTAGATTTATACTGCATTGGTTTAAAATCCAGATATCACAATGAAAGCCCCCAACTCAAGCGGATGCGATTTTAGAAACGTTAATGGAGTACGTATGATATCAAGAAACTAGCGAACGTAAGGCAAAGCAGTAGAAGCTCAGATCTTGGTATTGCCAAAGGGCGGACTCCAGCTTCCCTCCTTTGGGAACAGGCTTCCAACCCTCTCTTAGGGGGCAAAGTCAGAGAATTTTTTCTTAAATTTCTAACAAGGTTTCCTATTTTATGGCAGGACCACATCGCTACCCTTGGTCAGATTGTGCAGTAATCTGTGCAATGTATGCAAAGGCTAATCCTAACATCGAGTTCAATTTAAGCCTGTTCAATATTGTAACCTATTGTTTTTATTAAATTTATATGCTCTTATTCAAGAAAGTAACTCAAAATATACCTGAAAATAGGGGTTTTATGCATTCGAGACCCCAATAATTACAAAAAGTAACTCAAAATCCAAAGACTAAAATGGCTAAAATAACTCAAGATTTCAGTGATCGGATCAAAGCTAAGAAGTCATTTAAGTTCCACTATTTTTTACAGTTATGTATTGTAGCGCTTGTTCTGTACACTCCTGAAATATTGAACAGGAGGACAGGAACATGCCACACGCGCGCACACCCCAGGAGGCAGAATTCCTGGAGTACTTCCGCTGTATTGACAAGAGAGCCATCAAGGAGATTTTCACCCAGTACCGATCCACTGGCCCAGTCGGTTATACCACCTCACTGATACTAGCATGTATTCTCAAGGTCAAGGAACGTATCTCATCGGATCGGGAACTCAGCGAGAAGCTGGCCAAGATCCGAATCTATCGCAAAGCCATCGGTATCAGCCGCCACAAAATCCCCGCTCACAACACCTTCCACACACTCCGTCAGCGGCTGGGGCCAGCGGGATTTGTGCAGATCCATCAACATTTCGTCTTCGAGGCACACAAAGTGGGCCTGCTAACTCCACCAATCCCGGATCTTCCGAAAATGGTAAGGGGTAAAATCATTCTCATAGGTCACTCGACGTTCCTCAAGGCTGTGCCTCCCCTAAGGGTGAAAAGGACGGAGACGGAAACTGGTTGTTTACCGACGACAGCATCACTTTTGGAAAACCGCACCACAAGCACAAGTATCCCGTGGGTCATCGTGCCCATACGCTTACAACCGTTAGCGGAGTTTCGATCATGAGCCGACTTGCACCCGCCAACGAAAGCGATCAGAGCCATATACTGCCGCTTTTGCAAGCCTCTATCACTCGCTATCCAAGACTTCCCATTGCCTGCGTAATCCTTGACGCGGGCTATGATGCCGAGGAACTCCACCACGATATCTTTACCGAATTGAACCTTCTGCCAATCATCATCCGTAAGCCTTCTCTGAAGTGGGGACCGAAGCTAAGCGATACCGGTACTCCTTTCTGTCCCTTCGGCTATGCCGCTCGGCACCAGGGAATTGAGTACAATCATAGGCGAAGCAAGTTCGCTTGTTACCACGCCTGCCTCGATGATCCACAGGGGTTTCTTTTTTTCTGCAAATATCAGAATTCCAAAAGTCGCTTTGGCTGGATGACCTATACCTACTTTAAAGACGGCTATCGCAGACAAGGACCAGATGTACCGGGTTCAAGAGTCTATGGGCGGCTCAAAAAACTCCGCACCGGTATTGAACGTTATTACGGTCTTACCAAGGAAAACCGATACTATGGAAGCCAATAATACCTATATGGGCCACGATAATGTCCTCATCCATGTAATCAAGCATGACATTGTTGCCACCCTAGACATTCTATACGAACACGCGAAAACGGGGAAATGGAGCGATATTCTTAATATTTAATATTGAACAGGCTCAATTTACGTCGTTTTTGATTGTTGGAAATCCAGATGAGCTATCAGAAATCCCTTCACCGAACTATTTGCACCACTCATACACAATAAGTGCAAGAGATTTGACTCCATTAATAAAATCTTCAATCTTTATGTACTCATCTACCTTATGCGCTTGAGCTAAAGATCCTGGCCCGAAAACGACTGCTGGAACTTTTGCTTGATTTATATAAAAACTCTGGTCCGCAGGCATATGCTCGCCAACAGCTATAGGCTTGAATCCTAAAGCTCTTTCCACAGCATTTTCGATCACTTCAATAATCGGCTCCCGGGGATTAACTTCGCTTGGATTCCTATGATGGAGAAAAACTAGCTCTGGTGGATTCTGCTTGAGCCAAGGATCGTTGTCTGAAGCCTTTGATATTGCATCTTGCATTCGTTCCATCACCTCCCTCACTGATCCAACGTTTGGAGCAAAATACAAACTTCCTTTTATTGTGCATTCCTCAGCTGTAAGTGTCTCATAGGTTCCTCCTGAAATTTTACCAATAGCCAATGAGCTCGGAGGCTTATCCTTATAAAGGGGGTGTGCTTGAGCCTTATTAAATTCGGCTTCCAGTTCAACTAAACTCCTGATGATCTCAGGAATTTTTTCAATGGCACTAACCCCAACCTGCTTTCCACCTGTCCACCGTGATCCTGTATGCGCGGGCTTGCCCTTCACTCTCACTTCCCAATAGAGATTGCCACTCTCGGATATATACACCTCATAATCAGTTGGCTCAACAACGATGACTGCATCGGCCATTATCCCCTTTGCTACACAAGCCAGAGTTCCATCCCCAGAATGTTCCTCATTTACCACACTCTCAATTATTACATCTCCACGCAACTTTACACCGGATTCTATTAAACATTCAACCGCCCCAATCGCTGCAGCAACCCCTCCTTTCATATCCGCAGTTCCCCGACCAAACATCTTACTATCTCTAATTTCAGCCCCGAAAGGATCAGCATTCCATTGCTCTCTTGGCTCCACTGTAACTGTGTCGATATGACCATTTAGTATTAGTGATCGACCTCCACCTGAACCCTTTAACCTCCCCACAACGTTAGGACGATTCTTGTAATTCAAAACGTCTATTGTTCCTGTTTTCACTAAATCCGCATACGTTGGCATATTCTGATAAGGTAAAATAAGATCATGTTGCCAGTGGCTGGGATACTGAGCAGCCTCAGGGTACTTGCTGAATAATTCCTCTATATCTGGTTCCCATGCCTCAACGTCTAAACCCATATTTTTTAGGTATTTTTCTACAAAGCCCTGGGCCTCCCCCTCTTCTCCCGTTAAGCTGGGGATCTTCACCAGTTTCGAAAGCAAAGCTATTATCTCTTCCGTTTTTTCTTCCAGATTTGCCAAAATTTTTTCTTCCATTTTCATTAGACTTTCTCCCATTTGTTTGTGTGCATGTCATTTATTTCATAATATGGTGCTTATTGCCTCTTCCACATCACAGTGTCGAACATCGTTAAGCTCTTGCTTCATTTTGAATGAGCTTTTCTAGAATTTATGTATGGAATTCACTTCGACGTTTTCTTTTGTCCCGTTCTTCAATTTGCAGAAGAAAGAGGCCCTAATTTCATTCGATTGGCTTTCCAACTACCCCCGCCACAGGATTAACTATTTATAGATTTAGTTGTACACAGCTTTCTTGGATGATCGAAAATCTTTTGATATCATAAAATGTCTTGAAAGTTTCTTGTTGATATGAATCAAACCCATGGGATCATCAACCCATGGATAATCACACTTTGGAACACTTTTTTAAATCGAAGGACTATGCCGGTATGGCGTGTATTTTGTTTTTCAGGATAAGTTTAATCTGACTTCCTTCTGGGAAAATGCCTTTGTATTGTGGATCGGATTCATCCACATATATGATTTGACCACCAGAATTGACAGTGTATCGGATAATAGAACCAATGTACATAGCCCCTTGAACGCTACCTTCGAGAACGTTTTCCGTACGTGTCAATTCAGTTTTTCGATCCACTATACTGATGGATTCCGGTCTAACTACAAGTTTTAATCTATCACCTTCTGACACTGGAATTGGTGGAGCTTTCAACTTTAGGTTTCGTTGGGCTATTTGAAATGTCATCTCGTCTCCAGAGAGAGAAACCACTTCTCCGGGGAGAAAGTTAATGTGACCTATAAAATTCGAAACGAATTCATCAATAGGAGCCTCATAGACCTCAGTGGGAGATCCCATCTGCTTGACCACCCCCTGGTCCATTACAACCAAAAGGTCTGAAATAGACATCGCCTCCTCTTGATCGTGGGTCACAAATATGATTGTCAGGCTGAGCCTGTGCTGTAGCTTCCGAATCTCCTCCCGCATAGAAATGCGAAGGTTGGCATCCAGGTTGGAAAGCGGTTCGTCCAACAGAAGGATTTTAGGATTAAGGCTGAGGGCCCTAGCTAGAGCCACCCGCTGCTGCTGGCCACCGGACAGTTCGTGGGGTTTTCTCTCCCCCAGGCCCTCTAATTGGACTAAGACGAGCAGTCGTTTGACCTCTTCATCAATCTCTTTTTTCGGTTTTTTCATTGTCTCCAAGCCAAACGCGATATTCTGGGCAACCTTCATGTGGGGGAAAAGGGCATAATTCTGAAAGACCATTGCCGTGTCGCGAGCGTTGGGAGAGAATAGAGTAATATCCTGGCCTTCAAGGATGATCCGCCCCTCGTCTAGCTCACAGAATCCGCTTACGGCCCTCAGCAGAGTAGTTTTACCACATCCGCTTGGGCCAACGAAAGTAACTAACTTTCCCCTCTCTACCGATAACGAAACGTTATTAAGGGCAGCCAAGCTCCCGAACATTTTGGTAACATTTTTGATTTCGAGAATAGGAGAATTATTTCTGTGCCCCATGTTAAACTCCTCTCAAAGTCATGGTAAATCTACTATATCGCAACATGAACGACAGCGCCCCTAAACAGAGCACAACTGTGAAAATTAGCATAACTGACAACCCGCAGGCCATCCCTATCTCCCCTATCTCGGTAACCGCTAGGATATATAGTGAGATGAGGTTTTTACCGGGCGTTACAAGAAAGATCACGGCACTCACTGCTATCATCGCCACCATAAAAGTATAAACGAATCCTACAGCGACCGCTGAAATAATGAGGGGAAAGATAACTTTGATAAATATCCGGGGGGCCCTAGCTCCCATGTCCATAGCTGCTTCCTCGATGGCAACATCGATCTGCTGAAGCTTGCTTATCCCTGCCTCAAGGCCCACAGACAGGTTTCTAAAGGCCTCATTGATCATCATGATAGCGAAAGTACCTGTTAGCTTCAGGGGGGGAGAGTTGAAGAAAAGTATGTATCCCAATCCAATAACGGTACCGGGTACCCCGAAACCAATAAGGGCAACAAATTCAAGGACTTTTTTTAGGGGTATTCGCTTGCGCATCAGCATATAAGACAGGATAATTCCGATGGGGGTAGCGATAAGGGTCGCTCCCAGGGAGAATCTCAGGCTGTTCGCCAAGGATCTGATGCCATTGACAGACGTAAAATGTTCCAAGGTAAAGGTATTGTCGACCATCAAAATCTTAGTGAAAGCCCCTGCAAAAATAACGCAGAAGCAAACAACAATGGAAATCGATACAAAAACGGCCACAGGCATTATAGTATAAAATATCCTCGGGGAAATCTTCCGATATTCTGCCTGCGTGGGCTTTCCCCCCAAAGTAATATATGTCTTCCCTTTCATAGCATACTCGTGAATACTAAAGGCGATTAGGCTCGGGGCGAGAAGAAAGACACAGAGTACCGCAGACATCTCAAGATTGCCTTCCCCGATCCATAATAGAAAGGCACTTGTGGCCAAAAATGGTACATCTCCACCGATGAGCATAGGATTTGCGAAGTCTGCGATAGACAATATAAAGACGAGAAGTGCCGCTTTGAAGATCCCATTTGATACAAGTGGGAGGGTAATTTTGAAAAGGACTCTCTGTTCGGTTGCACCCATATCTCTCGCTGTGTCATCCAGACTGGGGTCCAATGATCTTAAGACATTTTCGATCATTAGGTAGCCCAAAGGCAGAAAGGCAATTACTTGAGCGATGATTACCCCTGGCCAGCCATAAATGTTTATTGCCAGATTGAAAGTCTTTGTGATTATTCCATTCCGCCCCAAAATCAGGATTAGTGAGAGGGAGAATATAAAGGGGGGGGCTATACGAGGGAGGATAGCGAGCGCCTTCAAGGGTTTCCTCATGAGGTGTGGCCCTCTTACGGTGAGGTAGGCGAAAATAAATGCAATTATACAGATGAGAACAGTCGTGATGAGGCCAACAATGATGCTGTTGCACAGGGCACGATAATGCCGGGCCTTTGAAAAAAACTCCGCAAAAGTAGCAAAACTTCTGTATCTTTCCTTTCCTAATTTAATCTCTATATCTTCAACAAATAGATTGAGTTCTTTTATTGTTTTTTTAACAGTTCTTCTGGTGTCGTAAATTGCCCTATATTCGTCCCAGTTTTTATTAAACCTGGCAACTATAAAGCGATGCCTAATCTCTGCAATAACACGTATCTCTTCGATTCCCTCAACGGTTTTTATTGCATCAAGTATTGCCTCTGTCAGCATTTCCCCCGAATTCGTCCTGTTTGGAGTGGTCTTTGGAAAAGAAACCGTAACGGTTGGAAAGGAGACGGTAAGACTTTTGTTGAGGACTGACCAGACGGGAAGTACAATAAAAAAAAGCAAAAGGACAAAGGCGACAGAAGTTGTTACTACCAGGCCGGGACTACGGAGGAAATGACGGGTGTCGTTTGAAAGATTCTGATAGAATCTCCGATAAAACTGAGTTTTTATCATAACATTTTCCTGTACTTGCACACAATTTCCTTCAGGCGCAAAACAAAGCGAAAGTCAAGGTAAAACCATCTTCTCTCTAGGATAATCCAGGAAGGCATTGATCTTCTGTTAGTACCGGTAAGCAAGCCTAAAGCCCTGCGCTACATGGAGCGCAGGGCTTAGTCCTTCGTAGTGACTATGGTATATTAGCCGAAATGAAGATCAAGGCGTATTTCCCAAAAAACACATTCTCTGGGCACGGTCAGAGACAATTTGCTTTTCATAAAACTTGTTCAGCATCACTAGAATAGCTGAGAAATTATTCCCACAGCCTTACCCAAGGGATAACAATACCTTGCCTTCTCTGCCTTTTGGGATTTGGCTATTCATTGGTCCTGGAATTTTTATTTCCCAAAGCGTTCCTGCCAGCTAGTCATTATTCTTTTCTCGTTTAGGGCTGCCCACATTACGTCATATTTGATCAGTTCCGGGTCAGTCTTAATGCGGCTAGGGATGCCTGGCCTTGTCACCTTAGACCTAAGCTTTCCAAACAGAATCATAGCTTCTTTGGTTCCTATCCAGTCGACCAGCTTTTTTGCCCCTTCCAGATTTTTACATCCCTTCAAAATTGCCAGACAAGCAAGGTTATACGCTGTTCCCTCGCTGGGGATGATCCCTTCCACCGGGTATCCTTGATCCACACGGCCGAAAATGGCTTGGTCCCAGCTGATTGCAATGGGGTATTCACCCATGGCTACCATTTGTGCAGGGGCAGACCCAGATCTTGTGTATTGAGCGACGTTCTTATCCAACTTTTCGAGAAACTCCCAGCCCTTTTCTTCACCAAAGACCTGCATAACCGTAGCCACGGCAAGGAAGGCAGTTCCACTTGTGCCTGGGTTGGGCATGACAATTTCTCCTTTGTAGACCGGGTTAGCCAAGTCCTTCCATGATTTTGGAGCAGGGAGGTTTTTCTTTTTCAGCTGATCTTTGTTAACCGTGATAGCAGTAAACCAGTAGTTAAACCCGTACCAATAGCCATCGGGGTCCTTGAATTTACCGGGAATATCTGCCCAGGCAGAGGACTTATAAGGAATAAAATACCCTCTTTCTTTACCTATCATGGCATGGGTGTTCATAATATTCCAGACCATGTCGGCCAAAAAATTTGGTGCCTCGGCCTGTAAACGGGACCACTCCTCTTGACAAGAAAATCGAGGACTCCAATGGATCTTCATGCCAAGGGCCTTTTCCGCTGCAGGAGCCCATAATTCCATCTCATCCACATCGCTGCAGGTATAAACGACAACCTTATCGGCAGCCAAGACAGGAGTCGAGATTACCAAAAATGGAATAATTATAATAAATATCATCAAAATTGTACCAACGGAATTTCTTTTTTTTACCATTTCCTAGCCCTCCTTGTTTGTTAAATATTTAAACGTAATAACTAAATGATTTCCTTAAGTCACCTCCTTTCTGCGCTTTTTCGTTTACACGACATATAATATTATCAGATAACGGTTTTCATTTGCGTAAACGTTCCAACCACTGAGATTCTGAATAGAGCTGAACTTTACCCAGCCAGACCCCATACAAATCTGGAGGTGAATGCTTCACTCATCCGGTTTCTTAGTAATCAAAAGCTCAATGTCCTTTAGCGTCAGTTCCATATACCTTGTAGTATTTTTAAGATCGTGCTAGTACTCGAACTTCCTATCACGATAGGCCTGTATATAATTTTGACAATAACTATCGTTTCCTGCAAGAGTCTCTGCAGCAATGATGTTGGCCATCATTCTTTTATCCAATGGGTTGATGATCGCTCCATCGAGTCCCCTAGAGATCGCCATGGTCATGAATGTCTGGTTAATGAACTCTCTCTCTGGAAGTCCAAAGGATATATTAGAAATACCACACATGGTATGCACACCCTCAAAGTTATTTTTGATAAGCTCAATGGCTTTGAGAAATTCAGCCCCAAAACTTTGACTGGTGGATATCGGCTGGACCAGAGGATCCACATAGATATTGTCTAGTGAAATATTATCCTGTACTAGACCGTTTATCAGCTTGTCCGCGATCTTAAGCCTTTCCTCCGCACTCTTTGGCATTCCCTCATCGCTCATACAAAGGGCAATTACCTTGTAATCCGTATTTGCCAGCAGAGGGAGTAAATTGTTATAACGCTCCTTCTCCAGGGAAATGGAATTGATCATAGGCACGCCCTTGTGCACTGATAGACTGGCTTCAATAGCTTTTGGATCAAGGCTATCTATTGAGCATGGGCTATCCACTATATCCTGAACAGTGGTTACGAGCCACTTCATACACTCAACCTCTTTTCCCACAAAAATCCCGGCATTCACGTCCAGGTATTGAGCCCCCGCTTCATACTGTTCCATGGCAATTTTGTGTATCGTAGCTGTATCCTTATTTTCAATCGCGTCGGCTATAGCTTTTCTGCTTGCATTAATAAGCTCTCCAACAACAATCATTATCTGTTCCTTTTATCAATTGAGACTTTCACAAAACCCATTAACAGTAGCGTAGCGTCTGGACAAAGAGGCGGAATGGCGCATGCCTCAGTGATAAGAAAATTACTGAACGCAAGATCTAATCTACCCCAACTGCTCATTTGCGCTCGTTAATAAAATTCTTAACAATCTCAACCGCTTCAACGGCAGATTCTGCATAACCATCTGCTCCAATTTCATCGGCCCATTTTTGACTGACTGCACCGCCTCCCACAAGCACGATATATTTATCCCGTATCTCCATTTGGGTAAGAGTATCTATGACTTCTTTCTGACAAGGCATCGTCGTGGTCATCAATGATGAGAGCGCGATGATTTCAGCATTGTTCTTTTCGGCTGCTTCAATTATATTCAGTGTCAGCTGGTCAACACCAATGTCTACCACTTCGAAGCCGTTTGTTTCCATTACCGTACCCACAATATTTTTGCCAATGTTGTGTAGGTCTCCCTTTACTGTTGCGAGCAAAACCGTTCCTTCTTTGCGCACTTGTTGCTTCTTCGCTTCGAGTGCAGGTTTTATGATTTCCATAGCGGCGCTAAAGGTACCGCTGGCCATCAGTAGTTCCGGCAGAAAGGAATCCCCACTCTCAAACTGTGCCCCGACAACTTCCATTCCTTTAGAAAGTCCCTGATCTAGGGCCTCGAGGGGATTGATCCCGCTCTTAGGGCACTCTGAGCGGTCTCCCTGGCCATGTCCTTGTTCCCCTCGATGATTACTGTGGCCAAATTTTCCAAAATCTGATCCTTTTCCATCTATCTTCATCCTCCCTAAAAAAGCCCTCCTTATTTTTCAAAAGCAATTCCCATCCCTGCCAACTCTTCCTTTACTTCATTGTAGAGCCGCACATACAATTCATTGGGTTTTCCAGTGACAACATTATAGCAATCCTGATAGCGATCCCCTTCGGGGGCTGTCGGGATTTGCGATTCATATTTTTCCAAAAGCCTGATCACTCGCTCACTGGCCTCTTCCCGAGTTAACTTAGCAGCCGCAATACCCATCTCAACCCCAAATTTTGCCTCCATGGGGGTGATACCATCAATTTTTACGGCTTTGGCAGGATGAGGTGTCTGAACTGATGGTGCTCCAGAGGTAACTGCAACGAGTAGCCATGCAGCAGCCTCGTAGAAATACATCTTTGTGTTAGGACCACTTGCCAAGTATCCTAGCCATATTACTGGCATGGGGATATTTCGGCTTGCAGCTTGACAGCTCGCTGATACGGCCCAAAGCACATCGCGGC
>Ga0307378_10006868_pt1 | contig 15431 bp, 14 predicted proteins | sample UN1MG_FD_202238 | JGI IMG/M metagenome (GOLD analysis project Ga0307378, IMG submission 202238) | Soil microbial communities from Risofladan, Vaasa, Finland - UN-1 | ecosystem: Environmental > Terrestrial > Soil > Coastal area > Acid sulfate soil | place: Finland: Risofladan, Vaasa | collected...
GGCCGCCACCAGGAGCTCCTCAACCTGGTATCCGTCAAGAGGCGCGACCTGGTGACCTTCGTCCACCTCCTCAATGTCACCCTGCTCTCGATGTTCTTCGCCTCGAAGCTCCAGTTCTCCAAGGACGACGTCCTCGACCTGGGCATCGCCGCGCTCTACCACGATGTCGGCAAGCTCTACATCTCGCTCAAGATCATCCAGAAGACGGACAAGCTATCCGATGGGGAGTTCGTCAAGGTCCGCAACCACCCGCTCCTCGGCGCCAAGATCCTCGACGGCTACAAGGACGCCATGGGCGTCCTGCCCATCGTCGTGTCCTACGAACACCATCTCCGCTACGACATGGCCGGCTATCCGAAGTCGCCCTACGCCCGCAAGCCCCATCCCGCGTCCCTGATGGTCTCGATCTGCGACGTGTACGATGCCCTGGCCCTCAAGCGGTCCTACAAGAAAGACTATCCTCCCGAGAAAATCCACGAGCTGATGATGCTCGAGAAGGGCAAGATCTTCGACCCCCGGCTCCTGGACAAGTTCTTCCAGTTCATGGGCGTCTGGCCGGTGGGCACGCTCGTCTCTTTGAGCGACGGGCGGGTCGGCGTCGTCCAGGCCGTGAACGAGCAGGAGATCGAGCGGCCGTCCGTCCAGGTGCTGGCCCCGGAAAACGCCGGCGAGGTCGTCGACCTCTCCAAGCTGGGGGACGTCCGCATCCTCGAATCCCTGAACCCCCAGGGCGAGGGGGCCCAGTACCTGCCGCTCATCGGCTGTCCGCCGCCGCCTGGCGCGGACGACGAAGAGGCGGAAGCCTCCGACGACGGCTGAAGGAGAAAAACCATGTGCGGTATTATCGGCTGCGCCGGGCTCAGGGACGTCGTCCCGGACCTGGTCGAAGGCCTCCGGCGGCTCGAATACCGGGGCTACGACTCGGCCGGGATCGCCGTTCTCGACGGCGACGGGATCGGCCGCCGGCGGGTCAAAGGGAAGGTCCGGGACCTCGACGAGGACCTCCGCCTCCATCCGCTCGCGGGCGGCTGCGGCATCGCCCACACCCGCTGGGCCACCCACGGGCGCCCGAGCGAGGACAACGCCCACCCCCACGTCGACTGCAGCGGGACGATCGCCCTCGTCCACAACGGCATCGTCGAGAACTACTGGTCCCTCAAGGAGCGGCTCCGCGGCGAGGGCCACGTCTTCCGGACGGAGACGGACACCGAGGTCATCGTTCACCTCGTCGAGAAATATTTCCGGGGGTCGCTCGAGGGAGCCGTCCGCGCGGCCGTCGCCGAGCTCGAGGGGGCCTTCGCCGTGGCCTGCATCTCGTCGCGCGACCCGGGCAAGATCGTCGTCGCCAAGAACGGTCCGCCCGCCGTCGTCGGCCTCGGCTCCGGCGAAACCTTCATCTCCTCGGACATCACCCCGCTGCTCAGCCACACCCGGCGCGTCTCCTACATGGACGACGGTGAGATCGCCGTGCTCACGCCCGCGGGCGTCCGCTTCGAGACCTTCGCCGGGGCGCCGGTCGAGAAGGCGGTGGAGACCCTGACCTGGGAGCCGGCCATGATCGAGAAGAGGGGCTTCGAGCACTTCATGGCCAAGGAGATCTTCGAGCAAGCCGACGTCGTCCGGGACACGCTGAAAAGCCGGGTCTCCCTCGAATCGGGGCGGGTCTTCCTCGACGACACCGGTATCGCTCCGGCCGTCTTTCGGGAGGTCGACCGGGTCGTCCTCATCGCTTGCGGAACCTCCTACCACGCCGGCCTCGTCGGCAAATACCTGCTCGAGACGCTGGCCCACGTCCCCGTCGACGTCGAATACGCCTCCGAGCTCCGCTCCCGGGATTTCGCCATGGACCGCAGGACGCTCGTCCTCGGCATCTCCCAGTCGGGCGAGACGGCCGACACGCTGGCCGCGCTCCGAGCGGCCGGGGAAAAGGCCCGGGCCATCCTGGCCGTGACGAACAACCTGAACTCCTCGATGGCCCGCGCGGCCGACGGCATCCTCGACCTCCACGCCGGCCCGGAGATCGGGGTCGCCGCGACCAAGACCTTCGTCGGCCAGATGGCCGCCCTGGCCCTCTTCGCCCTGGGTTTTGCCCAGGCCCGGGAGGCCATCGGCGCCGGGGAGAGCCTGGCCCTTGTCCAGGAGCTCCAGCGCGTGCCGCACAAGATGGACCGGGTCCTCGCCCGGGCCGGCGAGATCGAGCGGGCCGCCCGACGCTACCTCGCCTGCGAAGACTATCTTTTCCTCGGCCGCTGGATCAACTTCCCCATCGCCCTCGAAGGGGCCCTGAAACTCAAGGAGATCTCCTACACTCACGCCGAGGGCTACGCCGGAGGCGAAATGAAGCACGGCCCCATCGCCCTCATCGACGAGGGGATGACGACCCTGGCCATCGTTCCCCGCGACCGTGTTTATGAGAAGATGCTCTCAAACATCGCCGAGGTCCAGGCCAGGAGCGGCCGGATCCTGGCCGTTGCTTTCGAAGACGATGCCAAGGCCCGGGCCGTGGCCGAAGAGGTTTTCCCCATCCCCGAAGTGCACCAGCTCTTTTCTCCGTTCCTGACGGTCCTGCCGCTGCAGCTCTTCGCCTATTATTCCGCCGCCGCCAAGGGCCTGGACGTCGACCAGCCGCGGAACCTGGCCAAGAGCGTCACGGTCGAGTGACCTTGCGGAAAAGTGAGAATATCCTGTATACATAACGTATCCTTCAATGAGGAGACACCGATGAGCATACGTGCCGCGCGGCGCTTGGGCGCCGTTGTCGTTCCGGCCTTGGCCCTTCTCTTCGCCTCCGGCGCCCTGGCCCAGGCGAAGAAGCCCCGGGCCGTTTTCAAGGAAACTGTTCATAATTTCGGCAAGGTCAAGCAGGGAGACGTCGTCAACTACGAATTCGTCTTCAAGAACGATGGGGACGCCCCCCTGGTCATCGACAGGGTCGAGACGACCTGCGGTTGCACGGCCGCGCTCGCCTCCGATCAGAAGATCCCTCCGGGCAAGGAAGGCCGGATCAAGGCGACCTTCGACACCCGGGGGTATTCGGGGAAGATGACCAAATATATCTATCTCGTTTCCAACGACGCCGGGAGCGGGCGCAGGGAGCTCAGCCTGGCCGCCGACATCGAGGTTCCGCCCTCGGCCAGGATCGACGTCGACAAGTACAACGTCGACATGGGCCTCTCGCTCGAAGGCGAGACGCCGTCGGCGAAGATCGTCATCAAGAGCATGGGCGAGCGCGAGCTCAAGGTCGAGATGACCCATGAGAACGTCAAGTTCTTCTCCGGCGGCCGGCCGCTGGCCTCTCCGTTCCTCCTGCCTTCGGGCGAGTCCCGCGAAGTCGAGCTCCGCTTCCCGCCGCAGTCCCGGACGGGCGCCCAGCGCGACTACATCCTCATCAAGTCGAACGACCCGGTCCGCTCGACGTTGTCCGTCTACGTCAGCCGCTACGTCATCACCCGGAAGGAGCTCCAGGAGCTCTTCGATAAATACCGCTCGGTCCTCAAGGACCGGAACTAGGGAGGGACTGAGCACCGGACGTCGGAACGTCCGGTGCGTCCGAAACGGACGAGGCATGGCGACGCTCCTCACGGTCAAGGTCCAACCGCGCGCGAAGGCGCCCGGAGTCGAGAAGCTCGGCGAGGGCGTTTTCCGGGTCCGGGTCGCGGCCGTCCCGGAGAAAGGGCGGGCCAATCGGGAAGTCGCCGAGCGGCTGGCCGAATACCTGGACGTCCCGCCGTCGCGATTGACCCTCGTCCGGGGCGCGGCCTCGTCCCATAAAACGTTCAAGCTCGAGCCCTAACCTCCTTTTCGGGCGCTGACGAAAAAGCGCCCGCTCCTGGGACGATTGGCCTCCTCCGAACGTCCTTCTCTCAAAGAGACCGCGCCATGGACGACCGAACCCTCTGCTGGCTGGCCCTCCACCTCGTTTTTCACGGGCCGAGCGCGGCGGCCCGTAGGGTCCTCGGGCGTTTCCCTTCGGTCCTCGACGTCTTCCGGGCCAAACCGGCCGACTTCGAAGGGCTCCGCCTGGAAAGCGGGACGATCGAAGCGATCGTTTCCGGCCGGGCCGTCGGCAGGGCCGGCGAGGAAGTAGAAAAAATCGGGCGGAAGGCGTATACTCTTTTGACCTTGGAGGACCCCAGGTACCCGGATTACCTGAGAGAGATCTATGATCCTCCGTTCGTCCTCTACTGCGAGGGCGACGCCGAAACGCTTCGGGAGGCCGCGGTGGCCGTCGTCGGGACGAGAAGGCCCACTCCTTACGGGCGGGCCGTGGCCGAGAAACTGGCCGCCGACCTGGCCTGCCGCGGCCTGGTCGTCACGAGCGGCCTGGCGCTCGGCATCGATGCCTGTGCCCACCGGGGGGCCCTCAAACATGGAAGGACGGTGGCCGTGTTAGGTTCCGGATTGGATGTCCCGTATCCGCGGGAGAACTGCGGCCTTGCCCGGGAGGTCGCCGGAAAAGGCGCCGTTCTCTCGGAGTTCGCCCTGGGAACGCCGCCGCTCGCCGAGCACTTCCCCATCCGCAACCGGATCATCAGCGGCCTCTCGCTCGGGCTCGTCGTTGTCGAGGCCGCCCGGCGCAGCGGGTCGCTCATCTCGGCCCGGCTGGCCCTGTCGCAAGACCGGGAGGTCATGGCCGTGCCCGGCAACGTAACCTCTGCCGAAAGCTGGGGCTCAAATGGCCTCATCCGGGACGGGGCCAAGCTCGTCGAGTCCTGGGAGGACGTGGCCGAGGCCCTGCCATCGCCGTGGCGGGAAAATCTCCTTGCGCAGAAAAGCGAGAAAGAGGAGAATAGTCCGGATTCTATGAGCCGGGAAGAGCGCCTGCTCGTGAGCGAACTGCCCGTCGACGCGGCGCTTCCCATCGACGAGCTGGCCGAAAAGACGGGACTTTCCATTTCCGGCCTGCTGGCGCTCCTGCTCGGCCTCGAGCTGAAGGGGGTCGTCGTCCAGCATCCCGGGAAACGATTTCAGAGGAGAATGTAATTGGCGAAATCACTTGTTATCGTCGAATCGCCGGCCAAGGCGAAGACGGTCAATCATTATCTGGGGGACGATTACATCGTCAAGGCCTCGATGGGACACGTCCGCGACCTGCCGAAAAAGCAGCTCGGCGTCGACGTCCAGGCCGACTTTCAGCCGACCTATCAGGTCATCCCCGAGAAAAAGAAGATCGTCACCGAACTTAAAAAAGCGGCACGGGAAAGCGAGCGGGTCATTCTGGCGGCCGACCCCGACCGCGAGGGAGAGGCCATCGCCTGGCACCTCGGCCAACTCCTCGAAGAGGACAATCCGCACATTTTACGGGCCGTCTTCCACGAGATCACCGAGGAGGGCGTCCAAGCCGCATTCCGCAACCTGGGCCAGATCGACCTGCCCAAGCTCGAGGCCCAGCAGACGCGGCGCATCCTCGACCGGCTTGTCGGCTACCGCATCAGCCCGCTCCTCTGGAAAAAGATCGCCCGGGGCCTCTCCGCCGGCCGGGTCCAGTCCGTGGCCCTGCGGCTGATCTGCGACAGGGAGAAGGAGATCAAGGCCTTCGTCAGCGAAGAGTACTGGACGATCGCCGCCCGGCTTGAGGCCCAGGTCCCGCCCGTCTTCAAGGCCGCGCTGACCAAGATCGACGGGAAAAAGGCCAAGGTCAAGAACGCTGAGCAGGCCGGGACGATCGTCGCCGCGTGCGAACGTGCGCCGTTCGTCCTCGACAAGGTCGAGGTCAAGGAAAAACACAAGCACCCCGCCCCGCCCTACATCACCAGCACTCTCCAGCAGGACGGTTTCCGGCTCCTCCATTTTCCGGTGAAGAAGACGATGTTCGTCGCCCAGAAGCTCTACGAAGGAATGGCCATCGGGGATCTCGGCCAGACCGGGCTCATCACCTACATGCGCACGGATTCCTTGCGCGTCTCCGAATCGGCCCAGGCGGCGGCCAGGGCTTACATCGAGCAGAAATACTCGCCCGCCTACGTCCCGGCCAAGCCGAACCAGTACAAGAGCAAAAGAAAGACCCAGGACGCCCACGAGGCGATCCGTCCCGCCCACCTCGATCTGTCCCCGGAGAAGGTCAAGCCTTTCCTCAAAAAAGAAGAATACGACGTCTACAAGCTCGTTTGGAACAGGTTCCTCGCCTCGCAGATGGCCCCTGCCGTCGTGGAGGAGACCGCCTTTGACGTCCGGGTCGATCGCTACCTCTTCCAGGCCAAGGGCGAAGTCATCAAGTTCGACGGCTTCCTGGCCCTGTGGCCGAACGGGAACGGCGAAAAGGAGCTCTTGCCCAAGGCCGCCGCGGGCGAGACGCTCAAGCTGCTGGAGCTTGAGTCCAAGCAGAAATTTACCGAGCCGCCGGCCCGCTACACGGAAGGGACGCTTGTCAAGGAACTCGAGGCCCGCGGCATCGGCCGGCCGAGCACCTACGCGCCGATCCTGGCCACGATCCAGAGCCGCACCTATGTCGTCAAAGACAAGGGGAAGTTCATCCCGACCGAGTTGGGGATGTATGTCATAGACTTCCTCGTCAAATACTTCGCGACCCTCATGGAGTATAAATTCACCGCCCATATGGAGGAGGAGCTTGACCAGATCTCCGAGGGGACGCGGAAGGGCGTCGAAAGCCTCAGGGAATACTACGCGCTCCTCGAGGAGTACCTCAAGCTGGCCGGGGATAGTCCGGAGGTCTTGAAGGGTATCCCTATCGACGAGAAGTGTCCCAAATGCGGCGGCCAGGTGGTCATCAAGTACGGCCGCTTCGGCCAGTTCAAGGCCTGCGCGGGCTATCCAGAATGCAAGTTCCGCGAAAGCATGGTCAAGCAGGAATCCAAACCCCTGGACGAAAAGTGTCCCCAGTGCGGGGCCCACCTCGTCCAGAAGTTCGGGAAATTCGGCGCTTTCGTGGCCTGCCCCGATTATCCCAAGTGCAAGTACATCAAGAAGGAGAACGTCGAGACGGGGATCGACTGCCCGCTCGCGTGCGGCGGCAAGCTCCTGCGGCGAAAGACGCGCCGGGGAAAGCTCTTCTTCGGCTGCAGCAACTACCCGAAGTGCACCTTCGCCACCTGGGACGAGCCGATCGACCGGCCCTGCCCGCTGTGCGGGGAGAAGATCCTGCTCAAAAAGAACCTCATCCGCGGCGACCCCTACATCTACTGCCGGAACGAAAAGTGCACGTTCAAGGAATCGGCGCCCCGGGAGAAGATATGGGAGAAGCCCGAGACGCCCGGGGAAACCGGTGAGCCCGATGAACAAGGAAATCACTGAGTTCCTGTCTTTCCTCAGGCACGAGAAAAACGCTTCCCCCCACACCCTTGCCGCTTACGAACGCGACCTCCGGCAGGTCGCGGCCTACCTGAAAGAACGAGAGGTCCGCTGGGACAAGGCCGGCAACGTCCTGCTGCGCGGCTTCCTGGCCGAACTCCACGAGAAAAAGAGAAAAAAATCGACCATCGGCCGCAAGCTCGCCGCCCTGCGCTCCTTCTACGCTTTCTGTGTCCGGAAAAAATGGACCACGGAGAATCCGGCCAAGGTCCTGGCGACGCCCAAACAGGAACAGAACGTCCCCTCTTTTCTCTCCGAGGACGAGACGACAGCCCTCCTCGACCTGCCGCGGTCGGGGAAGCCCCTGGACCTGAGGGACAAGGCCATCCTCGAGCTCTTCTACGCCACGGGCATCCGGGTCAGCGAGCTCGTCGGCATCGAAACGGGCGACCTCCATTTCGGAGAACGCCTGGTCCGGGTCCGGGGCAAGGGCAAGAAGGAACGGATCGTCCCGTTCGGCCGGAAGGCCCGCGAGGCCCTCGAAGGGTACTCCCGGGCACGGCGCGGGCTGGTCGACGCGGAGGGCGCCGAGCCGGCATTCTTCCTGAACTACCGCGGCGGGCGGCTGACGGCGAGGTCGGTCCAAAAAATGGTCCGCAAGTACATCCACAGGACGGCCGTCACCCGGAAGATCAGTCCCCATTCACTCCGCCATTCTTTCGCCTCCCACCTTCTCGGCCGGGGGGCGGATTTGCGCGTCATCCAGGAGCTCCTCGGGCATTCGAGCCTGGCCACGACACAGAAGTACACCCACGTCGATCTCAAGCAGCTCCTTGCCGTCTACAAAAAAAGCCACCCGCGGTCCTGAAGAACGGGGACATGCACTTGCGGTACGTGTCCCCGTTTGCTTTAAGACTCCGCTCCCTGCCGCGCCCCGGCTGCCGCCTGACCGTAAACGCGTGTTTCTGGGTATCGGCTGGTTTGTCTACGCGCCTTGACGCGCGGGCACGCTGTCTTTTTATAACAATAAAATAATAAACAAGATGGATGGGACCCATTGCTGGCATTGCGCTTGCATAAGAGGCCGGCGAAAGGAGGTCACACCAATGACCGTACACAAAAACAAGGTTCTGGCGTTCGGGCTGGCCGCGGCGATCGCCGTCTTCTCCCTGGCCTCGGCTTACGCCCAGTCGGCCGCTCCGAAAGCGAAGGTCAACATCAACACGGCCTCGGCTTCGGAGCTCGAAACCCTGCCCCGGGTCGGTCCCAAGGTCGCCCAGAGGATCATCGATTTCCGAACCAAGAACGGGAATTTCAAGAAGGTCGAGGAGATCATGAAGGTCCAGGGGATCGGCGAGAAGGTCTTCGAAAATATCAAGGACCTGATCACGGTGGGCGGAGAAAGCGTGCCGAAATAGGGCGAACCCCTCTTATCTTCCTTTATTAACGCCCGACCGCGGCCCTGTCCGGAAACCCTCCGGGCAGGGCCTTTTTTTCGGCCTCGAGGAAGGCGCGAAGCTTGAGGACGGCCCGGCCGCGGTGACTGACCGTGTTTTTGACGTCGGGCGGAAGCTCGGCGAACGTTCGACGCAAGGGCGGATAATAGAAAAGCGGATCGTATCCGAACCCCGAAGCTCCTTGCGGCCTGCGCCCGATTCGGCCGCGGACCTCGCCGCGGAATTCCCTGACGACAGACCCATTCCTGGCCAGCACCATGACGCAGACGAAGCGGGCCTTCCGCCCCGGGGCCGGAACTTCCCCGAGGAGACGGAGGATTTTCCTGTTGTTCTTTTCGTCGGACGGTTTCGGGCCCGAGAAGCGCGCCGAGCGGACTCCCGGCGCTCCATCCAGGGCTTCGATCTCGAGGCCCGAGTCCTCGGCCAGGATCAGGCCGTCCCATTTCCGGCTGTAATACAGAGCCTTGGCCCGGGCGTTTTCGGAAAAGGTCTTCCCCCGTTCCTTATGGGAAAGACCGGGAAGGACATCTTCCAGCCCGATGATCTTTAAGGGGACGCCCCCGAGGGCCCGGCGGATCTCACGGACCTTGCCGAGGTTCCGGGTCGCCAGGAGGAGGCGGCGCTCAATCAATCTTCAGCTCTTCGATATCGGCCAGCTCCAGGAGCCCCTGGTTGAACTCCTGTTCCTTTTCCTCCGAGGATGAGAACGAGAACGCCAGAAGATAGGACAGCCCCTCCTGTTTCATGGTCAGCCGCTCGAGCCGGACGCCGTGATGGAGGGCGAGCTTGCGGAGACTGGAGAGGATGTAGGGGCGGGCCTTGGCCTTCATGTGATAGTGGAACTGGGACTTGCGGAGGTAGGAGGCCTCGATCTTGCGGAAGAGAAGCAGGGTCGTGATCGTCAAGGCGGTGAAGATGAGCGCCGGAACGTAATAGCCGGCGCCGATGACCAGACCCAGGCCGGCGACGAGCCAGAGCGTTGAAGCCGTCGTCAGGCCGGCGATCGTCCCCCGTGCTTGGAAGATGGTCCCGGCGCCGAGGAAACCGACGCCGGTGATGACCGCGGCGGCCATGCGGACGAGCGTATCGGACGTGCCGCCCTTGGCTTGGACGAGGAGCGTGGCCAGGGTCATCATCATGGCCGAGGCCACGCAGACGAGGATGTTTGTCCGGAAGCCGGCCGGTTTCTGGCTGGCCTCCCGTTCGAGTCCGATCAACCCTCCGAGAGCGATGGCCAGGACGAGCTTCAGGATGATCTCGATCGTTTCCATGGAATCTCCCATCCCCTTTTAGCATCGGCGTGTCAGGTTGTCAATCGCGGCGCGAATCTGATAGAATGGCGAAAAGATCGGGAGAAACGACATGCCTGTTCTCATCAAGAAGATCCACGCCCGGGAGATCCTCGATTCCCGCGGGAATCCCACAGTCGAGGTCGAAGTCATGCTCGAGGACGGCTCCCGCGGCCGCGCGGCCGTCCCGTCCGGCGCCTCGACGGGTATTTACGAGGCCCTCGAGCTCCGTGACGGAGACATGGGTCGTTATCAGGGCAAGGGCGTCCTCAAGGCGGTCGAGCACGTCAATATCGACATCCCCGAGGTGGTTTTGGGCCTCGACGCCCTCGACCAGTCCGCCGTCGATCGGGCCATGCTGACCCTGGACGGCACGGAGAACAAGACCAAGCTCGGCGCCAACGCCATCCTCGGCGTGAGCATGGCCGTGGCCAGGGCCGCAGCCATGTCGGTCGGAATGCCGCTTTACCGCTATCTCGGCGGCGCCCCGGCCAATCTCCTCCCCGTGCCCATGTTCAACATCCTCAATGGCGGCGTCCACTCCAATTGGCAGAGCACGGACCTCCAGGAGTTCATGATCGCCCCGGTCGGCGCCCCGAACTTTCGCGAGGCCCTGCGCTGGGGGACGGAAACCTATCACGCGCTGAAGAGCGTCCTGAAGAGCGGCGGCTTCACGACGGGAGTCGGGGACGAGGGCGGTTTCGCCCCGGCCTTCAAGAAGAACTCGGACGCCGTGGAAGCGATCCTGAAAGCCATCGAGAAGGCCGGCTATAGGCCCGGCGAACATATCGTTCTGGCCGTCGATGGAGCGACGAGCAGCATCTACGAGGATGGCGTCTACCACCTCCGGACCGAGAACAGGAACGTGAAGGCGGATGAGATGGTCCGGATGTACGAGGACTGGGTCCGCAAGTACCCTCTCCTCGTTCTCGAAGACGGGCTGGCCGAGGACGATTGGGACGGCTGGAAGCTCCTGAACAAGACGCTCGGCGATAAGATCGAGCTCGTCGGCGACGACCTCTTCGTCACGAACGTCAAGCGGATCACCCGGGGCATCGAAGAAAACGCCGCGAACGCCGTTTTGATCAAGCTGAACCAGATCGGGACGCTGACCGAGACCGTGGCGGCCATCGATATGGCCCGCAAGGCCGGCTGGGGGGCCATGATCTCCCACCGGAGCGGCGAGACGGTCGACAGCTTCATCGCCGACCTGACCGTGGCCATGGGCACGGGGCACCTCAAGACGGGCGCGCCCTGCCGCGGCGAGAGGGTCGAGAAATATAACCAGCTCATGCGGATCGAAGAGGAGCTGGGCTCCAACGCTGTCTATGCCGGGCGGAAAGCCTTCGTTCGCTGAAGGGCCTCGGCGTATCGTCCCCGCATAAAAAACTCTAAAAAAACTCTTGACACGGCCTCCCCGCTCATGTTAATAGACTATGTCCATTGACTTAGTCAACTAAGCAGGAGCGACGATGAGGCTATCGACCAAGGGTGAGTACGCCAGCCGGGCCATGCTCGAGCTTTCCCTTCGGTACGCGGACGGCCCCCTCCACAGCCGGGAGATCGCCAAAGCCCAGGAGATCCCCCAAGGATTCCTCGAGCAGATCCTCCTCCTGCTGAAGCGGGCCGGGTACCTCAAAAGCCGCAAGGGCCATAACGGCGGCTACGTCCTGGCCAAGCCGCCCGGAGCCATCAACGTGGCTGAGGTCATCCGGGTCATGGACGGGCCGCTCGCCCCCATTGACTGCGTCAGCGTCATGGCTCACGAGACCTGTCCCATGGAAAAAACGTGCGGCTTGCGCTGGCTGTGGAAGGAAGTCCGGGATTCGGTAGCCGGGATCCTGGAACGGACGACTTTCGCTGACCTGGTCGAAAAGAGCCGCCCGCGAACGACGCGAGACACGGCGCCGGCTGGCAACGGAGAATTCGTCCACAGGCCCGTTTCCCGAAGAAGGTGAGTCGAGCGATGATCGAACAGGGAAATCGGACGCGGCTTAAGGAGGCTGGAATTATGCTCCTGGCCGCCGGTCTTCTGTCCATGTCCGCGCCGGCCGAGGAGAAGAAGGATCCACCGGCCGTCACCGCCCTGCAAAGCCTGAAGCTCAGCGGCTACGCCCAACTCTTCGCCGTTGCCTGGGACGCGGGCGTGGACACGTTCTCCCTCCGCCGGGCCCGGCTCTCCCTCACCGGGGAGATCGTCAAGAACCTCAGGTTCAAACTGGCCGTCGACTTGATGAAGTCGCCGGCGCTCGTCGACGCCTTCGTCGAGTTCGAGCCGTCGAGAGCGGTTGGGCTCCGGGCGGGCCAGTGCCTCGTGCCTTTCAGCATGAATAACGTGACCTCGGTCGCTGAGATCGACATGGTCAACCGTCCGATCGTCGTGGAGGAGTTAGCCCCCGGGCGCGACAATGGAGCTTCGGGACGAGACGTCGGGGCTATCCTCTACGGGAGCTGTTCGATCTTGGAGTATGCCCTGGGTTTCGTCAACGGCGCCGGCATCAACAGGACGGACGCGGACAGCCACAAGGATTTCAGCGGTCGGGTCGTTCTCCGGCCTCTCAAGGTACTTACGGTCGGCGGGTCATTCTACCGGGGACGGCAGAGCGCGGCCGCGGAGGACCCGCTCGTCGCGCGCGACAAGGAAGGCCTGGAGGCCGGCCTGAGCATGAAGAGGTTCTCGCTCAAGGGCGAATACATCCACGCCAAAGACGACCTTATCTCAAAGGCCGGCTGGTACGCCCAGGCCGGCTTTTTCGCCCTCCCCGGGAAGCTCCAGGCCCTCCTCGGATACGATTCGCTCGACCTCGACCGGGCCGTTCCGGACGACGGGAAGAGAGTCATCGTCGTGGGGGTCAACTGGTTCATCGCCGGGAAGACCAAGCTCCAACTGAATTATGAGATCCATCGGCTCGAAGCGGGCGGGAGGGAAAAATCCGGGATCCTGGCCCAGTTCCAGGCCGCGTTTTAACGGACGGCCGAGGAGAGTTGTGATGAAAAAGATAATATTTTTCCTGACGGTCATTCTCGCGTCGGGCGCGATCGCTCCCGCGGGGCCAGAGCCTTGCGACTGTCCCGTCCGCGGCGACATATCGCTTGCCGGCGCGACGGGGCCAGACCCTTGCGACTGTCCCGTCCGCGGGGATATGTTGTTAGCTGGAGCGACGGGACCGGCCCGGGAGAGCCTCTCGCTCTCCGGCGCGTGGGCCCTTTATCCTCTGGCCATCCGCTGGCAGGAGGAATTCCAAAAAACCCACCCCGGGGTGAACATCGACATTCAGGCCGGCGGGGCGGGCAAGGGAATCGTCGACGTCCTGGCCGGGGTCGTGGACATCGGCATGGTCTCGCGGGAGATACAGCCGATAGAGGTCGAAAAGGGGGCCGTGGCATTGGCCGTGGCCAAGGACGCCGTCGTCGTCACCATCAACATGAAAAACCCGTTCCTCGCCGACATCCTGCGGCGAGGGTTACGGAAGGAAGAATTCCTCGGGCTGTGGGTCAAGAAATCTATCGCGACATGGGAGGGCGCCCTCGGCAAGAGCGGCCGGACCCCCGTTCACCTCTTCACCCGTTCGGACGCCTGCGGCGCCGCGGATACATGGGCCGTCTATCTGGGCGGACACCAGGAGGACCTGGCCGGGATTGGCGTCTACGGTGACCCCGGGCTGGCCGAGGCCGTCCGGCGCGACCCCCTGGCGATCGGCTTCAACAACGTGAATTTCGCCTATGACGCCAAGACGCTGAAGCCCATTGCCGGTATCGAGATCTGCCCCATCGACCTCGACGGCAACGGGGAGATCGATCCGGCCGAGAAGATCTATGCGACCCGCGACGACCTGACCCGGGCCATCGCCGCGAACGTCTATCCCTCGCCCCCGGCGAGACAGCTCTATTTCGTTATCAAGGGGAAGCCGGGCCGTCCCCTCCTATCGGAATTCCTCGAATGGGTCCTCACCGACGGCCAGAAATTCGTCGCCGAGATGGGCTACATCGGCCTCGGACCGGAACGCATCGCTTCCGGCTTGGCCGTCGTCCGCGGCGCGGCGGAGAAAAAATGAGGCTTCTCAAGGACGTCCTGGCCCGCCGGGCGATGGGCTTCGTCGCCGCCCTGCCGGGCATCCTTGTGCTCCTCATCGTCATCGGGCTTTTCCTCAAGTCGAAAGCCATCCTCGGGGTCGAGCCCTTGTCTCGCCTCCTGTTCTCCTCCGCCTGGCATCCGCTCAAGGGACAATTCGGGCTCCTCCCGTTCATCACCGGGACGGTCTGGGTGACAGTGACCGCCCTCGTCCTGGCCGTGCCGGTCTCGATCCTCGCGGCCATCTACCTCTCGGAGTACGCGCCGCGCTGGGTTCGCGAGAGCGCCAAGCCCGTCGTCGATCTCCTGGCCGGCCTCCCCTCCGTCGTCTACGGTGTCTGGGGCGTCATCCTGGTCGTCCCCTTCGTCGGCGGCGTCCTCGCTCCTCTCGCCGGCGTCTATTCCTCGGGCTACAGCATCCTCGCCGGCGGCATCGTCCTGGCCATCATGACGTTTCCGACGATTATCCACGTGACGCTGGAGGTCTTCGCCTCGGTCCCCGGGTCCCTCAGGGACGCGTCCCTGTCCCTCGGCGCGACGAAATGGGAGACGACCCGCCACGTCGTCCTGAGGAAGGGCGCGCAGGGGATCCTGGCGGCGTCGGTCCTCGGCTTCTCGCGGGCTTTCGGGGAGACCATGGCCGTCCTCATGGTCGTCGGCAACGTGCCGGCCGTCCCCCGGTCGCTCTTCGACCCCGGCTACCCGCTGCCGGCGCTCATCGCCAACAACTACGGCGAGATGATGTCCATCCCCCGCTACGATGCGGCCCTGATGATGGCCGCCCTTGTGCTCATGCTCATCGTCCTCTTTTTCAACGTCCTCGCCCGGCGCATCCTGGTCCGTGTCGAAAAGAGGGTCCGGTGAACGGGGTCGCGAACGGTCATCTCGAGAGGCGCAAACGGGCCGACGTCTTTTTCCGCGTCCTGGCCACCGCCTCGGCCGCCGTAGTCCTGCTCTCCCTCATCCTCATCCTCGGGACGATCCTCTGGAAGTCCGTCCCCGCGTTGAGCCTGTCCATGCTGACACAAACGCCGAAAGGCGGCTTCTACCTGGGCAAGGAGGGCGGCATCCTGAACGCCATCCTGGGCTCCCTGTATCTCGCCGTCGGGGCCACCGTCCTGGCCTTCCTTTTGAGCCTTCCCCTCGCCCTTTACCTCAACCTCTACAAGGGCCGGGCTTCGAAAACGGCCGTCTGGACGAGATTTTTTCTGGACGTCCTCTGGGGGGTGCCGTCCATCGTCTACGGGGCCTTCGGATTCGTCATCATGCTGGCCCTGGGACTCCGGGTCTCTCTTTTAGCCGGCATGCTGACCGTCGCTCTCCTCGAGTTCCCGATCATGTGCCGGGCCATCGACGAGGTCATGC
>Ga0307378_10006869_pt1 | contig 15430 bp, 12 predicted proteins | sample UN1MG_FD_202238 | JGI IMG/M metagenome (GOLD analysis project Ga0307378, IMG submission 202238) | Soil microbial communities from Risofladan, Vaasa, Finland - UN-1 | ecosystem: Environmental > Terrestrial > Soil > Coastal area > Acid sulfate soil | place: Finland: Risofladan, Vaasa | collected...
GACATCGAGAATGCCTCCCTCGCGGACGTCCACGCCCATGCCGATACGATGAACGCCAACATCGCCGACTTGATCATGGGGCTCGACGACGTGACCTCGGCGTTCTCCAAGGACTTCGACGCCATGCGCCAGAAAAGCGGATGGGAGAAGCTCATCGGTGTGTTCTCGTCGGCCAAATCAGACTCGCTGCGCGAGGAACGGGTGCGTGGCGCCTCGATCGACGACAAATTGCAGGACCTGATCGGCAAGTCCGACGTGATCGTGAACCTGTTGCAAGGCCAGTTGACGGTGCTGAACGACCACAAAGGCCGGGTCGATGCCAACCTGTCCGAGACCCTGACCGAGCGTGAAACCACGGTCGGCGAGATGGAAGCGCTCAAGGCGCAAATCTTCGACATGGACCCGCAGATCATCACGCTCGAGAACAAGATCGCCGTCGAGCAGGACGCCGCCGCGCGGACCAAGCTGGAAAGCGAGCTTGCCGGTCTCAATTCCAAATACAACGAGCTGGTCCAGCAGGAGCAGGTCAAGCTGGCCAAGTCACAGACGCTCGAGCGCTATATCGAGAAGGGCAAGACCTGGATCGACAGCCTGCAAAACCAGGCCGCCACCCAGATGGTTCTGATTAACAAGCTGCAGACCGACACCAAGCAGCGGGTGGTGCTGTACGACGCGCTGACCAAGTCGCTGAAGACCGCCCAGCAGCAGGACGTGGCCCACCGCATCAACGAGATTGGCGTCGCCACCGACCAGCAGGCCCAGGCCGGAATGGCCGCCATCGGCTCGGCCACCAACCAGCGCATGGCCGAGATGATGGAAAGCCATGAAGGCCATATGGTCTTCGCCCGCAAGGTGCTGGAGGAAAAGGCGAAGTCGGACGAGCGTTTCGCCCGGCGCTTCGCCACCATCGTCGAGAAGCACGACAAGAACCTGTATGGGCAGGACTAACCCACCGCCGTGAGCAAAGCGCACGACCACAAGCCATTGCCCGACGCGGAGGCAACGCGGCGCTATTTCGCCAAGTTCGAGCGGATCATCGCCCATCTGCACGACGTGACCGCGGCCGCGCGGGAACGCGACGGGCCGTTGGCCGTGGCCCAGATGGAAATCGTCGAAGCCTATCTCAGCGCCCTCGCCAACACCTTCACGGCGCTGTCCTACAAGCACCTGATGGCGCATACCGTCTCGAACGCGATGACGCAGCGGCTGGAAATCGACCGGCGCGACTCCGGTTTTCCGGTCTACCGCGAGCTTTTGCAGATGGCGAACGATATGGTGCAGGCCGACCACCATCTCGACGGCATGCCCAGTCGCGAGACGCTGAAAGCGGAGATGGTCGATCACATCCTGACCCAGCGCACCGCGCCGCGCGCCTTGCAGTTTGCGATGTCGCAGCGGATCTATTTCGAATTCCTGCGCGACGGGGCGATGTTTTTTGCCCAGAATCATCCGCAAATAGTCTTGCTCGAGAGCACTGGCGGCGGCGACCGGCGGCGCAAGCATTACCTGATCCACTGGGCGGTCTATGACAGCCAGGAGAGCAGGCCGGTGATCTACTTCATGGTGGTCGAGGATTCCGGCAAGGCCGCGTTGCCGCGCGACGAGCGCCGTTGGCCGGCGGTACAAAGCCATTTGCTGGCCCAATCGATCCTGGCGCTGAAACTGGTGACCATCGCCACCGGCTTCGACAAGGATTTCGAAGACCTGCACCCAAAGCTGCTGCGGCGCATCCATGTCGGGCCGATGTACTCGCATGCCTTTACCGAACAGACCGGGCCGCTTCGCGAAGTGCTGGCCGAGGCGGCGGGCGAGCCGGGCCTCGACTGGGCGCTGGGCTGGACCACCGAAACCCTGGTCTCGATCCGCAGCGAGCGCCAGGCCAGCGGGCTGTTCGGCGCGGTCGAGCGCGAGGTCTACGAGCTCGACTTTTATGGCCGCACCGACGCCGAAACCGGCACCAGCCGGATCGATCGGTCGCTGATCCTGCCCTATCGCCCCTACCAGGTTCTGGCCGACCGAGACCTTGCGGGGTTGCGCGGGGTCCACAAATACGTGGTCGGCCCCGATGGCGCGCTGTTGACCGGGGTATGAATATGTCACCGCTAGATATTGAGGACAGGAACCCATGAGCACGTCGCAAAACCTGATGGAGATCCGCGAAAGCCAGATCCGCGCCCATTACGACGCGGCTTTCGGGCTTCTCGACGGCTTCGACCACACCCCGAGAATCGCCAAGCCACGGGCTGGTGCAGTAGCGTCAACCAGTGGGCGCTCGCCCGGCATCCCCGGGAGGCGGCAGTTCCGCTCGACCACGCCGGGACTGGCCACCCGTTCGACGGCGCGGCCGGACGGGGTCAATCTGATCGCCCGGATCGACGCGGCCGATCACGGCGACCCGCTGACCAGCCCGATCCAGTCCACGGTGTTGCAAGCCCTGCGCCGGGCGCTGGCAACTGCGAATGCCGTCACAGATCTATATGCCGACCAAACCGCGCTTGCGGGCCTAAAGCGCGACAATCTGGAGGGCCGGCTGGCCGATGGCCGCCGGGCTGAGTTCTCCGAGCTACTGGCCGCCGCGTCGCTGATCGCGCTGCATGTCTTCGCCAACATGACCGCGTTCCTGCTGGCCACCCACGCGGGCGAGGCGGGTGAAGGCGACGCCGAGACCGGCGATCTGGCCGAAGTGCTGACCGACAATCCCCAACTGGCGCTGCACGGCGTGCTGTGGGAGCTGGACCAGACCATTGCCCTGAGGGTGACTGACGAGACCAAGCTGGTCGCCACCCTGACCGGGTTCTGCGAGCGCCTGATGGACGAAGTCGCGTTGCGCGCCCGCTCCGCCCCGCGCCTCGATCCCTTCACCGCCGTCAGCTACCGGGTCGAGGCCGATGATTTCCAGATCGACGGATTTTCGCCGGCCACCAAGGCCCGCTCGACCACCCTGACCATGGCCTTCAAGAAACCGACCGAGGTCGTCGGCAACCACATCGCCAAATATCAGGGCATGAAGCTGGCCAAGATGCTGATGGCCTATGACTTCGAGCGCCAGCTCAACCCGTTCGCCGAGCTTGGCGGCTTCATCTTCACCTTCATGGGCGACGGCAAGCCCGGCACCGGCAAGACAACGTTGATCCAGATGATCGCCGGGTTGCTGCACGAGTACTGCGAGAACGCCGGTTACCCGTTCCGCTATGCCAACCTGTCGACCGAGTCGATCGACAGCTATCAGGGCAAGTCGGCCCAGAACACCAAGGCGTTCTTTCGCACCGTGATCGATCCGCATGTGATCGGCTTTGGCACCATCGACGACATCGACCAGATCGCCGGAAAACGCGGCGATCGCCAGTCGAGCGCCGGCCAGCAAGAGATCACCGCGGTGCTGATGGAAAGCTTCTCCGGCGCCAATACCGTGGTGCGCGGCAACTGCACCTTCGGCATGTTCTCGAACTACCCGGAGAACGTCGACGATGCCCTGCGCCAGCGCGCTGGGTCGCGGTTCCTGGTCGATGGCCCGAAGACCCGCGAGGACTATATCGACATCCTCCACCTGCTGCTCGGCCGCAATCACGATATCCCGGTCGGCGAGCACGAGCTTTTTGCCGCACAGGAGATCAAGAAGGCAGTGGCGGCATCCTATGACGGCCATTCCCGCCCCCATGAGGATGGTTTAATCGCGGTCTTCGATGCGGTCGCCCAGCGCATCGGCGCGCTCGACACCATTGCCAAGCTTGGCGCCTACCTGAAGGCGATCCAGGAGGCTGACGACCGCTTCACCGGCCGCTCGATCAAGAACATCACCGATGCGGTCAAAGTCCGGGCGATGGATTTCGAATTGCCCGACGAATGGATGGAGAAGCCTGATTTGTTCCTGGCCAAGGACTACAACACCAAACGCGACATGATTGCCGATCTGTCGCGCCCGATCACGCCCGAGATGGTGATCCAGGAGATCAACCGCTACGCCGACAGCGAGTTCCGCTACGGCGCCAAATCGGACGAGGCTGCGATCGATACCCAGGTCCGCGAAATGCGCCGCTATGCCGAGGCCAAACGCCGCTTCGCCAGCAATCCCGGCGACGGGGACTGACAACGATGATGCGCCTCATCGAACGCGGGCTGATGTATGGAAACCTCGTCGAGGTCTCGATGCCCGTGCAGGTCGCGCGCTATAATGCCGCCTTGGAGAAACTGACCGGGCGGCGCTCGACGCTCGACCATTTCCATATCGATCTGTCCGGGTTTTCGCCCGAAATCGGCGACGAATTCGGCGACGATCTGTATCTCAACCCGAATGGCTGCAACCGGTTGTTCATCCTGCTGTCGCTGGACCAGAAACGCGCGCCGCTGCTGAACGCGCATTTCTCGACCTCAGGCTCGATCCTGCGCCATTTCTACGACAAGAACGCGGCGCAGCTGTTCGCCCTGACCGCCCGCGACGCGGTGGCGGGCGAGTTGGTGAACTCGGTCTACCGCCTGAACAAGCCCGCCGATGTGCTGGATATCCGCACCATCGAGGTCGAGGCCGACACCGTCAGCGGGCATATCGCGAATGCCGGTGAGATGACCCGCCTGATCGAGCGTTTCACGACCCGCGAGGACGGCTGGTGGGACGACGCCCTTCTCGCCCAAATGATCACCCTCGCCGAGCGGGTCGGCGATATCGGGCGTCACCCGCTGGCGTTGGAGCAGACAACTTTTCGCCAGGGAAATTTCCATACCACGCATTTCGGCGGGCTTTATGTCTTCCCTGAGGTGTCCGAGCCCGGCGTGATCCGCGTCGATGCCACAGCCGCGACCAGCGATATGCCGATCCGGAAAGTTATCGATTTGGCCGACACGAAGCGAATAACCGAGTTCCTTCAAGCAAACCGGCTGATCGAAAGCGTGTTCGACGCCAAGGACCTCGATGCGCCCGCGTTGTTGCGCCAGCGGCTGGATTTCATCCTGATCGACCATCTTGCCGCCAGCGGTGAAGAACTGTCCGGTCTGACCCGCCAGGGCCTGCGCCGCGTCGCTCAGCGCAACGCCTCGGACCTGCCGGACAGTTTTCACGCGCTGGCCGATGTTTTGCGTTGGGTTCAGCACGGCGGACGGCGGCCCAAGCTCGGCCCCGGCAACCCGGCCTGGTTCTACACCCTGCGCGGACGCGCCCATCCCGACCGTGACCTGGTGAACATGCTGCTGGCGCATTTGACGCCGCTGGATGTCCGCCAGCTTTTCATCTGCCACAAGGCCGCGTTCTACCGCGCCTATTTGGGCTGGTCCGAGACCAAACGCAGCTATGTCGCCGATTTCCTGGCGAATGAGTATATGATCGACAAGGCAGGCACGCGGACCGGGCTGTTCGGTTCCGAGCTATCGATGGAAGAACCGGATATCGAGCTCGGCCCTTGGGGACCACGGAGGACAATCTGATGTTTGTTTGGGTTCTGCGTCTGATATTTCTGTTCGCGATCCTGACCGCGATCTATGTCGCCCTGGCGCGCTACAGCCGCTGGGACCGCCGCAAGTCGCTGGAGGCCGAGTTTGACGCGGCCGACAATACGCTGAAGCCCCGCGAAGAGCATATTGCCGAGGGTCTGGCGCGCTATGACCAATCGCTGTCCAAGCGCCTGCTGCTCGGGGTCTTTGTCGCGCCCATCGCGATAATCGCCATCCTGTTGATCATCGCCTATTACATGTGAGGCAGCTATGCGCAAAGTAAAATGGACATTTCTGACCATCCTCGCGATCGCATTGGTGGGGCTGTTTCACTACTCGCTGCCGTCGCGCGATATCGTGCGCATTGTTGGGACCGACGTGAAGCGGATGGATGTCGGCACCGGAGGCTGGTGGTGGGCGGAGCCAGATGCCTCGACCTCGTCGGCCCCGACCCGCGATGTCCGGTTCATCAACGCATTCTGGCCCGGCGGGACGCCTCGGGTCTATCGCAACGAGGATACCAACTGGGGTTACCCACCTTATCTGAAGTTCGACAGCAGCAATGTCACCGCCAATGGACAGGGCCTGGTCTCGACCGAGGCACAGCCGATCTGGGTCGTGGTGACCCACTACGGCTGGCGCATCGAGCTGTTGTCGATGTTCCCCAATGCGGTCAAAATCCGTCGGGCGACCGGCCCCGACGAGACTCTGGTTCCCTGGTTCAACATTGTCTTTCTGACCGCACTGGCAACCCTGATCCTGGCCACCCTCAACTTCCTGCGCAAACTGCGCCGACGCCATGTCGACCCAGTGATCGACGACCTGGAAGACAGGTTCTCCAGCGCCGTCGACAGTGCGGATGCCGGCGCCGATGCCGCCCGCGACCATGCGACCGGCCTCTATGACCGGCTCCAGCGCTGGCTCGACAGCTGGCGTCCCAAGCACAAGCGGCGCTATCCCAAATGATCGCCGCGGAAAACTCCAACGGGACCGCGCCGCAACCGCGCGGCGCGCTTACGGATCGGGCTGATAGCCTATTTCGACTTCAAGCAAGGATGTGTCGACCTGATCCGCCGCGAGCGCCTCGAACAGGGCTTCCATTTCCAACGGAGCAAGCGCCCGGACCCGAACCCGCATAACGCCCGAGCGCGTGAGGTCCGCGAATTTTGCACTCATCATGTCGAACAGCTGCTTGCGGGGACTACCAGGGGTCAGGGGCGCCAGGATTGCCTCCATTTCGCCGAGCCCCTGGGCCACCAATTCGTCGACACTCTGGCCGCTCTCTGCGGCAGCCTCGCGCAGCACGGCGCCGAGGAACCCCATGTCATGCACCTCAATCTCGACCGACTCGCCCAACATCGCATCCATCGCATCCAACCCCATCGCGCCGACACCCTCGGGCCACAGCATCTGCGCTCCGAAGCCGAGGGCGATCTGACCATCCAGACTGAGGCGCAACCGAACCGCGCGCCGCGTCATGTCGCTGTCGACCGGCAATAGACTGACCTCGAACGACAGTGGTGGTGGATTTTCCAGCAGCGGCAGCGGCACGTCGTTCGACCGCGCACCCTCGGCGAGGCTGGCATAAGCGATGTCCTCGACGGCGAGCGAGAACCGATCCGGCGCACCGTTCGCGGCAAGACCGGCAAGGTCGAGATCGCTGATCCGAACGCGGCCAATCTCGACCGGCGCCTCGATGCCGGACGGATCGCGTAGCAGGACGTTGTGCAGGATCAGCCCCTCGGGCCCGGTCTCCTCCAGACGCTCGTAAGTCATCACCTCCGACAACTGCATCGACTCGGACAGGATGGCAAAGGCCTGCGCCGCGCTCTCGATGGTGTGCCCGGCAAACGGGTTGTCGATCATCGGCGTCTCGAGATTGCCCGCCGGCTCCTCGCGCCCGACGGTCAGAATCGCCGGCGCGCCGGCCCCGCCCGAATAAACCCCGACCCAGACGGCATAGTCGCCGGCAGCGGCATCGACGACGCCGACCGCTGGATTATAACTATCGTGGTCGTCATTACACAGCACTTCGCCGTCGGGGCGGATCACGATCAGAGTGGTGTCGGCGTTCTCACCGACGGCGTGGAACCACAGCGCCGCCTCGGGGGCCTCCAGGGTAACCGTCGCGTCCGGACGGCTCGGGTCAATCTCGCCGCTGCAGCCCAGCGCTGCGTCACCGGCGGGCGTGCCACCGGAAAGGGTCAGCGGCAGCTCTAGCAAACCTTCCTGCGGCAGAACGTGCCGGCCGAGCGCCGGCTCGGCGGCGGGGTCGAGCGCAGGCGTGGCTTCGGCCGCGGTGACACCATCGGGCGCCTCACGGCTGACGCTGAGCACTGCTTCCTGCCCGGCGCCGCCGCCAAAAACCCCAACCCAGATGGCATATTCACCCGCCGCGGCTTCTTTGATTACGATGGCCGGATTATAGCTGACGGCATCGTCGTTGCAGAATATCGTGCCGTCGGGCGCGACCACCAGCAACGTCGTGTCGATACTCGACGCAGCGCTGATCGCGAGCAGTGGCTCGGTTCCGGCAAGGCTCAGCGTCGCATCGGGCCGCGTCTGGTTGATTTCACCGACGCAGCCCGGCCCGGCGTCAGCCGCCGAAACGCCGCCCGACAACGTGATTGTCAGCGCGTGCGCGCCGACTTCCGGCAGCGCCATATGACCGAAGGCAGGTTCGGCAGTAGTGTCGAGGGGTTGTTCGGACAGCAACGGCGGCATCAGCGACGGATCGAGCTGCAATCCGGTAGCGCTCGCCACATCGCGGGGGTCAAGTTCGATCTCCGAGACCAGCAGGGTTCCCGACAAGCTCTCACCGGCGGCAGAAACCAGCGGCCAAACCTGGTATTCGCCCGAAATCACCCGCTCGTAGCGAATATGGGCGATACCGAACTGATCGGCGATGTCACAGTGGTGGATGCCGTCCGGCCCGGCCACCAGAACCCCAGCCGACCCGTCACCGACGAGAAAGACATTCAGCCGCGCGGTGGCGCCGGTCACCGTTGCCGACACTGCCGGCTCGGCGTCGATATACCCTGGGCAGCCGCTCACCAGCACGGCGGCGGCGGCAACGCCGGTCGCCTGATAGGCAACCACAACGGGATCGGGCTGGAAGCCGCCGGCGAGGTCGAGACGTTCCGCAGCGGATCCAACCGACGTGGCGACGATCGTCCCGAGGGCAGCGACCCAGCAAAGGGTTGGCGGACATTTTCTGGACATGTGCAAACTCCGAGCCGGTGAAAGGTCTACCAATCAATGGCCGAGTATCACTGATCCACCCATGTCGCGGAAGAGGGAAAAGGTTTATCCCTCGACAATCCACACCCGCAGACAAACCCGCTGCGGCGTGGCATTCTGGGCGGCAAAGGAGGGTCTCAGATGCCGATCATCACAGTCGACACCCCGGTCGGACGCCTCGGCATCGCCGAGCGTGACGGCCGGATCGTCCAGGTCCTATGGTCGGCCGCGCCAAATGGTCAGCCCACCAAATTACTAACCGAAGCGGCGCGGCAGATGGTGGCCTATTTCGCCGGCGAGATTCAGCAGTTTGACCTGCTGCTCGACCCCGGCGGCAACGATCTGGAACGTCAGGTCTTCGACGCCATGCGGGCGATCCCCTATGGCGCGACCCGCACCTATGGCGAGATCGCCCAGGACCTCGGCACCTATGGTCAGCCGGTCGGGCAAGCCTGCGGCGCCAACCCGATTCCGGTGATCATCCCCTGCCACCGGGTGTTGTCGGCCACCGGACTGGGTGGCTATTCCGGCCACGGCGGGATCGAGACCAAGATCGCGTTGCTAAAGCTCGAGGGCGGCTATCCGTTCCTGCTGTAGGGCGGGGTTCACCCCGCCATCCCCCGGGTCAAAAGCAGAAAACCCGATGAATTGGGCCGCACCCGTGGTATCCTTACCCCATGCCGATCGCACTTCTATTCCTGCTGGCGCTGCTCACCGCTCTCGTGGTGATGAATTGGCGTTTCCTGTCCGGTGCCTTCGGCATTGGCGGCAGGCCATGCGATTGGTCGCGCCTCCACTCGCGCGATCGCAATGGCCAAAACGCCTGGTTCTGCCCGGCCTGCGGGCACGAGGAATTCGTCACGGGAAAAGGTCCGCCGACCGATTGCGGCGCCGCCGATGACGGGCGCCAGCGTGTCAGATACTGAACCAGGCCGTCATGCCGCGAGCTTCCCCGCCAGCCCCCGGTCGATCAGTGCCACCGTCTCCTCGACGCCATAAACCGCAATGAAGCCGCCAAAGCGCGGCCCCTGGCTGGCGCCCAGCAGAACCTCGTAGATAGCGGCGAACCAGCTCCGCAGCGGGTCGAAGCCGTGGTCGTTGCCGACCGCGAAGACGATGGTCTGCAGGCTCTCGCCATCGCGCGGGCCCTGATGCGCCGCCAACCGGTCGCGCAGATCCACCAGCGCCGCGCGCTCCTCGTCGCTGGGGGCGCGGAACTGCCGGGCCGGAGCGACAAAATCCTTGAAGTAACGCACTGCAAACCCCGCCGCCGCATCCAGCCCCGGATGGTTCTCAGGCGTCGCATCGGGGGCGTATTTGTTGATGAACCCCCACAGCGTCGCTTTGTCCTCGGCGCTCGATACCGAGGCGAGGTTCAGCATCATCGCGAACGGCACGACCATGTCCGACACCGGCGGCTGCCCGCGGTGAATATGCCAAGCCGGGTTCGATAGCCGCTGATCCAGGGTTTGCCCTTCGAAGGCCCGTAGATGCTGATGATATTCGTCCACTGCCTTCGGGATCACATCGAAAAACAACCGTTTCGCGGTGCGCGGCTTCTGGAACATGTACATCGACAGGCTCTCGTCCGAGGCATAGGCGAGCCAGTCCTCCATCGAAATGCCATTGCCCTTGGACTTCGAGATCTTCTTGCCTTCCTCGTCCAGGAACAGCTCGTACTGATACGGCTCCGGCGCCCGCTCGCCCAGCACCCGGCAGATCTTGGCGCCCAGATCGGCCGAGGGGATCAGGTCCTTGCCGAACATCTCGTAATCGACCCCCAGCGCCGCCCAGCGCATGCCCCAATCGGGCTTCCACTGCAGCTTGACATGACCGCCGGTGACCGGCACCTCGACCCGCTCGCCGTCGGGCTCCTGGTAGACGATGGTGCCCTTGGCGAGGTTGCGCTCCAGCGTCTGCACCTGCAGCACATGGCCGGTTTTCGGGCTTACCGGAAGGAACGGCGAATAGCTGTCCAGGCGCTCCTCGTTCACGCCGCCCAATGTCGGCAGCATGATCTCCATGATCTTGTCGAAGCGCTCCAATACCCGCAGCAGCATGTCGTCGAACCGGCCCGAGCGGTAGTAGTCGGTCGACGAGGCAAACTCATACTCGAAGCCGAACTGGTCGAGGAAGGCCCGCAGCCGGGCATTGTTATGGGCGCCGAAGCTGTCATGGGTGCCGAACGGGTCGCGTACCTTGGTCAGCGGCAGGTTCAGATCCTCGGCCAGCATTTCCTTGTTCGGCACGTTGGTCGGCACCTTGCGCAGCCCGTCCATATCGTCGGAAAAGCACAGCAGTTTGGTGGGGATATCGCTGATCGTCTCGAAGGCACGGCGCACCATGGTGGTGCGGGCAACCTCGCCAAAGGTGCCCAGATGCGGCAGGCCGGATGGGCCGTAGCCGGTCTCGAACAACACATACCCCTTGTCCGGCGGCGCGCTCGCATACCGTTTTACCAGTTTGCGCGCCTCCTCGAAGGGCCAGGCTTTGGAGATAAGGGCGGCTTCACGCAGGTCGGACATGGGAACTGGCCTATCGGTCGGTCACAATTGGGGGAGCGGTCGAGGCAACTCCTATTGCCGTGGGCCGAAAGGGTCAATAACTTCCCCACCGAACCGTACACCGAACCATACACCCAGAAAAATTCCTCCGAGGAACTTCCTACATGCCCATTGATGCCCTAAGCCCGCAAGACGCCCTTGTCGCCGTGATGGTGGCGATCTCCGCCTCGGACCAGAACATGACCGACGACGAGCTGGTCTCGATCACCGGTATCATCGGCGTCCTGCCGATTTTTGATAACTACGACCGCAGCCACGTCGCTACCGTCTCGAACATGGTCGGCGACCTGTTCGAGGAGGAGGACGGGCTCGATGCGCTGATCGGGCTGATCGAGCAGGCCCTGCCCGACCATCTGCGCGAAACCGCCTACGCGCTGGCCTGCGATGTCGCCGCTGCCGACAAACTGGTCAACATCTACGAACTGCGCCTGCTCGAGATGCTGCGCGACGAGCTGCGGATCGGCCGGCTGGCCGCCGCCGCCATCGAACGCGGCGCGAGGGCGCGGCATCAGCGGCTGGTGCCGATGTGATCCAGTTTTGAGTCTGCAAGGATCGCCCGATGACGCTCCGCCTCCACTGGTCCCCGGACAGCGCCAACATTGTGGTCCGGATCGCGCTGGAGGAACTCGGCCTGCCGTTCATCGGCGCCCGCGTCAACCGTGCGACGTCTGAGCACAAGCGGCCGGCCTATCTGGCGCTGAACCCGCAGGGGTTGCTGCCGGTGCTCGAGGACGGCGATCTGGTGCTGTTCGAGACCGGGGCGATCCTGTTGCATCTGGCCGATCGTACCGGGCGGCTCGGGGCGCAAGGCCCTGAAGCCACCCAGCCACATGCCCGCGCCGCCTTCCTCAAATGGCTGTTCTATCTCTCGAACACCGTCAATGCCGAACTGCGCGCGGCGTTCTACTCGCCGCGCTATGTTTCCGATCAGACGGCGATCCCGGCACTGCAGGCCGGTTTGGCGGCGCGGCTCCGTCAGCATATGGCGCTGCTCGACAGCGTGTTGGAGGCGACCGGCTGGCTGGTCTCCGACACCCCCACGCTGGCCGACTTCTACCTCGCGGCCTGCCTGCGCTGGGCGCAGATTTACCCACGAGGGAACGCTTTGATTGCCTGGGACGATATCCCACCCCGGCTCCAGACCCTGCTGCGCGTCGTCGAGAATCGTCCGGCGGTACGCAGGGCCTACAACGACGAGGGCATATCCGGCGAGCCCCTCACTGCCCCAGCGTTGCTGGATTTGCCCGCGAATCAAGTCACCGGCTGATATTGCCAGCCGGTTTTATTTTTCAATCAGGCTATGGAATCGCTCCGGAACTTGATCCATCGTAAGCATAGCCTGTTCGTCGGCATCATGAGCGAAGGCAACGAGGTCGGCCAATTCCTGGCCGTCGAGCGAAATCACCTCGCCCAGCATATCCTCCTGAAGTGCCGCCATCGCCGGCGCACCACGCCACATTCGCGCCGCGAATTCAAAGACATTCATCGGCCGTGGCATATCAGCGGCATCAAGGGCCGGCCCTAGGTCGCCACCGACGCCGTTCACTGAATGGCAGGCGACACAACCCTTCTCGACAAACACATGACGACCGCGTTCCGGGTCCATCGGCGGCATTGCCACGCCAATTTCATGCATCAGCGCCATGACTCGAGCACGCTTTTCGGGCGACATTTCCTCCATCGCGTCGAAATCGTGCCCGTGAGTGTGTTCGCGATGCATCTCGCGCATCTCATCAAGGTCTTGCGGCATCATCGCGCCACCCATGTGGCCGCCTTTATGATCGCCACCTGCGCCAGCCGGCAAAGCCAGGCTCAATGCACCGATTGTCAGCATTCCGCTGGCTGCGAGGATTGCAATGATCCGTCTCATTGGTTCTCTCCTCCTGCGTCCGATATCGGTTCAACCTTGCGGAAACTGGAATTTCGCGCATTGATCACGATCAATCTTCCAAGGATTTGCCACCCGCGTGCGTCAATAGGTACAGGAACGGCAAACAATCGCCGCAATCCGCCGACGACCCGCTGCAATGATTGAGGTATAATCAAAACATGTCTCGCCCTTTGATCGCCCAGCTTCAGCGCGACCCACGGCACGGCCAGATCGCCGCTGTCGGGATGTTGGCGTTGGCGGGCACCATCTGGTTTGGCTTCGAGATGCCGTGGTGGCGTCCGGTTGCCGCCTTGGCTGGCGCGTTGGCCACCCAGTGGATCGCCAGCCGCATGGTTCGCCTGCCATTCGACTGGCGCAGCCCAACAATCACCGCGCTGTCGCTGACCCTATTGCTCCGAACCCAAACCTGGGAGCTGGCAGTACTGGCCGCCGCCATCGCCATCAGCTCGAAATTCCTGCTCCGCGTCGGCGGGCGCCATATCTGGAACCCCGCCGCGCTGGCCATCGTACTGGTCACCGGGCTCCGGCCCGATGCCTGGGTCTCGACCGGGCAATGGGGCGTCGGCGGCTGGATCGCGGTCTTTGCCGTTGGCGCTGGCCTTCTGGTCACCCGCCGGGCTGGCCGGGCCGGGGTGCCGTTCATGTTCCTCGCCGCCTGGGCCATGCTCAGCCTGGCCCGGGCTGCATGGCTCGGCGACCCTTGGGCGGTGCCGCTGCATCAGCTTGGCTCCGGCGCGCTGCTGGTCTTTGCCTTCTTCATGATCTCCGACCCGATGACCCAGCCCTGGCATCGCGGCGCCCGGGCCGCCTGGATTGTTGCCGTCGCCGCCCTCGGCTTCTGGATGCAGCACAGCTGGCTGGTCACTGCCGGGCCACTGTGGGGCCTGGCCCTGCTGGCGCCGATGGTGCCCCTTCTCGACCGATTCTTCCCCGCCCCGCGTAAGATCTGGGTGGCATCACGCCTTCCTGAACTAAACAGCCTTCCCGACCAAAAAGGAGCTACCGCATGAACCCGATTTTAAAGCGTCTCGCAATCGCCACCTCGGCCATCGCCCTGCTGGCCGCCGCCCCTGAAGCCCTCGCCTTCTGCGGCTTCTTCGTCGCCAAGGGCGATGCCAAGCTGTTCAACGAGGCCTCCAAGGTCGTGATGGTCCGCGACGGCAACCGCACCGTGCTGACCATGGTCAACGACTTTCAGGGCGACGCCCGCGATTTCGCCATGGTGGTGCCGTCGCCAACGGTGCTGCAACGCGAGCAGATCCACGTCACCGAGAACGCGATCGTCGACCACCTCGATGCCTATTCGGCCCCCCGGCTGGTCGAGTATTTCGACCCCGACCCCTGCCAGTCGATTGTGATGATGGAACGGATGAAGACCCTGGGCGCTGCGTCCCCGATAGACTCCCTCGCCGATGGCAGGCGCGACAAAGCCCTCGGCGTCACCGTCGAGGCGCAATATCTGGTCGGCGAGTACGACATCCTGATCCTGTCGGCGACCGAGTCGGACGGCCTGACAACCTGGCTGACCGAGAACGGCTACACCATCCCCGATGGCGCCGCTGATGTGCTGGGTTCCTACATCAAGCAGGGCATGAAATTCTTCGTCGCCAAGGTTAATCTCGAGGCCCATGCCAAGCAGGGCGGCGGCGTGTTGCGGCCCTTGCAGATTGCCTTCGAAAGCCCGAAGTTCATGCTGCCGATTCGCCTCGGCATGGTGAATTCGAAGGGCTCGCAGGACCTGCTACTATATACCCTCACCCGCAATGGCCGGGTCGAGACCGCCAACTACCGCACCGTCCGGATGCCGACCGATGCCGAGGTGCCGGTGATGACCAAGGACCGCTTCAGCGATACCTACAAGGCGCTGTACGGCCATTCGGTCGGCAAGCAGGGCGGCGCCGCGGTGATGATGGAATACGCCTGGGACATGGGCTGGTGCGACCCCTGTGCCGCTGACCCGCTGAGTGCTGACGAACTGCGCGAGCTGGGGGTTTTCTGGGTCAACCCGGCCAACTCCGGCGGCAATTTCGCACCCCAGGGCGGCAGCAACGTTTTCGTCACCCGGCTCCACGCCCGCTACGATGCGCAAAGCTTCCCGGAGGACCTGCGTCTGGTCGAGACCGGCGACCGCGAGAACTTCCAGGGCCGCTACATCCTGCGCCACGCCTTCACCGGCGAGATGGCCTGCGAGGCCGGCGAGCAGTACCGCCAATCGCTGCCCCAGCGCTACGAACAGGAGGCCCAGACGCTGGCCAGCCTGACCGGATGGAACGTCAACCAGATCCGCAGCGATATGAAAGAATACGGCACCGAC
>Ga0307378_10006870_pt1 | contig 15429 bp, 12 predicted proteins | sample UN1MG_FD_202238 | JGI IMG/M metagenome (GOLD analysis project Ga0307378, IMG submission 202238) | Soil microbial communities from Risofladan, Vaasa, Finland - UN-1 | ecosystem: Environmental > Terrestrial > Soil > Coastal area > Acid sulfate soil | place: Finland: Risofladan, Vaasa | collected...
GTATTATCAGTGATGTGGTGGATACTCTTGATGCGTCGCTTTTACTTGGTCGGTATGAAGGTGGCGGGGCACCAGCCTATCATCCAGCGATGATGCTAAAGGTGATCATCTATGCATATAGCCTGGGGATATATAGCTCTCGCAGAATTGCTCAAGAACTAAAGACTGATACCGCATTCATGTTTCTATCGGGGCTACAAGCACCTGACTTCAGAACCATCTGCCTTTTCCGTTCACAGCATGCCGGTATTCTTCCGGATTTGTTCGTGGAGGTGGTTAGGCTCTGTGCCTCCCTGGGCATGGTGGGACTTGGGCATATAGCCTTCGATGGCACAAAACTTAAAGCCAATGCTGCGTTGAGGCAAAGCCGCGACAGGGGCAGTCTTGAGAAGGAGATTAAGTGCATCAAGGAGCAAGTGAGACAGATGATCGAAGCCTCGATCCGAATAGATGAGAGCGAAGAACAGGCGCATCCTGATGGAGATGGCTCGGAGATGGTAAAGGAACTCTGGGAAAAGGGATACCGGTTGAAGAGGCTCAACGAGGCAAGGGAGACGCTTGAAAGGGAAAAGCTTAAGCGCGTCAATATAACCGATCCGGAATCTCGGCTGATGCAGGACAGCCACAGGGCAATCCAGCCCAGCTACAACGGACAGATTGCAGTGGACGAAAAGGAGCAAGTAATCGTAGCTGCCGACATCACTCAGGAAACGACTGACCACCACGAGTTAAGAAGGATGGTAGAAGTAGTGGAACAAAACTTGGGGACTCTACCAAAAGAAGCAAGCGCCGATGCTGGATACTCATCTTATGAGAATCTGGAATATACCCAGCAGAAGGGGCTAGATGCTTACATGCCTGATGACTTCTTTGTAACACTAGAGAAGAAAGACCAGTCTGAAAAAAGGTATCACAAAAGCAACTTTCAGTACGACCAGATTAGGGATGTCTATATCTGTCCTGAGGGCAAGAACCTGAGGCGATTGCAGGAGATGAAGCGACAGAGTAAGCCTCCGTTTATTATCTACCGAGGTGAGTCCTGTAAGGGATGTGCTGCAAAGGAAGAGTGCACAAAGGGTCCTGCCCGGAGGATAACCCGAGATGGCCGCGAGAGTCTCGTGGAAGCAATGAGGGAGAAACTGAGGAGTGAGGAAGGCAGGAAAATCTACAAGAAACGCCTCTACACTGTGGAGCCAGTCTTTGGAAATATGAAGTGGAACCGTAGAAGAATAATGATGAGCCTGCGAGGTTTGGAGAAGGTGAGGGGAGAGTTTTCCCTTATGTGTCTGGTTCACAATGTGAAAAAGGTTGTGAAGGGAGTGCTCGCAGGCTCTGTTAATCTCCCTGATAAGTATAGCGGATTAGCTCACATGGCTACACTCAGATACAGAGAGGAAGTGCCGATTTTAGTCCCGGCATAAGCCTAAAATAAGCCCCAAAAAGAGAGAAAAGTAGTAAAAACCTGATAGCATTTCTCCATTCATTAGAGACTGGGATGCTACAGGTGAATCAGTTATCGGTGGTTAACTCACGTCAGAAGAGCTTTTTGGACAGTCTGATATTCCTAAAGGTCAATAGCTCCAGCTGAATATCTTTATTATTCTCTCACACCGGTGGGCAGACCCCAGCCTCGGTTTACCTGGCCCCCAACTTAGCTGTTAGATACGGGATCACCCCGATTTTGTCGGGAGTCCCATCATACCACATACGGGTTTGGCCAGGAGGGCAGGGGCACCATGTTGTGCACACGGGTTGGCTAGATTATAGCTCCCAAAACGTCAATCGGCGTCTCCCTGCCCACCTGATGTGTGGTAAACACCTCCTAGCCGGTCACTTGCACTAACTGCGGCGATCGATAATAAGTCTGATTCTTCACCAGGGCAAATGATAGACGCAGCAACCTGTTTAGCGCTGCCCCCACAATCTCTCTTCCACCAAGAGGGTTGGCATGGGCCGGCCGTTCACGCCTCTGCTTCGCCCAAGCACGGAAATCAGAGTTGAATCGCAACATCGGAATGACTGCCGTCCAGGCGCAGTATCTCAAGACTGGTCGCCCCTGCTTACTCATCGGAGTTCGTGATTTTTTCTTCCCAGCTGATTCTGATTCGGTGGGATTACTGCCAGCCATCTTAATCATCTGTTTGGCACTCCGGTATGACTTGAAGCATCCGAGTTCTGCCAGTAATCCAGCCACGGCAATATAATTGAGCCCCCTTATAGAGAGCAGGTACTTGCCTTCCTCTGTTTCGTCTACCAACTTAACGAGTGTTCGCTCTATGATACAGATATGGCCTCTAATGAGCTCGTGTTTCTCTACCAGGAAGGAAATCTCGGACGATAACGATTTGGCACCCGCCGCAATACCAATTGATGACCTTGCCGCGTAATGGAGTGCCATTAGTTTCTTTCGCATAAGCCGCCCCCGGTGTTTCGCTTCGATAGTAGCTACAAATTCATCTTCCGTCATCCCGGCAATCACACCGGGGATAGAGCCGGTGGAGAGCACACTGAGGGCTGTAAGTCCACAAGGGTCTTTGAAGACCTGGGTGAATTCCGGGAAAAGTCCATCCAATAATCCTTTGACCAGATTTATGATCCTGGTTCTCTCCTTAACCAGACGGCGATACGCATTGTGGGCGGTGCGAAGCTCTGCATAAACGCCCTGTGGGATGATACTCTCAACAAACTCTCCCGTACACAGGAGCTGCGCCGCCACCTCGCTGTCGCGATAGTCATTCTTTCTGCGATTGAGGTCCTTCCCCTCTCGCCTTCGCTTCAAGGTATACTGGTTGATGAAACGGAACGGAATCCCCTTCTCATCAAGGTAATACGCCACATTTCGCCAGTAGTGGCCTCCCGTCTCAATGGCGAACATAACACCCCGGCAATTAGATTTGACCATTTCTATTCTGATTCTGCGTAGTAGGAATTCGAGCCCTTCCCGGGTATTGTCAAACTTGAATCTATCATGGATGGTGAAGTCCTGCGTAATGGCCACTGCGGCATGCTTCTTCTTATGAGGGTCAACCCCTATAATCAGGTATCCCTCAGGTACTTGTTTTCGCTTCCGGGCTGCGGTATTCTTCATTTATGATGGCTCCTTCTACTTTAGATTTGGTGTTAAGCTGCACACCATTCTTTCTATTGTAGCCGGAGCCATCTCCGTTAGTTACTCTATATACTAATCGCTAAATCGTGCAATAAGGTAAGGATTCAAGCCTTCGTGCAGTAAGACGCTCTTGATGATATAATCACATTGCTAATAATTCAAAGTGGAAATAAGTGAATTATAAATTAAGTCCGTCAGACCTTACGTTCCTTTATGAAGGTTGCAAGCGGTGTTTCTACCTGAAGATGGTCCACAACATAGCTCAACCTTCAATTCCTTTACCCTCTATCTTTACCAAAATTGCTGGTCTTTTAAAAAACCATTATGATGGCAAACACACAAGCGAATTACACGTCAACATTCCTCCCGGGACGGTAAGCTACGGCGAGAAGTACGTCAGGTCTCAGATTATCCAATTACCAAAGCATAATGATACCTGCTACATAAGTGGGAGATTTGACATCGTTGTTAGTTTTGAAGACAGAACCTATGGCGTCATAGACTTCAAGACTAGTAATCCAAATACCGAATCAGCCAGTCTTTACAGCCGCCAGCTACATGCCTATGCGTATGCCTTGGAACATCCTGATCCTGGGGCACTAGCTTTGTATCCTGTTACAAAGCTAGGATTGTTGTATTTTCACCCCTCTAGAGTTGGTCAGCAAAGTATAGAGCAACTTTCCTACGAAGCCGATATTACCTGGATTGAAATCAAAAAAGACGAGTCAAGTTTCCTGAACTTCATAGATGAATTATTGGATGTACTTGAATCGCCCAAAGCGCCGGAGCATTCGCCTAATTGCCCATGGTGCAAGTATACCCAAAAATTGAGTAGCATTTAGCGTAGCCTCAGCTTAACAAGATGAGTGAATGTAGAGGGAGAGATACAGGCCGCTCTCTCTCGTTTTATGCAGTATCTATCTCCTTGAGTGCCAAACCTTTTTCTGAAGTGTATATATAGTGTTTGTCCAAATCCCGAAACAGATACCAACTCGTAGATGCGAAACTTGAAGGGAAGAGTTTAAGTCCCCAACCTAATACCCCGCTTGAAAATGTTGAAGTGAAAGAAGTAGCAGATTTATGTGGGTTTAGGACGAACATCTTTGCTACATCCTCAAACAAGGCTAACCCATGTCTATTTTCTATTAAGGCAGAAACTATTATACCAATAATAATGTCTGCAAGCTGAAGAGGAGTGCAATGTTGTGGAGTAGCAGTTAAAGGGGGAATACATAGGCCATCAAAACTACAATAGCCTGTCCCATTCTCAAAGTCTATACCTATATCCTTAATCAGCGAAGTTTCACCTTCGAAATCACTGTAATGGTCAGCAATAATAAGCCCTGTTTGGTTGCTTTCCGAAAGACATACGGTTTCAAACCGCTCTGCAATGAATTTACATTGCTGTTTAGTTGCCCAAAGTCTAGTTCGTTTATAATCCCAATTGTGTAAGCTTACTCCATAGCAGGAATCGAGGTGGTGAACCGCACAAAGCACTCTAGCGTTGTTTTCAATGAGAAGTGTAATGGCATCCGCATAGAGGTTATGTCTCGTTCCTCGGAGATTTGTTCTTAAGTAGTGATTGCGGTCTGGTGACCATTTCAGCTCTACATCAGACGGGATTCCATATCGTTCCTTCAAATCCGATATACCTTTCGTCACTGGCTTGATACATTCTACATCTAACCAATACCCCCCGTATCCAAGCAAGCTATTCTGATTGAATCTTTGGTAACTGTCATCAAGGAATAATACTCGCATAAGCTAATTCTAACCCTAAATGTCTGATACCACAATCGTCAGTTTTGTGCAATGGTAGTCCAGCGCATAGCCCAGAAGTGGAATGACAGCGGTATACAGCGAGGCAAAGGTCTTTGACATGTACTCGGAATGGGTTATCTCTCCTTGTGAGACATAGGTTCACCAGTTTAATAGGAAAACAAGTTCTATATAGCTCTGTAAGTCAATCCAACACAAATAATTCTGTGAATACACTTCCAATATCTGCGCCCCTGGACTTTCCGTCAAAGAAAGCCAGGTGTGTAGCTACTTTGTTACACTTCTTCGATTCGAATCTCCATGCTCAGTAATTCATTGATCGTGAGTCCACTAATGGCATCTTGGAAGTCTGGAAGACGCGAAGTAATAGGGGCTGATTGGCGTTCCGGAAACGATACCACGTAAAGGTCGTAAGGTACATTGTCAGCACTACACTTTAGAGCCCGAGTATACTCGGCAGCTGTAAGTCTAATACTTGGGGGTAAATCGCCGCGGGCCGACTTCACTTCTACGTAGCGAGTAGCTTCGCCCGCTTGATCTCGAACAATAATATCGGCACCAGGCAATAGCCCATCGGATAAGGGTACGGTCTCTGCCTGAGTATGACCTATCCGCCACACTGCATCTCCATAGTCAGCCCTTAAGGTTCTCTCCACATAGTTTTCGGCTTCAACAGTAAGAGGGGCTTCTACAAAATAAGGTTCAGCTACTCTTGGACGGGTCTCCATGGGTGGGGTTGGTCTTGGAGTACGAGTTCTTGGGCGGCGTGCTGCCAATTGAATTGCGCGCATAGATGGCGCTGCTGGCACGGGTTGAGCAGAAACAATTTCCCGTAGGAATACAACATATCCGCCGGCCTCTGGTTCGATTGTTAAGTCATCGGTAAAGCGACTAATTTCCTCGTAGGCTGTTCTCTCGGATAAAAGGTTAGCATATGGATATGGAATTGCAAGCTGAAGATACTGTGACCCGCTGGAAATGAGTTGTCTTCTAAGTGAGAGAAAAAGGTGCGCCAGTAGGTAGTTACGCCGCCTTACAGAGGCTCGGGTGTAGTCTGCAGCAATTTTTCCTGCCAAGTTTACAAATCCTTGGCTTACACTCACCCCCTGAAATAGCAAATTAAAGCCTTGTTCTCCCAATTCGGTAAAGGCTAACAGGTCTGTCGGATCGAGCAAAAGGAATTCCTCAAGTGCTAGACCAAACGACGACAATATTTCAGCTATGGTCAATAGTCGGTCATTATCTAACACCATGCGAGTGTTGGGAGTAGGTCGACACTTGCGGAGGAACTCATGCAAATTGTGACGTTTGTTATTGAGAGTCCTATCAGCACGACGACCCAGTGTATGACCTCCGTAGTAAAGAATCTTGTTCAGAACATATTCGGCCCGGGCTGGGTCGTTATAATAGAATTGAGCTGTGCCGAGGAACTCACGGCCAGCTGATGTAAGCGCCGCTGACGTTGGACCTGTAGTGTTTATCAGACCGAGTGATTGTGGATCGGAGTAGTAATTCCCGTGTGTACGATGAACCCCTTGATCAATGCCTGAAAGTCGGTCGTACCATTTTTGAATGTGACGCAGGCTAGTCGTCGCTAGATTAAAGGTTCGAAGCCTAGTGTGTGGGCGATATGCCCGCACTTGCTGCTGGGCTTCCGGGTCATCAAACAGATGTATAAATACTTCAGCGAGACTCATTTTTAATATTTTAACACACATTTAGAAGTTGTGGAAACTAGGATTTGGTTGCTGAGTAAGGGTATTGACATGATGTTGTATAATTAATGTAAAGTTATTGTATTAGTATTATACTAGAGTTGACATCATGAACGGACTACGCCAGGTAAGAGAGCAACATATGATGACACAACGTGAGGTAGCAGTAGGTGCAAACATAACTGTGACAACTCTATCGAGAATAGAGAATGGAAAGGTGAAGCCCAGTCTCTCCACAATTCGAAGTTTAGCAAAGGTGTTCGGTATACCTCCCCAAGAATTGCGTCGTATTATCCTGTCTGGGCAATTACCTTTGTAAATGGACATAGTAGTGCCATGTAAATTAGAATAGCAGGGATAGAAGATGCGTTTTATTGGTTCTAAAGAACGATTAGTGTCGACAATTGGCAGAATACTCCGGAGCCGTTTTGAAGAGGGTAGCTTAGTTGGTGATTTATTCTGCGGTACTGCTACGGTGTCTGCCTTTATCAAACAGATGGGATACCGTGTTATTGCTAACGATAACTTATTCTTCTGCACCGTAATGGCTCGAGCCACGCTTTTAATCAGTGAAGAACCTGAATTCTCTGGACTTGGGAATCTAACAAATGCTCGAACCAAATTGTTGTTTTCTGTCTACGATGACGTTTTGGAGTACTTAAACAAACTCCCGCCCATTAAAGGTTTTATCTACAATAACTACAGTCGGGAAGGAACAAAGGGCCAAGAAAATGAGCGGAACTATTTCACTGGTGAAAACGCGGGCCGAATAGATGCTATTCGCTCCCAAATTGAAGATTGGTGCGAGGTTAATGCCATAACTTATGACGAGAAGTGTTTGCTTTTGACGAACCTGCTCAATGCTGCAGTAAGGGTGTCAAATACTGCAGGCACGTATGGTTTTTTCCTCAAACATCTTGAGCCGCGAGCGCTTAAGGAACTAACGCTAAAGCGTTCAAGAATCGTTGCGGGACGGACAGACCACCTCGTTTTCAATAGGGATGCAAATGAACTTGTCCGAGAGGTTACTCTTGATGTGGCTTATTTAGATCCTCCATATAACTGGCGTCAATACGCTGCCTATTATCATATTCTTGAGACAATAGCTAAATATGATTCTCCGCAGGTCTTTGGGAAAAGTGGCTTGCGTCCCTGGAGTGAGCAACGCTCGAGATATTCTTACCGGAAGGATGCCTGTAATGCGCTAGCAGAAATAATAGACACAATTAACGCACGCGCCATTCTTTTAAGCTATAACGCAGATGGACTTGTTACACACGAAGAGATAATGGATATCCTTAGTAGTGTAGGGGAACCAGAGGTTGAAACGGTGGTCTTACCTCGCTACATTAGTTCATTTGGTGGCAGCGATAATCACACTGTCAAGGAGCGTCTTTATTATGTCTCTTTTGAGAACTAATCAACTTGATGTCGATAATAAAATATTGCCTTACTGGCGCGCTATGAAGAGCAATGGTAGGAGACCTAGGGTCGGTGTAAACGGTGTTGACCTTGGAGATAGGGGAGTATATGACAAACGCAACACACTAAATGACCTTACAGGTCGCGAATGGACATATTTTCTAAATAGCGTTTGGGTAACAGCTTATCCTCCTATAGCAGATACCCTCGGGTTCGATGTGCGACGGATCCATCCTTCGCCAAAGCCGCCGCAATTAATGCGGGATATTATCCACTTTTTCACTAAGGGTAACGAGTGGGTACTGGATCCATTTGCCGGAGTCGGCGGGACACTGGTTGGAGCTAGCTTGGCAGAACCGCCGCGACGAGCTGTCGGGATTGAGATCGTTCAGCAATACGTTGATGCCTATAATGAGGCAGTTAAGCGATTAGGTCTGGAAAGTCGAGATATGATCTGTGGAGACGCTAGGAACATAGAGAGCCTGACTCAGAAATATGACCGGCAATTTGACTTAATTCTGACCGATCCGCCCTACTATGACATGATGAATAGGCGTAAGCCTGGGCAGAAGAAAAAACTCTACGGCATCGACGAAGCATCTCCATTTTCTAACCTAAAGGAAGACATATCCAATTTGCCGTACAACGAGTTCCTTGATGCGCTCCGTGAAATATTAGCTTCAGCAACTAAACTACTGCGTCGTAAGCGCTATTTGATTGTATTCTGCCGTGACTTGCAGCCAACCGAGGATAAGCCCAATCTCATTCACGCAGATGTTGTGCATAAGATTGGCGAAATTCCAGGTATCAGATATCGTGGAATGCGTATCTGGCATGACCAAGCAACAGACCTCTACCCATTTGGCTATCCCTATGCCTTTGTCATGAATCAAATGCACCAGTATATACTCATATTCAGGAAGGAGTCTACTAGCTAGTGATTCAGGCTGGAACCATGACCGCCTCTAGCCCTAAGTAAGATAGCAGGTATCAGGCAAACATTACGTCAAGATGTTACGCTCTTCTCAATGCAAAAACTCAGGGTTTTTGTGTGAAATGGCTCCATATTAATTACCGTTTAATTACCGTGGTATAGTAGTATGATAGAGCCGCTTGGGGAATTCTAGGGAGAGACAAACTATGAAGTAGAGCTTTCCCACATTATTGGTCCAAACAAATTTTGAGAAGGAGCCATAAATGACGATGAAAAACAATGTTATTAAACTGGGGATGCTAGCATTCTTGTCAGTGCTCATAATAGGAGTTCTCTTAGCGGGATGCGGAGGTTCAGGAGAACAGGGAGCGTCTTCTGCAACAAAGCATTATGCAGAAAATGGGATCTCATTTGACTACCCTAATACGTGGGGGGCTGGAAATTCAAGTGATCCGAATGCTATTGCAGCTCTTGTGTCCCCCTCGACAGGAGTATTCGTCGTTGTCTTAAAGGAGACTATGCCGTCCGGTTACACATTAAAAATATTTAATGACGAAACAGTTATGAGTATGAATCCCACGCAAATGATAGCGGGAACATTCCCAACTGTGGCTGAAGTACCAGCTTGCGAGTCAGTTTTTAAAACTAATGATTCCCAGATGAGGACTGTAATCCTAGAGAAAAACGACAATATATATGTCATAATCTGTAGCGCACCGGTGGCAGAATTTGACGATGCCCAAACCAGTTTCAATATGGTAATCAACAGCTTCGAGGTGCAGGCGTAGCAAAAGCCCTTAACAAAAAGCCATGTTATACGTGGGGGGAGACTGGTGTTGGCAAGTTTTATTGGTAAAATCGAAGGCGCTTCCTTGAGTAGACAATTCACCAAATGGCAAGAGGTAAAATCCACTCCAAAGGATAGCGCCTTCTGAATAATAGTAGGATAACAGCCCACGAGGTGTCAATAGGGAAACAAAGCTCTGCGGATTATTTGAGAGAAGTCTATTGCAGTTTGCATTTTGGGGTATGATTTTATACCGGGTATTTTAGCCGGTGTAAAGGCTCCAATAGTTAAAGAGAAGTATAGCTAGGAGGAACTTCGGGGAGGGGATTGGGCTTTTCAGTAGCTCTCTCTGGATACTTCGTCCCACTGCGCATTATACAACACTGCTGTGTCAGGGTCGCTATTATTCCAAATAGCTTTTCCATAACCAAAGCTGAAACCGCCGTATTCCGGGTGTATTTCGTCTGTATAGACTCTAATGCTTTGCCCGGGAGCCAAAACATACGAAGGAAAAGTAAAGGAGGGGTATCCTTCAGATATATCCTTAAGCACCCAGCCGTTTAGGTCTACCGCCGCAGTTCCAATGTTGGTAATTTCAACATACTCATCTGATTCAACACGTGGAACTAAACCGTCATAGAATATACGGGTTATTTGAACATCAACAGCTTCCGTTGGTTCTGGTGGAGTGGTTTGCTCTGGCTCACTAGGCAGAGTAGGAGAAGTAGCAGGTAGTGTTACTGGTGGAGCTTGCTTCTCCAGTTGCAGTTCATATTCTTCACCATTAGTAGTGACAACAATAGTGCCGTGAATATCCGTCCCGTATATTTCTGCCCCTACTGCTAACAGGGCCTCAATAGTCTCTTCATGTGGATGACCATAGGTATTGCCCTCACCGGCCATGTAAATAGCAATTTCAGGGCTTGTGACTGCTAAGAATTCTGGCGATGAAGCTGTATTAGAGCCGTGGTGCCCTACTTTGAGAACCTCGACATCTGGAACTGGCACGTCAGATTTAACAAGCATAGTCGCTTCAGCCTCTTGTTCTGCGTCCCCCATAAAGAGAAAGTCTATTCCCCCGAAAGTAAGATGTAGCACGATTGAGTTGTTATTAGTAGTGCCTGTGAGGTTGCTAGGACTAAGTACCTTAAAAATAAGGCCATTAGCCTCAATAACGTTTCCTCTGGTAGCCACACTAACCTCGGCGTTTTCTGCATTCACAGCAGACATGAAGTCAGAATATGTTTTGGATGTGCTTGTATCCCCATTATGCCAAATCTGCTCGACCAGCGTGGGGATGAGTAGCGACCATTACCTCAAGTGCGCCATCAACATAGTTCTTCAGATAAGCAACTACACCGGGCGATTTGTCTCCGCCGTCAATCAGAACCTCGGTCTCTCCCAAATCAATCAAGATTGCGTCTCCTTGACCAACGTCTATAAAGTGGACTGCGAGTTCCCCGCCTGCGGGTGGAGTGGATGTTGGCGGAGACGTGTTTGATGGAGATGATGGAGTACCACAGCTAGCCCAAATCAGCAGGAAGATGACTACTAGTATAGTACATATACTCAGCTTCTTCATTGGTAGGGCAATAGTAGTCCTGAGCTAAGGTGTTGTCAATGCCTAAAGTTGACGAGCGGCCACGGCCCCCCCTCTCCTATTTGGGCAGGCCCCGTTTTGTGACGTGGCGCGAGGGCGGATAGGGAAAACCGCGGCGGCCGGCTTCCGTGGGGTTTGGCACTCGCGGGGAATCCGGCGGGCCCCGTTTCGCGACGTGGCGCTCCTGGTCAAGCCTGGGACAGCGCCGCCATATGGGTATTGACAACCCTGCCAATCAGGACTAGACTCAAATTCCAATAAAACATGTGAAACAGTCTGAAAACGCATATCAGTTTAAAAGACCGAGAAGGGGAGATTCGAGAGGGGGGTTGAGCAATGAAGAACCTTAAACTTGGCAGGCCTCTTGCATTTATAGATGTGGAAACCACTGGCCTCAACCCGTACTCAGATAGGATAGTAGAGCTATCAATCCTCAAGATTCACCCTGAAGGCGTAGAGGAATATCACAGCCGCAGGATTAACCCCGGGATACCCATTCCACCCGAAACAACGGCAGTGCACGGCATCACCGATGAGGACGTTGCTAGTAAACCTAAGTTTGGTCAGTACGCGAAGGGCGTTCGCAGTTTTCTTGAGGGTTGTGACATCGCGGGGTTCAACGTGATCAAGTTTGACTTACCTTTTCTTGAAGCCGAATTCGCTAGGGCTGGCGTTGAATTCTCACGCAGGGGCAGGTACCTGGTTGATAGCCAAGCCATTTACCACCAGCGTGATCCCCGCAACCTGGAGGCCGCCTATCAGAAGTACTGCGGCAGGGAAATGGAAAACGCACACAGCGCTGAAGAGGACGCCAAGGCAGCAGCCGAGGTATTGGATGGACAACTACATATGTATCAAGATTTACCGAGAGACGTAGCTGGACTGTGTGCCTTATGCTATCAAGTTAGTGAGAACAACATCGACGCTGAAGGTAAGTTCATATGGATTGAAGGTGAGGCGGTCTGTAATTTTGGCAGGCATAAGGGGCACCTGTTGAAGGACATAGCAGTAGATACCCCTGATTACTTGGAATGGATTTGCCGCGGAAATTTCTCTTTTGAAGTCAAAGAGATAGCAATGAAGGCGCTTGAGGGCGAGCTCCCACAGCCACCAGAGCCGCCTCAACCAACTGAAGAAGAAGCATAGTGAGGCTATTAAGTGTTTAGCGTTGTTACAGAAATAAAACAGTGGGCAAATGAATTGCCATATTGGGAGCAGGCTGCCCTAGATAAGGTGTTAGCGGGAGGCCAGTTCAGTGACGCTGACTATGACAAACTCCTGCAATATCTTCTTGAGGATGCTGGTTTGGCTGAACGTATAGGTAAGGTTCCGCCGCTCCAAATGCTCAAAACTAAAACTGATGACACTGAATCCTCTGGCAGCTTAATAAGATTAGAGAAGATCTTCAATATGAACAATATCAATGCGCTTGTACCTGGGCAGACGCTACTCTTTTGCCCGACACTAACTGCTATTTATGGCGCTACTGGCTCAGGCAAGTCAGGATATGCCCGTGTTCTTGGTTGTGCTGGTTTCACTCGCGGTGACAAAGAAGTGTTCCCAGATTTAACAAAGCCCTACACCACTGACATAGTGCTTTCTGCTGATATTGAAGTCTTCGACGGGTCGTCACCTCGCGTTATTAATTATCATATCGGCAGTCAATGCCCCGAGCTTGCCCAATGCTACGTCTTTGACAGTACAAGCGTACACGTACACTTAATGGGGTCCAATGCCTTCAGTTTCTCCCCTGCCGGACTTTCTTATCTAACACGCCTTTCTGACGTGACTGATAATGTTCGAGAGTGTCTGAGCATGCGCATAGACCAGTGTATGCGGCCCCATACTTTTTCCTCACTTTTCCAGGGCAAGTCATCGGTTACGGAGTTCATCCAAAACCTTGGGCCGGGTACAGATTCTAATGAACTCACCCGTCTTGGAACAATGACACCAGAAGATAGGAAACGGATGAAAGAATTGGATATTGAGATTGCAACCCTAAAGACCAGAGACATTGCCAAAGAAATTGAGAAAACCACTCAAACTATACTAGATCTCTCAACTTTGAAACAAAGTATATTGTTGGCCGAGCATGAATTGGGTGATAATGCCATCAATAGTATCAACGATACAGTTAACCAATACCTCGAAAGAGAAGCTCTAGCCCAACGTCTCAGTGTTGACCAATTCCAAACTGACCATTTTACCCAAATAGGTACCGATGTTTGGCACCACTTTATTGAAGCCACCAAAGCTTTGGCTGACGCCGAGGGTTCCGAAGATAAACCTTATCCTCAGGTCGATGACTACTGCCTGCTCTGTCACCAGCCGCTGTCCCACGAGGCATATGGACTGTTGATTCGTCTATGGGAATACCTACAAGGAGATGCTCAGGCCAAGCTAGAACAATCTGTAAAAACTCTCGCCGGATTTCGACTCACCAACGACTCAATCGACCTCAATTTCTTTACCGACCAATCAATCTCCTACAGACATTTGCAAGAATATGATGCAACCTTGGTTAAACAAATTGAAGCCTTCGTTGACGCTTGCCGTGTTAGGTGTGCACGCGTTGCTCAACTCATAGATTCTCGTCAGAGCCCTCCTTTCCCCCCACTTCCCAGCAGCGGTACAGTGGAATTGCAAAAGCTCATCGACAGCTTGGAAACCCAGCGTCAACAGTTAGAAATACAGAACCCCACCGAAAGAATCAATTCACTCTCTCAGGAATTGCTTACGTTACATCATCGCGATATACTTCTCCAACACCTCAACGACATTACAGAGTACGTTAACAAAAGAAGGTGGGCGCAGCGCGCGTCCACGGTTGGTGGAGATACAAGACACATCACAAGTAAATACAAGGAACTATTCGGTAAATTGGTGACTAATCGCTATCTTGACCTGTTCAAGCAAATCTTGAGTGATCTGCAGCGTCCTCTTAGCGTCAAAGTAAAGACCACGGGTCGGAAAGGCAAGACGTACAAGCAAATCGTCCTCCAGATGGATAAAACCGCGCCTCCAGAAATCGCTACCCCTGACAAGATTCTAAGCGAGGGCGAGAAACGAGCTGTTGCCTTGGCTGATTTTCTCACCGAAGTAGCACTTGACACAACAAGTAGGTCCATTATACTTGATGACCCTGTAACATCCCTTGACCTAGAATGGCGTGAAATGTTCGCTTCTATTCTAGCCAAGGAAGCAAAGGGACGGCAGGTAATCATATTCACTCATGATTTACCGTTCCTCTATTTCCTTAAAAAATATGCCGAACGCAATGAAGTTGCCATCATGACACATTGGATACAAAGGATAGACAACAAACCTGGCTACGTCTTCCCAAACAACAGCCCTGCCCTCGAAAAGGAATACTGCAAGACCACCAGAGCACGCGAATATTACGAGAAAGCTAAGGACTCAGCTGCCAGCGAACGGGAAGACTATCTCCGATTAGGATTTGCCGCATTGCGTACATGCTACGAGGCTTTTGTCATCTACGACCTCTTTGAAGAAGTCGTTATGCGCTTTGACGAACGTATTAGTTTCGGCCGTCTTAGGGGTATCAAATGGGATGAGTCAATAGCTAACGAAGCAAATGTAAAGTACGAGCTGCTCTCAAGATACATTGAGGGACACCTACACACCGATGGATACATTCCTCCCCCCGACCCTAAAATCCTGTTGAGCGAGATTGAATATTTTGAGTCACTTAGGGGGAGATTGAAAAAGCTCAAGAAGTCATGACTTCCAGCCATCTTCATATAGCAGCATCAGCCCATTCTTGGCTATTGGGAACTAGGTAACAGTTAGCCACATTGTGACCTTTGGGCACCACCGAGCGATAGGACTCCCTATGCTCACAGTCGTGATTTCCTTCATATCACGCCCAGGTCAGGTAGCCCCTGTCTCATGGCATCCTTCCCTGACAGGGCAGCTAGAGCATCTCCTGCGCTTGCAAAATTCCAAGCTTAGTCTCACTAAGGCAACTCCACAGTAGGGGGTTCCATCTCCTCCTCGCCAAGTCTAAGCCTGGAAGCAACTTCTCTGGCCAGAGGGGAAGGCTGTGGTTTTGCCTTTTCCCAG
>Ga0307378_10006871_pt1 | contig 15429 bp, 8 predicted proteins | sample UN1MG_FD_202238 | JGI IMG/M metagenome (GOLD analysis project Ga0307378, IMG submission 202238) | Soil microbial communities from Risofladan, Vaasa, Finland - UN-1 | ecosystem: Environmental > Terrestrial > Soil > Coastal area > Acid sulfate soil | place: Finland: Risofladan, Vaasa | collected...
GAGCGGAGCCGGCCTCCCGGCGGGCGGAGCGAAGAATCTCTCTGCGCTTTGAACCTTTGGCACAGGGCTAGCCTCCGTGCCCGGACGCAAGCCAAGAGAGATTCTTCGACTTCGGCCGCCAAGAGGCGGCCTTCGCTCAGAATGACGGGCGGTTGAGGTCGCTTTCATCGAAAGTAGCGTTGTAGTGCTAAAGATGTGATACCCACCCCCCGGGGCATCGGGAGCGTGCAGAGGGCGTACGGTGGCTCAGCGGCGGCGGCGGCGCAGGACTGCCAGCGCGCCGAGGGCGAGGAGGGTCACCGTGCCAGGCTCGGGAATCTGCGACGACTCAGTGTGTATCCCCCAGCCCACGGCGAAGAAGGAGGACCCGACGCCGTCGGCGTGTATCAGCTTGTTGGTCGTGTCCACGCCCGTGGTGACCTCCGACCACTGCTGGGTGTGGACGGCCTCGAACACGTCCAGGTCCGCTTCGCCGAATCCTGCAAGGAGACCCAGATACCCGGCCATGATGTCGTCGTAGCGGATGGTGATGTCCGCTGACTCGAAGGACAAGCCGACGGCAGGCTCGACGCTCCATACGCCCAAGATGATCCCCGCTGTGCCGGGGGGCAGGTCGGTGTGGTTCGGCGCCAGCAGCGAGATGTCCACTTGCCCGCCTGCGGTAACGCCATTGAACGTGATGCTCATGCTGTTCACGAGGTCGATCTGCGGGTCGTCGGGGGCCTCGCCCCAGTTGTAGGTGCCGTCAACGGGCACGACGAGCGGCAGGAGCTTGAGACGGCCGCCGTTCACGGCGTACCAGCCGTTCCTCTGGCCAACCTGGTTATCCGTCAAGTTGGCCATGCCATTGAAGCCTGAGAGGTCGAGGGTCTGGCCGCTGCCATCGCCATCGGCGGTGACGCGGCCGCTGCTGTCGAGCTCCCCGCCAAGGTCGAATACTCCGTAGCCTTCCACACGGCCCGTCGGGGCCACGAACATGTCCGCAGGGTCGCCGGCCGAGCTTAGGCGTGCCCCCTCAATGCCCCAGGCCCCGTAGCACCACAGCTTGTCCCTGATGACTGGGCCGCCGATGTCAACGCCGTATTGCACCAGCCGGCATATGGCGCCATCCTCCACCTGTATCTGGTCAGCCTGGAGTACGCCGCCTCTGAGCTCGAACGTCTCCCGGCTGTTGGCACTGATCAGCACATCGGTTGCGCGCACGTCGGCGCCGCTGCGGAGAACGTGGGTGCCCTCGCCGCCGAGGCCGGTGCCCACCTGGAGCACGTTCACGATCAGCGAGCCCCCGCTCTGGTCGATCCGCCCCGTGCCGCGGTCGCCGACTATCGCCGTTTCTGCGGACAGGCCGCCGCCCATGTTGAGAATGCCGACATCGCCGGGCAGGAGGCCGAGCCTGAGGATGCGACAGACCTCGTCGTTCGACGGAGCGATCTCGACAATCGCGGGGGTCTGGTAGAAGCTGCCGATGTTGGCGTCGTCCGTGCCGTCTGGCTCCTTGTCGGAAGTCCAGTTGAGGGCGTTGGACCAGTCGGTGTCGCCGCCGCCCCCGTCCCAGTAGAGTTCGGTGGCGTACGCGGTCGTCGTCGCGAGAGCCAAGCTGGCCAGCGCGATCTGCAGGCTCAGGCGGGGACGGGTCGCCCGCCTGTCCCCCGCGCGGGGCCTGTGGGCGGGAGCAGAACCATTCTGCGCAGTGCCGGATACGTCGGTGAGATCGGATCCCATCGTCCTGTGTCCTCCATAGGAGGCCTGCCAGCAGCGAGGAGGGGCCAAGGCAGTTCCCCGCCCCAAGGCGTGGCACGATTATAGAGGGCAGCGCCAAGCCTGTCAAGGAAAAGCAGAAGAGGCCAGCGGCGCGCCTTTAGGAGTTGACTTGGGGGCGGCTGCCGCTAGAATGAAGATGCTGCCAATGAGAAGTCAGGAGGCGGACTCGAAAGGAGGCAACGGCATGCGAGGTGTGCTGCGCGTGCGGATGGATGCGGTGGCGGCGGCCAAGGAGGAGCTGGCGGAGACGTATCGCTTGCTCGGCGGCAGGGCGCTGACGAGCGCGCTGGTCGCAGCCGAGGTGCCGGCCACCTGTCACCCGCTGTCGGCGGAGAACAAGCTGGTCGTCGCGCCCGGCCTGCTGTCGGGCACCGCGGCGCCGTGCAGCGGCCGCATCTCGATCGGGGCGAAGAGCCCCCTGACCGGCACGATCAAGGAGTCGAACGCCGGCGGCGTCGCGGCGCAGGCGATGGGCCGCCTGGGCCTCGCGGCCATCGTGGTCGAGGGCAAGCCGAAGAGCGATACGCCCCATCTGCTGTTCGTTGACAAGGACGGCGCCCGCCTCTCCGAGGCCCCCGAGCTGAGGGGGTTGGGGAACTACGATACCGTGAAGGCGCTCCACGAGCGCTTTGGGCCAAAGGTCGCCTGCATCACGATCGGGATGGCCGGCGAGATGCGTCTGGCCGCCGCCAGCGTGGCGATCACGGACACCGATGGCCGTCCGACCCGCCACTGCGGCCGCGGCGGCCTGGGCGCCGTGATGGGCTCGAAGGGCATCAAGGCCATCGTGCTCGACACAGGGGGCCTGCCGCGTCCCGCCAGCGCGCAGCCCGAGGCGTTCGCCGCCGCCGCCAAGCGGTTTGCGAAGCACCTCGCCGCCCATCCGGTCACGGGGCAAACGCTCCCGATGTATGGCACGAATGCGCTGGCGAACGTCATCAACTCGGCGGGCGCCTACCCGACGCGGAACTTCTCGGCCGGCACGTTCGAGGGCGTCGAGGCCATCAGCGGCGAGACCGAGCGCGAGAACATTCTCGCCCGCAAGGGCAATCCCCGCCATCCCTGCCACCCCGGCTGCACCATTGGCTGCTCGAGCATCTACCCCGACAAGGACGGCAATTTCCTCTCGAAGGGGCCGGAGTACGAAACCGTGTGGGCGCACGGCGCGAACTGCGGGATCGCCGACCTGGACGCCATCGCCCACATGGACCGTGCGGACGACGATATCGGCCTCGACACGATCGAGATGGGCGCGGCCATCGCCGTGGCGATGGAGGGCGGCCTGCTGCCGTTCGGCGACGCCGATGGGGCGCTGCGCCTGCTCGAGGAGGTCCGCGCGGGCACGCCGCTCGGGCGCATCCTCGGCTCGGGCGCCGCGGTCGCGGGCAAGTGCTTCGGCGTCAGCCGCATCCCGTGCGTGAAGGGCCAGGCGATGCCCGCCTACGACCCGCGGGCGGTCAAGGGCATCGGCGTCACCTACGCCACCAGCACGATGGGCGCCGACCACACGGCCGGCTACGCCATCGCGCAAAACGTCCTGGGCGTCGGCGGCTCCGTGAACCCGCTGAAGCCCGAGGGCCAGGCGGCCCTCAGCGCCGCGCTCCAGCAGGCCACCGCGGCCATTGACAGCACGGGGCTGTGCCTCTTCATCGCCTTCTGCGTGCTCGACGTGCCCGACGCGGGGCAGGCGGTGGTGGACATGCTGAACGCCCACTGCGGCACGACGTGGTCGCCCGACGACTACGTGGGGATTCTGGGCAAGGCCACGCTCCGCGCGGAGCGCGACTTCAACTGCCGCGCCGGCTTCACCGCCGCCGCCGACCGCCTCCCCGACTACATGAAGTCCGAGGCCCTGCCCCCGCACAACACCGTCTTCGATGTCTCCGATGAGGACCTGGATGGCGTGCATGCCGGACTCTGATGACGATAGTGGGCGGGGCGTCGCTGCCCCGCGTTCCGACGCCTCGATCACCGTGCAGGTCATGCTGCGCTCGATCCTGGGCAAGTACCGCCCGGACCCGAAGGACCGGACGCCGTTCGCTCGTCAACTGCCCGCCGGGAGCACGGTGAGGGACCTGTTGGCCGCGCTCGGCGTGCCCGAGCGGGTGGCGAAGCTGGTGTTCGTGGACCACGTGCGTTGCGACGCCAGCGTCGTCCTCGGCGCCGGCGCGCACGTGGACGTCTTCCCCCCCATCGCAGGGGGCTGACAGGGCCGGCAAGGCGTGTGGGCGCTCTCGCCGCCGCGCACGCGGCACAGCGCGAAGACGCCCGCCCTACCACGCCAATGTCCGCCCCGTCCGCCTCTTCGGCGCCCTCCTCCGCGTACGCAGGGCTGGAGTCTCCACGGCCGAGGTTGCGGAGCAGGGATTGACAGGCATCGCCGTCCCCCGCTATGATGACAGGCCCGGGCCGGGGGCCGACCGTCCCAACCCAGAGGAGTGGGCCAATGCTGGAGAAGCTCGACCTGTCGCGCAAGGTGTCGAAGGCGGACTACAAGAAGGCGAAGGATGGCCTCGATCTGCGGCTGGCGGCCCTCCAGCGCAAGGTCAAGGACCTCAAGATCCCCGTCATCATTCTCTTCGAGGGCTGGGACGCAGCGGGCAAAGGCACGCTCATCAACGAGCTCATCCTGCCCCTCGACCCCCGCGGCTTCAACGTCTACAGCACCCTCCCGCCCACGGAAGAGGAGTCCCTGCACCCCTTCCTGTGGCGCTTCTGGCCCCGCACGCCCGCGCGGGGCCGAATCGCCATCTTCGACCGAAGCTGGTACCGCCGCGTCCTCGGCGAGCGCGTGGACGGCCGTGTCAAGGGCCGGGCCCTCCAGCAGGCATACGAGGACATCACGTCGTTCGAGCGCCTGCTGGCCAATGGCGGGAACGTGATCATAAAGTTCTTCCTCCACATCTCGAGGAAGGAGCAGAAGCGGCGCTTCGAGAAGCTCGAGGGCAACCCTGCTACCGCCTGGCGCGTCACCAAGGCGGACTGGCGCGACCACAAGCGTTACGACAAGCACCTCGCCGCCGCCGAGGACATGCTGGCGGGGACCGACGCCGATTTCGCGCCCTGGACCGTGGTCGAATCCCACAACCAGCGCTTCGCCACGCTGAAGATCTTCGAGACGGTGGTCGAGGCTCTCGAGCGCAGGGTCGCTGCCGCGGCCCCCGCGCCCAAGGTCAAGGCCGCGCCGGCCCCTGCCGCTCCTGCGCCCGCCCTGCCGGAGGCCCTCAAGGCATCCATCCTCGACGGCGTGGACATGTCGCCCGCGCTCGACCAGGACGCCTACCGCAAGCGCCTGAAGAAGGCACAGGCACGCGTCCGCGAGCTCGAATACGAGATCTACAGGCGCCGCGTCGGCGTCGTCCTCGCCTTCGAGGGGTGGGACGCGGCTGGCAAGGGCGGCAACATCCGACGCCTCACCCAGAACCTCGACCCCCGCGGCTACACCGTCATCCCCATCGCCGCGCCCAACGACATCGAGAAGGCCCACCACTATCTCTGGCGCTTCTGGACCGAGATGCCCAAGGCCGGCCACATCGCCATCTTCGACCGCTCCTGGTACGGCCGCGTCCTGGTCGAGCGGGTCGAAGGCTTCTGCGCCGAGGGCGAATGGAAGCGCGCCTACCGCGAGATCAACGACATGGAGCACCACCTCGCCAACTCCGGCGTCGTCGTCCGCAAGTTCTGGCTCCAGATCACCAAGGAGGAACAGCTCCGCCGATTCAAGGAGCGCCAGCGCCTCGCCTACAAGCGGTGGAAGATCACCGAAGAGGACTGGCGGAACCGCGAGAAATGGGACCTCTACAAGGCCGCCGTCGAGGAAATGCTCTTCCGCACCAGCACCCCTTACGCCCCTTGGATCATCGTCGAGGCCAACTGCAAATGGTATGCCCGCATCAAGGTCCTCGACACCGTCATCGAGGGCATTGAGGACCGCCTGAAGGCCTGACGGGGAGCCTGGCCACCCAACCTGCCGGGGGAGAGTTGCCCCCGTTCTGGAGCCCGGCCTTGGGCTGCTGAGCTCCGAAGGAGCGTACTATGATAGCCCAGGGCAACGCCCTGGGAGATGGCGTTTGGCCTCCGTTGAGCCCTGAAAGGGCGTACTAGCGGCGCGGCCATAGTACGCCCCTTCAGGGCTACGCATGGGCCCGCGCCAATGCCCAGGGCGTTGCCCTGGGCTATCATAGTACGCCCCGTAGGGGCTGCAAAGCGCCAGCGCCGAGATTGCGCGCTGTAGACCAGGGCCGAGGCGAGCCGTTGACTTCGCGGCCCGCCGGCGCTACAATCCGCGCCGCACGAGACCCACGCGGGTCGCTTCGCTCGCAGCGTTTCGATGTGGCTCCGCGTGAGGCACTCTCCGCCCGCCAGGAGGGACAGAGCGCGTGGCCAAGCATCCCGCCAAGTGCCCCAAGTGCGGCAGGCGACTCGAATACGAGTCGGCCGTGGACGAGAAGATCGTCTGCCCCACCTGCCAGGTGCTCCTGAGCGTGCCGGGCAAGGTGAGGCCGTCCGACAAGGTTGACCCCCTCCTCGGCCAGACCCTCGGCGAGTTCGAGATCGTCGCCACCATCGGCCACGGCGGCATGGGCGCCGTCTACAAGGGACGCCAGGCCGCCCTCAACCGCTTCGTCGCCATCAAGGTCCTGCCCGAGCACCTGACGAGCGACGCCGCCTTCATCGAGCGCTTCCACCGCGAGGCCCGCGCCGTCGCCGCCGTCCGACACCCCAACATCATCGAAGTCCACACCATCGGCTCCGAGCGGGGCCACGAGTTCATCGCGATGGAGTTCGTGGACGGCGAGTCGCTCGCCGACCTGCTCCGGCGCGAGGGCCGCCTCGCGCCCGACCGGGCCGTCGAGCTGATGACGCAGGTCGCCTCGGCCCTGGCCGACGCCCACGCCGCCGGCATCTTCCACCGCGACATCAAGCCGGCGAACATCCTCCTCGACGCCCGCGGCCGGGTGAAGGTCGCCGACTTCGGCCTCGCGAAGCACGAGGGCGTGGACGTGAGTGTCACGGCCACGGGCGCCTCGCTCGGCACGCCTCTCTACATGCCGCCCGAGGTCGCCCAGGGCAAGCCGGCGGACGCGCGGAGCGACCTCTACTCGCTCGGCGCCACCTTCTACCAGGCCATCGCGGGCAAGCCGCCCTTCGACGGCGCCACCCCTGCCGAGCTGATCATCAAACACGTCAACGCCACGCCCCCGCCGCTCCAGACCCTCGCGCCCGACTGCCCGGCGCCCCTCTGCCGCATCCTTCACCGCCTCCTCAGCAAGAACCCCGCCCACCGCTACTCGACCGCCGACAAGCTTCTCGCAGCCCTCAGCCATGTCGAGGCCCATGTGGCACAGCCGCCCTCGGCTGTGTCGGCCACCCGCACCTTGCCCGGTCATGTCGCACAGGCGAGGGCGCCTGTGCCACACGGAAAGCCTGTGGGCGGGGCGTCTCTGCCCCGCGTCTTCCTGATCGGCGGCGGCGCAATCGCCCTCGCCCTCGTCGTCGTCCTCTTCTTCGTTCTTCGCGGCTCCCGTGTGGCACAGCCGCCCACGGCTGTGGTTCCCCCCGGCACCCAACACCCAACACCTGCTTCTCCGGTTCTCGAGCAACACGCCTCCCTCTGCCTCCAGTACGCAGAGACCTGCGCGAAGCGCGCCGACTGGGCCAAGGCCAAGGAGTACCTCGACGACCTCGCGGGCAAGTATGCCTCCACGCGCTTCGCCGCTGACAACAAGCCCGCCATCGCTGCCCTCCGCGCCGAGACCCTCGTCGCCCTCAAGCCCACCCCAACACCCAAGGTTCAGCCGAAGGTCGAACCCAAGACCGAGCCCAAGGCCGAGCCGCCCCCCGACGACGACGAGCGATGGGCCGAGTGGGAAGACCTCTTCGACGGCAAGACCCTGAAGGGGTGGACTGTGCTGGAGGCAGGCGAGTTCGCCAAGGCGGGGAGACCGGAGGTCGACGGGGAATTCACCGACCGCGGCAAAGTGGCCGTGCGAGACGGGGCCATTTATCTCCAAGGCCACTTGCCCGGCATCGCCTGGAAGGGCGGCTTCCCCCAGAGGAACTATGAGGTCCGGCTGGAAGCCTGCTCCATTGCCGGCGGGGGCCACGTGTGCGAAGTGGCGTTCCCCGTGGGCTCGGCGGCGTGCGCCCTCGATATTGGCGGCTGGGGCGGCACGATCCTGGGCCTCCAACAAGTCGACGGAAAGTATGCGAATAGCGAGCAGAACCCTACCTGGAGGCAGTTCCACACACAACGAGGGAAATGGTACCTGGTGTGCTTGCGCGTGACGGGCGAGAGGGTCCAAGCGTGGCTGGATGGGCAGAAGGTGGTGGACCTCCTCACCCGCGGCCACGCTCTGAGTCTCGCGCCATGGATGCAGGAGGCCACTCCCTTTGGCTTGGCTGCATGCATCGGCCACAACGCCCTCCGCTCCATCCGCCTCCGCCGCCTCAGGCCCGAGGCCCCGCCGCCCGACGACGAGACGCGCTGGGGACCGTGGGAGGACCTCTTCGACGGGAAGACGCTGAAAGGGTGGCGCATGCTTGAGGAGGGAGTGGCCGCAAAGCACGGCCAAGTGCAAGTGAAAGATGGGCAGATCGCCCTTGAGCGAGGGGACCCCGCAACCTTGGTCGTGTGGACAGGCGACTTCCCCACGAGCGACTATGAGGTCATGCTGGAGGAAGCGAGCTTCGAGCAAGGGCTTTCTTCCTGTAATGTGACCTTGCCCGTTGGGCCGTCGCACTGCGTTGCCTCGTTCCAGTTCCGCAACTACAGGACGGCCGTTGTCCAGCTCAACGACCTCGATGGCGGGCAGCCGGTCTACGAGTCACGCAGGGCCGCATCGCAGCTCAAGGAGGGGGAATGGCACCGCCTGCGCCTCCGGGTCGCCGATGGCCGACTGCGCATCTGGCTCGATGATGAAGAACTCGCTAACTTGCCCCTTGCCGAGCACACTTTTGGGTTGGCCGGCACGTGGACATCTGCCAGGCCGTTTGGGATCCACACCTGGCAGACGAATGCGGCGCTGCGCTCCATCCGCCTCCGCCGCCTCAACCCCGAGGCCCCGCCGCCCGACGACGAGGCCCGCTGGGGGCCGTGGGAGGAGCTGTTCGACGGCAAGACGCTGGATGGATGGAAGGTGGCGGAAAAGGGGGCCGGCTACACGGAGCATGGGGAGGTCCGCGTGCAGGACGGCAGGATCGTTCTTGGCGCGGGGGAGCCGTTGACGGGGATCGCCTGGACGGGCGAGTTTCCGAAAAGCGGGTATGAGGTCCGCTATGAGGCCATGCCCATTGTGGCGGGTGCGGACTTCGCGAGCATCTACTTTCCTGTCGGCGACAGCGCATGCGTCCTTATCGTTGCCTCGCGCTACACGGGCCTTGATTGTGTGGATGGGCTGCGGCACCACGAGAATGGAACGGTTAGGAAGTGGGCGAGTGAGGTGGGGGGGCGTTGGTACGCGGTGAGGCTGCGAGTGACGGCTTCCAGGATCGAGGCATGGGTGGACCAGGCCAAGGTTATTGACCTCGCCACCGCAGGACGCCGCTTCTCCACGGCCGGCCACGACGAGGCCATGAAGCCGTTCGGGCTTATGACATATAGGGCGGTTGGCGCGGTGCGCACCATCCGCCTACGCCGGCTCAAGCCCGAGGGCCCCGGGCCCGCGCCTGAGCCGCCCAGGCCCGAGCCGAAGGGGACCGCCAAGGAAGAGGAGGACGCCAAGAAGAAACAAGAGGAGGAGAGACAGCGCCAGGCCGAAGCCGAGAAACGCGACGCCCTCGCCCGCGCCCAGGCGGCCTACGCGCAGGAATCGGATAAGGTCTGGGCGCTCTTCAATGACCGCAAGTACGACGAGGCCGACAAGCTCCTCTCAAACCTCCCGCAGGTTGCGAACCTGCGGGAGGTTATGGATGCCGACCGCGAGGCGGTCAAGCTCCTGAGGGACTTCTGGGCCGCCGTCGAGCAGAGCCTCGCGGCCAAGAAGGGGCGCTTCCTCGCCTTCGGCGGGGCCGGCGGCAGCATCGCCGAGGTCAAGGACGGCCAGGTCACACTCCGCTCGGGCCGGGCGGAGGTCACGCTGCCCATCCACAAGCTCGCCGCCAAGCAGGCCCTCGCCTACGCCGAGTTCAAGGACGACGAGCGGTCGAACCTCATGACAGCCGTCGTCCTTCTGGCCGACGACGTGGCGCTCGACGAGGCCCGCGCGGCGCTCGACAACGCGGGCGCCGCGCCGTCGGTTGCCATCTACAGGCAGCGGCTCGATGCGTTGGGATTAGGCGCAGCCGAGGCCGCTGCAAAGGCCGCCTGGCTCCGCATCGAGGAGGAGGCCAAGGGCAAGCTCTCGCCCGGGGGCGCCAAGCGCCTCACCGATATGCTCGCTGCCTTTGACAAGCAGCACGGCAACACGAAGCTCTACAAGGAACTTGGCGAGGAGATTGCGGCGGTCAAGCTCCGCATCGAGGACTCCCTGGGCTACACCAAGTGGCCCTTCGACGAGGCCGAGGCCAAGCGGCGCCAGAAGGCAGCGGCTGACGCTCTTGGCGTCAAGGTCGAGGAGGAGATTGACCTCGGCGGCGGCGTGAAGATGACCATGGTCCTCATCCCCGCCGGCGAGTTCCTCATGGGCAGCCCGCCCACGACCAGTCCGGAACAGATCGAGAAGACCTTTGGCAAGGACTCATGGAATGACTACACGCGGGAGTTCCCTCAGCACCGCGTGAAGATCAGCAGGCCCTTCTGGCTCGGCAAGACGGAGGTCACCCAGGCGCAGTGGGAGGCGGTCATGGGCGACAATCCCAGCAAGCTCGGGCCTCGCCCTCAGAACCCGGTGGGGATGGTGAGCTGGGACGACTGCCAGGGCTTCGTCCAGAAGCTGAGCGTGAAGTTCAGGAAGCCCTTCCGCCTGGCCACCGAAGCGGAATGGGAATATGCCTGCCGGGCGGGCAGTTCCACGGAGTTCTACTTCGGCGACAGCCAGGCGGCCCTGCCGCAACACGCTTGGTTCAACGCCAATTCGGGCCGCTCGGCGCAGCCGGTCGGCAAGACCAAACCCAACGCCTGGGGCCTCTATGACATGGCCGGCAATGTCTGGGAGTGGTGCGAGGACTGGTACGCGCCGTATGACAAGGCTGCTCAGGTGGACCCAGGGGGCCCCGGAGCCGGCGCCGCCCGGGTCTTGCGGGGCGCTGCCTGGGGCAGCGTTTGCGGGCACTGCCGTTCGGCCGACCGGTGCATGCAAAGCCCGACGAGCCGGTACGAGTACGTCGGGTGTCGGGTGTGCGTGGTCGCCGGGGCTACGGCTTCTGACGACGGGGGAGTGCCCGCGGGCTTCGTCGCGCTGTTCAACGGGAAGGACCTCACCGGCTGGAAGGCCGACGAGCGGGCCCGCCAGCACTGGACGGTCGAGGACGGGGTGCTCGTGTTCGACGGCAAGGGCGAGAACCTCTGCACGGCCAGGCAGTACGGTGACTTCGAGCTGTACCTTGAGTGGAAGATCGCGCCGGGCGGCGACAGCGGCATCTACCTGCGCGGCTGCCCCCAGGTGCAGATCTGGGACAAGCCCGTTGGCTCGGGCGGCCTCTTCAACAACCAGAAGCACCCCGCCGAGCCGCTCGTCCGCGCCGACCGCCCCGTGGGCCAATGGAACGCCATCGCCGTCAGGATGGTCGGCGAGCGGGTCTCAGTGAAGTTGAACGGCAGGCTCGTGGTGGACAACACGATCATGGAGAACTACAACGACCGTGGGAAGTCCATCCCCTCCACCGGCTCGATCGAGCTCCAGAAGTTCGCCGGCCCGCTCTACTTCCGCAGAATCTACATTCGCGAACTCCCGCCCGGCAGGTAGGCGGCCTTACACATCTCCCCTCTCGCTCCCACGCTCTGCTCGATCTCGTTGCGAAGCTCCGGCTTCGCAACGTGGATGGTGCGGCTCCTGCCGCAAGAGGATCGAAGCGGGAGCTTCGAGGATGTGCAACGCGAAGCAGGAGCTTCGCGACGAGACAGAACGGTTCGGGAACGTTCGGGAAGGCGTGTGCGCCGCGCAACCCGCGCGCCAGGAGAAGATGCGGTCTGAAGCCAGCACTACGAACGGCGAGCGATGGGGAGGCATTGGGTGTCGGTTGACGCGGGAAGACGCGGGGCAGGGACGCCCCGCCTACAATGGGGACTGGTTGGCGGCCTGACGCGGGTCGGGACTTGGGCTAAGTGGTTGCGCGGCAAGGGTTTCAGTAAGGCAACAGGCCGCCAAATCCAGGGGCGGGGGGATTGGCGGCCTGTCGCCTGATGCCCACGCGAAAAAGTGTCCGAGTCTGTAGAGTCTGGACGACTCTGAGCCGGAACGCCGAGAATAGGCGATTCTCGAGTCGGGAAACCGAGAAACCCGTACGACTCTGAGCCGGAAGGGCGAGAATGGCCAAATGGGTGCGCCGGAAATGGAGAACCCCGTACGACTCTGAGCCGGATGGCCGAGAATCGCCAAATGGGTGTCTCGTCCCCGCGAATGGGCACAATGGCGAGGCTTACCGCCAGTAGTGCCGCTCGGTGCTGCGGTACTGGACGGCCTCGGTGACGTGCTCGAGGCGGAGGCGGTCGTCGCCGGCGAGGTCGGCGATGGTGCGGGCGACTTTGAGGATGCGGGTGTAGCTGCGGGCGCTGAAAGCGTGCTGGGTCATCGCCTGTTCGAGCAGGGCCTCGGTGTCGGCGTCGAGCTGGCAGTGCTTGTGGATGTGGCGGTTGGTCATGCGGGCATTGGTGTTGATCCGCTCGCCGGCAAAGCGATGGCGTTGGCGGTCCCGGGCCGCGATCACCTGCTCGCGCATTTCGGCGCTCGTCGCGCCGGAGCGGCGGTCGCGCAGTTCGCGGTAGGGGACACGGGGCACCTCGATGTGGATGTCGATGCGGTCGAGCAGCGGGCCGCTGATGCGCGACATGTAGCTGCGAATCTGTCCGGCCATGCAGCGGCACTCCCGCGCCGCGTCGCCCATATTCCCGCAGGGGCACGGGTTCATCGAAGCCGCCACGAGGACCTCCGCCGGGAACTTGACGCTCATCAGCGCCCGCGAGACGGTGATGCTGCCATTCTCGATGGGCTGGCGCAGCGTCTCCAGCGTGGCGCGGTGGAACTCGGGCAACTCGTCGAGGAACAGGATGCCCTTGTGCGCCAGGCTGATCTCCCCGGGCCTCGGATAGGACCCCCCGCCCACCAGCGCAGGAGTGCTCGCCGTGTGGTGCGGGTCGCGGAAGGGGCGCGTGGCGACCAACGGCTGCCCGGGAGGCAGCTCGCCCGCGACGCTGTGGACCTTCGTGACCTCCAACGCCTCCTCGAGCGACAGGGGCGGCAGAATGGTGGGGAGGCGCTTCGCGAGCATCGTCTTGCCGCTGCCCGGCGGGCCGATCATCAGGACGTTGTGGTGGCCAGCCGCTGTCACAAGGAGCGCACGCTTGGCGTGCTCCTGCCCCTTCACATCGCTGAAATCCACGTCGTAGCAAGCCGTGTGCGTGAGGATGGACGCGATGTCCACCCGCTTCGGCTCCAGCACGAGGCGGTCGGTGACCAGGCCGGCGGCGTCGTCGAGGTTGCGGACGGGGTAGACCTTGAGGCCCTCGACGACTGCGGCCTCGGCGGCGTTGGCCTCGGGCACGATGAAGGCCAGGCCCGCCCCGCGCACGGCAATGGCCATCGGGAGCACGCCTTTGATCGGGCGCACGCCGCCATCGAGGGCCAGTTCGCCGACCATCGCGAAGTCGGCCAGGCGATAAGCCTCGATCTGCCCGTCGGCGGCCAGGAGGCCGATGGCGATGGGCAGATCGTAGGCGGGGCCCTCCTTGCGCGTGTCGGCGGGGGCCAGGTTGATCGTGATGCGGCCGGTGGGCCACCGGTATTGGCGGTTGACGACTGCGGCGTGGACCCGCTCGGCGGATTCCTTCACCGCCGCGTCGGGCAGGCCAACGATAGCCACGGCGCGCAGGCCGTGCGCGACGTTGCACTCGACCTCGATGGGGTAGGCTTCGATTCCCAGTACGCCCACAGAAGCGACTTTTGCGAGCATGACAAACCCTCGCCCGTTGCGTTAGAGGAATCATACAGGGGCGCCGAGCATCGTGTCAAGGCGGAACGGCTTGCGCTTTTGGGACCAGGCGGTACAATAGCCTGCTATCTGGTCGGGGCTACTGGAAGCCTGACGGAATCAGCCGCAAGGGCGCTCGGTTCAATTGGCAATGGAGGTTGCGAGGCCCATCCTGGTCATGGAGCAGCTCGGACACGCACAGGCTCACGTGTGGCTCGCCTTCTGCGAGAACCTGCCCGAAGCGTGGCTGGTCGGCGCGTGTACCCCCCTGCTAGACCCCGAGGAGCGGCGTAGGTGGGGCCGGCTCCGGCTCTCGGCCGATCGGCATCAGTACCTGGCGGCGCATGCCCTGCTGCGCGTCGCGCTGTCGCGCTATGCCGATGTGGCCCCGCAGGAGTGGCGGCTCCGCCCGGGGGCCGCGGGGAAGCCCGAAATCGCGGGGCCGGCCGCGGCCCCGCCTCTGCGGTTCAGCCTGTCGCACACGCGCGGGCTGGCCGCCTGCATCGTGGCGCTGGAGAGGGATGTGGGGGTGGACGTGGAGGCGATGGGCTCAGGAGCCGAGGTCGCGGAGGCCGCCGAGCAGTTCCTGGCCCCCGCTGAGCGGGCCGCCTGCGACGCGCTGCCCCCGGGGGCCCGCCGCGAGAGATTGTACGAGTACTGGACCCTCAAGGAGGCGTACGTGAAGGGATGCGGGCGGGGGCTGTCGCTCCCCTTGCGGGGGATCGCCTTCGAGATCGACGCGTCGCGGCGCATTCGCGTGGCTTTGGGGGCAGGGATCGGCGATTCGGGGGAGGACTGGCAGTTCCTCCTGTCGGAGCCCTCGCCCGCCCACAAGCTGGCGGCGGCCGTTCGGCGGCGACGCGGGGAGGCCGTCGCCATCGTCGAGCGGCTGCTGGCTCTGAAGGACCTGACGGCTCACCTGGAGTAGTCAATGCCTGTTCAAGAATCTCGCGCCCGTGAGGAGGTCGCCATCATCGGCATGGCGGGCCGCTTCCCGGGAGCGAAGTCCCTCGCGGAGTTCTGGAGGAACCTGCGGAACGGCGTGGAGTCCATCACGCAGTTCTCGGAGGCGGAAATCTGCCGCTCGATGGTGAACGCCGAGGACCCGCGGGACCCCGACTATGTGAGGGCTGGGACCGTGCTGGGCGGGGTGGAGATGTTCGATGCGCCGTTCTTCGGCCTCAGCGCGCGGGAGGCGGAGATCACCGACCCCCAGCATCGTCTCTTCCTGGAATGCGCCTGGGAGGCGCTGGAGGACGCGGGGTGCGATCCTTCCCAGTACCCGGGGCCCATCGGCGTCTTCGCCAGCGCGGGCCCGAACCGCTACGTGCTGAACAATCTTCTGTGCAACCCGGCGGTCCTGCGAACCCAGAACGTCTACCAGCTTGTCATCGCGAACGAGCGGGACTACATCGGCACGCGCGTGTCGTATGCCCTGAACCTGGGGGGGCCGAGCCTCACGGTGCAGACGGCGTGCTCGTCGTCCCTGGTGGCAATTCACCTGGCTGCCCAGAGCCTGCTCGGCCGCGAGTGCGACACGGCGCTGGCGGGCGGCGTGTCCCTCCGAATCCCAGAGCACGAGGGGTACCTCTACCGGCCCGG
>Ga0307378_10006873_pt1 | contig 15428 bp, 12 predicted proteins | sample UN1MG_FD_202238 | JGI IMG/M metagenome (GOLD analysis project Ga0307378, IMG submission 202238) | Soil microbial communities from Risofladan, Vaasa, Finland - UN-1 | ecosystem: Environmental > Terrestrial > Soil > Coastal area > Acid sulfate soil | place: Finland: Risofladan, Vaasa | collected...
TCCAACAGATCGCTGGTGAACCTGGTCGTCGCGCGCATCACTGCACGAGGCATCCGGCTGCTCCACAAGGACGTTACGGATGACCAGGAGAATCAGTCTGACTCTCGCGCTGGTAACACTTCTTCTCAGTGCCAACTGTGCTAGCGAGCCCTCCCCCACGCCCGACCTCGTGGCCACGCAAGTCGCCGTGCTGCGGGCTGCCGCGGCTACCCTGACCGCGGAGGCACCAACTCCGGCACCGTCCGCTAGTCCCACCCCTAGACCCACGGCAACGCCCACACCGCTCCCCTGCGATTTCTCCGCATTCGTGCTCGCGGAGGCGGACCTACCGGCGGGATTCGTAGATGCATCGTCGGTCGAGTGGGCTTCCTCCGTAGAGACCGACAAATCCGATGATCTCAGTGTTCAGAGCTCGTTCAGCTTCCTGGACGAGCAACGAGGACACTTCGTGTTGGGCTGGACCTACCTCCTGAGCACGCCTAATGACCGGGAGCAGTTCGACCAGGCCATACATCAGCCTGAATACCCCCTGGTCCATCTCATGCATTCATTCCCGATCACAGCGATGGCAGCGCTCGACAGCCCTCCTGGCCTGGGTGACACCTCGCGCGCCGTCAGCGCAGAGTACCAGGGAGAACATGGTCCTCAGCAGACCTTGGAATGGGTCCTCTTCCGGAGAGACGTGGTACGGGCATCGATCATGACGACATACCCGACTCAAGACAGTCCGCGGACCCAGGCTGCCGAGGTGGCCCGCCTGGTGGATAACCGCATAGTCCAGGCGCTTGGGATTGTACCCGGGACTATCCCCACCGCGACGCCTGAAGGCCAGCCGACGGCGATTACCGCACTTACACCGGCGGCCTACTCTCGATACGAGAACCCGGAGCTCGGCTACTCTGCCTGGTGCCCCGATGGCTGGGATGTCCAGGTTGAGGATATCCTCGCACCTGTCGGAGGCGAATATATGGGGAAGAAGGTGTCCTTCACCCTCCCGGACTCCCTGGACCCCGCCTGTCGGCCAGCCCCGCGCGTCCGTATTTCCCTAATTCTGCTAGCAACACAGCCCCAGCTGCCATCCGATGAATACTACTTGGAGTGGGCAGTCGACCTTCTGCAAGACCGTGAGACAGTTCCACGCCTGCTCAGTATCTCGTTCGTAGAGGTGGGTGGGTACCGAGGAATAGAGATGGTGACCGACACATACGGATCAACCGAGTATTCGACCATCTTGGAGACAGAAGACCGGTGGCTACACATCGAGGCGGTCGGCGACGCCGAATGCCCCTACTCGATAACCCCCATCTACACGCATATCATCGCAGGCTTCGAGATCTCTCCGCTCCCTGACGCCTAATCCGCCGAGCTGGACGCCGCGCAGGGCCCGGAGGAACCAACGCCGTCGACATCGGCCCCGCATGGTCCCCTGACGGTACGCGACTCGCTTCCTCCTCGGGCCGGGACGGACACCTCCATATCTACCTCATGAACGCAGACGGTTCGGACATCGTCCAGCTGACCGACAACCTCGCCGCCGATGCTGACCCCTCATGGTCCCGTTATGGCGAGCGAAGGGGCGAAAGGGGCGAAGCACGTGAAGGGTTGCCCAGAAGCGGTAGGGGGCATCCCCGCACGCCAGCGGTGGTCATAGCGCATTGACTGTTGGCGCCCGGTTGTGCTATAATCCGCTGGCAGCTCGCAGGGGGAGCCCCCTGCCACGGTCTCTACTTCGATGAGGCTCGCCTTGTATGCGCAGGCGGGCCTTTGTTGCGTGGCAAGAGTTGCACTCAGTGACAGGTCACTCGGCAGATGCGGAAGCGCGACGTACACGCTGGGGGATCACCCCGTCGGAGACGAACTGCGGTCGTTGGACGTGGGCGACAAAGCGGTGCAGTAGATCTATGCGCCACAGCTACAGAGTCTGCTCTACCCGGGGGAGAAGCGTTTGCCCAGGTAGACACCGGCGAACGAATATGATCTTCAAGAGAGGCCACTAGATGGCTCGGCGGCCCCCCTTCAGGAGACCGAGGAGCTACCAGACAAACGGTGCCCGCTGGCAATTGAGCAGGGGGATCTATGTCGTCGGATGAGCACCGATCTTCGCTAGCAGTTGGATCCAAGGTGAGAGTAGGCGGCCAACTCGGCGCAGTGGAGGTCCAACCGAGCACAGTGTGACCCGCGACCTGCGAACCCGACGGCGGCCGCCGCTGGCAATACAACGTCGGGAACTTGAGCTCGCCGCGCGACTGGGCGATGGTGGCCCCGGCAAGCAATGCGAGGTCATCGTGTGAAGCAACAAGGAGGTCTCCGACCAAGGTGGATGCGATTGCAGGGCTGGGCGCTGGGTGCCCCAAGCCCGAAGGGTGTTTGAACCGGGGCAGACTAGTGCTGGACGCAGACTCCGTGGTGTTTCTGCTCAATGGCACAGTCCTGTTCGTGCGTGAGGCGTACCCACAGTTGCGCACCTGGGATATGAAGATACCGGTGGTGAGAGACGCGCTGCAGGATCTGCTCTCCGACTTCCGCAGGTGTGCAGAGGACGGGCTTCTCCATGTCTCGGAAATCGTGCTGGCGGAGGAGTTGGACCTCGTGTCTCCGTGCTCATCGGTTCGGAAGTGGCTGGACGCGAGCGAATTGCGGCATGTGCGCAGGCGCCACCGTCGGGAGCTGCAGAGCGTACTCTCACAGGATCTCAGCCCGTTCCCGGCCGACGATGCGATGATGCAATCCCTTCGCTCAGAGTTCAGCCCGGCGATACGGCCCGCAGACAGGGATGCCGCCGTCCTGCTCGCGGCCTGCCAAGTCGGTAACGATGGGTACCGAACTCTCTTGGTTGCTCACGATCACGGGTACAGCAAGCCAGTCCGGCAACTCCGCCGAGACAGCCCCGTGATGCTTGCAGACGGCATGACAATGTCTACCACGCAATTGGAGCACTGGCCGTACGAGAATTTCATACTCACGGCGCATAACAGCTGTTGTCTGGATTCGGGCCGCTTTGAGTGCTTGGCTCGAGCTTTCTACAGTCCCCAATTGCGGAGAATTGAGAAGCTAGAGAATGGTGGCCTCGCACGCCGCATTGTGGGCGAAGTCGTGCCGTTCGTTAAGGAGCAAACACGGTCGATACGAAACAAAGCCGCGGCCCCGTGCTTTCTGCACAGGGGAGCTGATGGGACCACGGCCGGAGCTTCGCGAGGCGCCCCTGCCTTGCCAAGATAAGGGAGGACAGAGACCGTGGGATCATTTGAGCAGTACCTTCACCTCGCAAGCAAGTCTGAGGACATAGAATCATACCAGTCACTTCTAAGAGCAATCGACGCAATAGACGACATGCTAGAGACACTGGCCGACGGCGTGCAAGTGTATCGGGGCCTCGGCGCTTTCGAGTTGACAAGCTCGGTGGCCGAAGAGGACGGCTCCGCCCGGGCGCCCAGCATGCTGGACTACTTGATCCGGCAAGGCGACCTCGAAATCCAGGTGGAGGTGCACCTCCCTCCAGAGGATGGGCTTGTGCTCTCTGGAGAGGCCCTACAGCGGTATTCGCGAGTGATGTCGGAGAATTGGAGAACGCAGGCCATCCTAGTGGTCTGGGCAACGAAAGAGCTTCAGTCGATAGCACTCGATGTAGGGCAGATCCATCGCCACTTGGGGGCACGGCAGGAGCGCATTTCGGTGGCCGCTGAGGATGTGGACCCGCTTGACGAGGTGTTGCGACGGGCCCTTGAGAAGCACCGCCGCGTCTTCTGGTCCGACACGGATGTCAAGGGACGCCTCAGTGCCGAATTTGACATCGTGGAATCGTTTAGAAACACTTTGGTCCACAACTGGCAGCGGTTGCTGGAAAGCGCGCCGCGCAGGAAGGCGCCAGAGCGTAGGGCTGCCATTGAGTCCATCCAAGATGGTGAAATCGGCAGGCTCGTAGATCTAGTTGCGGAGGCGGTGCACGGGAGACTGTCGAGGGACCAACTGCAGGAAGAGATCTGCAAGTTGAGTGAGGGCGGTCTGGGGGGCTGACCGCGTCGGGGGAGGCGGCGGTGATTCGAAGCATAGAGATAAGGAACTGGAAGGCGCACGATTACCTGGAATTGAGCTTTGCTGAGGGAGTGAACTTTCTCGTTGGACCAAACGCCGTTGGCAAAACCTCGGTGCTCGAGGCCGTGTGTTTGGCCCTTCTAGGTGACCTGAGTGCTTGCCCAGCCTACGCGAGCTTTGACTTGCGAAACCTGAGAAGGGACCCCGAGAGATACGCGGAGATCCGCTTGCAGTTGAGTTCGAAGGCAGCGACGCAGTGGACCGTTCAACGGAGGTTTGCTGCCGGTGCGGGCCGCAGGTCAGCCGAATTGAGAGAGAATGGCCATCTGAAGTCCAGTGCTTGGGACGACGTGACGCGTATGATCGTCAAGGAGTACGAGGCCGATAGTCACTTCTTCAGCAAGGTGGTTTTCCTTTCAGAGGGCGATACGTTTGAGTATTCGGCGCGACCACCCGGGGAAGCCTTGACGCGGCATATCGAATCAGTGCTCGGGCTCAACCGGTTTGAGGTTCTGCGTGCCAACCTCAGGGACATCGCACGCAAGTTCGAGGAGGGGGAGCAAGGGGCTCGCGCGGCGCGGCGTGCTGCGAGGGCCCGGAGCGACGGTGACTCGCAGAGGGCAATAGAACTTAGTGAAGAGATCGCTGATCTTGAGGGAACTGGGGTCCAGTTGGAGCAGCAGATTGCGGGAATCCAGGAGTCACGCCGCCGGACTGCTGTCGAGATGACATCGGTTCAACACACAGTGACAAGAATACAGCGACTGGCGCTGGAGTGGCAGACGACGCTTGGCAAGCCCTTCCCTCCGGAGCCGCTCTCTGTTCTTGATGACGCGATAGCCGAGCTTGCTGCGCACAAGGGAGAGACCATCGCGGAACTTGAGCGTCTGAGGGATGAGGCAGCTGCCCTGCAGGCGGCCGTGGCGGTGCAACGGGATGTTGTGCGCCTCATGGATCTCACACAGGATGCTGGACAAACGACGTGTCCGGTATGCAGGAGAGACCTCACGCCGGAGATGGTGCAGGAGATCCGTCGTGAATGCGCCGCGCAGGTCGCAAATCTCGACGACCAGCAAGAAGCGACGCAGCGGAGCCTCAAGACCTGGAACGCACGTCTTGCTGAAGTCGGTGACAAGCACACGGCGCTTGCTGAGTTACGAGCGAAGGTTCGCGGGATGTTGGACGAGCGTGCCCCGATTATGGACATACCTGCACTGGAGACGCGACTTGAGACACTACACAACATGGAGGAAAAGCAGGCCGGAGAAGTAGCTGAGTTAGATCGACGCCTCGACGAGACGAAGGAGGGCGCGGTCCGCCGGAGCGTGGAGCTTGAGCGAATTCGTGAGCAACCCTCCGCGGCGGACCTGGAACGAATCCGTCAGGCTCGGATTGCCGGCCTCAGAGGTCAACACATGTCTGAGTTGGTTCGTACTTCGTTGGACGGAGCAGTTGCTGAGCAACGCCGGGTGGTGCTGGAACCAATGATGGCGGAGTTGAGCGGCGAGCTGAGTCGCTTTCTTCGGTCTGACGTCGAAGCGCGGCTCAACGAGCAAGCTCAGTTGGAGATTCTGCAAACGGGATCCGGCAACACGTTGAGTTTCCCCCAGCTCAGTGGCGGCGAGAAGACCGCCCTCCTGGTCTTCACACAGATGTTTCTGTGCAAGTACTTCTCCACGGCTGATTTCATGCTATTGGATGAACCACTTGAGCACCTGGACCCTGACAACAGGCGCGGGCTAGTCGACTTTCTGGTTGCGGCAGGCAAGGCGGGTTATCCTAAGCAACTCATCATCACAACCTTCGAAGAGACGTTAGTTCGGGAGCATCTGGATGATCCGACGACAAGGATCGTGTATCTGACACCAGGCGGTCCGGCCGCCACCTCCTACGGGCGTGCGTAAGCGTCCCCGGCGGGATGACGCGGAAAGGTACTTCGGCGTACGCATCGAAGAACGACAAGCCAGACTGCTCCAGTATCGGGAGCGCTTGGATGAAGGCGAGGACATGGAGATCGCCATCAGAGGGGTAGAGAGCGAGATACGCAATCTGGAGCAAGAGCGAGAGAGGACTCTCCAGCAATTGAAGGAAGACGAAGTAATCTTGGAAGAGGCGCCAGAGCTACTCAACGTAGCCGTAGTGCTGCCTTTGGAGGACGCTGAGCATGGACCAGCCCCCATTGCCTGACATTGAGCCCTACGTCAATCGGAACCTCTTCTCTGACCATTTCCTGAGAGAATTGCTGCCCCAGGATGAGTCCTGGCAGGTAGACGAGGATGGACTGAAGCTGGCCATGCAGAGCGCCACGAATCTCTACGCTGGCAGGGACGAAGAGTGGGCCCACAGCAACGAGCCCCAGCTTGAGAACAGGCTAGTGCGACCCGTGCTACAGGCCCTCGGCCACAAGTTCGAGGTACAGCCCTCTCTGCCCACGCCGGAGACCGTCCGTAGACCTGACTACGCCTTCTTTGGCACGGATGAAGAGCGACTGAAGGCAAAGCGAGATCACGACGGCCAGGCCGAGTACTTCAACAAGGCCATCGCTGTCGGGGATGCCAAGCGCTGGGATCGTTCCCTGGACAAGAAGGACCGCTCTGGCCGAGACAGCTTCGACATGCTGAGCCCTTCCTGGCAGATCGACTACTACTTGCGGATGAGCGGGGTCAAGTGGGGGATACTAACCAACGGTCGCCTGTGGCGGCTCTATAGTCAAGACACCAGTTTCCGCCTCGACATTTGCTATGAGATCGATCTGCCGAGGCTTCTTGCAGCAAAGGACCTGGCGGTCTTCAAGTACTTCTATCTCTTCTTCACACGCGAGGCCTTCGTCCCCGACGCCGAAGGATTGTGCTTCCTGGACAGGGTCTATCAGGGCAGCCTGGAGTATGCTCAAGCGGTGGGTGATGACCTGAAGGAGAACGTTTACAAGGCCCTTCGCCTGCTCGCAGAGGGGTTCCTGCATACGCAGGGCAATGACCTGGATCCGGTTCGCGATCTGGACGAGATACACGCCAACTCGCTGGTACTGCTCTACCGTCTCCTGTTCATCAACTACGCGGAGGACCGCGGGCTCCTGCCGCGTGACAATGCACTGTACAAAGAGAGCTACGGCTTGGTCTCGATGGAGCGGGAGATCGCGAGCAAGCTCCAGCGCGGGGACTCACTTTCGCCGCTGCATACGACGTATTGGGGAAAGCTGAAGACGCTTTTCGAACTCATCAACCGGGGGACAGGGGCCCTAGCCGTCGAGGCAGAGACCATGGAGGTGCCGCCGTACAACGGTGGTCTGTTTGATCCGGATAAACACCCCTTCCTCGAGCAGCACGAGGTTGCAGACAAGTGGGTCAGCCAGGTGGTTGACCTACTGGCGCGCTCCCAAGGCGAAGGGTTGGGAAGAGGTTTCGTTGACTACTCCAGCCTGGATGTAAGGCATCTGGGGTCCATCTACGAGGGCCTGCTGGAGTACAAGCCGCGCGTGGCGGATGAGGAAATGGTGGCGGTCAAGCGGGGCGGCAAGGAGCAGTGGATACCGGCTGGCGAAGCAGAGGGCAGCCGCGTGTTGGACCGCGCGCAGCCTGGCTCTGTCTACCTGGCGACGGACAGAGGGGAGCGCAAGGCCACCGGCTCGTACTACACGCCTGACTACATCGTCAAGTACATCGTGGAGCACACCGTTGGTCCTCTGGTCGAAGAGAGAATGAAAGGAGACGACCCCATAGACGGTATTCTCTCCTTGAAGGTTCTCGACCCAGCTATGGGTTCCGGCCACTTCCTGGTCGAAGCCACCGACCGTCTGGCGCATGCACTGGTGGAGGCCCTGGGAGTGACGGAGAAGGAACCAGAAGGGGAGGACATCCGCTGGGCCAGGCGAGAGGTGGTCGAGCGGTGCATTTACGGGGTAGACCTGAACCCCCTCGCCGTGGAGCTGGCCAAGCTGAGCCTCTGGCTGCACACTGTTGCGGAGGGCAAACCCCTCAATTTCCTCGATCATCACTTGAAGGTGGGCAACAGCCTGCTTGGAGCTTGGGTAGAGCACTTGGAGCGTTTGCCCGTCCGCAGCGCCCAGCAGCAGGGCACGGCAGGCCAGCCGCCCCTGTTTGAGCAAGGTGCCTTCACCAAGGATGTCGGCCTGGCCGTGGCCGGAGTGAGTACCATCCAAGACCTAGCTAGCGACACGGTCCAGAACATCCGGGAGAAGGACCGTATTCTGCAGGAGGTGCTGGGCGAGCACCTCAAGAAGTGGCGGCGTGTAGCGGACCTTTGGACGAGTGCCTTCTTTGGCAATGAGATGACCCCAGAGATGTATCGAGACTTAGTCCAGCGGGTCCGCACCGGCGAAGGCAAGCTGCCGGCCGAGCAGGCCGAGGCGTACGAGCAGCGCGCGCAGAGTTCGTCACGGGACGAGCGATTCTTTCACTGGGAACTCGAGTTTCCCGAGGTCTTCTACGACCGGTACGGCCGCCACTTGGGCGACTCAGGCGGGTTCGACGCAGTAGGTGGAAATCCGCCATATGTCAGCTTTGGCCTGGGCAGGACCGGAAAACTGCCGGAAGACCGGGAGGCTTTCCTTCGCGCCACCTTTCAGCGCTCCGCAGAGTACAAGATAAGCATCTATGCGTTGTTCATGGAAGCATGTATCAGGAGATGCCGAATCGGAGGCTATGCTTCGTTGATAGTACCCGATAGCTTCCTAAGCGGGAAGTACTTCTCCAAGGTCCGGGGGTTCTTGCTACGGGAATCGGAACTGCAGAGGCTCATCGTCTTTGATCGTGACTTCTGGGAGAGTGGCGACGTCGGCTTTCCGACGATCTTCGTGGCGAGAAAGAGGTCCGTTCGCCCGGAACGAGACGCCCACGCTCGATTCCTATATGCTCGGGTGAGTGACCCTGAGGACTTGTACGGTGCCGACATTGCCTATGTGGCGCAGGACCAAGGGGCGCAGCTGCACAACCCGGGCATGAGGCTATACTTGTTGAGCCCCTCCTCACAGCAAGTCGTCGACAGAATGAGGCATCGAGTTGTGCGTCTGGGCCAGCTTCTGGAGATGCATCACGGCATTCGTTCGAAGGTAGGTCGGGACGCGATCATCGCCCACGAGCGCTTGGGGCATGAATGGAAGAAGGCGGTTGTTTCGAGCAGCGAGGTGGGGAGGTACTCCCTACTACCTGAAGGGCACTTCATTTGGATCAATCCAGATCTGCTGTTCAGCGGGGGTTGGGACAGCCGTCATATCGAGCAGCCCAAGTTGCTAGTCCGGCGCACGGGTGACGCAATCGTGTCGGCAGTTGATGTGCGCGGGTACTACCACACCAACGCGTTGATCTACGGCATCCCGACTGGCCAGGACCGCTCGTGGGATCTCTTCGCACTATGCTCGATTCTGAACTCCCGCCTTCTCAACTTCTACTATCAGAGTACTACGATGAAGCAAGGCAGAACGTTTCCGCAGGTCGAAATCGACACCCTGAGCCACCTGCCGATCCGGCGGATAGAGTTCTCCACGGCAGCCGGGCCGCGCAACCGACGAGTCCAACGGGCCCAGCGTCTTGACTCGCAGGATGACGAACGAGCAGTGCTTGGCGTTATCGAGGATGCGCTAGCTACCGAGCCAGAGGAGACAGACATCGCGCATGACTTGTTGGCGTATCTTGCGTTGCAGATGACCGACGTCACCAGCGAGGAGCGGGCTGAGGCAACAGCGTTCCTGGACTGGCTCACGGGGTATACCCGCCTGCCCATCGACCAGTGGCGGCTGAAGACCGTTCTGAAGGCCTACTGGCAGCAGGGTTGGGATGAATTTCAGCGGGCGCTGCGCCAGAACCGTAAGGCCATTGAGCAAGCCAGCGGCCGCAACGTGGAGAGTCGGGAAGCCCAAGAATCAATCAGAGGGGAGTTGGACAAGTCCACAGCCAAGCTCGACCCACTGCTGAAGCGCATAGCCTCGACGGACCGACTGATTGACCTGATCGTCTACCGGCTCTACGGGTTGACGGAGGAAGAGGTGGCGATTGTCGAGGGACGAGCGTAGGCGATGGTACCACGCGAGCAATCCGAACTGTGGCTTGGGGGAGGCGAACACGTCTCTCTGGAACAGGTGGACAAGATTCTCTTTTCTGGCGTCGTTGTGCTGAAGAACGGGCAGCGTCTTCGCGCTCGCAGGTCCTTCAAATCTCTGGCTCAGGACTGGAAGCGCTTGCGCCGCCTCGCGGTCAGCGCCAAGCTGGCTTGGATTGGGGCGACTCATCCCGAGGCTCTGGAGCCTCTTTCGCCCGCAGAGGCGGCCGAGGTGAGTGGCTACTCAGTGCGCCGACTCCGACGTCTCATCCGAGGCAAACACATCGAGGCGACAAAGGTAGCTGGTAGGTGGGTTATTGATCCGGGTTCTCTCTACCTCTGGCTGCTGGAGCATACCTAGCATGGTTAGCGAATACACTTGTCTTGGTCGTGTGGGCAAGGCAGAGCAAGGAATGGTACCTCAAGATGAAGATGAATGCGGAGGAGTCAGCCTCCACAACTGACAGAGTGAGTCTGGATGAGCAGAGGAATCTGCAGATGGCCGTTGAGCATTCGTGCAGAACTGACCCGCTTGCTACCTTCCTTCTCAAAGTGTCCGGCCAGAGAACCTGGGCAGTGGCTTTGATGGCCGTTGGCATCTACGCGGTGCTGGTGCTGGGAGGCGGACTCGCTGTCTCCCTGAGATACGAAAGAGCAGGCGTTCAGTTCCTAACGATTCTTGAGCGGAGAGAGTCGCTGCTAGCTTCATACCTGTGCCTTCTCGTCGCACCAGCAATATGGTCTATCTACGCCTCCCAACCAAAGTGGATCCTGCAAGCACTGATGGATGTAGGGCGAAACGGCGTTATTGTTGCAGACAGGCAGTCCGATGGGTTCAATGGATTCATGCAAGGCGTTGTCCATGTCCGTTTGGGCAAGTGGGCCTATTCGGTGGCGGGCGTCGTGATTGGCCTAGTCGGCATTGTGGTTTTCCTAGCATACGCCCTTCGACCCGGGAACCCATACTTCTACGGGTTCCGCAGCATCTGGTGGCTCGTCAACCCAGCATACCTTGGAGCTGTCTGGTCCCCCCTCGTCATCGTTATCAATGCCTACATGCTTGTGTGGATAGTTGTCCGACAGGCAGTCGCAGTCAAGAGCTTCACTGATGTCTTTGAGGAGTTCAAGGTCTCGCCCAAGCTGTTCCATCACGATGGATCAAACGGCTTCGCAGCAATCGGTCAATACGCCCTTGGCAGTGGCCTATTCGCTGTCTTCTTTGGGTTCTGGATCTTCGTCATGACAGTCTTCCCAGCGCTCTACGGTGAGCGCATTAACGCAGACTACATCACCGTTCTGCTAAGCTTTTTCTACATCGTGGCCATACCATTCCTGCTAATTCCTCCCGTCTTGGGTGCTCACGCACAGATGGGAAAGGCAAAAGACCGGGCGCTCGAGGACGTAGCCATCCAGATACGGGTACTGCTTTCGGAGCCCTATGATCAGACGTTGCCAGTATCCATGGCTATGGTGGAGCTGCTGGAGCGTAAGTACCAGCTTCTGGCTAGAGAGTACCGCACGTGGCCCTTCAACACTCAGGTAATCAGGCGTTTCAGCATTGCCGCCGCGATGCCCCTGGTTGCCACTGCTGCTTCAGTCTTGATAGGTGCATACGTGGGATGACGCTTGGCCAACATCTATAGGAGGCGTTTGAGGAAACCCCAAAGGGGCCACCGCCGCGCACGTTGGTGGAGGCGGGTAACTCACCAAGAAAGGGGAAGTCCGTGAGCATGGGACCCCTTGACCTGGGGCAGCGATTCATGAAGTCTGGTAGCCCTATGATCGACCATATCGGGCTAGGACGAGGCGGGCGGGCCCATCCTCACCTGCGTAGCCGTGAGTCCCGCGAATGTCGGGAACGCATGGTTCAATGGATGCACAGCCCATCGATAAGCCATATCGTGGAGGTGGTCAGATGCGCCTTTCTGAGCCAGAGAGGGACAGATTGTTTCAGCTCTACCTCGCAAGCCGGTCCCATGAAATTGAGTGGATGAATCGGCACAGCACACAGTTCGAACACTACCTCACACTCGTCCTGGCAATCCTTGCGATCAGTCTGGGTGCAGGATACCATTTCCTTGTCACCCGCCCAGACGTGTCGTGGCTTTGGTGGGCTGTTGGGGGGGCATCAATCGTCAATGCCGTGGTGGTCATCGCTGCACTGAAAGCCTGTGATCGCTCCTACCAGCGCTTCTTGGAAGAGGTAACCATCTCCGCCAAGCTTGAGGGTCTATTTGGCTACGACGAGCATCGGCCAAACGATCGTCAGCAAGACAACAATGAACCAGATAGTCCTCAGAGCCCGCCAATTCGATTTCCCGACGATACGCGGCTCATACCGGATCGGTGGGTCAAGAGCCGTGCCAAGCACCGAAAGGGGACCAACTTCCGCAAGGCGAAGATGAAAGGCGGGGTGAACTTCTGGGTGCGGCTCACCTGGATCCTACTCTGTGGGTCCAACGCCATGATCGCCATTGGAGCTGTACTGGTCGCGCTGGAGAAAGTGGTGATACCGGCACCCTAAGAACATAATCGGATACTCGGACTCCATCCGCGTGCTGGCAACTCGGGATTACTCACCGCGTGGCGATCTCTCCACTTGAGGCGTAGTGTAGGGTTCTGCGCTCTCCAGCGCTAGGCTGGGACCTATCCTTAGCCGGATAGCCATCTCAGACTATCTTGTTGAGTAGGTGGTCACCGCCTCTGCGGCTTGGCGGAACAGGAGGTCGCGAGAGTGGTAACGTCGGTTCAACGCAAGCGTGGGAGGGTGGTATGATGAAGCGACTTGTCTTCCTCTTCGATAGCAGCGTTGATCCGTGGGACGCGAACGTGGAGGCCATTCAGGGCACGTTGGGGCGATTGGCGAGCGAGGTTGTCGAGTCTGAGGTGATAGACATCCACGGCATGGCTGACGAACAGCTGGAATACTGGCGCGACCAGGCTACCGCCGCATCTGTTTGGCGTCACCAAGCGATTAGGCAGGCGTCTGGGACCCGCAGGCACGGCGGTCTGCCCCATTTTGGCAGGCAGGTGCCCGCGCTGTTGGTCTATGAGGGTGACGAAACGATTCCTTTGGCTGTCTACCCCCATAGTGAGACGAGGCGCGACACGCGCACCGATTTCACCATCGAGGGCTATTTGGACGACCTCATTGCGTCGCTTGAGGACGGCCAGTAGATGCTGGTCGGGTCTGCCGCGGCCCGCATATAGCTCACTATGCTGCTGTTCCTGTTCGTCGCCGTGATGTATCTCTCCTGACTCATCAGGGCACCCTGGCCTTCAGCAACGCTGTGTATGCGAACGCGGTTCAAGGTCTACCCAATAGCCGGCAAACGCGGCTCTGCCGTGGCCGTTTCGGGGTGAGTCGGCGCCAAACCCGACCCGACGCGAGAGGAGACGTCCATGCAATTCTTCGTGGGCGTGACAGACAATGACTGGTGCAGGTTTGTAGCGGAGCTTCGGCCTGAGGAGTTGAATTTCTGGCGACCCAGCGGCGGCAGTTTCAGGGCGATCGAAGAAGGAAGCCCGTTCCTGTTCAAGCTGCATAGCCCTCACAACTACATCGTCGGGGGTGGCTTTTTCGTTCGGCACTCTGTCCTTCCCCTATCCTTGGCTTGGGAAGTGTTTGGAATGAAGAACGGCGCTCCAGACCTGGGGACCTTCTACGAGCAGATCCAGAGGTATCGCGGGGCACGCACGAGCGGGGAGGCTGACCCCAACATTGGCTGTACCATTCTCACGTCACCATTCTTCTTCGATCAAGATGACTGGATCCCTGTTCCAAGCGATTGGAGCCCCAGCATCGTTCGGGGGAAGACCTACGACACCCAAGAGCCCAACGGGGCAGCACTCTGGGAACAGGTCCAGCGACGGCTGGCGCAGCAACATGAGGCTTTCGACTACGGAGTTGACGGCACACTGCTCATAGCCGAAGAGCGCGGGCAATATGGAGCGGAGTACCTGACGCGTGCCCGCTTAGGCCAGGGGGCCTTTCGTGTCCTTGTCACCGATGCCTACCAGCGCCGTTGCGCGGTTACCGGCGAGCGCACCTTACCTGTACTGCAAGCCGCTCACATCAAACCCTATGTCGACTCTGGGCCTCACAGAGTGGACAACGGCATTCTCCTCCGCGCCGACCTTCATATCCTGCTTGAGCGCGGGTACATGACGCTTACCGAGGCTTTGCAGATTGAGGTCAGCCGCCGAATCAAAGACGATTTCGAGAACGGAGAAGAGTACTATGGTCTTCAGGGGAACAACCTGGAAGTGGTTCCCGCTTCGGTGATGGACCGGCCGTCGGTGGAGTTCATTAGATGGCATAACGAGAACCGTTTTCTCGGGTAGATGCCCCCAGGTACAAGGACTACACCCTCCCGCTGTTCTTCTTCAAGCGTCTGTCGGACCTGCACGAGGATGAAGTGGAGCGCTTGGCGCAAGAGATGGGTGACAGACAACTGGTGGTGTTCGACGTACTAACGAAGCTAGAGCTTCGTCTTACCAAGCAGAAACGAGAGCGGGTGAGGAGCATAGCAGGCGACTTGCCGGAGACCCTGAAAAGCGAGAAGGTGGTTCTTGACTGGCGAGAACGCCAGCAATGGAGGGCAGAGGTGCTCCTGACTATTGAGGAGACCTTGGACAGGCTGCCGCAGTCGTACACCCAGGACCTGTACGCACAGAAGTGCACGGCGGTCTATCATCCCGTCTACGAGTCGTACTACGCCGACGGGAGGAGCGTGTACTCCGTCGCGGCATGATGAGCATCCCCTGGGGAGAAGGGAGGGCTCCAAATGAAGAACGCCAGGCGGCTTGGTTTCGTATTTGTGTTGGCCCTCGTCTTGCTCTTCGTGGCCTCCACTCTGGGCTGTGCGGCTGCGCACCTCCCCACACCCACCCCCAGGGGCCTGGTGATCGAGCTTCCCGAGGCAGAGGAAGAAGGGCTGCTAGAAGCTGACATCCTCGGTAGAGATCTCGACTGGATCGACCTGGTGCTCCAATCGCTAACCCCCGACCCTTTGGAGGTAACCATACCCCTAGGCACGCTCTTTGAAGCTCAGTCTTCGGGCACGCAGGACATGGTGGTCATAGAAGAGAGCAGCGTATTTCTGGAGATGGAAGGGACCAGGGAACCTGTTGTCCTTCGTGTGGCGTGCGCCAACATGGAGCTTCACATACCCGATGAAGAGGATCAGTTCACCATCAGCAGGGAACCTGTGCCTGATGATCTCCTCAAGCTCCTGAAGCTCCCCACCTTCCAGGAAGCAGGCGGCTTCGTCAAGCAGTTCGCCATCTGGACCATCACCGACAACCCGCCTCGTGACGGCTATCGTGGCCTGGGCTACTTC
>Ga0307378_10006874_pt1 | contig 15428 bp, 15 predicted proteins | sample UN1MG_FD_202238 | JGI IMG/M metagenome (GOLD analysis project Ga0307378, IMG submission 202238) | Soil microbial communities from Risofladan, Vaasa, Finland - UN-1 | ecosystem: Environmental > Terrestrial > Soil > Coastal area > Acid sulfate soil | place: Finland: Risofladan, Vaasa | collected...
CTGAAAAGGGGAATTATCAATGTTTACACAAAAGACAGAAATGATTCAAACCAGATAAAAACATTGTTCGACAGGTGGTATAGACAAAGAGCAACAATCAAATACGCCGAGAGACTGAATCTCTGTTATACAAAAACAAAAAGGTATGGCATAATTCTGCCTAGTATTCAAATACGAAAGATGAAGAAGCGCTGGGGAAGTTGCTCGAAACAGAGAACAATTATTCTAAATACTCAACTGATTAAAGCTCCTTCTCATTGTATCGATTACGTTATAATGCATGAATTGTGCCATTTGAAATATTTTAACCATGGCAAGGCATTTTATAATCTGCTTGTTAAGGTTATGCCTGATTGGGAAAAGAGAAAGAAGAGATTGGAGCAGGTAATTAATTAATTGGATAAAGAAACCAATGGACTAGCAATCTAAGGTTAAGGATAACTTTTGGGAGCAAGTATCATCGGAACTTAATCCGATGCTTCTGGCCACACGTTTGCGGATGACCACACGTCCACAGGTCGTGCGGTCACCGTATGTTCAATACGTTGACCGTATTTTCTGCCGATCGAGGCATAATTCCCATGTTTGACATGTGAGGTGCTGAACAGATGGCTGACGCGGGAAGGAGTATCGGATATATAATCTGGTTGACTCTGCTGGGCCACATAGCATGTCAATTTGTCTTCGTCATCCGGATTCAATATCCTGATGATACTCGTGTGCATCTCCAGTCATTAAATTCAACCAAAGACCAACGGCTTTAATAGCCGTTAACCACATGCCACAGATACGTTAGGTCAGACTACATCAAAATTGAAGACCTCCTGCACAAACCGCACGCTACCTTCAACAAGACCCTTTGTGTTTTTTGCCGCTTCCATAAAAATCGGGATTTAGTCGGAACACAATTGAACCAGTTAAATGCCCTTAAACACAGCCGTAAAAGTGTTATTGAAAAGTGTACTGGTTTTGGGCTACACGGACCAAAGAACTGAGAACAAACGATTAATAACCACATCTCTGTAGGGGCTGTTTGTCGACGAAAAACCTGTAAAACCGTTGCCATTGTCCGATAATTATGTTATACTAATGTTTTAGCTATAACTTTTGGTATAGACTTTCTTGGCGAAAAATTTAGCAGAAAGTTTTTTTGTCAAAGGCTTTTAAAATCAGCTTGGCCTCGGTACGGTGATGGTGAGAAGAAAATGCTGAAATATTCTTGAAACACGGAAAAATGACTGCAATCAGAAAATTTTTGTTCACTATGGTCAGTTTCATATTGGCTATTTCCACATCAGCCAAAGCTAATACATATGTCGGTGGTTTTATCACAACAGATACACACTGGACAATAGGAGGGAGTCCATATATCGTCCAAGATAGCCTTGGCATTATTGAGGGGGCTACTTTAACAATCGACCCTGCCGTTGAAGTTCGTTTCGACCCCAGTCGGGCACTTGTAATTGACAACGGCGCCTTAGTAGCAAGGGGGACACAGAACTCTCCAATTCACTTCACAGCCAATCAAGGGAGTGAAAATCGCTGGGGATATTTGCAATTCTCTGACAATGCTGCTGACGCGACATTTGATGACGGCGACAATTACCTGACTGGTAGCATCCTAGAACATGTTCTTGTCGAATATGCTGGCTCAACCAGCTTCGAAGGCGCGGTTCGTGTGGTCAACAGCAGCCCATATATCCACAACTCGGCGATACAGGATAATGCCAAAGGAGGTATCTATGGCAACTATGCAAACTCACTGCACATTCACTGCAACACCATTAGCAACAATGTCAGCGATGGCTACCACGGTGGTGGCGTCGTCTTGGAGTACAGTAACAGTGTGTATCTAAGCGATAACACAATTACCTACAACTACAGAGGTGTTAAGCTCTTTATCTGCGACTCTGTGACGTTAATGCAAAACACCATTACTACCAATTCTGGCGGTGGTTACGGTACAGGTATTTACCTTTATGATTCTGACTTCTGCACCATAACGGGCAATATCATAAGTGACAATAATCACTATTCCGGTGTTTACCTGCACTATTGTGACTTTTGCACACTTGCTCATAACATCATCAGCAATAATACAGCCCCCGAAGGTGCAGGTGTTGAGATTCGCCGTTCTAATTCCTTAACCTTCAAAGACAATGTAATAACCGAGAATACCAACACTTCAGATATTCACGGTGCTGCGATTTATGCAAACGTCTCAGACAATATTACGTTCTCTGGTGACCGTATCACGTATAATCATGCTTTTCCGGGTAAAACAGGCGGTATTTTCATAACAGATAGTTCAGACGGATGGAACCTAACTGGGCCGAATACTTTCTCAGCTGTGCAGATTTACGGGAATGATAATTACCAATTTTGCAACGATAATGACTTTGGTGGTTCTTTTGGTCTTACAGACGCTGGAAATGTTGATGCACGGTACGTCTATTGGGGGACCGATGACGAAAATGAGATTGAAGCTGGCATCTATGATTTCTTTGACGACGCCTCCAAAGGCGTAGTTTTTTATGACCCGTATGCCCTACCTCCAACTGGTGATTTTGACTATGACTGCTATGTGGACTTTAGCGATTTTGCCACTTTCGCTTTAGCTTGGCAAACCATATCTGGTGATGCTGATTGGAATCCTGCTTGCGACATTTCTGACCCCAATAATGACGCAATTGATAACATGGATTTGGCTGTTCTTGTTAGTAACTGGCTTTATAGCGGCAAATACTAAGTCTAACCAATAGTACTGCTCGGCTTCGGTGCGGTGATATTATACGGTTATAGCAGTCGCCCAATATAAAAATTTGCAGAAGTGTGTTTGCAATTCTCTCAAAGACCGCCTGTAAACATTGCACGCTGCCTTCGGAAGAACTCCGTGTGTTTTCTGCTGCTTCCATAAAGATTAGGAGATACTCGGAACACAATAGAACTCATTAAATACCCGCAAACATAGCCACAAAAGTGTTATTGAAAAATGTAATGGTTTTGGGCTACACGGACCAAAGAACTGAGAACAAACATTTCATGACCGCACTCTGTTCACACATGTGGTCATGATAGGAAAAACAAATTATTGTGTCGATTGTGGCAGCAAAGTATCATAATCGAGCCTTGTTTTTTGGCCGAATAATAAGGTTAATAAGAGCAACGGATATTGAATCCAATGCTCATAAAGCCAACGGACATTCAATCCGATGGTCTTTGTTCTTAAACTAAACTCTCTTCGATTATCTGTAGAGCTTATATAGAACGCCGTCCACTAAAACAGCTTATTAACTTTATAGCTTGTCGAACTTGTAGACATCAACATATAAATCAAGTTCTTTGTGTTCTCCACTGATAATCTCACAATGCTTGATCGCCGATACAACGACCGGAGTTTTCACAAAAAAGGCTGAACAAAACATGACACCATAACGACCACCAATGATCTTTTTGTTTAAATAGTGATCCTCGATTACTCTTGTGTCAAATGATGCAAGATTGCACATTGTAATTCGTGTTTGCTGGTTAGAAGTAGATGTACATCTTTCAAAGTATCGTAAAACTCCATTTCCGTAGACATCTTTCAATATCGAAGCCTGTTTATCCTTTAGCGAGGTAGTTTCACGATCCCAAAATTGGAATGCAGAGCACAGAAAATCACGAGGATCTATATAAACGTCATCTATACTTGCTTCGAAGGTTATTAAAATCGCTATCGGTTTTTCCTGAGATCTGTTGTGTTTAAGGGCATAGTAACAGGCACCAATCTTATCTCCACAAGCACAAATTCCTCCAAAAGGTGTGTCACCAAAAATATCGTCTTTTGTTGGATGCTCGGCCAGGAAAATTGTTTCGAGTTTCTCACGTACAACTGCGATATTGGGTATATTAAAATTCCAAATCCCTTCTTTCCCCGAAAAACCTCTGTCCTTTATAAATCTTACTGTTTCTTCAGCATCAATTTCTGAAGTTGAGATGCCACGGTGAAGGATCAGTTTCATTTAGGATTTCTCCTTTACGTTCATAGGCTATACCCCCGAATTTTAAACATTATATTATATTCAGGTTGAACTGCTGGCGCATGGATTTTCGCTACATCTCTTAGCTATCCTGTCAGCAGCAGCATTGTCCAAGGTCGAGACTGCATTTTCATCATCCTAAAACTATGAAATGATTAATGCTTTCCTTTAATTTTTTTAACAACATTCTTTCTTTCACTTAGCACTGATGCGTATCTATTCCAATCTATAGCTGATACTGTCCCTAAAGATTGAATCAAGCCTTGTTTTTCTGTTCAATAACAAGGTTTGAATGAACAACGGATATTCAATCCGTGTGTCGATTGGAAGTGCATCTGACATAATATACCTTTCGGAGTCAACAGGATATATAATCCTAGTATCCAACAACGTGCACATGATCAATTACCAACATGTAAGAAATTTGATTTGGCTATTATTTTAGCTTCTCAAGTTGGGCGAGGAACAAGTTTTGATCCCAAATGTCAATCGAGGGCTGTTCGACGACTTTTACGAATTTACGAACATCATTTTTTGTTGTTTCCCAATCGATAGATGTGATCTTGTCTTTCAGTTTATTGACACACCAATTCAAATCTGTTTGAATGTCTTGCCCCTCCCATGGACCTTGTTGTTTTAAAGCAGAAGATAAGAACTTATAGTTAATTTTTGTTTTCTGGCTCGTGTACCAAATAAAATCATACCAGTCCCTGCCCTTAATATATTCTCTGCAAAGTAGTGCGTGGATTTTACCAGCGAATAAACTTGATTTGTCTTGAACTGTTACAGAAGAAATAAATGGAAAATCAACATATTTAATTTCAACTCCACTGCCAATTGGTGGATTTGTATCAACTTCAAGTTTGATTCGGATTTTACGCAATGGTCCTATTCTTCCGGCATGGTTTAATTGCAACAATTTCCCAATAGAGTCGTCTTTAATAAAAGCTTTCCTGACAGTAATATCCGTATTCGAACGGTCAACAATCTCGATTCTATATCCATATGCATGTAGTTCATTTGATAAAATTTGAAGCTGCGGCTTAAGTTTAAAATCAGTATCTGATTTTCTCAGAATAAAATCCAAGTCTTCAGAAAATCTATTCAAACCGTAGAAAATTCGTAAACAAGTTCCACCTTGAAAGATAGCATGTTTAAAAAAATCCGTTCTACCCAAGGAGGCCAAGATAACTTCTTGAGAGATTTCTCTGATGGCATGTTCTTCTTCCAATTCAGACTTACAGTTGTATGTTTCTAGTCTATCCTGAATAATTTTTGTGCTCATAATTTTAAGTCCCTTTTTAGACCCCTAATGAATCTCTGAACCTTGTGGCTTTTATAGTTTCCAATAAGCATACTGAGTTCGTTATCAGTAACAGATTGAAATTCTTCTGGCTCAATACGTAGACTTTCAATCACAGGATGAAGTCCGGTCCAATCTCTTTTATAAACATATACATAATCCGCTAGAGCCTTTGTTGGTTTTGCCACCAGAAAAATATTCTCTTGTTCATCTGTCATTCTATCAACGCCATCATAAAACACTTTTTGGGGGACTCGATTATAGCTGAACGTTCCTAAAGGGGTTTTGAACTCCTTAGACTTTCCGGCAGATACACTCGTTAATGTATACACAGCTTCAGGAATCCAGCCATGCCAACTTAGGGCAGATTCCAGGCTGACATATGAAGGCCCATAGATATGCTGAGCGAGAGCGTAGAGATTAATATTCTTCTTCTGGTATTTTGGGGCAAGACAGTACAATCCCCGGCGGATGTGAATAATCTCGCCGCTAGCGATTGCACGTTTGATGAGGCCATATCTTCTGTTTTCGCTTCCAGGAAAAAGAGCAGCCACATCTTGACTGGTGAAATTGCCATATGGAGCATTTTCAAAGATTTTTTCGGTTAATTTTTTCATATTTACATCTGACTATACTTACAATACTGTCGAAATATGACAGTTACTGGTAATTATACAGTATATCGGCTTATAAAGCAAGTAATATTAATAAAACTGTCGTAATATGACAGTATCTGGAAAATACAGCTATCGCCAAGTGGCAGTAAGAAACCGCGGCCAGAAAAGGCGGCCGCGGAAGGAAAAGGGAAGAAATCACCCCATATCACCAACACTCAACTCCGAAGCCAGGAGGTTTAGCTGAATATCAGGTTCGACAGGTAATTGGCGGAGGTATTTGGTGAATTGAGCGAGCATCAGGCCTGTAGCGATATTGGCACAGTATATGGTTGTCTTTGCGGTGCATGGGCCTGTATAAGCCTCTTCAGCAGAAAACAATGTGGTGGGATAATGCTTTCGTGATTCAATATCGCAGGCTGTTAGTACACGCAGTACCTCAGCACTCATCCGGGCATCAATAAAAGAATTTACCTTGTCTTTGACAGCTTGCCATATGAGCTTTCTTGTTTCAATGCTATCTACGCAGCAAAAGACAACATTTCCTGTTTGCTCACTTCGCCTAAATCTGTTTTCAATCACATAGATTTCCAGGTTGCTATTGATTCGGTGACAGATTTCTGCAGTTGCTCTAACCTTCAATTTGCCAAGGTTGTCTTCAAAGTATCCCTGGCTTGCAATATTGCTTTCTTCAACAGTGTCAAAATCTATCAACTGAAGATATGAAACACCCATAGCTGTAAGCTGTAAAGCCACCTGTCGTCCGATAGCACCAACACCAATAACTGTTGCTTTGCAATCAGCGAGTCTATCGGCAGGGACAATATCTTTTTGTCTGCTATAACGTTCATCTCTCATAGGTACATCACCTCACTTTCTTCATCCCACAATTCAGGCCTGTCAGCCAGTTCGTCCAGGATAAACTGACGCTCAGCGGGTTCCATTTTTTCTAGTTCATTGATAAAATCATACGGCAGAGCATAGTCGCTGAAATCATCCATAACCAAAGCTCCTGTATCTGTCTTTGAAACACTGAGCCAATCAACAGCCTTGACATTAGTGGCATACTCAGCATCCCAGCTATTCTGGTTGGTTGGGCCAAATTCCTGGCTGTAATCGATTTCAACAGGGATCAGAACCTGACCGCCTGGACCAACGTTGAAACTGAGCTTAGCGTAACTTTTGTTGTTTTGCGCCACGATGAACATTATCGCCCATTGGCAGGATCCGAAGACTCTTTTGAAAGTTTCTTCATCTGTTACGCTAGGTTGTGGTGAATCAGCCGGATGACTATGTAGCCAGATTCTTGCGAACTGCTCCGGCTTTCTCCCAAGGTCAACTTGTGTGTCAAAGAAGTCCGAAACTGCTTCATCATCGAATTTGACACTAACCGCGGTTACCTCCTGTTTGACTGTGACAAAGTCTGTTACAAACAGCAGGTCATCCGCTTTGGTAATGCCGAAGCCACCAACTTCGTTATCAGATTTGTCGCGGAAATAAAGCAGTTTTGCCCAGGCGGTGGGAGTGAATCGTAAAGATAGTTTCTGTGATTGTTTTGCTATCCTTTTTTTAGCCAGCAATTCTGACTTCTGGTTTTCTTGTTTCAGGCTGGCTTTGATCTCCGGGTTTTTCTGTTTCTGTGTTTTGATTTTCTGGTTCTTCATTTTCAGATTTCCTTTCTTCTATACAGTTTGGACAAAGACCGTCATCGAGACAATCCTTACAACAGATATCATCACATTCAACACATGAACTAATGCAATTTGGGCAGGCCAATTCTTCACAATGTGGACATTGACCACCGCAGCCCAAGCACACAGTTTCATCGCAGAGACGACAATATGATGAACACTCTTCGCAATAATCGCGATCGCAAAAGCTGCAGTAATAGCAGTTTTCTCTGTCCATTGTGTAGCCACAATCATAACAGGGTGTACCATCCCAATCAGACAAACTGATGTATGGGCTATCCAGGTTGTAAGTATTTAGTATGCTTTTAATCATTGTGAAAAAGTCGCACAATCGGCCTTGTTCCAAAGCTGTTCTTATCGCAACAGAGCCATCACCTTCACAGAGTTTCTCATTACTGACATGGGGATGCGTAACACTTTCATCTGTAGTAGCTGGATTTGGTTCAAGTGCTATACAGTAATAAGGGCTGTCTTTATGCAGTTCGCTCAGCTTGTTTAGTTCCAGTCGGATTTTGAACGGGCCAAGAAATATATTGTCAAGCTCAATTGGTTCAGTTACAACTGAGATGGTGTTTTTGTCCTTGTCAAAATCCATATCACCACAATCGGCCTGTAGTTGCTTAAGTTCGGCAACTAGTACAGACAACTTGGGAATATTGTTTTCCGACACATCGAGAAGCTGTTTGTTTTTCTGCAGGAGGTACGATATGTCATTAATTGATCTGCTTATACGGCTGCGGAAACACTGAGCTGATGCATACCAGTGGCAACTAACTACTTTGCCAAGTTTGTTGCGATTATCATTTAATTCCTGAAGCTGGCTGGTAAAACTCGCGAACTGATTGATGCCTTCCTGATATTGCTCAGCTTTTAGTTTTACCAATGCATCCTGGATGTGGTTTGCTATTCGGATCAGATTCTTGTTCTCATCCATAACATTTCCTTTCCATAAAAAATGGGCACCTGCCTATTTGTAAGATAAACAGATGCCCTGGTTAATATTATTTTGTTCGATGCCGTTTAAAAGGCACCTTCGATTTTTCGTGGAGTAATTGTTACACGGTCACCTTCTTTTAAGATGTAGTCACGTGTGACAGGTTGCCGGTTTACGCGAATCAGGTAATCAATTGCTTGGCAATCTTGCATTTTAATAGCAAAAAACTGTTCGACTGTTGTGTTTTCAGCAATGCTGACATAATCGGCGAAGCCAGCACCGTCATTGTTCACATATAAAATTCTCATCTTCAATTCCTTTCAAATTTACGGGTTAAAAATTTTGTTTAGTATGTAACGAGGCTTTAAGACATGATGCCTATCTTAGGTGGGCTGCGCGCAGAATTTCTGTGTTCTTGCATAGTGTTTACTCCTTAGTTTAGATTAATTGATTGCAGATTAACTTTGAGTTGACTCGTTGCGATGTGATTACTTTGTGGGGCTGGTAGACTTGAATAACTCAGGTGCGATCTGATCAAGGGTTTTAGGTTGCCAATATAAGTCTCTTTCAATAGGCAAACCCAAAGTTCCTTTTACACTTTGAAGCTCAGACAGGCTGAAATAGCCTAACTCTTTACAGTGCCCATCTACGAGGCCAAAGAAAGTATCTTTGCCATCAAATTCTGTGGCATACCAGGTCCAGTTCGCATCAGGGGTGAAAAATTTAACATATACAATAGCTTTGCCACCCTTGCCATCTTGGACATAAAGTGGTGGCAACTTCTTTTTGATTTCCTCAGTGAGCAGTTTCATAATTATCACCTACCTTTCTTAAAATGCGATGGGAAAAGTCCCATCATGGTTAAAAACAAAAATTAAAAATAGTTTTAGTTGTATAAGTCACCTATATTTGAGTTTTTCGGCTGGCCAGGATCCTTACGCTCCATCAGATGTGCAAATGCTTTCTGAAGGGCTAAAATGGCCTTAGGGATATCGTTTATGCTCAAACTGTTGGTCCCTTGCCATTGGCCGGCCTTATCTTTGTACCTGACTTCAATTACTACTTTTGGCAATTGAATTGACTGGCCATTCTTTTCAATGGTGTTTTGAAACACTGCTGCTCTTACAGCTCCTATCTTGAAAACAGTTTCTGGTTTAGACATTTTCCGCTTATTCCTCCTATCGATTGGATTAACCAATCAGTACGATCGTACTAAGTGATTGATCTTTATATATTTTTCGCTGATGCAGTATATATATGAGGCCGAGAGAAGGCGTTTGGAAAACGCGTCTGTAAAGGAAGCGTTTGTTTGATCAACGCCGGAATTGAGGCCGAGTATTTAATAATCAGCATCGGGCGAAAACACCGTCGGTGCTGGCTAAGATTTGAAGCAACTAGACTTGACTCAAGTAGCAAAAACCAGAGGAAGAGTCTGATACGAGTTTAGTATCAAGCGTAATGGAAATGATAAAGCGATAGCTAAGAAAAATGTGTTTGTGATTTAGGCATTTCAGTAGAATACCTTATTTCCAGCCCGGAAAAGGCTAAATTTAAGGTCTTCAGAAATTCAGTTTTTTCAAAAACAATTTGTTTGCCGGATAAGCTTTTGTGGTTATTTGAACTTTTATCAGGATGTGATTGGTTTTGAGCTTTTGAATTTTTATAACCTTCACGATTTATTAAGACTTTAAAGTTTATAAACTTTTCGTTTTTCAGCTCAGGATTTTTAGATATTAAGTGTTCCGTGAATTCTGGATATGAAACTGAGAAGTTTAGCCGTGAGAGTAAGAATTATTTTGAGTAGCATTTTTTTTTAAATAGTTTTTCAAATTTATAATCCACTCTGGTAAATCAAAGTCCAACCCTTTAGTTTCATATCTCGAAACCTTTTCATATTTTATTCTGTCTGTGTATTGTTTTTCGTCATCATTCATTTTGCTATAATTCTAAAGTGGTAACAGAAATATATAAATCTTTTGGTTCATTATTAAACTCTGACTCGAAAGAATATTATTGATCGTAGGCTTCTTTGTATCTGATAGATTAAACCTTCATCAATTTATCAACTAATCCCAATTTACTTAAAGCTTTTGCAATCATTCTCAAGCTCTCAGGGTCTTTGGTTAAGGCGTCAAGTATTTCATCACTTTTTATTCTTTTCGCGGCTAATTTTTTAACACCTTGACTTAAATCGTACACTTTTGTCAGCAAATCTGAATTTTCTTCTTTTAATTTCTCTAATGCAGTCTTATCAACATCGATAAGCAAATCAGATTTTTCAATGCTATCTCTCATGCCAATTTTCTTGGTATAGTAATTTAAAGTTGATAGATTAGACCAGCCCCCTCTATACATTAGAGCATCTATTTTTGTTTTGTACGCTCCTAACCTCCAATGGCAAGTGCCAGAATGCCTAAAATCATATAGACTGATTTTGCCATAGCTTTCTCCTCCTTTGCTGATTCCAGTACCTAAAACTTTTTTGGCGACTTGTTTTAACTTTTTATTAAAATTGCTTGGGCTAAAACTAAACAGATAATCATCCTGTTTTAATTCATTTCTTTTTACATATTTCCTTAACTCCTCAGAACATAAAAGAAGCTTAATAGTTCGCCCATAAGTTTTAGTAACCTCGTCACGAATTGTTAATTGCTCAAAATCATCATGGATATCTGAGACCTTAACATTCATTAGTTCTGTCGGGGAACGAATTATCGTGTCAAACATAAAGAGCAACCTAATCTGCTCATCTTTAGAAAAATAAGGCATCATATTTTTCAATTGTTCTAAAGTAAAATAAACAAAGTTGTCCCCATTTTTGTCGGCACTTAACTCCTCTGTAATATCTATTACAAGCTTCCCTTTTTTCCCATTAGTTTCATTATATAATTTTCTTTGAGACTTCATGTGCCAGTTCCATAATGCCCTAAATGCTTTAACCTGATCTCTTACAGATTTTCCATAAGTTCCCCCATTTTGTTTTTTGACAATTCCTTTTTTGACATCATCAAAAAAATCGTGTATTTGTTTTTCCGTTATTTTAGCAACATCTTTTACTTCTCTTTTTTCCAAGTTCTTAAAAATGGTAATAAGCCATGATTTCCTTGTGTTTAAAGTGTTGTATCCTCTCCTGCCAGCTTTGCTTTTTCTGTTAACATTCCTTCCAGCTTCCATGTCCTCTATATGCTGAATAATCAAATCAGAATTTTTTTGGGTTAAATCCGAGATGCCTATCTTTTTAATCTCATTGAGCCAATCCTTGTATCTTGCTTCGTCATTACGCAGGTCTCGTTTCATAGTTTTAATTAGAAGAGATAGTTTATAAACTTACCGTTACACCAGACATACACTACAGGGGCACGTTTGGTGTAACGGTTATTTCTCATGAGGATTTATACCTTACTGTGATATGATTTCTTTGCTTTTAAATCTTTTCTTATCAATCTTAGATTGGAAAATGCTGAGATTTAAAGCGGCAAACGTATGTTCAATCCGATGACCGCCTTTTCCTGCCAATCAGTCCATAATTCCCGCATTTGATACGCTTATTATGAGTTAGAGTGCCACTTTGCTATTTCACAAAATATATTTCCAAATCTCACATATTTGAGCACGGAAAAACTTAAATATTCCAAGTCAGTTATCATTCTAAAATGACAGCAAAAGAAAAACCTACCGAGGAAGACAAAAAGTTGCGAACCCTTGATGAAATCTGCGAGAACACTAGGGCTATTCGGCGAGTCACAAACCGAATCTTAGACCATTTGCATGAATACCAAACCGGTGCTTCAAGCTATGAGAATGCCCCATACAGTGATCCAGATGAGATAGACTGGGGTGATCTGGATAACAATGATGACATGTATATGTAAATAGCAAACTTTTTATAGTTATGTGGTTTCCTTTTTACATGAAAGAACAAGCCCTTCAGGCTGCTATTGTTGAACTTAGGGCCATCTTAGAGGACATGAAAGCCCTATTGGCCTGGCATAAACTAAAATGCTTTGAAGCTAGGCAACGCTCGTTCTCCAATCTCATGTTTTATGATACGACACTCTCTGATTTGAATAATAAATATGCAACTTTTTCATTGTTAGCCTCACAGATCCATGCAGGTGTTAATAATCAAAAGATCCCACAAAGCAAACTCAAGATTATAAAGAAGGAACTTGCAAAAATTGAACTGCAGGCTTTTTATCTTGGCTCAGGTATTAGATTTTACTGAAGTCTCAGATTTGCTTTGCTTATTTTAATTAGAACCATTCATTTGACTCCGTCATTCTCAGTACTTTCGGAACACCCGGTATTCCTAATTCTCTGTCCCGTAAAAGATCCCAACCGAAAGATTTATAAACTCCATCTCCTTATTATTACCACTAAGGAGTTACAAATAAAATGATGCCAAATAAAACCTATGAATTAAGGAAGCTGTACTTTGAGCAAAATCAGTACTCTGCCAAACAGGCAGAACCAAAGTATCTACCATTATTGCAATGGCCTTCAAATGGTTATTTTGAAAAATTAAAACCCGATGCAGATTTACTACAAAAGGCACTCTCGCCTTTAGAAAAATCGGCAGTAGATAGCATTGCAGACCAAGTATTCGGCAACCAAAAGCAATCAGAATACATTGGTCTAAAGCACTTGGCGAATCTCTTCTATGAAAGATGTAGGCTTCATAAGCAACACATCAAGGACATTGATAGCACACATATCAATGTCCAGGAAAAACTGTTTGGTGTCAAAATAAATAATTTCCCTGATAGAGCCAAGCGTCTTTCAAATCTGGAGGGCCAGTTATTGCAGCTTGAAAGCCAGAGAAGAGACGAGGAACTTGCATTCTGGAAAGATACTGTCGAGTTAAGAGAAAAACTATTTGAAGGTGCTACTACCTACAAAGATGCAAACCACCGTTATTCAGTTTTTGCAGATGTGGAGGCTGACCATGGCAGATAACACAAGTTCTGTAAATGTACGGCAGCTTTGCCTTCAACTAAAACCTATCTTAGGCTCAAAGGCAGATAAAATCTATACAGCGTATATGGCTGAAGATAAGGAAGGCAAAGAACAGATCGAGCATTATCTTCAGCTTTTGACTGCAAAGTACCTACCTTCAAAACTAGAGCAAAGCAAAACGGTTCTTCTGCCACCATCAAAGGAAAAAGCTGAAGGTGAATATCCAGTTGGAACAGTGATATATGCTGGTAAAGATTTGTATAATTTTGGTTTAAGAGAAGACGAATGGATCCAGCATACGGCAATATTAGGTCGGTCGGGGGCAGGGAAAACCAATGTCGGTTTTTTAATACTTCAACAGCTCAGACAAAAAGGAAAACCATTTTTGTTATTTGACTGGAAGAGGAACTATAGAGATTTGCTTTCTTTGCCTGAATTTGAGGATGTAGAGGTTTATACCATTGGCAGAAACATAGCACCCTTTAGATTTAATCCCCTGATTCCACCACAAGGCACAGACCCAAAAACTTGGCTGAAAAAACTAAATGAAGTACTTGCTCATTCATATTGCCTGGGAAATGGATGTTTATTTTTACTCCAGCAGGCAGTCGATGCTGTTTATGAGGAGGCGGGCGTATATGATGGCACTGTCGAAAAATGGCCTACATTTAAAGATGTCATGCATGAAGCCAGGAATATGGATACTCGTGGCAGAGAATCTGGTTGGTTGTCTTCAACATTAAGAGCATTAGCAACGCTTTGCTTCGGTGATATGGATAAACTGGTAAATTCAAATAACAATAAAAGCATTGATCATATCCTTGATAAGAACGTAATTTTAGAACTCGATGCCCTTACTCAATCAGATAAAACCTTTTTTATTCAGTCAGCTTTGCTCTATTTGCACCATAAACGTATGACTGAGCAAAGAAGAGAAGATTTCAAGCATGCCATAATTATTGAAGAGGCGCACCATATTTTGAGTGATGAACGAAGATCACTAGTCGGAGGTCAGTCTGTTATGGATATTATATTTCGTGAGATCAGAGAATTCGGCGAAAGTCTGATTCTGCTTGATCAGCACCCATCAAAAATATCCCTTTTTGCCCTTGGAAATACGTACTGTACGATTTGCATGAACTTAAAGCACAAAACCGATATTAACGCCGTTGGCCAGTGTCTGTTGTTGGATAAAGAACGAGAAATCTTAGGCTCACTCGATGTCGGTCAGGCAGTGGTGAAACTTCAAGGCAGAGTTGCCAGACCCTTCCAGGTCTCAATACCGCTTTTTCCAATTGAAAAAGGTAAAATCACAGATACTTTTATAAAAAAGCATATGCAGGACATTGCCCCAGTTGCCCAGCAAGAGGATTTTCGTTTGCCAGAAAGTCAGCCGGAGTCTGCATTAATCTCTGTGCCTAAAAATAAAGACGAGCAATTATTTGCTTTTCTTAAAGATATTCAGCAATACCCCAACAGTGGTATCGCCCAGCGTTATAAACGCCTTGGAATTTCTGTACGTCAGGGCCAAAAGATAAAGGCCAAAATATTAGAAGATGAATTGATTGAGGAGTATATTGAAACTATCAGAACAGGTAGAATAAAAATTATTAGGCTCACAGAAAAAGGTGTGAGTTTCTTATCGAAGAGCAAATGAAGTAATTGTTCTTTTGTAAGGTGGAAATAAGAGTAACGGACAATGAAGCCGTATGTCATTTTATAAGTTTCGAGCATCGGATAAATAATCCTTTGTTCAGTGGTTACAATAAAAATAGCTTTAAACATATTCATAGATTTCGCTCATCCTTATTAGTCGTGGTTGAACAAAATGCTGGTTGTATTATCATTAATGCTTGTAAATAAAAAAGGATGGAACTTTTGGGAGACACAACCCATTGGCAAAAGTTT
>Ga0307378_10006881_pt1 | contig 15420 bp, 13 predicted proteins | sample UN1MG_FD_202238 | JGI IMG/M metagenome (GOLD analysis project Ga0307378, IMG submission 202238) | Soil microbial communities from Risofladan, Vaasa, Finland - UN-1 | ecosystem: Environmental > Terrestrial > Soil > Coastal area > Acid sulfate soil | place: Finland: Risofladan, Vaasa | collected...
AATCTCGCGACGCGGCCGACGTGGTCGCCCGTGCGATTCTCGAACTGGCCGACCGCCGGACCGAGCGGCGTCACGCCTGGATTTTGTCGGACGTTGACAGAGGGACGCCCGCGGCGTAAACTCCGCCTGGAGAAGCGAGGCATGACCCGCCAAAGTTCTGCTTACACGTCGAAGCCGTACGCCGGTCGCAAGATTTACTTCCTCGGGATTGGCGGTTGCGGCATGTGCGGCCTTGCGGAGTTTGTCCTGGCCGAGGGAGGGGAAGTTTCGGGCTCGGATGTGAAAGAGAGTGAGGCGACGCGGCGGCTGGGGCATCTGGGCGCTCGCGTCCACATCGGCCACCGTGCCGAGCACGTTCCGCCGGGCGTCGAGCGCGTGGTGGTCAGCGCAGCCGTGCCGCCGGACAATCCGGAACTGGCCGAGGTGCGGAAGCGCGGCCTGCCGGTGGAAAAGTATGCGGCGTTTCTCGGGCGTTTGATGGGCCTTCGGCGCGGCATCGCGGTCGGCGGTACGCATGGGAAGAGCACGACGACTGCCATGGTTGGTTTCGCGCTGAGGCAGGCGGGGCTGGACCCGAGTTTCGTCATCGGCGCCGACGTGCCGCAACTGGGCGGCGGTTCGCACGTCGGCGCGGGGCCGCATCTGGTGGTTGAAGCGTGCGAGTACGATCGCTCGTTCCTGCACCTGGGGCCCGAGGCGGCCTGCATCCTCAACATCGAAGAGGATCACCTCGACTACTATTCCGGTCTTAAAGAGATTCGCGAGGCGTTTGCCGCCTTTGCCGCACGGGTCTCTTCCGACGGGCTTCTCGTCCTTCCCGGAGCGGACCTTGCCTTGCCGCAGTTGAGCCGGAGCGCCCGCGCGGCGGTCGAGACGTTCGGTATCGGCGGCTCGTGGGATTGGCGCGCCGAGCACCTCGAGCATGACCAGGGGCGGTTCGCGTTCGACGTTTACTGCGGGCGCGACCTGTATGGTTCGGTGCGGCTGTCGTTGGCGGGTCAGCATCACGTGCTGAACGCGCTGGCGGCGGCGGCGTTGTGCCATTGGGCAGGAGCGCGGGCCGAGGTGGTCACTCGGGCGCTCGGTGAGTTTCGGGGCGCGACGCGCCGGATGGACGTGCTGGGCGAGGCACGCGGTGTGACGGTCGTGGACGACTACGCCCATCACCCGACGGAGATCTCGGCGACGTTGAAGGCGGCGCGGCTGCGGTTCGAGCCAAAGCGGTTGTGGGTCGTCTTTCAGCCCCACCAGCACAGCCGCACGCGCTTTCTCCTGAAAGATTTTGCGCGGGCCCTCGTCCTGGCCGATAAGATTATTGTTCCGGATATTTATTTTGTCCGCGATAGTGAGAACGAGCGGCAGGCGGTCCGCAGCCAGGACTTGGTCGGCGAGGTTCAGAACCAGGGCGCGGACGCCGTTTACATCGAGTCGTTTGATTCGATTCGCCGCTTCCTGACGGAAAGTCTGGCGCCCGGTGACCTGCTGATGGTCATGGGCGCCGGCGACGTGTGGCGCCTGGGAAAACCGTTGCTGGAGGACCTTCGGGGGGGATTGGCGCGCGGCCGCAGGATGTCGATTCCGGGTGCGAACCTTAAGGGTGGACAATGAAGATTTTCAAGGGCCTTGAGGAAGTCGTCGAAAAGGTTTTTCCACTGGGGGAGATGACGACGTTCGGCGTGGGAGGGTCGGCCGAATATTTCATCCGGCCGCGCAGCGAAGAAGCACTCGCCGACGTGCTGGCGCGGTGCAACAAGGCTGGTATCGAGGTGCGGGCTGTGGGCCGCGGGTCGAACCTCCTCGTGAAGGACGAGGGTGTTTCGGGCGCTGTCATCCAACTGGACCGCAAAGGCTTCGGCGAGATAAGCATTGAGGCGAATCTGCTGCGGGCGGGCGCGGCGGCGCCACTGTCGGCGGTGGTCCGGCAGGCGGCGCGGGCGCACCTTTCGGGCGTCGAATGTCTCGTCGGCATCCCGGGCACGGTGGGCGGCGGCGTTCGGATGAACGCCGGCGGCGCCTTCGGCGACATCGGCCAGACGGTCGAGCGCGTCAAGGTGATGGATGTGCACGGCCAGGCGTTTTACCGCGAGCGCGACGATCTGGCGTTCGCGTATCGGTCAAGCAACATCTCCGCCCGGTTCATTCTCGAGGCGGCGTTGCGTCTCATGCCCGACAGCGAGCGGGCGATTCTAACGCGGATGAAGAAGATATGGATCGCCCGCAAGAACACGCAGCCCACCAGCGCGGCGAGCGCCGGGTGCGTTTTCAAGAATCCACGCGGGATGTCCGCCGGGGCGCTCATCGACCAGGCGGGCATGAAGGGCGAGTCGGTCAAGGGCGCCGTGGTCTCCCGCAAACATGCCAACTACATCGTCGTCAAGGACAAGAAGAAGACGAAGGCGGCCGATCTGCTCGCGCTGATCGACAAGGTCCGCAAAGCCGTCAAGGAACGTTTCGACGTGTACCTGGAGTTGGAGATACAGGTTTGGCCGTAAGCGCCGAAGCGCCGCAGGTGAGGTCCGAAAAGGTTGTCGAGCCAGGGACGCTTGTGATTGGCGTCCTGATGGGCGGATGCTCGCGCGAGCGGGCCGTCAGCCTCGAAAGCGGCCGGGCAGTTGCGGAGGCGCTCGAGGCGCTGGGGCACGACGTGCGGCCGTGTGACGTGCGGCCGGGCGACATCACGCCGCACCTTTTCAAGGATGTGGACGTCGCGTTTCTGGCGCTGCACGGCGCGTGGGGCGAGGACGGACAGGTCCAGAATGAACTGGAGGCGCTCGGCGTCTGCTACACCGGCAGTGGCCCTGAGGCGAGCCGTCTGGCCATGGACAAGGCGGTCTCCAAGCAGCGGTTCTTCGAGGAGGGCGTGCCGACGCCGGCGTTTCGCGTGGCACGGCGCGGCGAGGAGGCCGTGATTGAGGAGGCCTATAACGCGCTTGGGCCGGACCTGATCGTCAAGCCGATTGCCGAGGGCTCGAGTTTCGGCCTGGGCGCCTGTCGCTCGCTCGAATCGCTTCGGACGGCGGTGCGCGGCCTGTGGGCCGACTACGACGCGGCGCTCATCGAACGCCGCATCGTCGGCAAGGAACTGACCGTCGGTATCTTGGGTGAGCGGCCGCTTCCGGTCGCCGAGATCCGCACGCCCGGCGGTCTTTATGATTTTCACTTCAAGTACGAGTCGGATGAGACCGAATACATTTTTAATCATGGCTTGGCGGCCGAGGTGGAAGCACGCATGGTCGAGGTGGCGCTCGCGGCCCACGAAGCGCTTGGCTGCCGCGACCTGTCGCGCGTGGACCTGATCCTGCCGCCGGAAGGCGAGCCCCAGGTGCTGGAAGTGAATACGATTCCCGGCTTTACGAGCCACAGTCTGGTGCCGAAGGCGGCCGTGCACGCCGGCATTACGTTCGGGCATTTATGCGAGCGGATCGTGGCGCTGGCGCGCGAGCGGAGCGTGCCGCCGAAGACTTGTGAACAGGATACGGAGGAGTCAATTGGCTCGGCGTAAGAAAATCAAGGTGCCGCAAATTTCGGGCGGGACGGGCGTTGCCCGCCGATTCCTGAGGGGGGCGCTGGCGGTAACGCTACCGCTCATCGTCGGCGTTCTGGTTGCGCTGGCGTTCGGCCGGTTGGGGGAGGGCTTAGCCGGGGCGCCCGCATACCAGATGTCGCGCGATTGCCTGCGTTTGGTGGAAGGTCCCGACTGGATGACACCGGCCATCCTCGCTGAGATCGACGTGCGGCAGGAGTTGCCGGAGCGTTTCAGTCTTCTGGATCCGACGCTGTGCGAGCGGATCGCGCGGGCGTATGAGAAAACCGTGTGGGTCGAGCGTGTGGATCGGGTGGTGAAGCGTGACCCGCGCGTCACGTCGGGCCGTCCGCCGCTTGAGGTAAGCCTCAAGTTCAGGCGGCCGATTGCGTTCGTCCAGATGGCCGGGCGCGATGGTTTCTATCTGGTGGACGCTCAGGGCGTGCGCCTGCCGGGCGTGTATCGCGAGCCGCGCCTCGGGCAGACCCGACTACTGGTCATCACGGGTTGTCGTGAACCGACGCCTCAGCCCGGGCGCGTGTGGCAGGGGGCCAGCCTTCAGGCGGGCGTCCGTGTCGCGGAAGCCGTTACGCCGCGGCGGGAGCGGTTCCGGCTGACGACGGTGGATGTTTCAAACTTCGGCGGCCGGCGCGACCCGCGGGACACCGAGATCGCCCTCTACACCACTGGCCGGACGCAAATTAAGTGGGGTAAGGCGCCGACCCCCGAAGCCGCCATGCTTCAGGAAAAGAGTCTCGGTGCGAAGGTCGGCTATCTGGATTTTGTTTACGAGCGCCTGGGTGGGCGAATTGACGGCGTCCTTTCGTATATCGACATTCCGAACGAAGCCATCTGCCGGCGTTCGAGTGTGGTTCGCCATCGTCTGCGGAGTTGACCGATGAGCCGCATCCAGGCGACGCGCCGGAGCGGCACCTCAAGAAGTGATGCGGGGCGCAGCAGACGCGGCGGTTCCTGGGTTCTCCTTCCCTTCGTCTAGTGCCTCTGGCTATTGGTGTGGTTGGCGTCGTCGCTTCTGATTGAGCCGCACCTCGACGTGAAACTTCCGTGGCTGGCGGCGGAGACGGCGCCTGCGGCGCTGGCGGCGGGAATGGCGTTTTTCCTCGTGTCCATTTGGCCGTTCTGGCCGGCGCTGGCGTCGGCGGGCGAGGCGCGCGGCCAACGGATTTCCTTTCGCTGGGTCGGCGCCGGCCTCCTTGAACTGGTGAGGCTCTTTGCGCTGACTGTTCCGTTCGCTTTGGTGGCGTGGTCAGTGAGTGGTCGGGAAGTGGCAGCCGGCCCTTTGATGATCGCCTATGCCGCCGGTGAAACGATGGGCCTGGCGATGCCCCGGCTGCTTGAGGTCAGCCCGATGGTCGGCGCGGTGAGGCTGGCAGTGGAGGGCTGGCCTGAAGGTTCGTGGCGGACCTTCGCCTATTTGGAGTTCTGGCCTGCAGTGGGGGTGATTCTCGTCCTGGTGGGGCTGTCGGAATCGGCGCGCCGCCGGCGGCGGGGTGAGGTGAGTGAAATTTAAGTCTTCGGAGCCGCGGCCGCTCTGCGCTCCTCCGGCGGGCGGGTTTTCCAGCGCCGGTGGACCCAGAGGTACTGGTCGGGCGCCATCCGGACGACGCGCTCTAGCGCCGTCGTGAACCGCTGGGTGATGGCCATTGCGCCGTCGAGGTTTTTTGTGTACTCAGCCGGATCGATGATGTCCGTGACGACGGCGCGGTAGCGGAATCGGTTGCCCACCCGATACGCGCCGCCGACGACGATGGGCGCCCTTTCCTCAAGGGCGAGATAGGCGATGCTCTTGTAGGTGCTGGCTTTTCGCCCGAAGAAATCGACGAAGAAGCCGCGCCTCCCTGCGTCCTGGTCGGCCGGGAACGCCAGCCGCGTACCCTCCCGGAGTTCCTCGAAGGCGATTTCCGTCATGCCGTGTTTCGAGAGGATGCGCTGGCCGGAGGATTCGCGAATCTTGCAGATGTGGCGGTCGAGGTACGGATTATCAAGCGGCCGACCGATGGATGTGGTCGGAAACCCCACGGCCGCCATCATGCAGGCGCCGACTTCCCAGTTCCCGAAGTGGCCTCCCACGACAATGCAGGGGCGGTTGGAGGCCAATAGGTCGAGAACAGCGTCCATCCCGGGCCCGAGTTCGACGTGCCGGAAAAAACTGTTGAACTGGGCAAGCCGCGGCGCGCACAAGACCTCGGCGCCGACCATGATCATGTGCTGAAAGGAGCGCCGCGCCAGGCGCCGAAGGGTCCGTTCCTCGGCGCCCGGGAAACTCGCGCGCAGGTTCTCCAGGGCGACGCGCCGGTGCCGCCGGTCCAGCCAATACAGAATGGTTCCCGCCAAGCGGGCGGTCCGGAGGTTCGTGTCAATCGGAAAGCATTGAAGCAGCATCTGGACGAAGCGAAGCGTGCCGTACTGGAGCAGCCAGATGATTTGTCGGCGAATCGTGTTCATCGGCCGCGATTGTAGGCCGGGTCCCGGCGCAGTGTCAAGCGGCGGGCCGTTGCCCACCCCGAGAGAAGCCGTTACAATTGCGTGACACGCCGTGAGAGAGCGCTGATGAGCAGCCGCGAGGCCATGCTTTCCGACTTCGATTACCACCTGCCGCCCGAGCGGATTGCACAGGAGCCTGCCCGGCCGCGGGATGCCGCACGCCTCCTGGTCCTGGACCGGGAGGCGGGTAGCCTTGCGCATTGGCGATTCCGCGATCTGCCGGACGTTCTTCGGGCCGGCGACCTGCTGGTTCTGAACGACACGCGCGTGATTCCGGCAGCGTTCACGGCCCGCCGCGCGGGCGGGGCTCGCATCGAAGGCTGTTTCCTGAAGGTCTTGGAGGGCGGGGTGTGGGAAGTGCTGCTCCGGGGTCGCGGCCGCATCAAGCAAGGCGAAACGCTCGGGCTGGTAGCCCCGGACGGCAAGACGCACGCCGAGATTAGGCTTTTGGAGCGGCGCGAAGGCGGCCTGTGGCGCATCGGGCCGCCGGGGGACGCCGATGCGCTTACGCTGCTGCGACGAATCGGGCAGGCGCCTTTGCCGCCTTACATCCGACGGCAAGGCCCGGGCGACCCGCGACGCAGGGATGACCTTGCGGACTACCAGACCGTGTACGCACGGCGCGACGGCGCCGTGGCGGCGCCGACGGCGGGCCTTCATTTCACACCTCAGGTTTTGGACCGGCTGGCGGAGAAGGGCATCGAGCGAACCAGCGTGACGCTGCACGTGGGGCTGGGAACGTTCCAGCCGATCCGGTGCGAGCGGCTGGCCGACCACCGGATGCATGCCGAATATTTCGAGATATCGGAGGCATCGGCAGCGGCGATCCACCGCGCCCGAGCCTTGGGGTCCCGCATCATCGCGGTTGGAACGACGACAGTCCGAGCGCTGGAGTCGGCGGCCGAGGGGCGAGAGGGGCGGCCGGCGCAGGGCTGGACGAACCTCTTCATCCGCCCACCGTACGAGTTCCGCGCGGTGGATGCGCTGGCCACGAACTTTCACCTCCCGCGGACGACGCTGCTTGCCCTGGTTTGCGCATTTGCCGGGCGGGAGCGCACCTTAGCGGCCTACGAAGAGGCGAAGCACACGGGGTATCGCTTCTACAGTTACGGCGACGCGATGCTGATCCTTTGAAAAAGGTTGTCAGGCGCCTTTTTCATCGTGTTATGCGTATTCGGGACCCAGATACAGGTCGGCGGTGAGGGTCTTGATGCCGAGCCGCTGAACGAGGTTGCGAAGTTCTTGGACGTTTCGTGCGGCCAGCGGGCTGATTTCGGCCTTAAACTTCGGCTCACCACTCTCGCTGCGCGGGACTTCGATGCCAGCCTCCTCGAGCCAGGCCGCGGCCAGGCGAACCATGCCGCGCCGGGCTGTGGCGGGGCTGTCCTCGCCTTCGGCGTTTTTGACGGGGCTGAACTGGCGCGCCCGGTCGATCTCCAGGACAAGTGGATTCTCGGCCATCGGCAGGGCGTCGAAGATGAACGTTTCGAACTTGACGCCGTTCGGCTCGGTCGGCTCGTTCCGCCGGCCCCGGGCATCGACGTAGGGAATCTTTTTGTCGGCCCGGTGAAAGGGCAGGGCGAACTTGCCCCCCGCCGTCAGGCGCTCCACGAAACGCCGCGCCAGGATATGAATCGCGATGCTCCCAGCCGCGAAGCACAAACGCCCGTCGGGGGTTTTCGCTTCAGCCAACTCGCCCGGCATGTCGCTGTATTCGACGACGTGGAGCCGCCCGCCCGAAAGACAGAAATGGCCGAGTTTCTCGCGGGCGTCGCGCTTGCGTGCCATCTTGCTCGACATCTCGCTTCCCGAGTCCGCGTGAAAGCCGATAAAGACCGGGTCGAGCGACAGCACAAGAGGGTTATCGACTTGGGAGTAACTGATGTGCTCGATGCCGCGCGCCGCCAAGTCCTCAAGCATCCCGGCCCGCGCCAGCGCGCGGAGGGTTCCGCCGTGGCCGTCGGGGGACCAAAACAGTCGGTCCCGGTCGGCGAGAATCAGTTTCCCCTCGAAATCGACGGCAGGCATCATGCGCTGCGCGAAGAACTTGACGTCGCCGCGCGGCAGGTTGAAATAGTTCCGGGCCTCGAAAAAGTCGCGGGTGGCGCGGTCGTTGACCCGACTGGTCATGATGTACCAGGGAATCGGCACACCGTAAGCGCGGTGAGCGGCGAGGATGCCGTCGGCAAAAATCTGGAAAAGGGGCCGGCCCGAAACGGGGCCGATCTCGAAGGCCCCTTTAGGGCCGTCGTAGCCGAGCCGCGTCCCCTGGCCCCCGGCGACGGTCAACGCCGCCACCCGGCCTGCTGCGAGGGTCTTTTCCCCAAGTTTCTGCATGCGGCAGCGCTGCTCGCGTTCCGCATCCGTTTTTGGCAAAGGTATAAACGGGGCCGGCTGGAGGTCCTTCGGCAGTTCCGCCTCGCGGCGTGACGTCAGGTGGTCGGCGACCAGGCGCGTGAGTTCCTCAAAGTCTACCTCGGCCAATTCCGCCAGCAGCCGCTCCCGGCCCTCCCTCGGGAGGTCGTCCCAGAAGCGGAACACGTGCTCCTGGCCCACCTTGGCCGCGCGGCAGCGGATGGTTTGTTCGTCCAGTGGTTGCTTCGTCACGGCTTCCCTTTTCCCTTTGCCAAGAGTTCGCTGTGGAGGAATCTAGCGGGGTCCGGAGGCCGTGGCAAGGGTTTTGGCAAGGGGCCGGCATGGTCGAGCCGCCGCCCCGCGGTGCCGGTGGGCGACAGATATGTCCGGCGGCGGAGCGCCCCGACTTGTCACGGGCGGGCTTTGCGGCTTGATTTGGGCGGCAAATTGGGTTATACTTACTAAGGTTCAAGTGGGGGCGATTGGTTTCGACGGGGCCTTAGCGGGCCTGAAGTTGCGCGAAGAGGTTGTCGGCCACCTCTTAAAACCGCCGGCACAATAAAAATGCCGATACAGGCATAAGACTGGCTGCTTAAAGCAAGCAGCCACGTCCGCCCGGACCCGCCCGTGGGTTCGGGGCCGGGCGTCACTCTCGCGGGCTAGCCGACCAGTCGGCCGGGAGCGACGTCGGTGAACTTTCCAGTCCCGGCTGGGCGCTTGCGGATCCTGTCGGCCGGAGCCGCGAGGGCCGAGATGAAATAGACCGACTAGTCGCGTAGAGGCTTCAGGTCACAGGCATCCGGACGTGGGTTCGATTCCCACCGCCTCCACCATTTCTTTGCGCCTATATGCGTTCCCGTGGTCGTGAGAGGGGTTGCTGTGTGCCTGTGTGTGCCCCAAAACGACAGGGCGCACCATACTTTTGGGCAATACTTTTCGCGCGTCTGTTTTTGGGGAGGAGAGGGGGACGTCGTAGGTCCCTGTGCGAACGCCGCTGGCGGCCTCATCCGCGCCGCCAAAGTCCGGTAATTGCTCCACCGCGCCCGACGTGTTCAAAATGCTCGGGTCCGTGTAGACGTTCATCGTCAGGCGAAGGTCAGTGTGCCGCATGAGTTCCATGGCCGTGCGGGGTGCGACGCCGCTCTTGGCCAGCATCGAACCGAGAGTCACCCGTAGGCTGTGGAAGTCTGCCTTTCGACCTTCGGCGTCCTCATCCGGAATGCCGACCCGGTCGAAGTCAGGCCGGAGGTCTCGCATCCTGGGGATACGTCCGAACACCCTGTTCTCAGGGCCTACCGCTTTCGGCCTGGCAGCGCGGAGTTCCGCGGCCACGTCTTGGCGAAGCGGCACGCTGTCGGCGCGTCGTGCCTTTGTGGCCTCGGCCCGGAGGGCGATAAACGGACGCGGGCTGTCCAGTCGGAGATCGCCCCACTGGAGTGCCTCCAACTCACCCCGCCGCAGGCCAGTCGTTACCGCCACAAGATAAAGCAGCCGACGCGGACCGGCGGCACCCAGCAAGTGACGTATCTCGTCCAGCGTCAACGCGCGTCTCCGACGGGCCTTCACAGTCTGGTCCGTGCGTTGGACTGTTGCCACGGGGTTGGCTGATAGCCTGCCTTGGGCCACACACCAGTTCAGGAAGGCGTTGGCTGCGTTCAGGTATTCGTTGACCGTTTTGGCAGCCAGTCCTTGGCTCTTGAGGCGGGCCAAGAGCGCAGTCAGGTTGGCCGCGCGAACCACACTCAAGGTCTGCCACCCGCACTCGTCAAGGATTCTGCCTACGCGGCCCTCAAGGATTTCCCGGTATTTCTGGCTTCGCCCGGCCCGCTCCAGGTCCTCAAGGTACGCTTCGACGTGCTGGCTGATCGGCGCGGACAGGTGCTTTTCTTCTACCTCGATAAACCCCGACGCCATGCGCGCCGCTTCGCGCTCCAGCCGGGCGGCTTCGTGTTCGGAGGCGCTCTTGTCCGTGTACCCCTTTCACGCGGCGTGTGCTGCCGTCTGGCAAACGGTACTTGATCCACCAGTGGCCTTGCTCGCACACCATCTGGCCCGTTGGCCTGCCGTCCTTGCCATAGTGGACCGGCCGGATATGAACCTTGCCCCGCGTGTCCGTGTACCGGACGGCGGGTTTCCCTTTGAGTTTGCACCGCTTCGCGCCCTCGGGGATCGGTCGGGTGTACGTGGGCTTGAACACGCTCGCCATGGCTTATCCTTTCTTTGGCCGGCGCTTCGCCGGCTTGAGTTCCAGTCCAAGGACCTTGGCAACCCGTGCGGCCGTCGGCAGCGTCATGGTGCGTTCGCCCCGCGCGAAGCGGGAGAGCACACTCACGTCGACGCCGCACCGGGCCGCCAACTGATTCAGGCTGAGCGGCGATTCCACAATGGCCTTTGTCAGCTGCCGTTCCATGTCGGTCCGTTTCCCGGCCATTCGGAAATCCCGTCACTAATTACCAGGAGGAGCTTGCTCTGTTTCCATGATAACGTCTTGCGCGTCACTGTCAAGTGCCAATAGCCTCTTTGTTTCTACCTTCGCGCGCCTCGCGCCCGACAGCCGGGAGGTTCTACACCCAAAGGCACTCCATGGTTATTAGTGTCGGCTTCTCCGTCAGGGGATCGGCGTCGTCCGCCGTTCCGGCCCTTCGCCTTCGCCTGGTGAACCTGACGGGATTTCCGGCAGGTGAGTCGTGTAGTGATTGACTTCCCCTTCGGACCGTTCCACCGTAAGCAGACGGGCTTTCTCTAGCCGCTTCACGGCCTCGTTTACTGTGTCGGGGTTCAAGCCGGTGTCCTTGGCGATGGTGGCCATGCTCGGGAAACAGTCGGCCTTGTTCCACTGCCGGTAGTCGAGCGCCGCCCAGACCAGTTTGTCCGACGCCTTCAGGTCGTGCCGCTGGGCGATGCACCGGGGCACCGTGTAGGGGCCCAGAGGGCTTTCGGGGGCCTTGATGGACGTGCGAGGTTCACTGTAGGCGCTCTCGATGCTGGCTAAGGCTTCCTCGGGCGGATACGGCGGGTCGCATTTGCCGCACGCTTCAAGCAGCATCCCTTCGGCGTTGTCGCGCCGGACGCTGTTGGCCTTCATGTCGCAGGCCGCGCAGAAGAGTTCGGCGTTCCGGTGGTGGTAGTTCGGCCCCGAGTTTCAGAAACCGATGCGTCCGCTGGCTCAAGCCTCGACGTAGCCACCTTTGCTGGGCCGTGTCAGGCGGCGCTGGCGCGGGTGTTGTCTCCCTCTCCGGTGGCATCGGCAGCAGCCCGCACGCCGGAGGGTCGATCAGGGGCAGGCTGCCTTTGGGGAGCGGGACCTCCCACCGGTAGATCACCCCGCTCGGGTGTACACTTGGGGGCAAGAGGCAGTAGTTGCCGTCCGCCCGCGGTTGGTTGGACATATTGCGCATGGCCGATATGTTGGCGGGCGGTTTTGGGTGGGTTTTGGGGGATTTTGGCCCCTTTTGGAGGCCAAATCGGGCCTGGCGCTAGCGCCAAGGCGGTTAGGGGGCCGAAATGTTAAGATGGGCAAGGCGTTTTCGGGCGGCTTTTTTGACTTTTTATGCGTTTTTGGTCGGAATTGGGCCCAAATTGGCGCTTTTGGACCCCCTTTTTGCCCCCTACGCATGCCGATGCGACGATGCGTCCGCGGGCGTTTTCCGCCGCCGGTTATGAGCGTATGCTCATTATCCGCGCGGGCGCGGCCCGGGTCCCACGCCGCTTCGGCCTGCCAAAATGGCAGCGCCAAGGGCGTGCCTGGGTCCCTGAGTGCCTGAGTGACGGAGGCGACACGGGGAGCACATTTTCGATTGCCGATTTTGGATTTTCGATCTGGATGGCCAACGGCCTAACGGCGAGCGCCGTGCGCCTCAGCCGGGGCGTCGATGTAGCGCACGCTCCAGACGTACTTGACCTCGGGGCTTCTGGCCCGCCCCGCTTCTATCCACCGCCCGTATTCGAGGGCTCGACTCTGGCCCATACGCTACTATCGCCCTGCCCGTCAGTTACTCGCATTTTGTTCGGCCCAATTCGGCTAAATTCCCAGTCGACAGTGAAGTCAGCGGGCTGATCCTCCACGAGGGGTAATGGGCGGAGCGTGAGGCGAATCCCCCGCTCGATGGGGGTGATTCGCTCTATCTTGAGCGTGCAGGGAGGACGCTCCACACCCAGCCATGTGACAACCTCGCGTTCCGCGATGTCGATACGCATGTCACCACCGCCATGGTATACCGGGGTCCAAGTGCCCGCAAAAAACGAGGGCTCCACCGGTTCGCCACAGCCACAGACAACAGGTGATACAAGGAGCAACCCAAGCACCGCATATCGCTTAACGTTGGCCATCATTTATCTCACTTTGCTTTTTGGCAATCAAATGCGCTCGTCGCTTCTTGGTAGCAGCCGGAAATGGCCTTGGCAATACCCCCCTTATCATCGACAGCAAATCCGCCCAGCGATTGTCGACCACGGCCGCGGGCTGAGCACGGATGCCAATACTCGCGCTCCTCCCAATCAAGGTATTCCCAGAAAAACCAACAAGACTGCTGCTCGCAACATTCTGCTTTGACCTTTATCCAGATTGCTACCCCGTCTCGTTTCCGCGCTAGCTGCTCAGCTCTGTTGGCTCCCTCAATGCATGCCTCAGCCAACATCGTCTGCACTTTGCTGAACCCAAGCTCGTCGCCAGTTTGTTGGTTTCCCAATTGGTCTTTCATCCACTCGGCGGCTTCTTCCATTCCCCTCGCATCGTCGGGCGAACAAGGGCTCCAAACCCACTTTACCTCCCAACCAACCGGACTGACTTTCTGGTGTGAATGTTCCTTGTCACACTCGTCGCAACAGTCCCACCAAGAGTGGCCTTGCGAGTCCGTTAGGAGAACTGGGTTCGAGATGACATACTCATACAGCCCCATCCCATCCGCATACCCGACCGGATCGCGGGAGAGCCAGCCGAGGTAGGGATGCAGGACCCGGTTGCGCACACTGTAGAGGCCGGTCTCGTTGTCAAAATAATAGCCGCAGAAGCGGATGTTGTTTTTCTTGGAGGCGGCCCAGGCGATCTGGTCGGACCAATCGTCGTCGTAGACGGTGCAGTTGCCATACGGATCGTAGACGTAGCGTTCAACCGCATCGCCGCCGGTGTCGGTGAGGCACGTGACGTTCATGTTGGCGTCCGTGAGGTAATAGAGCCGCTCGTCGTCACAGAGGTCGTCCTCGTCGGTGTTCTCATCCCGAAGGACCGGGGCGTCGATGTAGCGCAGGGACCACACATATTGATATTCCGGCTGAAGGCCGTCCGGCGCCGTGTCCTCGCTCTCCGAGAGGCGCGTCTCGAGGATCTGCCACGAGACGTTGTAGTAGAAGTGGCGGAACTCGTCGTAGACCTGGTCCACACCGGTGTTGATGTGCTTTTTGGTGCGGCGACCCAGACCGTCGTATTCGCACTTCAGGACCACGTTCGCCCCACTCTTCACTTCCACCAGCCGGTTCCATGCATCATACGTCACGGTATAGACTGCTGTCAAATCCGAAGGTGTCGGGACACTTGTCATGTTGCCGCGCGCGCTATAGACGGGGCTGGCCCAGGCGGTCTGGCCTCCGCCTTCGGTAATGGCGTCAGCGGCGGTCGCGTTCCAGATCTCGTTGACGAGGTTGTGGGTCCGGTCCTGGTCGAGGTCGCCCGCGCCGTCGTCGTAATCGCCGTCGCCGTCGTGGTCGATCTGGTAATCCTCCCAGTTCCCCACCGCCGTCAGGTCCCAGGCCTCGCCGTACTCGCGGTCGGCCACGACGATCTCATCCTTGTCGCCGTCGAGGTCGCCGCGATGGAACGTCGTCAGGCGGTTGAGGTTGTCGTAGGCGTAGAGTTCGTCCAGGTCGGCCGTGCCGGTGTTTTCGCGGTAGAGGCGGTTGGAGTTTCGGTCGTAGGTGTAGGTGAACTTGTCGCGGTCGGCCGGCGCCCCATAATCGCGCCAGAGTTGGTCCTTGACGCGGCGGCTCCAGTGATTGGGTAGAAATAGGTTCGGACAACCGTGGTTTTCAGGCAAATCGGCCTCCGAAAAAAGTTGTGATCAGACGCCTCGGAGGCTACCATAAGTGTCACCGAAGAAACAGGTTACGCCGCCAGGCTGCGGGCGCAATGATCGGTGGATCGGCACACCTATGCCGAAGAACGTCCAAAGACCCTTGATCTGGATTCCGATCATCCATTCGCAGGCCGACCTGGGGGACATGAGAGAGCGGGTCAGGAATCTCTATGTTCGGAAGATGGGCCGGGCAAAATGGCGGCAACACGTCCAGGCCGTGGACCGGATGTGGAGAGAGATTCGAGCGGGGGTCGAAGCGCTCGCCCTCGATTATGGTAAGGTCCGGCTGTATCAGGACGGCTTGCCGAACTGCGGTCATGAACCGCAGATCGTCAGAGATCTGGCGCAAGCCGGAAGCCAGAACCATCTGCTCCTGCTGGACTTGATGGGGAGAGGGGCCAAGATCACCGGGACGGAATCTCCCGAGTTCCTTCTCGAAGAATACGAACTGGCTCAGCAGGTTCTGGTTGCGGCAGACTCGCGGGGGGCGGGGAACCGGCAGCCAGTCCAGAGCGACCTCGGCAAACGTATTCTCGAAAAACGGGACCATTACATTGCTGAGCGAATCGGTCAGACGCTTCGAGCGGGGGAAACAGGGCTGCTCTTTCTCGGGATGCTCCACTCGTTGGTCGGCCGCCTTCCTCCGGATATCCCGATGGTCCGGCTCGACGAGGCACGTGAGTCTGCACGGCAGAGGAACGGGCGTGATCGAAAGAAGCAGAGGGGGCGATAGGGTGAAATTTTGTTCGGGGCGGCGCCGGTTCTTGTCGGGGCCGACAACCCCGACTTCTTGGAGGGTCCTCAGGGCGGCGACAAGCCCAAAAAGAATCTCTAAAGTCCGCTGATTAGATAGTCCGATAACGTGGGCAGTCGTACTGGGATATTGGGATGGGAAGAAGACATGGACGTACACCACGAGCCGACCGCCGGCGCGGCGGTAGCGCCTGAATACGGTCAACGCGGGATTGG
>Ga0307378_10006882_pt1 | contig 15420 bp, 14 predicted proteins | sample UN1MG_FD_202238 | JGI IMG/M metagenome (GOLD analysis project Ga0307378, IMG submission 202238) | Soil microbial communities from Risofladan, Vaasa, Finland - UN-1 | ecosystem: Environmental > Terrestrial > Soil > Coastal area > Acid sulfate soil | place: Finland: Risofladan, Vaasa | collected...
CTTTCATACATGCGAGCGACCGCAGGGAGCGCGGCAATCCGGTCCCTTGGGCCGTCCCGAGCATGGCGAGGGATCTCATCAAGCGGATAACTGGTATGCGGTCGCTTCGCTCTTTCGTAATGACATTGTGACACAGTCTCCTAGGCGGAAGGGACGGACGATCCACGTGCCTTACTCCTTTGATGGGAGGAAGCGGACGACGCTCCACCTGCCCTCCTCCCCTGGCGGGAGGAGGTCGGGAGGAGGGGGGATTTTCATCGTTCGCAGGTAAGCCGCACGGCCATGAGAAGTCAATAGTGATATCGGGCCTGGAGGAAGTCGATCCGCCGGCCGCGAACAAGGTACACGATCCGGTGCTCTTGGGTAAGGCGTCGAGACCAGACGCCCGGAGCTAAGTACTTTAGAGGCTCGGGCCTGCCGATTCCAGAAAAAGGATCGCGAAGGACAGCTTCAACAATGGCCAAAGCACGAAGCGCGGTCCTGCGGTCGTTTTCTACCCAGTAGCGAAGGTCTTCAAGGAATTCCCGCCGAAAAAAGGCCTCATGGCTTCCCGCGGTCAAGCCCTATCTCCCCGCGCAATTCATCGACAGACATCGGGCGGGACCTGTGACTGAGCGCTCCCTGGAGTGCAGCCAGAAGCCGCTGCGCATTTTTAGGCGAGCGGAGCAAATGGGCCGTCTCTAAGAGCGCTACGAGTTCGTCGGCCGCAATGAGCGCGGCGCGGCCGCCCTGCCGCCGCTCGATAATGACGGTTTCTCTGTCTTGGGTAACCTTATCCAAAAGCTTGGCCAGGTTAGCCCTGGTCTGGGTGTAAGTCATCTGGACGGCCATGATCTCCTCCTAATTGTACAGATATACTGTACGTATATTCGTGTGTTAAGTCAAGAGCTATGCGCCGGCTTATCTCGTCATTTGGATGAACGTTTGGAACCCCTATCTATTCTCATCGCAAGGAATATTTTTAAATCCCAGGGTGTATATTTATTGAGGAAGCGACCATAGGCAAGTCTGAGGTTCCACAGAAGAGTGGCCGCTATTTTTTATCAGACGAGAAGTATCCGACCTCGAGGAGCCGGTCGATTTCTTTGACCTTCATGCTCAGAAAATAGACCAGGACGACTACGGATACCCACATCCAGCCCAGGAAGACATAGATGGCCGTACCCTCTTTGATGTTCTGGGGCGAGGGGATGATTCTATCCGCCTCGGGCTTGGCCGGTGTCTGCAAGCTCCAGACGCTCATGGCCACCGCATAAACGACCAAAAGAAAAGCGCAGAGTGTGATGATCTTTCCCCTTCGGCCCTCCGGCTTGGTGTCGATGATGGGTAGGAAAAAGAAAAGGGCCACGCCCAAAAATATGAGCAGGACGGCAACCGTATCCCCGTTGACAAATAATAACTTGGCCGGGAAGATCTTGAGCATCTGAAACAAGAAGAGGAAGTACCATTCGGGCTTGATCCCCGCCGGGGCGGGCGCCATCAGGTCGGCCGTCTGGCCGAGCGTCGGCGGCAGGAAGACCGCCAGGGTAACCAGCGCCCCGAAGAAGACAAGCCAAACGATCATCTCGCGATAGACGAAGTTGGGCCAGAAAGGAAGCGCCCGGCGCGCCTCCGCTCTCTCATCAGCACCCACCGGCAGGCTCATCCCCAGCTTCTGGATAAGATAAACGTGGATGGCCAGCACGGCCAGCAGACAGAGCGGCAGGACGCAGACATGGAAGCTGAAGAAGCGGCTGAGCGTGTCGGCCGAGATGTCGTCCCCGCCGCGCAGGAATTTCGTCGCCCATTCGCCGACCACGGGGATAGAACGCGGGATATCCGTCCCCACTTTGGTCGCGGCCAGAGACAGTGCATCCCAGGGCAAGAGGTACCCGGTGAACCCGAAAGCCAGCGTGAAGACGAGAAGGAGCACACCGCTCATCCAGGTCAGCTCGCGGGGCTTCCGGTAGGACTTCAGGACCCAGATGCTGAGCAGGTGGACGAAGACGATCGCGATCATAAACGTGGCCGACCAGGAATGGACGGAGCGGATGATCCAGCCCAGCGGGACTTTGGTCATGATCTCGCCGACGCTCTTGGTCGCCTCTTCCAGGGTCGGCCGGTAGTAAAAGGCCAGCAGGATTCCGGTCAGGACCTGGATCCCGAAAAAGAGAAGGATCAGGCTCCCGGTGTACATCCAGGGCGTATGCCTGTTCTGGGGGATCGGCTTGTGCTTGAGGAAATCCATGACCGCCTGAACGCCCAGGCGGTCGTCCAGCCAGGACCAGAGCCCCCTGGCGGCGCCCTTGATGTTCACGCCGCTCCCTCCCGCTTGATGATCAGGTTCTCGCCCTCGACGGCGACGACGAGCCGGCGCAGCGGTTTGGGCGGCGGCCCTCCGATATTGACCCCGTCTTCGTCATACCAGCCGTCGTGGCAGGCGCAGAAGAACTTCTTCTGGTCTGCCAGATAGGTCACATTGCAGTCGAGATGGGTGCAGACGCCGACGAAGGCGACCAGTTCTCCTCTGGCCGACTTCTTCAGCAGCCCGGGCTTACTCCCCCAAGCGAAAGTTTTGACTTCCCCCGCCTGAAGGTTCCCGAAATCCGCCAGCGGCAGGAGCACCTGGTCGGGCTCCGGCGTCGGCCGGAAGACGAACTTGAGGACCGGATAGAGAAAAGACACCCCCAGCGCCCCCAGCCAGCCGCCGACGAGGCCGTTGAGAAACCGGCGCCGCGTGTACAACGATTGCTTGAGTCTCATCGCTCCCGCTTGAACAGATGTTTGATCTTGCCCATGACGAGGCTCCGCCGCAGCCCCTCGATCCCGTCGGCCGGCCTGACCTTCCGGGGGCAGACCTCGTTGCATTTGAAGACCGTGTCGCATCCCCAGGCGCCGGTTTCCGTGTTGACTCTCGACCAGCGCTTGTAGCCTCTTTTATCCCGCGGGTCCTTGACGAACCGGTAGAGCTTGGCCAGGGCCGCCGGCCCGAGGTAGCGTTCGTCCCGGGAGACGACCGGGCAAGCGCTGTAGCAGCAGCCGCACATGATGCAGTTGATAAACTGGTCGATTTTCTCCATCTGCCGGTCTTCGACCAGGTTCTCCTTCTCGGGAGTTTTTTCGCCGGGAAAAAGATAGGGCTCGACGGCAAAGAGCGCCTCCCAGAACGGCTCCATGTCCACAAGCAGGTCCTTCTGGATCTCCAGGTTGGGCAGCGGCTCGATGACGATGAGCGATGTGCCCAGGGAATCGACCATCGTCCGACAGGCCAGGTCGAACTGGCCGTTGATGACCATGCCACAGGACCCGCAGACCGCCTCACGGCAGCTGTACCGGAAACACAGCGAGCTGTCTTGGTCGTTGCGGATATCCATCAGCGCTTCGAGGAGGGCTTTTTTCTCCTCGGTTTCGTAGACGAAGTCCTCGAAATACGGGCTCTGGTCCACGGCCGGGTCGAGGCGCAGGATCCGGAAGGTGTAGATCATCTCAATATTTTCTTTCCTGGGGCTGGTACTTGGTGATCTGGACATCGCGATAGGTGACTTCTGGTTCCCCATCTTTCAGGCTCACCAGGGTGTGTTTGAGCCAGTTTTCGTCATCGCGTTTGGGGTGATCGAGCCGGTAATGGGAACCGCGCGTCTCCTCCCGCAGGAGCGCGCCTAGGGTAATGACCTCGGTGAGGTCGACCATGTAGCCGAACTCGACGAGGTTGACGATGGCCTGGCTGTAGCGGAGGCACTGACCCGAGATGAAGGCCCGGCGGTAGTCTTCCCGGATCTCGCGGATCTCGTCGAGAGCTTCCTGGAGCTGCTTTTTGGTCCGGAAGATCCCCACCTTGTCGCTCATCACGACCTTGAGGTCATTGAGCAGGTGGTGGGCCATCTTGCCTGAAGTCTTGTCCATCCATCCGTCGATCTTTTCCTTCTCGGCCAAGGCCTCATCCAACAGCCTCTTATCACTCCCTTCCTTCCCCTCAAGTCCCTTAACGAAATTCGAGGCCTCCCGGCCGGCGATCTTGCCGAAAACGACCGTCTCGAGGAGTGAGTTCCCGCCCAGACGGTTGGCGCCGTGAACGCTGACACAGGCGCATTCGCCCGCCGCGTAGAAACCCGGCAGCGAGCTGGCGCAGCGGACGTCCACGTCGATCCCGCCCATCGAATAATGCTGGGCGGGCTGGATGGGAATGGGCTGTTCCACCGGGTCGATGCCGGCAAACTTGATGCAGATCTCGCGGACCGAGGGCAGCCGCTTGTCGATCGTCTTTTCGCCCAGGTGCCGCAGGTCCAGATGGACGTATTCATTCTCGAACCCGTTGCCTTTAGCGACCTCGGTCTGGATGGCCCGGGCAACGATGTCACGCGGCGCCAGCTCCATGGCCGAAGGGGCGTAATCGGCCATGAAACGATGGCCCTTGTTATTGAGGAGATAGCCGCCCTCGCCGCGGGCGCCCTCGGTGATCAGGATGTTCTTGGGATAGATGGCGGTCGGATGGAACTGGACGAACTCCATGTCCTTGAGGGCGACGCCCGCCCGGTAGGCCATCCCGATGCCGCTCCCGTGGTTGATGTAGGCGTTAGTCGTCCTGAGATAAACCCGCCCGTAGCCGCCGGTGGCGAAAATGACAGCCCGGGCCCGAATGGGCATGATCTGACCCGAGGCTAGGTCATAGATGACCACCCCGACGCACCGCCCGTGCTCGACGATGAGCTTGGTCACCAGCGCCTCGCTGTAGACCTTGATCTTTTTCCGCAGGGATTGCTCGTAGAGCGTGTGGGCGATGACCAGCCCGGTACGGTCGGCCGCATAGCAGGTCCGGGGAAACCCGGCACCACCGAAGGGCCTCTGGGCGATAACGCCACCCGGAAACCGGCTGAAGGGCACGCCGAAATGCTCCATCTCATAGATGGTCGGGACAGCCTCGCGGCACATCAGCTCGGCGGCAGCCTGATCGGCCAGGTAATCGCTTCCTTTGATCGTGTCGAAGGCGTGCTTTTCCCAGTTGTCGTCTTTTCCCTCCGGGGTATTGCCCAGGGCGGCGTTAATCCCTCCCTGGGCGGCTACGGAGTGGGACCTCAGGGGATGGACGCGGGAAACGATGGCTAGTGACAGGTTCGGGTCGGCGGTCAGTACGGCCGCTAGACCGGCCAGTCCGCCCCCGACAACCAGGATGTCGTGCGTGATCATCAATAGTTCCTGGTGAAATAAACCACGAGCAGGGCGGCGCTCAGGACGATCCCGAGTCCTGTGAAGACCCAGAAGAGGAGCTTCTCCCGACGGGCACCCATGTCCATGATGACCGTCCGCAGACCGTAGAAAGCATGGAAGACGACCAGCACGATGAGCAGCGTGTCGATCAGGGGGTTTGCGTGGAGGACGAGCGCCCAGTCGGGCTTCTGGTCCTTGGTCATCAGGAAGAACGAGGTCAGGAATTTGAAGCCGAGGAGGACGATGAGGAGGAGCCCGGAGAGGCGATGAAAGACCCAGACGAACATGCGGTTCTCCCTTGAGGAAAGACTATTTTTACTGTAAGTCCTTCAGGGATGTCAAGAAAAATAGGGTACAACTTGGGAATGTCAGCGCTCCCGCTCAGGTTTTTAACGCCGTTCCCTCAGCGTTTTTCTCGGCGGTGCGGAACTCCGCATGATAGATCGTAAGCTTCTCTCCTATTTTGATTCTATTTTCATCTCTCTCCGTTTGATTTTCGCGTGCTCAGACAGTCCTCCCGACCGCAAGAGCGGCTTCCCTCGAAAAACGCTTCGGGTAGGCTAAACCTTCGAGGTCGCTTCTCCATTCCCAAGTTGTTCATTACATAAAGGCAGGTGCTTGGGGAATTAAGGGGACACTAACCTTAATTCCGCCTTGCGGGGGGATTGTCGCCAACAGGCCCTCGCCTCAGTCGCAGCTGGTGGGCTCGGCGGCCCGCGAATTTCCCCCGGCGAGGGACCTGTCATTGCGAGGAACGAAGTGACGAAGCAATCTCAAATTCCTCTTCACGATAATTCCTTGCCGGATTTGCGCTTGCTGTCCCTGGGCTTCTTTATTAGAATTGGAGCATAGCTGTTGATCGGGTAATTTTCTCGGCTGGAGGTTTGGGGATGAAGAAATTCGGAGCTTGCCTTTTTTCCCTGGCTGCAAAGGATGAACCCTCACCGGTCGATGTGTTCTCCAAGGATGGTGTCTATCTCTATAAAATGACCTGGCCGTTTATCCCGGCCGCCATAAAGCACGGCTGCCTGTACGAGGCCCGAACGGACGAGGAGACGGGCGAGGTCAGGGTCGTTCGCCACCGGATCAAGAATTGGTCCCAGATGGCGAACACCAGAGCCTGAAAATTTCAGCTCTTTTTAAAGACCTTTTCGATCTCTTCGATGCCCACGCTGAAAATTTTCCGGGCGATCTCGTCGAGGGCGGCTTTCTCTCCCTGGAAATGGATCGTCGTGTGAACATGGGTTAGGGTTTCGCCGGGAGCGAGAGCGGCCGCCGGTGAGGAGGATTCGAGTTCGTAAAAGGGCCCGAGCGGTTTGGCGCCCGGCGCGGGTGGGCCGTCGTTGTAGCTGTTGACGACATCTCCGCCGAAGGGATCATCCTGGATCTCCCACATGGAATTCACGTAGGCGGTGGCGCCATCGGGAATAGTCAGGTGGACGATGGTCAGAACACCGTTCGCGGCGTCATAGCTCCCGGCGAACGGCTTGGCACGCCGGGGGGAGATCCCGATCTTGCTTCTGTACCGGCCGTCGCCGCGGAAGAAGAGAACCCCGTCGCCGACGATGAGCCTGTCCGTTGGGACCTTGCCGAAGTACGAATCGTTGACGACGGAGCCGATCTCCTCCTCCGGCCCCTCTTTGAACGGGATGACGATGATCGTTTCCGGGGAGGGGTTGAACATCCCGAGGGTCCAGATCGATAGCATCCCCCTCTCTCTGGTCCAAGGTTCCATACCGGTGTTCGTGATCACGTTTTCAGAAGCGAAGGCGACCATTTTGACGCTCCCCGGCACAGGCATTCCCAGGGCCCCGACCTCATCCTTGCCGAGAAGGCGGACCACCCGGTTGAGCTCGAGGTCGAATTCCGTCCCGGAAAAGTTCACCAGATGCATGGCCTCGCGGAAATGGATGCGATCATCTTCCTCGGCGATGACGTCGTACGCACCCTCGTTGATCGGCGGAGGGGTGAACCAGTGTTCGAGGTCGAAGGGGTCGTCTTTCTTGAAAAAGATGGAGAACTGGCCGCCCTCGGGGCCGAGCCAGAAGCGGTCCTCGCCTCCGAAGGCGTTCATATGAAGGTTGTTCTGGCCCGAAGCGATAAACTCGCGATTGATCCAGCCGAAACTGAATCCTTCGGCCCCGGCCGCCGTGCTCGTCATGACCCGGCCCTGGAGGTCCGGGCTGACGACGACTCGGGCCAGGCCGTCCTGTCCGGAGAGGACAACGGCCCGAGTGTGGGCCTGCAGAAAGGCGACATCATCCTGGAAAAGAATGCCCTCTCCGGCCTTGGGCGTTTTTCCGCAAGCGGCCAGAAGAGCCGCAATGAGGAGCACAGACCATATTATGGACCTCATGGGACCTCCTTTCTTCGCGGCCCTTATTATCGACCAAAACGCGGCCCGACTCAACCATCGTCATTATTCCCAAAATTGCAATTAGAAAAACGCTATACCTGTCATCGCGAGCACCCAATGGGTGCGTGGCGATCCAGCCCTTGGGCTGTCCCGAGCCCGGCGAGGGATCTCATCATCCTACGGTGAGATCGCCACGACATCTTCGATGTCTCGCGACGACTTCGTCGGATTGCTTCGCTTCGCTCGCAAAGACAATTTTCTATTGGCAAATCTGGGATTGTTGACATCCTCAATCGGCCGGAGATAGATTAGGAACGCGAGGTGGTCATTAACAAGGTCGTCGACATCTATCTTCCCCTGGACAGCCGCCCCGCGGCGAACAAAGAGGTCTGGCCGGTGGCCATTCGGCAGACCGTCGAGCTCGTTCAGGTCATAAAGAAATGCGGCTGGAGGCCGAATATCCTCAACCCCGACAGGCCTGTCGCCAGTGTGGCCGAAGGCCTGCGGGTGATCAGGCGGGCCAAGGGCGAACGTTTCATCAACTTCCTGGCCGGCTGGGCCTATCCCGATTTCTCGGTCAGCCCGATGTGGCAGCTTCCGGCCGAACTCCCTAAACTGCTCCTCGGCAGCGCCATCCGGGATTTCCCGGGGAGCGTTGGATTGTTCGCCGCCGCCTCCGGGACGGCCCACGTCGGCATCAAAACCGACCGGCTGTTCATCGAGCGGTTCGAGAAGCACGATGATTACTCCGCCGCCCTGGACGCGTTTCTCAACCAAGGCGGCTATCATCCCCCCTACCCCAAGACCATCAAGGTCGAGGTCGGGGAGAGCCGGCGGAAAAAAGCCAAGAAGATCAAGGACAAGCTCAGCGGGTCCATCTACGGGGCCGTCGGTCCGCGCTCTATGCAGATGTGGAACAAGATATCGGAGGCGGACTTCCTTCGCTACTTCGGCATCGCCCGGGAGGGCTTCGACGGCCTCCGGCTCGCCAAGATGGCCGAAAAGGTCCCCGACAAGCGCGCCGAGCGGGCCGTGGACTTCCTCCTCCGCAAGGGAATGGACCTGCGGTTCGGCCCGAACCCGAAAAAGCAGCTGACCCGGGAAATGGTCGTCTTCCAGATGAAGGTCTATTTCGCCCTGCGCGAGCTCATCGAACAGTTCAGACTCGACTTCATCGGTGTCCAGGACCAGCTCGACTGGATCGAGCACTATCCGACGACAGACCTGACCCTCGGCCTCCTCAACAACAGGCTCCGGCCCGAATCCGACGGGACGACGGTGGTGGCGGCCACCGAGGCAGATGATACCGCGGCGCTGACCATGCAGCTTCTCAAGCTCATCAGCGGAGGCCAGCCCGTCGGGTTCAACGACTTTCGTTACTGGGACCCGGCCCAGGGCCTCTACTGGTTCGTCAATTCCGGCGCCCTCGCTCCCTTCTTTGCCTATGGGAGGAACGACTCTCTGTCAGGGTCCTGGTCAGAGCGCCAGACGCCGATGTATTTCAAGCAGGGCGGCGGGACCTGCTCGGTGGTCGTGCGCGTCCCGGGAGTGGTCACCTGGGCCCGTTTCTCCTACCGCAACCATAAGATCTACCTGGCGGCGGGGCGGGGCCTCACCGACGTGCCGAGCGAAAGACAATGGAAGGAACGGTCGCGGAAATGCAACCCCGAATGGCCGCATTGGTACCTCAAGCTCTGCGGCCGGGTCGAATGGAAGCTCAACTCCAACCATCCTATCACCGTCCTGGGGGATTACCTGGCCGACCTCAAGGCGGTCGCCGAAGAGCTGGGCATTCCCTTCGAATGCTATGACTACCGGACCCCGGAAGAGATCAAGCGCGGTGCTTCATTATGACGAGCCATCGCAGCGGATGAATTGAGATCCGCCCCGATTTCATTTATAATGGATTATCTCTTTAGCGATATCGGATTTCACCAAAAATAGGAGGAACTCATGAAAAAGCTTTCGATCTTGCTGTCTCTTCTTCTTGTCCTGTCCGCCTTCGCCGGCGCCGATGTCTATATCAAGTCCAAGACCCATACCGATGCCTTCGCCGTGATGGGTCAGAGTCAGCCGGCCAAGGACGAGACCACCGAGCAATGGCTCGGCGACGAAAAATTCGCCGCCATCACTCCGGCGATTACGATCATCGTCGACCTGAAAAAGAACATGCTCTACTGGGTCAACAACGGGAACAAGACCTACGTCGAATCTCCGCTCCCCTTCGACTTCACCAAGATCATCGACGCCCAGATGGCTCAGATGATGTCCCAGATGATGAAAATGACGGTGACGGTGACCCCCAACGGCCAGACCAAGACGATCGGCCAGTGGAAGTGCTCCGGCTACGATGTCGCCCTCAACATGATGATGATGCCGATGAATATGTCGGTCTGGGCTTCGACCGACGTCCCCTTCGACGTCGAGCAGTTCATGAAGCTCTACACCAACGTCATCAAGGCCACGATGCGGCTGGATGATGCCGCGGTCCAGGAGATGATGAAGGTCAAAGGCTACTGGATCGCCACCGACATGAATGCTGAGATCATGGGGGCGAAGATGCACAGCACGACGGAGGTTGTCGAGATCAGCAAAAAGACTCCCGACGCCTCCGTCTACACAGTGCCCGCGGGCTACACCAAGAAAGACAAACTGAGCATGGAGGAGATGCAGCAGCGCTAACCGCCGCCCCGCCGGCCGATTGTCACCGGGGTGCCGATCCGTCGGCCGCTGCCCCTCAGGATGACTTCTCTTCTGCTCGGGGGAAAGAGATGAGACGGGATTTTGCCCTAAAAATCACTGGACCCGCGGACAATTCCTCCCCTCCCCCGGGGAAAGAGGGCAAAGCTTAGAAAAGGAACTAAAAAAGGAGATTATTATAAAGAGGTCCTTCCGGTTATTCATCGCCTTTCTCTGCTTGTTTATCGTTCGCGCCGGGGCGGAGAGCGGGAGTTTCGCTCCCGCCGACGAGCCCGACCACATCGCCGTCCAGCACATCCTGATCGCCTTCAAGGGGTCCATTCCCAAGCCCACCGTGACCCGCAGCAAAGAGGAAGCGAAGACGCTGGCCCAGGAGGTTTTTGAACGGGCCAAAAAAGGAGAAGACTTCGACGCCCTGGTCAAAGAATACACCGACGATGAATATCCAGGGATTTATCGGATGTCTAATAAAGGGGTCACCCCGGACGCAAGCAAGCAGGAATATCCCCGGGAGGGGATGATCAAGAGCTTCGGGGATGTCGGTTTCTCCCTCCCCGTCAACGGCATCTGGATGGCCGAATACCATCCTCAAAAGAGCAAGTACGGCTGGCATATCATCAAAAGGATCGAGTGAGGGTGGATAAGGTCGGCCGGCTGAACCCGATCATCGAGACACTCCGGAGCGACCCGGGCCGCATTCAGAAGATCTTCATCCAGGAGGAGCGGGGGCCTCACAAGATCGCCGAGGTCATCCGGCTGGCTAAAGAACGGGGTATCCCACTCCATTTCGTCCCCCGGCGCAAGCTCGACCTCATCTCCTCTGACCATCAGGGGGCGCTGATCCTCCTGGCGGCCAAGGGGTTCAGTCCCCTCGAGGATATTCTGGCCGGCGCCGGAAATTCCTTCCTTGTTCTCCTCGACGAGATCGCCGATCCTCAGAACCTGGGCGCCATCCTCCGCAGCGCCGAGTGCGCCGGGGCTGACGGGATCATCCTTCCCCAACGCCGCTCGGCCGGTCTGACGGACGCGGTCATGGAGGTTTCGGCCGGAGCGGCCGAGCATCTCAAGATCGCCCGGGTGACCAACCTCGGCCGGACCATGGACGATCTCAAAGAGCGGGGCCTCTGGCTCGTGGGCGCCGAGGGGGGGCAGGAGGAATATTGGACCGATTTCGATTACACCGTCCCCGTCGGCATTGTCCTGGGTTCCGAGGGCCGGGGGATGCGACGCCTGGTCCGGGAGAAATGCGACAAGGTCCTCTCTATCCCTCTTTTCGGCCGGATCAACTCCCTGAACGTGGCCGCCGCGGCCGCCGTCTTCTTCTTCGAGGTCGCCCGCCAGCGTCACCACCTTAAGCATTAGGGGACGTCCCCATTTCGCACTTCATTCTTGTTGACCAAGGCGAGGGATGGATGGCGAGAAGCCCGTCGACGACTGAGCGGGCACTCCTTATTTCGGCAAGGCGAGGGCCTGTTGGTGACAAACCCGTTTGAGGGCGTAGCGGGCAAGGATCTCCTCGGAAGGAGGAGAGAGCGGAGCCCGAAACCGAGCCGCCTTTGGCTCGCCGGGACAAAGGCGGCGTGGTTTGGAGCCAATTGGCCCGAGCCTCCCTTGACTTGAGTTCGCTCAAGTCTATAGAATGAGGGCGTCAATAGCACCGTTTCCACGGGATGCCATGAGCAAAGAACAGGATTTCTATCAACTGGAAAAGAATATCCTCAAGCTGAAAAAGGAGATCGAGGACCTCGAAACCTCCGAGGATCCCGCCCCGGAAGAGAAGATCTCAGAACTCCGTGGCCGGATCGAGAAGGAATGGGTCCGGATCAGCCCCCGGTTGACCGCCACCCAGATCGTCCAGGTCGCCCGTCATCCGCAGCGACCCTACACCCTGGATTACATGGCCAGCCTGGTCGAGGACTTCACCGAGATGCACGGCGACCGCCGTTTCGCTGATGACCCGGCCATCGTCGCGGGCCTGGGTTTCTACAAGGGGAAAACCACCGCCTTCATCGGCCATCAGAAAGGCCGGACGACGCGCGAGAGGATCGCCCGCAACTTCGGCCAGCCCAACCCGGAAGGATACCGCAAGGCCCTCCGGGTGATGAAGACGGCGGAGAAATTCGGCTTCCCCATTGTCACCCTGATCGATACCCCCGGCGCCTATCCCGGGATCGGCGCCGAGGAGCGCGGTCAGGCCGAGGCCATCGCCCACAACCTCAGGGAAATCTCGACCCTGCGGGTGCCCGTCGTCGTCGTCATCATCGGCGAGGGCGGGAGCGGTGGGGCCCTGGCCATCGGCGTCGGCGATACCGTCATGATGCTCGAAAACTCGTTCTATTCGGTCATCTCCCCGGAGGGCTGCGCGGCCATCCTCTGGAAGGACCAGAGCGCCGTCTCCCAGGCCGCCGAGAGCATGAAGATCCGCGCCCAGGACCTCCTCGAGCTCGGCATCATCGACAAGATCATCCCCGAGCCGCCCGGCGGGGCCCACATCGATCCCGAGTGGACGTTCAGGACGGTGGACAAACACATCAGCCAGGCCCTGAAGAAGCTCGAAACAAAGCCCATGGAGGAAATGCTCGAGGAGAGGTACCAGAAATTCCGCAAGATGGGAGTCTTCACAGAAAAGTGAGCGAGGGAAAACCGGATAAACAGACCGTTTCCGCGATCAAGGGAACCCACGATATCCTTCCCCGGGAAGCCAGAACCTGGCAGCTGGCCGAGGCCGCCGCCAAGGCCACTTTTGAGCTCTACGGCTACCGGGAGATCCGCACGCCCGTCTTCGAGGCCACGGAACTGTTCGAAAAAGGCACCGGCCAGACATCCGACATCGTCCAGAAGGAGATGTACACCTTCACCGATAAGGGCGGCCGCTCCCTCACCCTCCGGCCGGAGTACACCCCGTCGGTCGTCCGGGCCATCATCGAACACCGGCTCGACCTCAAGCCCGACCCCATGCGTTACTATTTCATCGGTCCGATGTTCCGCTTCGACAAGCCCCAGAAGGGCCGTTTCCGCCAGTTCCACCAGGTCGACATCGAGGTCTTCGGCGAGAACGACCCGGCCATCGACGCCGAGATCGTCGAGATGGCCGACCACCTCCTGAAGAAGCTCGGGGTGACGGAGACGGAGACCCTGGTCAACTCGGTCGGCTGCCGGGAATGCCGCCCCGCCTATCTCCGGGAGCTGAGCGCCGCCGCCGCGGCCGTCGAGCCCTCCCTCTGTCCCGACTGCCGGAGGAAAGCGTCGACCAACCCGCTGCGGATCTTCGACTGCAAGGTCGAATCATGCCGGACGCTGGCCCATCGCTTCCCCGAGATCACCGGATATCTCTGCCTCGAATGCGCCGAGCATTTCGAGAAGTTCCGCTCCTACCTCGACCTCTACCGCATCCCCTACCGGATCGAGCCGCGCCTCGTCCGGGGCATTGATTACTACACCAAGACCACCTTCGAGATCACGACCGCCAAGCTCGGTGCCCAGAACGCCGTCCTCGGCGGCGGCCGGTACGACGACATGATGAAGGATTTCGGCGGCCCGGATATCTGCGGCATCGGTTTCGCCATGGGTGTCGAGCGGCTCCTCTCGATTGCCAAGCTGGGGCCGGGGCCGGATAGGTTTGCCTATATTGCGTACATGGGAGATGATGCCAAAAATGAGGCTATTGCCCTCGTTCGACTCTTGAGGCAAAACAACATCGAATGCTTGATCGAGTTCAAAGAGCAGGGTCTCAAGACTCAGCTCGGCCGGGCGAACAAACTCGGAGCGTCCTGGGCCCTGATCATCGGCGAGGAAGAAATCCGCAAGGGACGGTATCAACTCAAGGACATGAAGACGGGCACCCAGACCGAAGCCGCAAAAGAGGACATTCTGACGATCCTCGGCGGGAGCTAATCCCGGAGAAGAGAGACCCATGAGTCATCCGCAGAAACGGCAGCGGACAATCTACTGCGGCCTCCTCCGGCCGGAGCATGAAGGCCAGGAGGTCACCCTTTTCGGTTGGGTCCAGCGGCAGCGGGATATGGGGAACCTCCTCTTCATCGACCTCCGAGACCGGGAGGGTCTCGTTCAGGTCGTCTTCTCTCCCGATAAGCCGGACCTCCTCGAGGCGGCCAAGAAGCTCCGGCCGGAGCATGTCGTCGCCGTCAGCGGAGTGGTCCGGAAAAGAGAACTAAAATCCGTCAATAAAGATATGGCCACCGGCGAAGTGGAGGTGGAAGCCCGAGAGATTAAGCTTCTCAATGTCTCCAAAGTCCCACCCTTCCAGGTCGCCGACCCGGTCCAAGCTTCGGAAGATCTCCGGATGAAGTATCGCTACATCGACCTCCGCCGCCCTTCGAAACAGCGCGCTATCCGCCTCCGCCACGAAGCCGCCCTGCGAACCCGCAACTATCTGAGCGGCCGGGGATTCCTGGAGATCGAAACACCCTTCCTGACCAAGTCCACGCCCGAAGGCGCCCGGGACTACCTCGTCCCCAGCCGCATCCATAAGGGCCGGTTCTACGCCCTCCCTCAATCGCCCCAGATCTTCAAGCAAACACTGATGATCTCCGGGTTCGACCGCTACTTCCAGGTCGTCCGCTGCTTCCGGGACGAGGACCTGCGGTCGGAGCGGCAGCCGGAGTTCACCCAGATCGATATCGAGATGAGCTTCGTCGACCGCGAGGACGTCTTTTCCCTCGTCGACGGAATGCTGGCCGCCATTTTCGAGATCATCGGAGAGAAGGTAAAGACGCCTCTCCCCCGGCTCACCTTCCGAGAGAGCCTGGAAAAATACGGCACCGACAAGCCGGACCTGCGGATCAAGGCTGAGATCACGGACCTCACGGTCGAAGCCTCCGGATCCCATTCCGAAGTCATCCGCAAGATCCTCGGCGCGGGGGGAACACTGAAGGGGTTGAAGGTTCCTGGAGCGGCCGGCCTTTCCCGGAGCCAACTCGACAGGATCGGCCAGAAGGCCCAGGAGCTCGGCGCCAAGGGGGTCATCTGGCTCAAGAAACAGGAAGGTTTCCGGTCGTCGCTCAAGCTCGAGGAAGCGGAGGCGCGTTTGATCTGGGAGAAGATGCAGGCCCGGGATGAGGACCTTGTCCTCCTCGTCGCTGACCGGCCCGAAACCGCGCTTCCCGTCCTCGGGTATTTCCGGAAGGAACTCCTCCAAGGACAGGCTGAGAAAGGTTTCT
>Ga0307378_10006883_pt1 | contig 15418 bp, 16 predicted proteins | sample UN1MG_FD_202238 | JGI IMG/M metagenome (GOLD analysis project Ga0307378, IMG submission 202238) | Soil microbial communities from Risofladan, Vaasa, Finland - UN-1 | ecosystem: Environmental > Terrestrial > Soil > Coastal area > Acid sulfate soil | place: Finland: Risofladan, Vaasa | collected...
CAATTTCGTGGACTGGTTCGCGCTGGTCTTCATGTTCTCGTTGTCGCTGCGGTGGGTCGAGTTCAAGCATGATTGGAGCGAGTGGAAGAAAACCCTGGTCTTGTGGGCATTGATGCTCGTAATCATCATCATCATGCCCTTCACCATCCTTTTAAACCTCTAAGGAGGGCAACATGGCCGGGACTATTATCGCTTTCCCGAAATCGGGCGTCTTTAAAAAGCTCGCGTACCTCGTGAAGTACCACTTCCACGCCATCCTCTATCTCTACGTCTGGTTCGGCCTCTTCATCTGCGGCCTCGCCGCGCCCCAGCACCGCGTGGCCCTCCTCGACAGCCGCCTCATCACCCAAGGCTGGCACCTCTCCCTCCTCAGCCTCATCCTCGTCCTGCCATGGCCCATAATTTATGTCGTGAGGTTCATCAATGCTAGAAAAGATCAGTGAACAGAGTTGGCGATGGGGGCAGACCCTTGCCTGTCCTTTCAAGGCCGCAAGCGGTAACTATGCCCGTGAATCAGGCTATAATATTTATTGCGGCCCGGCCGCGTTCAGCGGATGGAGAGGTAAATGGTCACGGTCCAGGTAAAGAGCTCCCGGAGGCGGGAGATGATTGATGTTACGGGCTTGATCGCCCGCGCGGTGGCGGAGGCCGGCGTCGAGAGCGGAGTGGTGGTGGCGTTCGTGCCGCACACCACCGCCGGGATCACCATCAACGAGAACGCTGACCCGGACGTGCAGCGCGATATCCTGGCGCACCTGGAAAAGCTGGTGCCGGAGCGCGGCTCGTGGCGGCATTCGGAGGGCAACTCCGACGCGCACCTCCAGGCCTCCATCATGGGAAGCTCGGTCACTGTCATCATCGAAAACGGCCGCCTGGTCCTCGGCACCTGGCAGTCCGTGTTCTTCTGCGAGTTCGACGGCCCGCGCTCGCGGCAACTGCACGTGAAGGTAATATGAAAGACCGGCCCGATCTCATCTCCCTGGTCTGCGTCCCGCACTGCCGGTTTTACCGGCCGGGCGAGAAGGAGGAATTGTCGTGCCGGGGGTATGAGTTTTTTCGGGAGAAGTGGGGGCAAGGGGAAGCCGGGAAAGAGGCGTTGGAGGCGGCGGGGAATATCGCGGCTAAAGCCGCTCCCACAGGTGAGGTGAGTAATGAAAAAATCGAGCACAACGAGCGGATCGAGCGGCTGCTGTGCGCGCGGTGCGAGTTCCGGGAGGACGACTGCGATTTCATGAGCGGGGAGGAGATCGCGGGGACGGTGCCTTGCGGCGGCTACGTGCTCCTCGTCCGGCTCCTTGCCCAAGCCGTCAACGAGGCGGAGGAATGGCTGGATGAGCCGGTCTGATCCCTTTGTCAGCTTCGCGCCGCACGTGGTCTTTCGCGGACTCGAATGCCCGCACCTGTTCAACATCATGACCGACGAGCTTTACGAGCTTGACGACGACGGCCTGGCCTTCATTGACGAGGCCGACGGGAACAAACGCGAGAGCGAGATCAAGAACCGCGAGCTGCTCGATTTCACCCGCTCCGAAAAGTTGCTCGCCTTCACGCCCCGGCCCGCCGACGGCAAGCTGGCGCGCGGGTCCTCGCCCGTGCCGTCGCTTCGCTACCTCGAAGTCATCCTCACCCTGCGCTGCAACCTCCGCTGCCGCCACTGCTACCTGGGCGAGCCGGAAAAAAAGGACCTGGACCCGGAGCTGCTGGCCGCGGCCATCGCCGAGTTCGACGCGATGCAGGGCCTTAGGCTGCTGCTCTCCGGCGGCGAGCCGCTCTTGTATCCGCGCTGGGACCGGCTGGCGGCCGCGCTTTCCGGCCGCGGGTTCCGGGTGGTGCTCCTCACCAACGGCGTGGCGCTCACCCGCGCCAAAATCCGGGTGCTGCCGGTGCACGAGGTCCAGGTCTCGCTCGATGGCCTGGAAAAGGGGCACGACGCCCTGCGCGGCCCGGGCGGGTTCGCGCGGGCCGTGGCCGCCGCCCGGGTGGTGGCCGGGAGCGGCAAGGACCTGTCCATCGCCACCATGGTGCACGCCGGCAACATCCGGGAGATGGACGGGCTGGAGAGGCTGGTGAGGGGCCTGGGCGCGCGCGAGTGGAGCCTCGACTTCCCCCTCGCCGCCGGACGGTGGGACCGGGAAAGCAGCGCGGGAGTAAGCCTCGACGACGCGGCCGCCGCCATGGCCCGCGGCTTCGGATCGTCGTACCACGGCTCGGGCGAGGGCCATGCCTGCGGCCTTCACCTCGCCTCGCTCACGCCCTCCGGCGACGTCTGTCAGTGCGGCTTTTACCAGGACTCGCCGCTCGGCAGCGTGAAGAGCGGCCTTGCTAACGCCTGGCTTGACAGAAAGGTCACGCCGCTCTCCGCGCTCGAATGGTGCAGGGATTGCGAGGCCGCGGCCGAGTGCAGCGGCGGGTGCAGGTATCGCGCGGGCGGGACCGGGCCCGACCTGGTCATGTGCGCGGCCCACGGCTGGCCCCGGGGCCGGCCGCCCGGGGTGTAGCGCCAGGGGAGCATGTCCATGATTCGGCCGGGAGCAAGATCAGAGGCTGATTGATCTCGCACAGAGTCACAGAGACCCTGGCGCGGCCTTTGGCCGCAACCAAAACATAGTCTTGGCAGTTCAATTGAAATCATGAAAAGATTTTTTGACAGAATTAACAGGATTAACAGGATGGAAGAAGATCAACTTGCACTTTCCGAGCATCCTGTAAATCCTGTTAATCCTGTCAAAAAATAGTTCGAACATCTCGAAGTGCAAAGAAATTTATACATCTTGCATGTTAGTAGTACAGAGGAAGAGATAAAATATATTTCGCTCCGAGAACTCCGTGTTCTCCGTGCCTCTGTGCGAAATTCGTCCTCCCGACCGAGGACATCGCGCCGGGTGCGACGTAACAGCGGCGCGGCTTGCCAGTGTTCGCCATCTGGTGCTAAGATCATGGCCCGGCCCGCGCGGTCGCGGCGAAAATCATCCGGCGCGGAAAGCGGGGAGGAAAAAATTGGCGGGAAAGGGAAAACAACGCATACCTCTCTTACAGAGGCGCAACTGGTTCGTCTCGGCGGGGCTGGTTTTTCTTCTCTACTTCGTCCTGCTCTACGCCCTGAGCTGGTTCTCTGAAGACACCTCGCTGCTCGTGAAGATGTGCCACGCCCTTCCCCTGATCGCGATCCTCATGGTGGTCCTGGGCCTGTTCGAGAAGAGCAAGGAAGAGGAACGGGAGCGCGATCGCGCCAAGAATCGCTATGACGCCAGGCTGGAGATCACCAAGGCGAAACGCGAGATCGAGGCGCTCGGCAAGGCCAAGGAGGCGGCCACCAAAAAAAGCGGAGGAGACGCAAATGAATCCAAGTAAGGCGGTGTTGGTGAGGAGCGCTCGCGCGCTGGCGGCCCTGGTCATCTCCATGTCCATGCTCTCCGGCTGCGCCCGCGTCGCGGCGGTGGCGCTGGGCGCCGACGCCACCGGGCCCGGCAAGATGGTGTACGAGCACAACGTCATGGTCCCCATGCGCGACGGCGTCAAGCTCGCCACCGACGTTTACCGGCCCGCCGGCCCCGGGCCCTTCCCCGTGGTCCTCACCCGCATCCCCTACGGCAAGAACGAGTTCCCCTGGAAGGAGCTCGCGCGGATCTTCGTCATGAACGGTTACGTGTACGTGATCCAGGACACCCGCGGCGAATTCGACTCCGAGGGCGACTGGTTCCCCCTGATCTGGGAATACGAGGACGGGCACGACACCGTGGCCTGGGTCAAGGCCCAGCCCTGGGCGAGCGGCAAGATCGGAATGTGGGGCGGGAGCTACTTCGGCTACACCCAGCTCACCGCCGCTCCCGACAACCCCGACCTCACCTGCATGGTCCCCCTTGTCACCTCCGGCTCCATGGGCAAGATCATCTTCCGCGGTGGCGCCCTCGAATTCGCCTCCGTCATGGGATGGCTCGCCGGCGAACGCACCTCCCAACTTCAGCGCGAAGGCAAGTCAGGCAAGGTCGAGCCCGACCTCGCCGGAGGCTTCTACAACGAGCCTCTGCGCGACGCCCGGCAGATGGACTTCGAAAAGATACGCACCGATCCCGCGCTGCTGGCCCAGGGGCCCGAGGCCTGGCTCAAGCACCCCGGCGACGTCAGCGGACTCCCGCCGCTGAACTACGAAGAATATTATGACAAGGTCAGCGCGCCCGGCCTCAACGTGGCCGGATGGTACGACATCTTCCTGGGGCCCCAGCTCCACGACTTCAACCGCTTCAGAAAGGACGGCATCGGCGACGCCAAAGATACCCGCATCATCATCGGGCCCTGGGTCCACGGCGCCCTCTGGTCAAAGTTCGAGCCCGACAAGCTCTCCGGCGCACGGCTCTTCGTCTCGTCATTCATGGATTGGTACGACCATTGGCTCAAGGGCGTGAACAACGGCGCCGACACCGCCGCCCCCCTCAAAATCTTCGTCATGGGCGAGAATAAGTGGCGCGACGAAAACGAGTGGCCCCTGGCCCGCACCGTGTTCACCGACTATTACCTCCACAGCAACGGCCGCGCCAACACCGGCAAAGGCGACGGCTCGCTCTCCCTCGCTCCGCCCGCCGCCGAGCCGGCCGACAAATATGACTACGACCCGCGTAACCCCGTGCCCACCGCCGGCGGCGCCTTCCTCGGAACGGACGACGTGAAGCCCGGGCCCATGGACCAGCGCGCCGTCTCCGGCCGTGACGACGTGCTCGTGTTCGCCACCGCGCCGCTCGAGAAGCCGATCGAGGTCACCGGCCCGCTCACGCTCACCCTCTGGGCCGCCTCCAGCGCAAAGGACACCGACTTCATCGCCAAGCTCGTGGACGTGGACCCTCTGGGCAAGGCCATCATCATCCAGGAGGGCATCATCCGCGCCCGCTACCGAAACGGCTGCATGCATCCCGAACCCCTCGAGCCCGGAGAGGTCCACGAGTTCTCCATTGACCTCTGGGCCACCTCCAACCTCTTCAAGAAGGGACACCGCATCGGAGTGTACGTCACCTCGTCCGACTTCCCCCAGTTCGACCGCAACCAAAACGCGGCGGGCGAGGGCGGGCCCGACAACATCATCGTCGCCCATCAGAGCATCTACCACGACGCGCAGCACCCGTCCCGTATCGTGCTGCCCGTGATTCCGCGATAATAGGATAACGAGCAGGGTAGGAGGCTGGCCTACTGACTGCCTTCCGCCTTACCATTCAATACCCGGACCATGTCCAGCCGGACAAAGGTGATCTTATGGTAGGGCCAATGCTTCCCGTTCTCGAACAGCGCCCCCACCGATCCGTCCGGCAGTATCGCCAGGTCCGAGTACGCCGCCGGACCCGCGTGAATCGTCCGCGGACCGCTCCAGCTCTCGGCACCGTCATAACTCACGCGGATGGCCATGTTTTCCCGTCGCGCGCTCGCCGGGTTCAGGAACAACACCCGCTCCGGGCCTAGCCCCAGAACCGACGCCTGGCAGGTCGGGTCCGTGAGCGACTCGTCAATCTTCGCCGCCGACCACGTCACGCCCCCGTCATCGCTCCACGCATACGCCCGCCGCTGTTTCCCGAACATGTTGCGAATCGTCAGATATACCCGGGAGCCGACCTCAACCGCCATGCTCTCGTCAGTGCCAGCCGGAAGCGACCCGCCCCGACGCCAGCTCGACCCGTGGTCGTCCGAATAAATCACGTGAGAGTGCATCCCGTCGCTCTCTCCGTGGTCGCACGGCACCAGGAGCCGCCCCGACGCGAGCTGCACCGCGTGACCCGGCCCGGTCGCGTACCAGCCCCAATCATCAGCCTTCACCTCCGCCGTGATCTCGCGCGGCTCGGCCCAGCTCATCCCGTCGTCATCGCTCGACGTCACCCACACCCCGACATTATTTCGCGTGAACAGCAGCCACACCCGCCCCGTGTCCCGGTCCTCCACCGGCGCCGGGTTGCCCCACGTCTGAAACCCCCGGCCCTCGATCACCTGGAGCGGCCCCCACGTCTTTGCCCCGTCCTCGCTGCGCCGGAACACTATATCAATGTTCCCATGGTCCGCGATCCCGGTCTTGCGCCCCTCGCAAAACGCCAGCACCGTCCCCCTCTCCGTCACCACCATCGCCGGTATCCGATACACCGGATACCCGCCCCGGCCGCTCACGAAAACATCCGCCGACTCCAGAACCGACTCAGCGCCAACGGCCGCAACGCCAGCCATCATCACCGCCAGCCATACCGACACTACGGTACACAGCCTCGTCATTTTAAAATGCCCCCAATTTCATGACGGTCGCGTGATCGGCATTCACTTGCTCCGGTCCATCCGCCGCCTTGACCACGGCAATGCTTCCAGGCTCGGAAGGCGGCGGTACAATTGGAGTGAGACCTCGCCCGTCACCTGCTCAATCCTCCCGGCCATAGGTCCCTCATCAAGCGATCGCGCCGCCTCCGGGCCGGAAAGCGCGAATACCGCGGTATGCTTGTATTGCATGGGATTAGGGTCGGAGGGCAGCATCGGGGAGAAGATGGCCACGTCGCTCACCTCCCGCGACGCGTAAACCAGCCGCCGCCCGTCCGATGCAACCGCCTCATGCACCGCCCCGGCTTTCTCCGCGCCGTCCAGGTTAAACTGCGCCACCACAAACATCTCGGCCCGGCCAAGCTCCGCATCCAGAAAAACTCGCTCCGTCAAGGAAAACTCGAAGTACCTGACCCCCTTCTCCCGAAGCCGGTTCACCCAGCCGTAATACCGGCCCTTGATGGCCCTCACGATGACGCGGTGGTTCGGGTAGCGCACGATCACGATCTCGTCCGCGTTCTTCGGGCCCACAATGCTCCGCTCGTGCGTCGCCACCCACACCGGCCACGCCCCCGCCGGCGCCAGCCGCGGGAAAAGCAGCAGCCCGTACCAGCGGTAGCTCACCTCGTCCGCGAACGTTACCAGGTTCAGCGCGTCAATCGGACGCGGCAATTCCCTCCGCTCCAACTCCCTCACGCGCTCCCGGTCAATCCGCTCCCGGAACGTCTTCACCTCTCCGCTCATAATCATATCTCTAGAACTGGTTTCATCACCAGGATAAACATCCCAGATGAAAAGATTATTAATAAGGATATTCAGGATTTCCAGGATGATTTCCGGTTTCCTTAATCCTGAACATCCTGAATATCCTTGTTAAAAAAATCTTGGCGGGGTTATGAAACCGCCTCTATACTTGGCCGCGCTCAGTCCTGGTCCACCGGCTCCTTGCAATGCCGGCACCTTTTCGCTCCGCGGAAAAGCTCATGGCCGCAGGCCGGGCAATGGTAGCGGGCCAGCTCGGACTCCACCCATTTCTCGGTCCCCAGCTCGCGCCATTGGGGAATGGCACGCAGTATTGCCTTTTTACCCGCCGCCATGGGGAAATTGTTGACGTGAGAGCACGGAAACTCATCGCACTGATGGCAGCCTTCATATCCCCGCTCCCGGGCGCAGGACTTGATGGGACAAACCCGGCAGTAGCCGAAGACCGTCTCCGATAAACAGCCCTCGCACACCATGTCCTCCGGCTTGACCCCGTAAACCCCGGCCAGCCGCTCCTTGAACTTCTCATTCCCGTCCCGGTGCGCCATCAGGATCCCGCACACCCCGCAGTATAACCCGCAGGGCGCCAGTAACGCCTTTTCTATTTCCATTCGGAAACCTCCTTAATCTGGCCGGAACCATAAGTTGGCGCACCCCGCAAGGGGTGGGAATATGAGTAGCCGTAGGTGCAACCTACGGAACATCGCCCCCCGAGTTATCAACCCTGAAGGGGTTGAACCAAAAGCGGCGGCGAGGTGCGACCCCTTCAGGGTCTGGTGTCGCGCGCCTTTCCGGGGGTTTCACCGCCCGGCTACTCACATCATTCCCCTGCGGGGAAATATTTTAATCAGCAATGGTCCTCCATGCCTATTCCTAAACTCATTATATTCCTTCCGTTACGCAACGCAACCCCCTCCACCATGTAAAAATTACATGTTCGCCTGCGTCATTTTTACATATTATAGGGGGGCTTAAAAAAGTTTGAGGTTTGGGGTTTGAGGTTTGGGGTTGAAGAGGGGAGGGGAAGGAGTAAGGTTTGGGGTTTGTGGTTTGGAGTTTCGGGTTGAAGAGAATAGGAGGATGATTTCGGTGAACGCCGCTCTACAAAAAGTTTTAGGGCCTGGCGCGATGAAGGCTTTGGGTTTAGGTTTTGCTTTTCTTGAACCCCAAACCACAGACCGCAAACCGCAAACCTTTATCGTATTTTCCGTGGCCTATTCCGTGGCCTGTTTTTCAGGCAGGGGTGGCCTGAAGGTCAGGCCTGGGTGGCCCGAAGTTCAGACCTGGGTGGCCCGAAAGCCGGATCGGGGTGGTCTGGCCTCTGGGACGCGAAGGCCCGGAATCAGGCCGCAAAAAAGGGGCAAGATGGAGCTTGGAAATGCGCAAGCCGCGGGAATTGTTGATGACCGGTATTGGAAAGCGCGAAGAAATTTTCGCCGGGAGGCTCTCGTGTCCTTGATCCTAGGCCAGATGCTCCTTGTCGCGCATGTCTTGAGAGAGCGCGGTCGCCAGTGCGCGGTCCACGTCCGTATGTGGCATCACCGCCATGGCGGTGGTGTGCAGGTTCCCGGGGATCGGCATTGTCTTAATGGTTTGTGGTTTTTGGTTTGAGGAGCATGGCATTAGAACCGCAAACCCCAAACCACAAACCTTTGTAATCTCGCCGGAGGAATACCGGAGAGATGGCGTTCACGAACAGCCGGAACAGTTGCAGCCTCCGCCGGGGGAGCATCCGTCCTTGGGCTCGCTCACCTTCTCGACCTTGACGTCGAAGTGCAGCGTCTCTCCGGCCAGGGGGTGGTTGAGGTCCAGGGTGACGTCGTCGTCATTGATCTCCACCACCATGGCCTCCATGGTCATGCCGTCGTGGCGCTGCAGGCTGAAGATCATGCCCGGCTCGAGCGGCTCGCCCTCCGGGAACTCGCCGCGCGGGACCGCGCCCACCGCGTCGGGGTTGCGCGGACCATAAGCGTCCTCGCACGCCACCACCACGTGCTTCTCTTCGCCATCGGTCATGCCCTCCAGCGCCTTCTCCAGGCCGGGGATGATCCGGCCCGAACCGAACTCGAACTCGATCGGGTCGCCGTCAAACGAACTCTCCAACACCTCGCCGTCATCCAGCTTCAAGGTGTAATGCATCTTTACCGAGCATGCCCCGCCTATCACCATGTTCGCCTCCTTTAAAAAAAATCAGCCCCCGCCCTCGATCCACGGGGCGTAAGGCTGAGGGTTATGATAGATGAAATGGTGCGAGGGGGCAAGGACAAAATATTATGGGGGCTTGAGGCGCAGGGCTTGAGGCTTGGGGCGCTGACCGGCGGCGGTTACCAGTACCGGACGGTTATTTCCAGGGCGGGAGGCGGGTCAATGATGCCGATGAATCCGACGGGATCCTCGCCGATCATGACGGGGACCAGCTTGGCGGGCGGGTCGGCGACGAGCCGGGGATGCCAGTGAAAGGAGATGACGGCCCTTCCCGCCGGCGCGCGCACGTTGCGCAAGCTGATGCGGTTGTAGTCCGCGGTGGCCAGGCCCGCGCCCTCGATGAAGAACGTGGGCGTGCGGTTGAGCTTGTAAAACCGGAAGCCTCCGGCCTCACCGGCCCTCTGAAACAGGCCCGGGTATTTTCCGAACAGGTTCTGGACTTCCGGGGAATGGGCGCCGGCCCATCCGATGTTGTAGCGGTCCATCATCCGCCGGAGCGGCTTCTCGTCCCAGTATGGCACGGGGCGTTGAAACAGCATCAATCCGGACAGGTCCGCATAATGATTTTTCAGCCAGAATTGCCAGTGCGGGCCACCGATCAGCTCGCGGCGGGAGTAATAGGCGATGGCGGCGGCGGCGTGGGACTTGTGATAGCTCTCCAGCATGAGCCCATTGTCCTGGAGCAGGACGCGGGAATCGCGGCTGGTGTTGGAGGAGAGGAAGGAGATGATGGATTTGACCCGTTCGCTCATGCCCACGAAGGGCGGCTCAACCGGCCGCGAAAAGGTGATGGCTAAAAAGGCGATGCAACTGGGGGCGAGCATGGCCGCAACCAGCACCCGGCCCCGGGACAGGCGCCGGCCGTTTTTTTTCCGCCATTTAGCCCATTGGTCCAGGGTGACGGCGGTTGGGAACACCAGGAAAAACATGAGGGGTATTACATAGCGGGCCGGCTCGATCTCGCGCACGACGGGAATAAAGGTGCCCAGAAAAGCGATGCCGGCCATGGCCAGGAGCGACCAGGCGATTACTGCCCTCAGCTCGGGGCGGGGCGCGTAAGCGTGGCGGATGCCCATGACCCCGGCCACGGCCAGGAGCGGGATCACGGTCTGGCCCTGTCGGAGCGAGGTCATGACGAGGAACCTCAGTAACTCGAGCGGGTTCTGAAAATAGGCATGGAGCGCGAAGGCGAAGTCCGCGTTTAATCTCAGGGGAAGTATCCAGAAGAGGTTCAGGATGAAGGCAAGGACGGCCACGGCCGCGGCGAGCAGATGGTCGCGCACGGCAATTTTCTTGAAGCGGCAAAGGTACAGCACCGCGCAGGGCACGCCGGCGATGGGCACGACGCCCGGATGAATGAGAATACTGACCGGCGCGGCCAGCGCGAGGCCCAGCCACCGCGAGGGTGACGGCCGGCGCAGGACCATGCCGAACAGGGCGGCCAAGGCTATGCCGTAGATGGATGCCAGAACGAAGCCCATTAGGCCGATCATCAACATGTGCATGCTGCCGGCCGTCCACCAGACCCAGGTCCCGATCAGGCCCGACCAGATGACTTCGCGGCGGCTCATGCCGAACCACGCGGCGGCGAGGAAAAACAAGATGGGCACTACGGCCGCGGTGCAGAAGACCATAATTTTGTATGCGGTCTCCGGGGCCAGGGCTTGGAGGACCACGAGGCCCACCTTGAGCAGGCGGTCGCTGCCGTCCACTACATCGGTCGGATACCCGGCCATAAAGTAGGGATCATAGCCCCAGGTGCTCCCGTGCTCCTCCAGGAAGCGGGCCCCGATGACGCTGTAATAGAAATGCCAGGGATGGTCAAAGCGCATGATGGGTTCGGTGGAGATCAATTTCCCGGGGCCGCCGAAAATATGCAGGAGCAGGGAGAGGTGGATGATAATAATCAAGCCGGCGGCGGCCCCGGCCTTGCCGAACTTGCGGCCCCCCGTTCCTTCCGGGCGGCCCCGGTCCTGTCCGGAGCCCGGGCCCGGCTCTTGCCTTCCGGGGTCCGCGGGGTTATTTTTATTGGGGTCCGCCATGGCAAGGAATTATAACATGATCGCCGCGAGGGGAGAACCGCCCGCCTCCGCTTTTGTCAACGCGCTGTGCGAGGCCATCGCCCCTTTCGGTGACGTGGCGCTGGATGAAGGAAAAAAGGCCGGCGTGCTGGAGAGGGTGGCCGGTTTTGTCCAGGGCGAGCTGGACTGTATTCCGGTCCCCGCGCGGATGGCTTTTTCGCTCGGGATGTGGGTCTTCCGGAGCTGGGTGCTTTTGAGGCATGGCCGCGGTTTCACGTCGCTGCCGCTCCCCAAAAGACGCAAGGCGGTGGAGGCCTGGACCTGGGGAAGAATGGCCTTGGCCCGGCAATTGTTCCGGGTGGTCCGCAGCACCGCCTTTTTGGCCTTTTACGAGGATGGCGACGTGCGCGCTGCCCTGATGGAAGCGGAGGTCCGCGGCATGGGCGCGGGGGATGCATGAAAAGCCGCGAGGCCGTTGAAGCCCTGGTGATCGGTTCCGGGCCGGGGGGATCGGTCACCGCCCTGGAGCTTTCGCGGGCCGGGGTCGAGGTCCTGGTGCTGGAGGAAGGCGGCGGCTTCACGCTCGATGAATACGGGGCGCCGGCGCCGGAGGCCATGAAGAAGCTGTACCGGCGGCGGGGCATGACTCCGGTCACCGGCCCGGTGCCCATCGGCTACGTTGAGGGGAGTTGCGTGGGAGGGAGCAGCGAGATCAATTGCGGCTTCTGGCTGCGCGCCTCCCGCGAGACCCTGCAGGGGTGGGAGTCGCGTTCTGGCCTGGTCCATGCCGGACCCGACGACTTGGCGCCCCACTATCTTTGGGCGGAGGAGCTGCTCGGGGTGCAAAAGGCGGAGTCATGGCCCATGAGCACCCGGCTCCTGGCCAGGGGCGTTGCGGCCATGGGGTGGGCATCAGCCGAGATTCCCCGCGCCGCCGGGCGCTGTCGGAACTCCAACACTTGCTCCAGCGGCTGTGCCACCGGCGCCAAGAAAGGAATGTCGCGCACCCTGATCCCCCTGGCACAGGCGGCGGGGGCCACGGTCCGGCCTTATTGCCGCGCGGTGAAGCTGATCCGCGACGGCACTCGCATCGCGGGCGCCGTGGTCCGGGAGCGGCGGCCCGGCCGTCCGTCCGAGGAATTCCGGGTGGACGCCCGCTACGTATTCGTCTGCGCGGGTCCCACCGAAACTCCGTCACTGTTGCGCCGCAGCGGGGTCAGGCACAACGTGGGGAACTCGCTCGGCCTGCATCCCATGCTCAAGGTGGTGGCGCGGTTCGAGGAGGAGGTCAATGCCGAGGATAGCGTGCTGCCGCTGATCCAGGTCCATGAGTTTTGGCCGGAGATCACCCTGGGCGGGGCTTTTTTTTCGCTCGGCCATTTGGCCCTGCTGCTCAGCGAGAACTGGCCGGCGAACCGTGATCTGATGCGGTTTCACCGCCACATGGCCTCGTATTACGTGGCCGTCCGGGGCACCGGCCGCGGCGGGGTCAGGCCCGCGCCCCTTGATCCGGACGGCAGCATGATTTTCTACAAATTGTCGCGCCAGGATCTCACCAACCTGAGCCAGGGCCTGGCGCGGCTGTCCACGGTGCTTCTGGCCGGCGGCGCCCGCGAGGTATATGCGTGCGTGGCCGGGCTGCCCCGCATTCAAAGCGAGGCCCAGGCCATGACCTGGCTGGACCGGCCGCTGCCCCGCTCCGCGCTGGGCCTCACCACCGTGCACGCCTTCGGCTCCTGCCCCATGGGCGAGCCCCCACACAGCTGCGCGGCCGACTCGTTCGGTTTGGTCCACGGCTTCACCAACCTGTATCTCAACGACGCCAGCATGCTCCCGGATTCGCCGGGCCCCGGCCCCCAGTCCACGATCATGGCCGTGGCCCGGCGCAACGTCACACATTTCCTGGAAGGCCGCAAATGACCCCGCCGGTCCTGGTCACGGGCGCCCCCGGATGGCTGGGCACCAGGCTGGTCCAGGCCCTGGTATCGGGAATCCCCGAGGTCCCCGCATTCCGTGACGGATGGGGACAGGGACCGGTGCGGTGCCTGGCGCACAGGCCTCTAAACTTCACGGCCCTCACCTCCATCTCGCCCCGCATCGAGATGGTCAAGGGCGACCTCACTGATCCCGCGTCCCTCGCCGAATTCATGAAAGACGCGCGGGGCGCCGTGCTTTTCCACTGCGCCGGACTCATCCATCCGCGCCGGGTCAGGGAGCTTTACCGGGTCAACGTCGCCGGGACTGAAAACCTAATGGCCGCCGCCGTGGGGGCCGGCGTGAAAAGGATAGTGTACGTGTCCTCGTCGGCCGTGTGCGGCCAAAACCCGGACCCCGCCGCCCCCTTTGACGAGTCGGCCCCGTATCGTCCGTTCATGAATTACGGCCGGAGCAAACGGATGGCCGAGGAGATCGTAAAGTCCCGCGGCGAGGCCGGCGGGATCGAGACCGTGGTGGCGCGGGCGCCATGGTTCCACGGCCCGGGCCAGCCCGCCCGCCAGAACCGGTTTTTCGCGGCCATCAAGAACGGCGGGTTCCCCATCGTCGGCAACGGCACGAACAAACGGTCCATGGTCTGCGTGGACAACCTGTGCCAGGGCCTGATCTTGTGCGCGGGCGCGGAGCGGGCCGCCGGCCGGACCTACTGGATCGCCGACCGCGAGCCGTACACCATGAATGAAATTATTGACACCGTGGAGAGGGCCATGCGGGACTCCGGGATCGCCGTCTCCGGCAAGCGCCTCCATCTGCCCGGCGTTGTTTCCGGCCTCGCCCTGCTCGCGGACCGGACGATCCAGGGCGCCGGCTGGCATGTCCCCGAGGTCCACGTCTTGGCCGAGCTTGGCCGGAACATCTTCTGTTCCGTATCCCGGGCCATGGACGAGCTCGGGTATCAGCCGTCCGCCGACCTTTACACCGGGACCATCAGGGCATTGCAATGGCTTCGGGAAAACAACATTACGATCTGAGATCATGGAAACGAAAAAATATCTGGTGACCGGCGGCTCCGGCTTTTTCGGCTCCGCGCTGGTAAGGCGCCTGGCCGGGTTGGACAGCGTCACGGTCCTCGATCTCCACGACGCTCCGGACCGGCCGGAGGCGGTGGAGTTCGTCCGCGCCGACATCCGCGACGCCCAGGCCGTGACCCGGGCCTGCCGGGGAATGGACGCCGTGTTCCACTGCGTGGCCATGGTCCCGCTCACCAAAGACGCCCGGGCCTTCTGGAGCGTGAACCGCGACGGGACCCGGGTCCTGCTCGAGGCCGCCGCGCACGCCGGCGTGGCCAAGGTCGTGCACCTGTCGTCCAGCGCCGTTTACGGCGCGCCCGCAGAGAACCCGGTGCGCGAGGATTCCGCCCCCGCGCCCCGCGAGGAATACGGCCGCGCCAAGCTCGCCGCGGAACGGCTTTGCAAAGAGCACGGCGAAAAAGGGCTCGACGTCACCATCATCCGGCCGCGCACCATCATGGGGCCCGGCCGGCTCGGCATCATGCAGATCATCTTTGAATGGGTCAGGCGGGGCCGCAACCTGCCCGTGCTCGGCAAAGGCGACAACCTCTACCAGTTCGTCCACGCCGCCGACCTCGCCGACGCCTGCCTCAAGGCCGCGCAAAAAAAAGGCCCGGCCGAATACAATATCGGCGCCGCGGAATTCGACACCATGCGCCGCACCCTGGAAGGCCTCATCGCCCATGCCCGCTCCTCGAGTCGGGTCGTGTCCCTGCCCATGGGACCCGTCACCGCCCTTATGAAAATGAGCCACGCCCTGGGCCTCTCCCCCCTCGGGCCCTATCATGCCCTGATGTACGGCCGCTCCCTCTACTTCGACATCAGCCGCGCCAAGGAGGAGCTTGGCTGGAGGCCCCGCTACGGAAACGTGGAGATGTTTTGTGAGTCTTACGACTGGTACATCGCCAATCGTGAAAAGGTGCTCCGCGAAAAGTCCGCGTCCCCCCACCGCGCCGCCGTGAAACAAGGCGTGCTGGGCCTTTTCAGCAGGATGCTGGGACTGTGGCCGTGAGATCAGCGGGTCATTCCGGAAAGAGCGGGAGAGAGATGCAGCCCCGGCCTCGTCAATGACCACGGCCCATCGCGCGGCCCCCCAAGACCTGCCCCCGACTGTTTCAGGGCGATATTTTTTCACTCTTGTCCAAAATA
>Ga0307378_10006884_pt1 | contig 15418 bp, 11 predicted proteins | sample UN1MG_FD_202238 | JGI IMG/M metagenome (GOLD analysis project Ga0307378, IMG submission 202238) | Soil microbial communities from Risofladan, Vaasa, Finland - UN-1 | ecosystem: Environmental > Terrestrial > Soil > Coastal area > Acid sulfate soil | place: Finland: Risofladan, Vaasa | collected...
TTGAACGAATCCATCGCGATGACAATTTTCATAAGAGTCGGTCTCTGCAAAACAACCCTCTGATTTGTAAACACGAAAGAGTATAAGATATGATTTTTTCAAATGCCACTCTTTTTGGTTGCCAAAACCGATGCTGCTGTGTTAGACTGATGATTTCTTGTGGGCGATTAGCTCAGCTGGCAGAGCAGCTGACTCTTAATCAGCGGGTCACAGGTTCGAATCCTGTATCGCCCAGTTGTTTTTTGTCCTTAAAGGTGATTGTAAGCGCCCCAGTAATAATATTACAGCCAAGCATCGTAAAATCAGCAAGTAAAAAAATATTGGGTTGTATTGAGGGGTCAATGAAACAATTTTAGGAGGTCCGCTTTATGAAGAGGTCATTCCTTTTTGGATTCATTCTTTTAACTTTAATCTCTTCAACCGTCTTGGCGGTTGGTTTAAAGGCTCCTGAGCGGGGCTTTGTTAGTACAAGGCCATCTGAGAACTGGGAGGAGGCCCTAATCAGCGGCAACGGTAAGATTGGTGCTTTGGTCATGAGCCGTCCCCTGAATGAGACCATCATCTTCTCACATGAACGTCTGTTCATGCCTGGGGACCCGATCCAGCCGGTCGTAAACATGGCGCCGCATCTGGATACTGTGCGCCGAATGATTGACAAAGGCCGGTATAGGGAAGCGGCAGAGTTCGTCTCCAGCCTGGCACGCAAGCAAGGGTATCGGGGGATGCGCTGGACCGACCCGCTCATTCCGGCGTTCGATTTGAAGATTACGATGAGTCCTGCGGGAGAAACGCGCGATTATGCACGGTCGGTGGATTTTCAAACGGGCGTGGCTTCCGTGCAATGGGAGGATGACCGGGGTGTGTTTCTGCGGCGCCTTTTTGTTTCCAGAGCAGATAACGTGGCGGTGCTTTCGCTCCGTGGCGAGCGAAACGGAGTTGTAGACTGCCGGATTGCGCTCGCGACGACTCCCGAAGGCACCGAAGAGGAAGAAGAGGGAACATCATTTGGAGAAGGTGTCGAAAAGGTCACCATTGCAGCAAGGGATTCGATACTGACGTATCGCAGCCTGTTTGCCAAAAGGCGGCCGGACAGCATCGCAGCGTATGAAGGTGCTGCATACGTGACCACCTGTGGTGGCTCGTTGGAGACCCTGGAGGATGCAATTGTTGTCAATGGCGCCGATGAAGTTCTCATTCTCTTGTGCCTGGATGTGCTGGGTGATGCCGAGACGTCTTTGCTTGGTGACTTCCGAAAACGCCTCGCGGCTCTGGACGCGGATTTTGATGAGCTGTTGGGTCGCCATGCGCCGATTCACGGCCGGGTCTTCAATCGGACGCGGCTCGACCTGGGCGGCAGTGAGGACCAGGGATTGTCTTGCGAAGAGCTACTGCAAAAATCGAGCTTGGGAAATCTGAACAAGGCGCTTTTGGAAAAGGAATTTGATGCGGCGCGCTATACCATTCTCTCGTCTTCGGGAGAGCTGCCGCCTACCTTGCAAGGCGTTTGGACCGGTACCTGGACCCCGCCTTGGCAAAGCGATTACACGCAAAACGGTAACGTGCCTTCCGCCATCGCAAGTATGCTTATGGCCAATATGCCCGAATGCATGGAGGCGTACCTCGGCTATATGGAATCGCTTGTGCCGCACTTTCGCGAGAATGCCCGCATACTCTACGGCTGCCGCGGAATCATGGTGCCATCGCGAACCAGCTCTCACGGGTATAACGTGCATTTCAACGAGGAGTACATTCATCTGTTTTGGACACCAGGTGCGGCGTGGGCCTCGCACTTCTTTTATGACTATTATCTCTATACTGGCGACCGAGAGTTTCTCGAAAAGCGGGCGCTGCCTTTCATGAAGGAATCAGCCCTGTTCTTTGAAGACTTCCTCATTGAAGGTCCTGACGGTCGATACGTTTTCAATCCTTCCTATTCGCCTGAAAACACGCCGTCAAACAGCAATTCGCAGGCGTGTATCAACGCGACGATGGACATCGCACTTGTCAAGGAGTTGCTTACAAACTTAATCGCAGCATGCCAGGAGCTGGGCATTGAAGAAAATGGAATCAGAAGATGGAAGAAGATGCTGACTAAAATGCCCGAATATCGAATCAACGAGGACGGAACAGTTGCGGAATGGACCACGGAAAAGCTCGTCGACAACCACAGACATCGTCACATTTCGCACTTGTATCCTCTGTACGACGGCCTGCCGGAGGAGATTGCATCCAATCAAAAGTTGCGAGACGCTTTCAGGAAAGTTATCGAGAAGCGTATGGTACCCCGCCGGGCAGATGGAGGCGGCATCATGTCGTTCGGGCTGGTCCAGCTTGGACAGGCGGCGGCAAGTCTCGGTGAGGCGGATCTGGCATACGAAGTTGTTGATATGCTGGCAAATGTTTATTGGCGGTCGAATATGGTCTCAACGCACAACCCGGACAGTATCTTCAACGTCGATATCTGCGGCGGAATGCCCGCGGTCATAATCAAAATGCTGGTAGCCTCTGAGCCCGGAGCAATAAAGTTGCTGCCGGCGCTGCCGAAGCAGTGGCCATCGGGTGTGATTGAAGGAGTTCTGTGCCGTGGTCAGGTTGAAGTCAAGAGATTGAAATGGGATGACAGGCAAGTGGAACTGAGCCTGATATCTCAGATACCACAGAGCGTGAAAATCAGCATCCCACAAGGCTTCGAGGATGTGAAAATAATAAAAAGTGATGCTGACATCGTGGAAAAACACGAAAAAGACGGCGAATGTGTTATAGCCGTTCCGCCGGGGGAGCTGGTTAAGGTTAATTTTATGCGGTTGTTACAGTGTCTTTAAAATCTCCCGTGGCGGCGTAAGCGGCGGCGGCAGCTTTAAGCCTGTTCTTAATATCTCCTTGCCGAGGGGGCTTTGCCTGTTCACCCTTCTGACTGTGGGGATTATATGATGAGAATAGGGGCGATTGTAGGGTTTATAAGGATTATAACGGCCGCCTGCCACATTTTTATGACATTAATAATTCTCTATAAAATCCAGTAGTTCCCACGCCTTTTTAGCCTTGCAAAATCGGATAAATCAGATATAATCTGCTCTGGTGGAATGGGTATTTGTCGGTGTTCTTTTTTGCTGACAGATTAAGGAGGAGGTATGCGTCAAGAAACAGGAATATTTTCAGAAACTGAGTGGCATGAGCTTGTAAAGGGACTTTCCCTGTCACCAAGACAGGCTCAAATAAGCAAACACCTCTTTCACGGCTTTTCGGACAAGCAAATTGCAAATGTGCTGCAAATATCTGTTCCGACCGTCCGCACACATCTAAGTCGGCTATTTTCAAAATTTGATGCGCAAGACCGCCACGAACTTGTTCTTACTTTCTTTCAGCATTTTCGTCAAGGGTGTCGACCGGATATATGTCCTCGGAAACAATGACATCTATAATGATGACATCGCAATTAACGACTTGATGTTTTTCAGCAAAGCTTCTAATCTATACATAATATAAAAGTACTCTTTAGGGAGGAAAAATAAGCACTGGAGGGTGCATGACCTCAGAAAGCTGATTGAGGAGAAGGGCACCTCTAATTTGCGGTTTTTCTTCAGATTGATGTGCGTCATCGCTTAAGCCATAAGAGTATTTTCTTCTTGGGTATGAAGTAGGTGTTTGTGAAAAAAGCGGTGTGGTCAGTTCTACTGACTTCGCAGCTTTGGCGGCCAGCTGCCTTGTAAATGATTTACTTTAGATATTTTCGAGATTAATTAATTTAAGGAGATAGGGTATGGCAGGAAAAACAAAGAATGTTATGGGCCCTCTGTCCGTAAAACTGCTGCTGCTGTTTGTTCTTGCTGCAGTATTGTCGCTTGGTTACTCGGCAGCGGCACAGGTTGTTGACTCGGATAATCAACAGACACCGACAACTACAAGCGTTACCCTGCTAAATCCATTTACCCTGGTTGAATCTACGGTCCCGGTAACAGATATTACAGCAACAGAGGAGAACCACCCGTACGAATACGAGCACCAGAACCACGGACTCGAACACTGGCACCAGCACCGGCACAGAGTACACAGGAGTCCCTGCACACCGGAGTTATAAGGATTAGCTGTTGTTATTTGATAACAGCCCAAAGGTGAAAGGGTTGATAACTTGTTGTTGCTTTATTGGATGACTGGCCAATTACAAAGAACAGTCCATTGAAAAGAATGATAAATGTTTGTCCCTTGTAACTGACAGAAATTGGGTCATAGAGGAAAGACCCCGTAACAAATTCTGAGAATTCATTTTCGCAAGAGGATGGCGAGATGAATTCCATATATTGGAGATGAAAAAGTGAACTTCGTTAAAAAATGTGTTTTATTGCGCAATTGCAGTGCAGTTTTTATTATCTCTACAACTCTATTTTTCTCCGGATGCGGTGCCAACAGCGGCCAGTCGATGCTTTCACCAAAGCAACTGACCGAATTTCAAAATGCTGGCCCGACACCTCCAAAGATTGATATTGAGCGTCTTCTCAAGGCCAGGACAAACACGGGCACATACAGGGTAGTCCCAGGTGACCTCATAGAATTGCAGATACCGCCTATCCTGCAGTCAGTCACTTCGGATTTGCCAGCCTCACAGGACATATCCAAACCTTATCTGTGTCGTGTCTCTTACGATGGTTATATCCCAATACCTGTTATCGGGCTGGTGCCAGTCCTCGAAAAGACACTTCCAGAGATAGAAACTGCGATTGTTAATGCATATTACCCGAAGTACTGTGTTGATCGCCCGACGGTGGTCGCCCGGGTTGCCGAGTACAGGACTGTAAAAGTCAGCATTAATGGTGCGGTTGAAAACCCCGGAGTCTACGAGCTTCGCAGTGACCAGATGTCATTGGTTTCGCTGATTATGGCTGCCGGTGGTATAGTCGACAGAGGTGCTGCGGCTATTCGCCTTGAGCGTCAGGAGCAGCCCGACCTCCTCGCCCTCCATCAAAATCCTCTCATTAATACCGAGGTAATGGAACTGCTTGGCAGCATGGGCGTTGGTGCGCCCCAACAAACCTCTGATGTAGGCGCCTTAGTAGCTGGAGAAAGTGAAGATAAGTCGCTGCTTCTGCCTGTCGAGGGCCTGAATGTCCCGTTTGCGGATGTCCCTGTCCGCGAGGGTGATACCGTAATAGTCGAGCAACTTGGCCAGCCGCGTTTTACAGTTATTGGACTGGTTAACAAACCGGGCACGTTCGAATACCCACCCGATACGAATTACAACCTTATGGAAGCACTGGCCTGCGCCGGCGGATTGCACATGGCTGCCGACCCGCGATATGCAACCGTCTATCGTCAAAAGCGGGATGGAACGGTTGTTAGTGCAAAGTTTAAAGTTGTCGAAGACCTCAGGCTGACAGATGCCTTGAGTGCTCTCGTAAAGCCCGGTGATATTATTGCCGTGGAACAAACGCAACGAACACGTACTAATCTGTTCTTTGACAAAGTTTTCAGAATTAATACAGGCTTGTACACAACGGCCGAAATACTCGAATAGAAAAAGAAAAAACAGGTTATATTAAAAACGGAGAATACGGTGATAAATAAATATAATAGCATAGAGAATGAAGAGCTACAGTTATCAGCTTTGGGCCCAATTATGTTCCAGGATAATCTTTTCAAGATTGCCTGGCGTGGACGATGGCTTATAGCGGCTTCGGTTGTCATCTGTTTGGGGATAGCTTTTGGATACCTTCTCAAAGCCACCCCAATCTTCACAAGTATGTCCAGGATATATGTTGAGCAGAGTGGGCCCAGGATAATTCAGCAGGCCGAAGGCGTAATGACACAGTCCAAGAATTATCTCTATACCCAAGCAGAGCTGCTCAAGTCAACTCCAATACTGGCTTCTGCTCTGGAAAAACCCGGCGTAAAACAAATGGAGATTTTTCGTAAGGTTGATAATCCAATTGTCTTTTTGAAAAAGAAGGGCCTTGATGTATCGGTGGGCAAAAAAGATGATATTATCAGTATAAGCAATGATTCACCTGAACCGGCCGAAGCCGCTAAACTGGTAAACGCCGTTATTGATTCTTACGTGACCTATCACTCCACCCAGAAAAGAACCACATCCGCTGAGGTCTTGAAAATACTCCAAAAAGAAAAAGAGAAACGTGACATCGAGTTTATGGACAAGCTCAAGACAATGATGGAGTTCAAGAAGGATAACATCGCCCTGGCCTTTGAAAACCGTAACAGCAACATCATACTCGACAGGCTTAGCAGCCTTTCCGAGGCGGTGACACAGGCTCAGTTGCAGACTATAGAGGCTAAATCCATCTACGAGATTACACAGTCGATGGTCTCGGACCCGACCAAGTTAAAGCAGTTGGTTCAGGCTGAAAGGGCCAGGGGCATTTACATCACCGGTCAAAATGAAAGTTCCCGACTCAAGGCCGAGCTTGACAAACTTGAACTGCAGCTGACCGACCTAACCCATCGGCTTACAACCGACCATCCTGCTGCCAGGGCTATGCAGCAGAAGATTGACCAGGTAAAAGACCAAATCGCCGAGATGGATAACCAGTTCGCCGAAGCCCAACTGGCTGTCGCCAGGCAGCAGTACCTGGCATGTAAGGAAAGGGAAACTGAAGTCAGTGCATACTTCATGGAGCAGCGTCAGAAAGCGATTGACATGAACGAGCAGCTCGCCCAGTACACCATACTTCAGTCCGGCTGGGAGCAAACAAAAAAGCTGTGCGACATTCTCGACGACCGAATAAAGGAACTCAATATTACCGAGGATGTTGGAGCGCTTAATATCAGCATTCTTGAGGTTGCCCGGCCTGCCGGCAACCCGTCAAAGCCTCAGAAGGCACGCATAATGGCAATGGCTCTTGTGTTTGGTCTGATGCTTGGAGGCGGCCTGGCACTTCTGCGCGACTGGATGGACCAAAAGCTGCGCTCACCGGAGGAAATAAATGCTGTCCTCGGCATCCCCGTTCTCGGGTCGGTGCCGTTAATGTCGCGCAAGCAGAGTATCTGTGACCGCGGACAAAAAGTCCTTCTTGAATCAGACTCTCCGGCGGCAGAAGCTTATCGCAGCATCCGCACAGCTGTGTTTTTCAGCGTGCCGAACGGCCGGGCAAAAACGGTGCTTGTCACCAGTCCGGCTGCAAGTGATGGTAAGACAACTCTCGTGAGCAACCTGGCTATAACAATGGCTCAGGCCGGCCAGAAAACTTTGATTCTCGATGCGGACCTGCGCAAACCAATGCAACATGAGATTTTTGGGGTGGATTGTGACAGCGGACTAACCGATGTCCTCGCCTCCAAAGCTTCGCTGAAAGATGCAATACATTCGACTCCGGTAAAGAACCTGGACATTCTAACAACAGGACCTGATGTACCGAACCCTTCTGAAATGCTTAACAGTACTGCCTTTACCAGGACTTTGGCCGAGCTTGCAGCTAACTACGACAGGGTCATCATTGATTCTCCGCCGGTCATGCCCGTAACTGATGCCCGCATCATTGCCGCGTTATGCAATGTAACTGTTTTAGTATTGAGAGCGGAAGAATCCACCAGGAAAGCCAGCCAACAGGCCCGCGATGGTCTGCTCAGTGTTGGTGCCCAACTGCTTGGTGCTGTCGTAAATGAGGTTTCCAAGAGGAACGGTCAATATGGCTACTATGCAGGTTACGGATATGGCCATTACGGCCGCAGTCGCAACGAAAATAAAACAGCAAAAACTTACAGTGAGAAAACCTCATCTGAAAGCTGAAAACTAAAAAGACTAAAAAATGGAGCCAAACACAGATAGCGATAAAATTGATAGCAGGCTATTAGATGCCGGGCAGCAGTATATTGATATTCACTGCCATTGCCTGCCCGGTCTGGATGATGGCCCTGCCACATTGGCCGAGGCACTCGTTTTGTGCAGAACTCTGGCTGATGATGGAGTAAAAATCGTTATTGCAACACCGCACCAGCTGGGGCGTTTTGATGGTCGTAATGAGCCGGAAACGATTCGCAATTCCGTTCGTAAGCTAAATGAACAGCTGCAGAAGGAAGGCATTCAATTAACCGTTCTGCCCGGTGCTGATATACGTATCGATGAAAGGATACCTTCCCTTATTAAGAAACACGAGATACTTACTCTTGCCGATGGCGGCAAATACATTCTTCTGGAACTACCCCATGACATATTCATAGACCCAAAATCGCTGCTAAGTGAGCTTTCCTCTGCCGGTATCACTGCCATAATTTCTCATCCCGAACGGCACCGTGTACTGGCTTCGCAGCCGCTGAGAGTTTTGAAATTGTTGGATGCTGGAGCCTGTTTGCAGATAACCGCCGCCAGTATTCTCGGCTGTTTTGGTCCGCTTGCTAAGAAAGCAAGCTGGTACTTCCTGGCCCGAGGCTGGGCCAGCATCGTTGCTTCTGATGCCCACGATACAAAGCAACGCTCCCCCATGATGAGAGCTGCCTTTGAAAAAATAAGACAAAAATTCGGTGAAGACCTCGCCCACCTGCTTGTCATTGAGAACCCTTCGAGAGTAATAAACGGAAAGACTCTTGAGTCCTTACAACTCTTTGAACACAGGGAGGTTTATGCCGATGAGAAATAAGGGGCCTCTTTTCGACAGTTTCGATTCGCCCGCGGTCAGTCCCGATACAGTTATCGAATGGCTGCTTGTGGCCCTTTTGGCCTTTATGCCGTTCGCGTTCGGTGCCGTGCAGGCATGGAGCGAACAAATCGTTATTGCCCTCACCGGCGCTATCCTAATCTGTTTTGTACTGAAACTTGTTCTTCAGAACAACAGCATCTTTGTATGGTCCTGGGCGTATCTGCCAATAGGGCTTTTCATACTGGTAGCGGTATTTCAGATGCTTGAGTTGCCGGCGCCGCTTGTACATATTGTCTCTCCAAATACGGCTGCACTAAAGACACAGCTTCTAAACGACCTGCCCGATGCTGATAAGCTCCTTAACTCAATGACAATCAGTTTTTATTCAAATGCTACCCTCCATAACCTAAGGCTTGTCCTTTCGGTAGCTGTGATTTTTGTGGTCGTTCTAAATATATACCGAACTCCCGGTCAGATAAAGCGTCTGCTTACTTCGATTGCGGTAATCGGCGCAGCAGTTGCGTTTCTGGCCCTTGCTCAGGACATTTTAGGAAACGGAAAGATTTACTGGTTTGTCCGGTGCTACGATAAAGCCTTTTCCGGCCCGTTTATAAACCACAGTAACTACAGCCAGTTCATGAACCTTTCTATCGGAGCATGCCTGGCGATGCTTCTGATAAGGTTTCACGAGTCATTTAAAGGCAGGAAGATAACGGCGCCGTCTGTTCTCGGATACCTTGGCTCTCCGCCGGCCAGATTCGTGTGGCTTCTCACTGCTGTAATAATCCTCGCCGCCGCTACCATTTTTGTTTCTCTGTCTCGAGGTGGCATGATAAGCATGCTCATTGCTGGCGGTTTTACGACGGTTCTTCTTACCTCCCGCCGGTCACTTAAAGGTCGAGGCTGGATAATGGCCATCATGGCATTGGGGGCATTTGTTTGTGTGCTTTATATCGGTTTCGATGCCGTTTACGACCGTTTGGCCACACTTCGGGACCTCCACGATGCTCATGGCGGCAGGGTGCAGATACTCAAGGACATTGCTCTTGCATGGACAAAATTTCCGATACTGGGAACTGGCCTGGGCACACACGAAGTGGTTTACCCGATGTTCGACCGCTCGACAATCGCCGCATTGGCTGCACATGCTGAAAACGAATATGCCCAGACTGCCGAGGAGACTGGTATCGCCGGCCTTATACCCCTACTGCTTTTTGCAGTCATCGTGTGGGCTGCCTATGCAAGAGTAATTCGGCAGGGCCGCAAACCGATATCTTCTGCAGCCTACGGCCTGGGCTTTGGGCTTTTGGCTATAATGATTCACAGTTTAAGTGACTTCGGTCAGCACCTGCCCGCCAATGCAGCACTTTCTGCTATTTTCTGTGCACTACTGCTGGCCATTGCCCGTCTTGAGCGAAATGACAGCAGGGCTAAAGCCACTGTAGCGCAGCCGCGTTTCTCGATACCATTGCGTATTTGCGCCGGGCTTGTTTTATTGGTCGTATGGTCATGGCTGCTGTTCGGTGCAAACAATGCAAGGATTGCCGAGAGTCACTGGGAAAAGGCCCGTGCAGTTGAGGTCGGATTGAGGAAAAACGATTGGCAGGGCAGCAATGAAAAATATATCGAACTGCTTAAGAACGCCTCCGCCGCTTCAGAGCATCAGCTGGGCAATGTTCAGTACCGCTTCTGGCTAAACTCCTATCGCTGGCATTCTATACTTCGAACTACCGACCCGGCTACCGGCAGGCTCTTTTTGGCCCCGGAAGTAATTCAGTTTGTCAAAAAGATAGTTGTAGAACTGCACAAGGCAATTGCTGTTTGTCCGACGTATGGCCAGGCCTGGTCTCTGGCGGGCCAATTGGAATACTTTGCACTTGATCAGCCTGAAGGTGCGGACCACATTCGGACCGGTTTTAAACTTGCACCCTGCGATGAGATAAGCTGCTTCATTACCGGCATTCTGGAGGTCAGAGAGGGTCAGGTTGACGATTCAGTTGAGAAGTTTGCCAGGGCCGTTGAGCTGGACAGCTCTTTTTTTACTGACGTGGCCGATATTTATGTTAACCAGTTAAACCGTCCGGACTTGGCACTGACTATAGCAGGTGATAACACCGGCCGGTTAAGTCATGTGGCAAATACCCTCTCGAGTATCGAAGAGCACAACGAGCTTGCCGAACGTACCCGCGCTCAGGTTACCGAACTGCTCAAGGTAAAATGCGAGCAGCCTGATGCTCCCGCATGGGTCTTTGCATCCCTTGGCGGTATCTATATGAAGCAGGAAGCTGATACCGATGCCATAGAATACTACCGCCGTGCCCTGGACCTTGATTACAGCCAGGTACGCTGGCGTTTTAACCTGGCTAAACTACTTGCCGAGCAGGAAAAGGTCAATGAAGCCATCCACGAGGCGAGGATATGCCTGCGGCTCAGTCCGCAGTTCAAAGCCGCAGAGAGGCTGATTGCCGACCTGTCGGTTCGGCCGGCCAGCGGCAAACAGTAATAGTTATGCACGGCCTCAAGAGAACGGCTTTTTAAGTAATTAAGTCCCTTAAAACTTAGAGATTTATGCCGTTCTCAAAACCCTCGTCGGTTCACCGACGGGGACGGAGTCCGCGCTTAGTTAGGTTGAAGTTCATAGTTTTAATTTCGTAAATTAACTAATGCATACTTATCTTTTCACTTTTTCTCTAAGCCTCCTGTTATCCATGGGCCTTACTCCTGTGGTCATCTCATTTGCGCGCAGGTCAGGTACTGTGGACAATCCTAACGTTCGCAAGGTCCATTCATCACCCATTTCTCGTATCGGTGGCGTTGCCGTCTTTGTATCAATGATGGCCCTGACCATACCGGTCCTGTTCCTGCCGAACATTATCGGTGCAAGTTTCCGAGACATCAGTGCCAAAGTAATTGCCACACTGGCCGCCTCCAGTTTCATATTCCTTGTTGGGTTGGTCGACGACCTCAAGGGACTGAGGGTCCGTCACAAACTCGCCGCCCAGCTTGCCGCGGCGATAGTGATATGCTCCTTCGGCATTAGAATTAACACACTTACTCTGACAGAAATATTCAGTATCGATTTTGGATGGTTTTCCTGGCCGCTTACGATTCTCTGGATTGTCGGAGTCACCAACGCAGTCAATATCATCGACGGCCTGGATGGCCTCGCCGCCGGTATTTCCGCGATAACCTGCGGTGTAATCGCTGTTCTCGCCATTTATTTCGGCCAGCCTGTCATGGCCGTCTTAATGCTTGCCCTGCTCGGTTCACTAACGGGATTTTTGTTCTTCAATTTCAGCCCGGCAAAAATCTTCATGGGCGACTGCGGCAGTATGTTCCTCGGCTTTCTACTGGCATCTTCAAGTGTGATGTGCGCTGCCAAATCCCAGATGCTCGTCGGCTTGGCGCTTCCTGTCCTTGCCCTGGGGGTCCCGATTTTCGACACACTCTTTAGTATGCTGCGGAGATTTCTTGAAAGAAGGTCCATCTTCTCACCAGACCGCAGCCATTTCCATCACCGACTCCTGGCCCTCGGACTCAAGCAGTCACATGCCGTCATTATTATCTATATCGTCACCTTTATTTTTGCCGCACTCGGAATGTTCATGATGGCCACACGCAACATCAACACCATCATCGTCTTCGCCTGCATCCTGCTCCTAATGGTCATTGTCTTTCGCGTCGTCGGCTCTGTCCGCCTGCGCGAAACTATTGAGGGCCTGAGGAAAAAGTATGCAGTAACCAGCCAGACCAACAAAGAGATCAGGTCCTTTGAGGCTGCACAACTGCACTTTCGCCACGCCGAAACCTTCGAACAGTGGTGGCACGCCGTCTCCTTTGCCGCAGAAAAGCTCGAATTTTCGAGCGTCAACATGCTCCTCACCAACCGAGACCGCACATTTAAGCTCCTCAAATGGCGCAACGACGGCAATACTCCCACTTCAAGGGAGATGCTAAAGGTCGATGTGCCCGTCCGTGACCGCCGCTCCGGCCCATCCCTTAATCTTAAGATTGAGGTCTGCCGAGACGGCTCGCTCGAAGCCGCTGGCAGGAAGGTTGCCCTTTTCACAAGACTCGTCGACGAAAAAAGCCCCGCTGCATTACCGGCAAAAGCTAATCCTGATGTTTGAAATTGGGTTTGATTGGGTTTGTTTGGGCTTGAATTGGGTTTGAATTGGGTTTGTTTTGGCTTTGAAGGGTGGCTGAGAGGTTAAAATTGGCTTTGAATTGGGTTTGATTGGGTTTGTTTTGGGGGCGTCCGCGAGGTGGTAGATTTCTATAATCCATTGTTAGGACAGAGTTTAGGTTCATTCGGGCAATTTGGAAATTGGGTTTGTTTTGCATAATTAAGTTATTTTTGATTGACCCGTCTACGCTAAGGCTACGACGGGCAGGCCCGCCTTCGGTAAAAAGAAGAGCAGAATGTTTATCGGTAGGCTGTTGGGTAAGGCTTGTATCCGAAAAAAGCTCCTCGCTAAAAAGAAGGGGTTGGGTCATTTGGAATCGGCCTTTAGGTTTTGAGATGTCTTTATAGTGTATTACGTTGAATACAGGGGTATTTTACCATAATTTCGGGCGAAAATCAAGGAAAAAAAACAAAAGCTAATTCCCAATGACTGATAGCTACATTTTATGATTAAAAGACTTTTCCGCTCACAGCTTCGCCTCAACATGGCCTCCGGCACGCTGACTACGGTTATCAACACCGTAGCCATGATTATAGCGTATCCAATCTATCTGCATTTTCTCGGTTATGAAAAGTATGGCGTTTGGCTTGTCCTGGCGACAGTATTGAGCTTTGCCCGACTGGGCAATCTGGGCATAGACCAGGCGGTAATGAAACTTGTCGCCGAAGATTATGGCCGCGGTGACATTGAAGGTATCCAGAGATATGTTACAACCGCATTGGCATTACTGTGTCTTAGCGGCGCGGTCGCCCTGATAGCAGTACTGGTCTTTAAGACCCAGATAATCGCGGCATTCAGGTTAAGCGGCGACAATGCCGGCACGGTCTCATGGCTGTTACCATACATAGCCTGCCTGAGCATATACGTCCTCATCGTTCAGGCATTGAATGCTGCACTGTCCGGTCTTGGCCGGATGGATTTGGCAAACTATATACAGGCATTCAGCCGAATCGTGGCCGTAACCGTTGCTGCCATATTATTGTACACCGGTCGGGGCATTGAAAGCCTGCTCATCGGAAATACTCTTTCGTATTTGTTTGTTCATATTGTGAGTATTATTTGCATTTGGCGCATAGCCCGCATCCGCTTTATGCGAACAAAAAACCTGGATGCACAACGTTGTAAACGCCTGCTGCACTTTGGCGGTGCAATGTTCGGAGGCTCACTTATAAGCATGCTGCTTAGCCCTTTTAATAAGCTGATGCTCTCGCGATACGTGGGAGTTTCGACAATACCCGTTTACGAAATCGCATTTAATGGAAGTATGCAGGTCAGAGGACTGATTGAATCGGGCCTTCGGGCCTTGATGCCGGAAATCAGCCGGATTAGTGCTGATATGACTAAATACGCCAAGGACAGGATAACGCATATATATCGTCGTGTGATGAAGCTTATTTTCTCTTTTGGCATCCCTATGTATGGTGCCTTAATCATATTCGCACCGTTTCTGCTCAAAGTCTGGCTCGGAGAAAGATTTGTTGAGACCCTGCCGGTCACTTTTCGCATTATGCTGGTCGGTACTTTCATGAGCCTTCTGGGTGTGCCTGCATATTACACGCTTATGGGCATAGGTCGTGTCAGACATAACCTGCTGTCCCAGATTGTTCAGTCTGCTGCGAATATGACCATAGTTTGCTACCTTCTGGTTGCGGCAACATTATCGGTTACAACTGTTGCCTGGTCTTCGTCAATTGCAATGGCAGCTTCAACGCTCTACCTGAGTTTACAGAAACAACGCCTGCTCTAAAATTAAGGACAGTCTTACTCTAACCAAGCATATATGAGCACGAATTTACCGAAAATCAGTATTGTAACGCCTTCCTACAACCAGGGCCGGTATCTTGAACAGACGATTCTCTCAGTCCTAGGCCAACAGTACCCTAATCTTGAGTACATCATTATGGACGGCGGTTCCAGCGATAACTCAGTTGAGATTATCGAGCGTTATGCTGATAAGCTGGCTTATTGGCAAAGTAAACCCGACCACGGACAGGCCGATGCAATAGCCAAAGGCTTTGAAATGGCCACAGGAGAGATCCTCGGCTGGCTAAACAGTGACGACTTTCTCATGCCGGGTTGTTTATCTATTGTAGCATCGAAGTTCCCGCGAGAAAACAGTACGGTTGCTTTGGCTGGACGGATTGTCTTCATCAATCCGGACAGTCGTCCATTGACGGTTGGCTTACCTAAGAGGCGCACATGGAAAAACATGCTTCTGTGGGGACATGGTCTTCCTCAAATGGCGACATTCTGGACGCGAGAGGCCTACCTGCACGCTGGCGGCCTCGATACCTCACTGCAGTTTTCCTTCGACGCCGACCTCTTTGTCAAACTTCGCCGCATCGGAGAGATTGCGATAACCTCAGACTATCTGGCGGCTTTTCGCCTCCACCCAGGCTCGAAGACCTCAACAATGCAGAAGATAGCTCGGACTGAGGAACAGTTGATACTCGAGAGATATGGGAAAGGTTCTTTTTCCTTTATATCCCGGATTGTTCGAAGGGTAAGATTGTATAACCGAATAAAAAACAGGCTCACTTGGGAAAGGGACAAAGCGAAACTGAGGGAAATTCTTTTCTCATGAACCGAAACAGTGACAGTGTATAGTAGTTTTACCATCTTATTCAAGGGGACAAACAACGATTAAGA
>Ga0307378_10006886_pt1 | contig 15417 bp, 12 predicted proteins | sample UN1MG_FD_202238 | JGI IMG/M metagenome (GOLD analysis project Ga0307378, IMG submission 202238) | Soil microbial communities from Risofladan, Vaasa, Finland - UN-1 | ecosystem: Environmental > Terrestrial > Soil > Coastal area > Acid sulfate soil | place: Finland: Risofladan, Vaasa | collected...
ACGAAGAAATCTACATGTCCAGGCAGGCGAAGCGGGAGAGTAAAGCCCTCCACAAGCAGGCCGCAGCCAACAACAACCGGAACCAGGTTCTGGGCGTTGGTGTGGAAACCTTCGGAGAAGGAGTAACTGTTGAAGGACAGGCTCCCGGCGGGTTCAGATCGCGCCAAGGCGCGACACCGTTAACAAGCAAACATCCCGCTCATAGAACGGAGATGTTTGAGGAAGAGTAGCTATAATGGCTAATGTTGATTGGCCGTGCGGATTCCGCCCGGTAACTAACGGTAAGGCTGGCACGGCTCCGCGCATGCGGCCTTACCCAAAACTTGCAGGACTCATCTATGAGGGTGAGCTTCTGTATATGGGCGAAGGCGGAGTTGCCACTCACAATGGCACCACTGACGTCAACGCTCAGAATATCATCGGAGTGGCCGCACATTATTGTGCCACTGCTGCTGACACCGGAGACGCTGTCTTCGTGTATGACGATCCCGACCAGGAATTCGTCGTTCAGCTCGATGGTCACCCTCTCACAAATACGGCCGCGGTGAACGCATCCATTGGTCGGTATTTCAGTATTACTGGTGGAACCACTGGTAATACGACCACTCTCCAGAGCAAGCAGCAGTTAACCGGTGCTGGCACCTCTGTCTGGCTTGTGGATCACATCATCCAAAATGTACGCCTGTGGAAAAGTCAAGACAACGAAGTCTCGGCTACTACGGCTATTGGCAGTAACTTGAACCTGGTCTGCAAGATCAGTCACTACTCCCACGTGTTCAGTGCGTTCTCCATCACGCGAGGCGTCTAGAAAGGAAGGTAAATTATGCCTAGTGCAGGTAACATCATGCAGCGGCAGAGGTATACCGACCTCTTCGCTTCGCGGTTGGCGTACATCGACGAGATTTTCTTCGAGAATTTCGACGCTCCATCCCTGACCTACCCCGACTGCTTCAATGTCCGGTCTTCGACCAGGGCCTATGAGGAAACCACCGGCTTGACCGGGTTCGGGCAGTTCAGTCAGAAGTCTGAGGGCGGGACTGTCGACTACGACACCATCCTCCAGGCCTACGACAAACGATTCACCCACATCACGTTCTCCAAGGGCTACCAGATTACTATGGAAGCAATGGACGACGACCTGGATGGCGCTATCACTAACGCCGCCCCGGCCCTCTCGCGCTCCGCGCGGGTGTCCATTGAAACGTACATCTGGAACCTTTTCAACCTTGGTTTCGCTACTGAGACTACGCCCGACGGCGTTGCCCTGTTTTCCAGCTCCCACCCTCTGGTGGCTGGTGGACTCGGCGACAACCTCGTCTCCGGCGATTTGTCCCAGGCGAACATCGAGACTGCCATCAACCTGTTCGATTCGATGCTCGACGACCGGAGCTTGCCCATCGAGGCCAGCGCCGCGAAGCTTGTCATTCCTATCGGCCTACGGTGGATTGCCTACGAGATTCTCCAGAGCCAGTTGCGTTCCGACACTGCTAACAACACTGTCAACGCCCTGAATCAGTTGAGCCTCTCAGTCGTGATGTCCAAGTACCTGACCGGCGAAGACGACTGGTTCGTCATCTCCGATCCTAGCCAGCATCGCGCTCTCGTGTACTGGCGTCAGGAACCGGTGTCTGACCACACCATGGACTTCGACACTGGCAACATGAAGTCGAAGATGACCTATCGTCTCAGCCGTGGTGCCGCCGACTGGCGCAACGTGGTTGGCGGGCAGGGAGCGTAATCATGGGGAAACTCACTCGCTTCTATGACCGGATTTCAGGACAGGACGGCCCCGTCAGTGGGGCCCTCCAGCTCATTCCTGTGTCGTTCGATACGGCTATGGTTACCAATGTCACACAATACCGACAGTTCCACTTTCCTGCGGGCATGGGTTTCGAAATCACTGATATCGAAATCTTCTGCGGCACCGTCACCAGCGACCCCTCGGTTTCTGTTGGCTCTACCGCTGCTGGTACACAAGTGGTTGCGGCTGCCAACTTGGCGACCGGGGCTAACGTCCTGACCATCAAGGAGGGCACCATCGCTGCCGGTGGATTGATCGACATCCGCATTGTCACTGACAATGGTGACGCCATCGCGTTGCCAGTCAGTATTAATGTGGTTGGCTATAATACCTCGCCACCTACTTCGGTGCCGTCGCGGTAAACCAAACGGGGTGTCCTTCGGGGCACCCCATATTATCCTGGGAGGGATGTAATGCAAGAAAAAGTTGAAAATGAAATTGTCCTAGATGGCCACCCCGACATCATCAGGGCGCGGCGCACGGCTATCAAACTAGCTACCAAACCCCAAATAATTGTTGCCATGCCCATCGGTGGCAAGCCAGTGATCGACGTGTTTGAAGATCGTGACGGCAACAAGGTTGCTAACGAGCGCGGCTTTCAAGCACACGGGTTAGTGCCTGTCCATTTTCTTATGGCCCACATGAACTGGACTCCTCCTCTCAACGTCAGCATGGCGTATCTAGTCAAGATGAACATGCTATCGTCCCACGCCCGCCAAGTGATGACCATGGAGGCCATCCGGATGGGTGCTGAGTATATCTTTTACGTGGACGATGATACCCTCATTCCGCCACTAGGACTGTACAGTCTTTACAACTTTATGCAACAGAACCCGCATGCGGGCGCTGTTTCGGGCGTGTACACTACCCGTGAGACTCCCAACGAGCCTCTCATTTACCAGGAACATGGGACTGGCTGCGCTTGGGACTTTGAAATGGGTCCTGGAGCTATCCCCGAATTAATCTTCGGTGCAGGTGCTGGGTGCTTGCTGGCTCGCGTCAGTTCCATCAAATCCTGGATGGACGACAATCCGGGCATCCCCATATGGGCCGACGAGAAGGACATGCCATCCAACGGCAAGGGTGGCGTGATGTGGGGCCACGATGTGCGCTTCTGTCGTCTGCTTAATCTACATGGGCATCCAGTCTACGTAGATGGCAAGATTCTGTGCGGCCACTACGACATTAAGACTGGAGTGGTATATGAAGTGCCCATTACGGCTCCTGGTTTTAAGAAGACTATAGATCGCATTGGCAACATCAACACAGCCCAGTATTGGAACCAGTTATATACCCACGAAGGCGCGGATAACTGGCGCAATTACACGAAGATGTTCCAGGCCGTCGTCGACCAGGTCGAGCGCGGAGTCACCGTGGTTGAGTTGGGTTGCGGTGTGGGGATCCTCGGCAGTAAGCTGACCGCTGAGAACCACAACTCTTGGGTTGGATACGACATTTCCCAGACGGCTGTGGACATGTGCAAGACCCGGTTCTTGCAGGCCAATGTGCTGGACCTGCGCAACTTCACGGCTGACCGGATTGGTGACGGTGAAACTGTGGTTATGACTGAGACTCTGGAACACCTGGAGCGCGACGTAGCAGTGCGACTGCTGAAGACCATCAACGAAAGCCCGGCCAGCAAGTTCATCTTCACGGTGCCCGACAACTGTCACGGCCCCGAAGAAGAGCGAGAGCATCAGGCCCTGTTCAACGAAGAGTACATTGAGGAACTATTGACTGAGGCTGGAGTCACCACCCCATGCACGGTTGACTCCGCAGACGACGATCACCTCATCTGCGTGATAACGAAGGAATAACATGTCGACTTATTGGTTGAGTACCGCCGGAACAGACACCGCGAGTGGGACCACGTTTGGCCTTGCGATGAAAACGCTTTGGGGCCTCAAGGCTTCCTTGGGCCAGGGCGACATCGTCAATGTTGTGAATGATGGAGTTCATGCGGCTACTGCTACGCCGGTGTGGTTCAACACCGTGTACAACGGAACCAATTACGACACGAACCCAGGTATTGTCATCCGGGGAACAGACTCCTCGGGTGACAAAGCCATCGCCACTATTGCCATGACGGCCTCGAAAAAAGAGTGGGCCAGCATGGACGACCTGGCTGATTACTGGTGGGTGGAGGGGCTGCGGTTTGACTACTCGGCTCTTGCCAATATACCTACAGCGGACATGGAGCCCATCATAATTACGGGCAACCCATGGAACTGTCGGCTGAATGACTGTGAGATCATGCTGTCCACTACCCTCGGCGCGGGCGTGGACCTTGATGGAAATACTGAGTTGCCAAGATTCCCGGCATTTTCCGGGGCGTCCGTCACACACACCGGCACGATGGAAATTTACTACAACGTGCTGCTCAACTCCCAGTTGTACAGGCTCAACTCCGGCGGGATGACTTGGGACTGTCACCACAACCTCATCATACACGACGCTGCGGACCCGCCTGAGACTTGGGCTCCACGGGGTGGCTCCACTGGTGATGCAGCATCACCAAGGCGTTTCTACAACAATACTATGGTGGTCATCGCATATGGCACTGACAAGCCCGCCACTGGGTTTATAGATAACGGGGCCAATGACACCACGAACTTGGCATTCCACAGCAACCTGTTCTTTATTGAGACGGGGTCCAATGCTGCCACGGCCATAACCAACTATCTGATTGAAGGCGATCCCCTTGTAGCCGCACAGACCACGGGCGTTATCACGTGCAGCCATAACTATATTGCGCTAGGCACGCTGGTAACCGCTGAATCTACTTCCTGGGATGCATCGACCAACCTCGGTGTCTACGAGGGCCAGTACAATAGTGCTTGGCGTGCAGGTGGTACTAATGGCGGCACGGCCATAAATGCCAACGACGTGCTTGACCGCACCGGCACCATCACCGGAATCTTCAGCGCTCCCACCTCCGCTTTCACCTGGACTCCTGGCGACTACAGCCACGATCTACCCGGCGACTACCGCCCGATAGTCGGCAGAACTGCTGCACTAGACGGCGGCGTCGTAGGAGCTATCGACGCTGTGGTCAACCAGGGGCCAACATGTAGTCCGTTTACTATTACGGCCACGGCGGGTGTGCTCAAGACCGTCAATGTTACGGATGGCCTTGCGGCTCATACCTCGGATCCAGAAGGTGACCCACTAGAATGGGCTGTGTCGTTGCCCGCTAGTCACGGCACAGTGGTACTAAACACCACCTTCGGGAACTTCACCTATACTCCCAATATAACATACACGGGCACAGACACGTTCAGGTTTGATGCCTGGGACGGCACAACCTTCTCGACGAACGAATCAACCGTCACCATCAACATCAGCAACCAGACCCCGACCGTTTCCCCACGGTCGTATTCAACTCCGGAGAGCGTGACACTCAGTATCACCGCCGGTGCAGGGATGTTGGCTGGAGCGGCAGATGCGGATCCAGGACAAACTCTGTCTGTTACATCGGTCGTCGCTCCAGCCATAGGAACGCTGGTAAGCTACAACATCACAACTGGCTCCTTCGTGTACAGGCCAGGGCCATTCGCTGCTGGGTTAGATTCCTTCACGTTCAAGGTGACGGACGGCAACACACTGACCGCCGCCACGACCGCTGCTATCATGGTGATCGCCGTGGCAGACGCAGTCGCGACCGACATCATCGACACCGCCCCATTCTTCCGGCCGACCCTCAAGGTCGAAACGGAAATCAGGGCCAGGTGGAAGAAGAATCGCCAGAAGGCCCTCAACGAGGCCAACTACACGGACGGCCATGACTGGAACGAGTCGACCTCGCGGTCCCTCGTCCTCACCCCGGCCGAAACCAAACTAATCACCTTGGGTGGCGTTGCGTCGGCCCAATACTTATTCGTGGAGACGGATTACCCAATCGAAGTCTCCATCGACGGCACGGACAAATACTGGCCCGTGAGCAAAGCATTGGCAGTCGCGCTGACGGATTACTCGTCCGTCTGGCTGAAGAGTGTCAGTGCAACCAACGCCCAGGTCATCATGACCGTGGTCGACTAGGAGAAAACAATGGCATACCCCTATCCCGCACGCACGCGTATCACGCACGGCGAAGTTATCGTGCTGGAGGTAAGCACCGCAGTGTCCACCGCCGCCTCCGGCGTCAAGAACCACACTATCAACATTCCCAAGGGCTCGTACAAGATCGGCATCTCGCTGGCTAGTGCGGCACTCGCGGCTGCGTCTACTGTCAAAGTGTACGCCTTCCAGACTCCGCAGCAGGACACCGGTGTAGCCGCCCTGTCTACGGTGCTTGGCATCCGGCCACACTCCGGGGTTGCCGCTGCTACGCTGCTGACCTGCCCGTCTACCTCCACGTATGGTGGCACTTCCGGCCAGATGTACAGCGGCACCACGGCCGGGCAAGAGGACTTCATCTTCCCGTACGGCCTCATGGTACAGGTCACGGCCAACACCTCCGTCGGCACGTACGCTCTCCAAGTCATCTGTCAGGGGTAAGCTATGATTACAGGACTCGCACTCATCAATGAGGCTGAGGATCGAATGAACTGGCGGCAGACCGACACGCTCGAAGGGGCTCTCCGTCCTGAAACGCGCAAGATGCTGCGGCTCCTGAATCGGATCCTGGCCTCCATGCAGACGCTGGACGACTGGCACCTGCTGCGGGCGGATGGCACCATCCAGCTTGTTGCGGCCAACGAGTCGACCGCATACTTCGAGGTTGTCAAGGACTCAGCCACCGTGGCGCTTGGGGCCAGCGAGGCCACCCTCGCGTTCTCTGATTCCATGACAGGTCGGGCCATTCAGATTGGCACACACGGCACCATCTACCGGATCAAGTCCGTGGAGAGCCCGGTGTCCCTGACCCTCAACCGGCCGTTCCTCGGAGCGACACTCACGGAAGCAGACGACGGCCTGGTCGCCTATTCCATCGTGCAGGATCGGTACACGCTGCCCGCTGACTACGACCGGCCGACTGACGACCTGGAGAACTTCTTTGGATCCACCAGCATTGACGCTGTCGGGGCCAATAGTTTCCTCGAAGCGCGCCGGAACAGGGGCTCTACCCTGCTAGTGTCCGACCCCGCCAGGTTCACCATCTACGGATTGGACGATTCGGAAACCTTCCAGATCATCCACTTCGATCCGTATCCGGACGAGGCTCGCATCCTCAACTTCACGTATCAGAAGGACCACCCCATCATCGAGACGGACGAGGACCGGATCCTGTTCCAGCGGTCGCATGAGGCTATCATCCTTGAAGCCATGCTGCACCTGGCGAACCGGGACTACGAGGACTCGACCAAGGTGGAGGCTGTCCTCCGCGACTTCATGCGGACCATCAACCAGGCGCAGGGTGCAGGTAACCCGGCCGGTGACAAGATGCGCATGACTCCCAACAGCAGACACCGCATTGCCCAGCGTATGAAGTGGGGCAGAGCGGGACGGGTCGACTGGGGAGACACTTTTGACATGGTCAACAGGATTGGACTAAGATAATGGCACGCCAACGCCACACGATACGAAACATGCCGTTGCGTGGCGGTCTAACCACAGCCGGGCAACAAGGTTCCATCCCAGAGAATCAGTTGTGGCAGGCAAAGAACTGCTCTGCTGGGCTAGATGGGCTTATGGTAAAGCGCCCCGGTCTGTGGCAGTGGGGCCAAACTATTCGGCAGCCCCGGCGATTCAACGCCGTATCTTTCTACGAGATATTCGCTGACGTGGATTCCTGGACAAGCGATGCCGGGTCCTCCGATATTGTGTGGTATGCGGCCAACAACAAGTTGATCATCAGTGTCACCAATAACACAGCCGGTGCCACTACAGAGATTTTTGGGCGGGCAGCAACCGGAACGCAGGTTGATTCGGCTGGTAGTGATTGGTCCGTGCGCTTTACCGCGACGGCGTCCAACATGCTGGCTACGGAAGGATTCGTTGTTTCGTGCAAGGCCAAGGCAGCCGATAGCCCGTATGCTTTCCGCATTCTGGGCGACACCGTCCAGTACTATGCGACTGGCCCCACGTGGACCGACTTCACAGACTCTTCTACTCTCGCCCCTTTGGACTTCCTCTTCCACGAATCAGCGGCCACTACGTTCGAGATCCGTTTCGATGCTGATGGCAGCGTTCAATTACTCATCAACGACGTGATCAGGGCTACTGCTTTAGTTAGCGACATGGCCGCACACAGTGCTTTCACAGTTGGAGCCTACATTGAACTGAGTGCTACCTCCAGCGCCGCCGACCTTACCAGCCACGCTATTAATATCAGCGATCTCATGTTTGAGGGCGCGGTTATACGCCAGGTTGATGATGATGGTGATGTCACTACCGACGACGTACCATATGAACCATTCGCCGTTAGTAGGCTAGCCGCAGGCACCGACTTCAAATACATCACAGGTGGACAGTCCGTGCAGCGCACTCTGTTGGTTGCTAGTGACAAGTACCTATACCGTGATAGCAACATGGCCAAGTTCTGGTCGCCGCTGATGAAACTGTCAGGTGGTAGCATCACCATGGCTCCATACGGGGATGAACTTATCATCTGTGACGGCAACAGTTCTTTTGGCTGTAAGCTATACCGCTGGAGCGGGAAGAAAGCTCCTGAGTGGCTAGACGACGCACCTAACGTGCGGTTCGTTACCGAACACAAGACCCGCCTATTTGGTGGCGGCGACAAGAAATTCCCTCTGCGCCTATACTTCACGGCCTCCCGCGATCCTAACGTGTGGTTCGCTCCGGAAGTAGACGCTGATGGGCAAGAATCCGTGAACGAAGTGATGGACGCTGGCTACATGAACATGCCCGGCAAGAGGGGCGACGAGATCGTTGCCATCTATGGCGAGTTCTACGGCTCCTGCATCGTTTGCACCAATCGCGGGATCTGGCGTCTAACCGGCTCCAGCCCGCTATCCTTCCAACTGGAGAATGTGACACAGGACACGGGTGCTGCTTCGTTCGCGGGGCTAACCCGGATGGGCAACGATCTTTGGATCGCTGGCCGACAGGGCGTCACTACCATCCAGACCGTGCAGCAGTTCGGCGACATGCAGGGTTCTATGCCAAGCGCGCCCATCGCCGACTTGTGGGCTCCCGGCATCAGCAACTCCAGCCTCAAGGTGGACCAGTATCAACTGTACCGGAACTCCTTGTCCTGGAACCCCACGCTTTCCCTGATGTACTTTGCCTTTGCTAGGCAGGGCGCTACCGACGTATCCTCCATTATGGTATACAACCCCGTATCTCAAGGATGGTATGGCCCGTGGGAGAGCGACACCACTTTTGTGGCTGACGTCGAGGTTGCTAGCCCCCTCGCCCAAGCAACCATGCACGGGACGAGCATTGGCAAGGTAGGGATCACGGATCCAAACTACAAGGCGGACTTCGGCGCTTCCTACACCATGACCTTCGAGTCCCCATACCTTAATGGCCGGTCGATAGACCCTAGCCTGATCCACCAGAAGAAGACGTGGTCCACGCTAAGGTTGTTCGTTCAGTTGCGCGGGACTTGGGACCTGGACATCAAGTGGCAGACGGACGACGAAACTTACCAGACGCGAGTCGAGAGCCAGAACATCTTCAACCTGCCCGTGCTGGGTACTGACTGGAGACTGAACGTGGATCCCGACGGGCGCGTTCACAGCAATCAATTGATCGGAGTAATCGAGTTACCGCTCGAATGCGTAGGCCGATACCTAAAGTTCGAAGTAAGCACCGCTGACGACATTGTCGGTGAGGACTTTGCAATCCAGGGCTACGAAATCGAGTTCGAAGCCGATGGCCCCGACCAGGAGCAAGAATAATGAGTATCACGTTTCCCACTTTCATCGACAAAGAGATTGTCACGCCGGAGAAGTTGAATGACTTCGTGCAAGCACTCGAAGCTAAGTTCGCTGCCGGGCTGAGTAGCGCAGAAATCGTCTGGCCGCTGAATGCGGGCGGCAACCTCCAAATGGGCGACTGGAGTATCACCGGTGGACAGTCCATCTGGGGCATCTACAACGCTGACCAGTATACTGACGATTGGGACACGTGCCTCAGTGATGGGGCTGGCGGTTGTATAGTTATCCCTCCCAATACAACTGTGACGATGGACGGGGCAGCAATGACCGGTTCTTCGTTGACCATAAAAGGGTCCGGCCCCTCCAGTATTCTCGCACTTGAGGCAGGTGCATCCGGCGGCTACGCGCTGCGGAATGAAACTACCGCCTTCGAGTTTGTCATGAGTAACCTGACCTTGGACGGCCAGGACATCGCTGACAACCTTGGCCTGTATCTGCGAGGGTGTGCCAAGGTGGAGATCACCGACTGCACCATCAAGGACTTCGCGTTCGCCGCTATCAAGCTGGAGTACATGGGGCAGAATAACACCAACGTCCGAATTACCAACTGCACCTTCGGCGGCGGGTCCTCCCATGCCATCGAGTGCCTTGGTGTCGACAACATCATCATCGAGGACTGCATCTTCCAGGGCGTCTCGGCCGACTGCATTGACATCCAGTCCGAGTCAGGCGACCAGTACGCGAAGCATGTGTCCATCAAGAATAACGTCTTTGACGGGTGTACCGGACGGGTCATCAACATCACCGGCAACGGCAGCAGCTTCGACGCATTACGGGCCCACATCAAGGTGGAGGGCAACAGCGCGGACACCCTCAATAGTATGACCATCGGCGATGCAACCCACAAGCTCCAGTATGTGACGATCTGCAACAACCAGATCCCATCCTCCTCTGGTGATGCACTGCAAGTGTGCGCCCAGTACGGGGACATCAGTGGTAACCTGTTTACGAACGCCACGTCGGATGCCATCGACCTGTCGTCCAGCCAGTTCCTGACAGTCAAGGGCAATAACTTATACTCCGCTACCATCGCAGGAGTCAGGGCTGCCGACGCGAAGGCCTGCCTCATTTCAGACAACCTCTGTACCGGCGCGGGAACGACCGTGGTCATCAGCACCCATGCAGCCACTCCATGTCAATATTCCGGCAACTCCGATGGGGATGTTGCAGAGCAGGGACGGGTCAGTACTTATGTGTACGACAGTGAGCCGCTGGTAATCCCGGCCAACACTCTACGAGTTGGGGATACCGTACACATCATTGGTCTTCAGCTTGATGATGCTGCCAATATACATGCACTTACTTTTGCTGGGAAAAGTATCATCGAATTGAATGGTGTTGGTAACAACGACAACGCATTCTTTGACGCCCGACTTTTTATCAATGGCACAACTACCGCCATTGGTATCGCATCCGCGCAATGTGACAACACAACGGATGCGTCCAACGCCGGGCATCCACAACCTACTGGGTTAGATCTCACGGCCGATATCAACATCACAATCACGGGAGCAACCGCTGCTCCAGCTAGGCTCATGGCCATCATAGGCCGGGGAGTGAATCTTAACTAATGATTAGAGGTAAGTTTCTAGCACAGGACGACTTCGACCTAGCTGGACACCGCTTCCGGAACTGGCAATGGATTGCTGACCTCCCCACCCGCGAGGGTTCGGATGGGCAGATCGTTGCCATCGTCGACGGCGCGGCCCAATGGGTCACTGCCACTGCCGACGGACTCGTCATCGTCGAGTGGGCCGACATCCTCAACAAGCCGACGGAGTTTACTCCAGAGGCCCACACCCACCCGTGGGACGAGGTCACCGGCAAGCCCACCTTTGTGAATAGCTTGACTGTGGGCACGGGCTTGCAGACTACGGCCGCTACCGGAAACATCACCGTGGGCCTATCCGACGACATGATTGAAACCATGAAGTTCTTCATCGGAGCGGTAATTGGTTCTCCCATTGTGGCCGTGACCTCCGCTGCTGGCACCATAACACTTACCGTTACATCGGCATCTAACGCCCTGACCCTGATCTACAGTGATGACCGCCCAATCCTGGACGTGACCGGCGGCATAAGCATCGCTCTGACCGCAGGTACTGACGCCGTACCCGTGCTCAACAAGATCTGGATCCCGAAGGACACCCAGGTGCTGACCAAGGGCGCTACATGGCCCTCCGGCGTTGAGTACGTTCCCATCGCCACCGTGTTCTGCCAGTCAGCCGCCAGCGCGGCAACCGACGGCCTGTACAAGGTGCATGCCTGGACCGACCACACATACAAGACCGATGAGACTGGTCATCTGGCTCACATCACCCACTGGATCCGCGAGCAGAACGCTTCGTGGCATTCTGGTGCGCAAGTATCCCCTACTCTTGGTGCAGCGCAGTTCGATATCGCTACCTCTGCTGGCATAGTCATGCAGTTGCACGAACACACCTTCCCGGCGCTGACCACTGTGGCTAGCGTGGATCCTCTGTTCGTAGTGAATGACTCGGTTACCGCGTACAAGCGCGTGGCCAACATGGTGTCTCAACTACTAGACTCCGCCGGGGCCACACTGTCCAACAAGTTCTACTCTATTGTGGTGTGGGGCGTTGTGTCCGAAGACGCAGTGGACTGTCAGTTGATGGTGAACCTCCCAACCGGAAGCTACCTCACCGCTGCCTCCGCGCAGGCAGACGCATCGGGCTATGCAGTCTACGGCATCCCGGAATCTTTCCGTGGCTGCGGGTTCCTCATCGCCCGGCTGGTCGTCAAGCACGCACCGGCAGGCAACACGTACACCCTCGTCGAGTCCATCGACCTCCGTGGCACATCTCCTCAAGGATTTGGCGGCGGCTCGTCCGGTAGCGGCGACCACGGCGGGCTCATCGGTCTGTCAGACCCTGACCATCCGCTGACCGCTCTCCAGCAGTCAGGAGCATCCACCGGTAACGCCCCAATATGGAATGGCACCACGTGGACTCCGGGTGGAGTTGTAGAGATCAGGGCGAACGGGCTTACGGATGCTTTGGCGTCTGGCGTCCCGTCGACCTCCCACCTGATTATGATGCAGAACTCCGTCGGCGGCGGCGGCTCAATGCGCTATGCCGCCCTGGCCGCCCTGCCAATCTCCACACCAGTGCAGCTAGCACTCAACACCAAGTCTGACACCACGCACACACATTCTGCGTCAGAACTTACGCAGACGGCGGCAACCACTGGGCAGTTCCTCCAGTGGACCGGCAGCACGTGGCTTCCAAATAGCGCAAGCAGTGCACCTATTGACACTATCGCAGCGAACGCACCACTATCCGCCAACACAAGCATCGGCAATGTGACACTGACCTTTAGTGGCAGCCCGTCCGATGTCGGAGCAGCGGCTCTCACACATACGCATTCTGTCTCGGATCTAACTCAGACCAGTGCCACTACGGGGCAGCATATTGCGTGGTCGGGGGCTACGTGGTTACCAGCTACACCGGCTGGTGGCAGTAACCCGACCATGTCGAAGATGATCTACATCGAGACGCCGTCGGCTACCACAGTGTACCCCATGTTCACCGTTTCGGGCACGTCCACCCTGTCCAAGGTAACCTACCAGACGGATGTGGGCAACGTGACGTTTAACATTGAGGAGCGCGGAAGCGGCACGCCTAACACCGCTGGCACCGATGTCCTCTCGGCGGATCACTCAGCTACGGCGACGGAAGTGCAGACCAGCACATTTAGTAACACATCATTAGCCGCAGAGTCGTGGGCGTACTTCGTGGCTTCAGCCGTGTCCGGTACGCCAACTAAGGTGTGGATACGGGCATTCTATACGGAGGACTAGATGGCTACCACTTACTATGTTGACGGGGCGGTTGGAAACAATACCAACGCAGGCACGTCAGAAGGTGCTGGTAATGCATGGGCAACCGTCCATTGGGCCTGCACTCACTGTGCGGCCGGGGACACCATCTATGTAAAGGACTCGGCTACCTACGCGGAGGCCGTGACTCCCAGTGTGACAGGCACGACCGCTGCGTTCATCAGTCTGATAGGCTATACGTCAACTCCAGGAGATGGTGGCACCGCCACTATCACTGGATCAAGCGCCCGCGCTGACGGCTTCATCTCTATACGCGACTACTGGTACTACGAGAACATTGACGTCATAGACTGCTTGGACAATGGGTGGGAAGGGGCCAGTTGTGACTACTCCACATGGGTAAACTGTGGAGCGCACGACAACGGTGGCACGGGGTTCTTCCTTGGACAGCGCAATAACTTCCATAGGTGTTCTGCAACTGGCAACGGGGAGTTTGGACTACGGTGTGCCGCCGAATGCAATGTCACTGGTGGCGTGTACACAAATAATTACCTGTACAATGTGTACTCTACGGCCGGTAACACACGAGTGACGTTCTGCTTGGTAGTTGGTGGCCTATCGGCTGGCATCTATCTTACCAACGGCGGATTGGTAGAGAACTGCACCATTGATGGGCTCAACGTTGTGTACTCCGGCATAGCGTTCGGAGCTAACGCTCTGACCTGCATGGTACAAAACAACATCATCTACGACTGCGCTGGTGGCATTAGACGCGGAAGTGCCACGTACCAAGCCAACATGATGGGCGCGTTCAACTTGATGAACTCCAACGTAGCTGACTACGAATACTGGCCAGCACATGCCCAGACTACGGACATCACCGGATCCGTGCCGGGCTTCACCAACGAGGCGGGCGGGGACTACACACTAGCCGCCGGTTCCGCCGCACGCAACGCCGCTGGTGACGCGTCCGGAGCGGCTAGCGGGCTAGACTGTGGCTGCTACCAATCAGAAGACTCTGGAAGCTCAACCGGCCGCGTCGTACTTACTTCATAGGAGGGACCATGAAATACCGCATCGCAACACACAAGGACCACGCCGACATCGAGGACGTCATTGCCTCTACGGAGTACTATCCTCCAGTGGATGCGAGTCTCATGGATGGTACATTCATTGTGGCCGAACACGACAACGGTCAACTGGTCGGCTGCATCTGGATGATGCACTACGGGCGCAATGCCTACATCGACTACCTGGCAATTGTGCCTGCTCTCCAGCACCTGGGGATTGGCATCCGGTTGCTAGTGAAGACCCGGTCCGTACTGAAACGAAGGGGCGTCCGCTACGTGCGAGGCAATGTCCTCATTACGAACTTAGAGGCGGTCAGGGCTGCACAGTCCATGGGCGCATACATTCACGCCCCGTACGCCATGTGCTTTACGGACTTAGGAGAGTAGAATGGGAACGAGCAAAGAAACCACTACCAACACCGCTGGCCCGCAAAGCCCAGAGGCCGCACGGATGATGCAACTCCTGGGAAACACGGTGTCAGACGCCGCCGGTCAGATGGGTGACCTGTCACAGATCGCGGCCGGGAAGTTCGAGATGTCCCCGTACATGCTTGAGCAGCTGTCCCGCCTCCAGCAGATTATGGGTGACCAGTCTCGGCTCCAGATGGACCAGAACATGGATACCGCCAGCCGCCACGTGGAAGACACGGCCATCGGCCGCTCCATCGGAGGCAGTACCATGGAGGCCGTGCTACAGGGCACAGTCGGAGCGCAGCACCAGCAGTCCGCCAACATGCAGGCTCTCGGGCAAGAAGCGCAAGGGGTGCAGGCTGGCATCAACATGCCACTCCAGATGGCACAGGCTCAGATCCAGGGCAACCAGGCCCTGATGGCTCGCCTCGTTGGTGGATCCACCGCAGGCCTCAACTACGACCAGGCCATCCGGCAACTCAACTCCAC
>Ga0307378_10006887_pt1 | contig 15416 bp, 15 predicted proteins | sample UN1MG_FD_202238 | JGI IMG/M metagenome (GOLD analysis project Ga0307378, IMG submission 202238) | Soil microbial communities from Risofladan, Vaasa, Finland - UN-1 | ecosystem: Environmental > Terrestrial > Soil > Coastal area > Acid sulfate soil | place: Finland: Risofladan, Vaasa | collected...
GAGGCTGATCATCCCGCTGCCGGCGGCCAGCTCCCGCAGTTCATTGATGCTCGGGGCGGTGGTGATCCGGTCCCGCAGGCCGTCGTCGGGGATCAGCAGCTCGTAGACCCCGATCCGCCCGGCGTAGCCGCTCTTGCGGCACTTGACGCAGCCGGCGCCGCGATAGAACGTCTCCACCTCTCCGGCCAGGCGTTCGACCGACCGGCGAATGTTAATCGGCGGGTCGTACGGCTCCTTGCAACTGGTGCAGATCTTCCGCACGAGGCGCTGCGCCAGCACCGCCTGGACGGACGCGGCCACCAGGTACGGCTCGACGCCGATGTTCAGCAGCCGGGTGATCGCCCCGGGGGCGTCGTTGGTGTGCAGGGTCGAGAACACCAGGTGGCCCGTCAGGGCGGCCTGGACCGCGATGCGGGCGGTCTCGGCGTCGCGGATCTCGCCGATCATGATCACGTCCGGGTCCTGCCGCAGCAGCGACCGCAGCGCGGCGCTGAAGGTGAAGCCGATCCGCTCGTTGGCCTGGAACTGGTTGACCCAGGTCAGGTTGAACTCGATCGGGTCCTCGATCGTGCAGATGTTCACCTCGTCGCTGTTGAGCTCCTTCAGCACGCTGTACAGCGTGGTGCTCTTGCCGCTGCCGGTGGGCCCGGTGACCAGGATGATCCCGTTGGGGCTTTCGATCACCTTCCGCCAGGCCTTCAGCGTCTCGTAGCTGAAGCCCAGCTTCTCGGTGTTCACCAGGATCGACCGGTTGTCGATCACGCGGATGACGACTTTCTCGCCCGACTTGCCGTTGAGGGTGGAGACCCGCAGGTCCACCGGCCGGCCGTCCATCAGCACGTGGATGCCCCCGTCCTGCGGGAGCCGGCGCTCGGAAATGTCCAGGGAGGACATGATCTTGATCCGGCTGACCAGGGCGGGGTGGATCTTGGTCGGCACGTGCATCTTCTCGAACAGGCGCCCGTCCACGCGGAACCGCACCCGGACGTTGCCCTCGTCGGGCTCGATGTGGATGTCGGAGGCGCCTTCCCGGACGGCGTTGTAGATCAGGTAGTTGACCATCCGGATCACGGGGGAGTTGTCGGCGGCCGCTTCCAGGTCGACGATGTCGTCGACCCTCTCTTCCACCAGCGCCAGCTCGCCGGCGTCCATCTCCTCGACGATGTCGTCGATGACGAAGACGTTGGCGCTGGGCAGGTGGGTCTCCAGGGTGTTGTGCAGGTCGCGGGCGGTGGCGCAGACGACCTGCACCTGGCAGTCGGTCATCCGGGCGACCTCTTCCAGCAGAAAGACGTTCGCCGGCTCGGAGACCGCCAGGGTCAGGACGTTGCGCACCTTGAACAACGGCAGGATGCAGTGCTTCTTGAGGAACTCCCGGGGCAGCACGTCCACCACCTTCGGGTCGGCGATCTTCGGCCCCACCCGGGCGAAGGGAATGCCGTAGCCGCGGGCCAGGCATTCCATGATCTGCTCCTCGGTGCACATGCCGTGCGCCAGCAGCACCTCCCCCAGCAGCATCCGGTTGCCCTCGCTGCGCTGGATGTCCAGCGCCCGGCTGAGCTGCTCCTCCGTCACCGCCCCGGTCTTGACCAGCAACTGGCCCAACTGGAGCTTCTGGTCGCTTTCGATCGTGATCATGGCCCGGGTCCCTCCCTACATCGCCTTGACGGCCTGGTTGATGTCGTCGAACCGATCGAACGCGCTGTCCAGGCGGGTGATCTCCATGATCTTGCTGACGTTCTCGTCCAGCCTGGCGAGCTTGACCTGCCCCAGGCGCTCGCTGAGCTTCTCCTGGAGCTCCATCAGGTACTCCAGGCCGGCCGAGTCGACGAACGGCACCTGCTCGAAGTTCAGCACCAGGTCGCGGACCTGGTCCTCGGTCAACTGGTGCTCGACCGCGTTGCGGAACGCGTCGAGCGAATCGGCGGTCAGCTCTCCCTTGCAGTTGAGCACGATGGACTGACCGTAGGTTTCCACCGTCACGTTCATCTCTTGACTCCTTCGGCCAGCTCCGCGTCGGCGGCGGACGCCTTGCGGAGCTCCTCCAGGAACGCCTCCAGGTCGCGCGTCAGCAGCAGCTCGACCAGCCTCGCGTCGAACTGCGTGCCGCTGCAGCGGCGGATCTCGGCCAGCACGGCCTCCAGCGGCATGGCCTGCCGGTACGTCCGGCTGGAGGTCATCGCGTCGAAGCCGTCCGCCAGGCCGACGATCAGGGCCTCGATGGGGACGTCCGCCCCGCTGCGGCGCTCGGGGTAGCCCCGCCCGTCCGGGCGTTCGTGGTGATACAGGATCGCGGGGACCATGTCCGCCATCTGGCGGATGCCGCCCAGGATGCCCGCCCCGACGCCCGGGTGCTGCTTGACCGTCCCGTATTCCTCGTCCGTCAGCCGACCCTTCTTGCACAGGACCGACTCGGGCATGCCGATCTTGCCGATGTCGTGCATCAGCCCCGCCAGGTACACCCGCCCGGCCCGGTGGGCGTCGAACCCGCTCAGCTCGGCCAGCTTCCGCGAGACCAGCGCCACCCGGCGCGAGTGCCCGCAGGTGTAGGGGTCCTTGGCGTCGATGCTGGCGGTCAGGGCGTGCAGCACGCCCATCAGCAGGTCCTGGAGATCCTCGTACAGGTGGTAGTTCTCCAGGAACACCGCCGCCTGCGAGCTGATCGAGCTGATCAGCTTCAGGTCGATCGTGTCGAACTCCCCGGTGAGCTTGTTGACTCCCACCAGCACGCCCTTGAAGTTGTCCACGCTCATCAGCGGGACCGCGATCAGGGTGCGGATCTGGGCGACCTTCTCGCCCAGATGGGCGGCGCTGGTGGCGAACTGGTTATCCACCATCGCCCGCCGGCTGGCGGCCAGGCGGGGCGAGAGGTACCGCCGGAACACCTGCGCGAGCTGGTCGGCCGTCAGCGGCCAGTCGCCCGCACAGACGACCTGGTCGGCCGAGTCGCTGTGCTCGCGCCGGCTCAGCAGCACCGCCGAGGCCTGCAGGTGCATCACCTCCAGCAGCTCCTGGCAGATGTTGTCGAAGAAGTCCCGGCAGCTCTGGGTGACCTTCATCGACCCGCTGATGCGGTAGAGCATGGAGAGCTCTTCGTAGGTGTTGGCGAGGTTCATGGACAGGGTGGCCAACTCCTTCTCGGCCACGGCGCTGCCCTGCTCGTCCTCGATGATCCACTCCAGCACGGACCGCAGGCCGTCCCGCTCGCTGAGGTCGTGGGCGGCCGATTGCCGCGCCAGGGCGGCCACCAGCTCCCGGTCGATCCGCGCCTGGCTGCACGCCCGGGCGAACTCCTCCGAATCGGCCGTGCCGCGCGTCGGGAAGCACGCCACCGTCGCCGCGATCAGCCGGCGCCGCTGGTGAATCGGCGCCGCCATCATGCAGCATCCGCACGGCGAGGCGGCGACCACCGAGGCGTCCTCCACGCACGCCTGCTGCGCCAGCCGGGCCATCGTCTCGTGGCAGAAACGCCGCTCGGCGTTGAGCAGCTCGCACAGCTCGCCGCAGTGCGCAAGGCCCGCCAGGAGCGCCCCGGCCGGGTCCCAGAACGACACGCTCATCCGCAGCGTCGCAAGACGCCCCCCGATCCGGCGAAGCCATCGCTCCACCGGGAGGGACCCACGAATTGTCTCCACGCCCGTTCCCGTCATTACTTCGTCTCGATCGCCTCCCTGGCCTCGCCCGCCTGCCCGATCAGCTCCTGGACCTTCTGGAGCACCTCCCGCGGACTGAAGGGCTTGCTCAGCACGTCCGAGATCCCGGCCGCGGCCATTTCGTCCGGCTCGATGTCGAATCCGCGTGCCGTCAGCATCAGCACCGGGATCTGCTCGGCGCTATGGGTCTGGCGGAGCCGGCGGCACATCTCCAGGCCCGTCAGGTAGGGCATCTGGAAATCGGTGATCACCAACTCGGGCGAGTCGCTCTGGGCGAGCTCCAGCGCCTCCTCTCCATCCTCCGCGGTCGCCACCTCGTACCCCGCGTTGGAGAGCTTCATAGACACGATGTGGCGAATGTGCGCCTCGTCGTCGGCCACCAGTATCTTCTTGCCCACGGTCGATCTCCTCTCTCTGGCTAGTCGATGATCGGCAACTCCAGCCGGAACACGCTGCCTTTGCCCTCTTCGCTGACAACGGACAGCTTGCCGTCGTGCAGCGTTTCGACCAGGTGCTTGACCAGCGTCAGCCCCAGGCCGGTGCCTTTGGCCATCTTGGTGTGCCCCTGGATCCGATAGAACTTGTCGAAGATGTGGGGCAGGTCCTGGGGACCGATGCCCACCCCGGTGTCCGCGACCTCGCAGACGGCGACGCCCCTGGGCTCGTCCACGCCGGTCGAGACGATCACCTTGCCCCCGTCGGGGGTGTACTTGATGGCGTTGCCGACCAGGTTCAGCACCGCCTGGTAGATCTTGTCCCGGTCCGCCTCCACGTGGTGGAAGACCGGCTCGAGTCGGTCCTCCAGCGCGATGGACTTGCTCCTCGCCTGCGGGACGACCACGTCCAGCACCTGCCGGGCGACCTCCGTCAGGCTCAGCGGCTCGCGGACCACCCGGATCACGCCCGACTCGATCCGCGAGATATCCAGGATGTTGTTGATCAGCCGGCTGAGGCGCTCGGCCTCCCCGGCGATGATCTCATAGAACTCCCGCTTGGTCTTTTCGTCCTCCGCCTCGCCGTCGATCAGCATCTCCACGTACGCCTTGATCGACGCCAGCGGCGTCCGCAATTCGTGCGAGACGCCCGAGACGAAGTCCGTCTTCATCTGGCCGATCTCCTTCTCCCGCGTCACGTCGTGCAGGACCACGACCACGCCGGAGACCTCCCCCTGCGGCGCCATCACGCACGAGAGAGTGACGTTGAAGGTGCAGGGCCGGCCCTTCTGGTCGATGGAGTGCTCCACGACCTTGCGGGTGAAGCTCCTGCCGCCGCTGCGGGTCTCCCGGATCAGCCGCACCAGCGTGCCGTCGTGGATGATCCGGTCGATGTTCTTCCGCAGGGACGGCGCCAGCTTGAACCCCAGCAGCTTCTCCGCGGTGTCGTTGGCCAGGATCAGTTCGTCGAACCGGTTGGTCACAATCACCGCGTCGGAAATGGAGAAGATGATCGCCTCGGTGTGCTTCTTCTCCGCGTCGGCGATGTGGCTTTGAATCTGGAGTTCCCGGTTCTCGCCGCGGAGGTGGTCGATCTCCTCGCGGACGACGGTCAGCAGGCGATTGAGGGGCTCGGTGATCTGGTCGAGCTCCCTGCCCCCCTCGGCCATGACCAGACCGATCTGGTGCTCGCGCGCCATCTGGTCCAGTTGCTCGGAGACGGCCCGGACGGCGCTGTTGACCTTCCGCCACAGCACCGTCAGCAACAGGGTCGTCAGCGCCGCCACCATCGCCAGAAACAGGTAGTTCAGCCCGCGCATGCTCGAGTCGTGGCGGCGCATGGCGGTCATCGTGGCGTAGTAGGCGGCGCTGGCGCCCAGCGAGACCAAGGCGACGCTGGCCAGGCCGAGCCGCTTGGTCGTCGATGTTCTCAAAGCCAGGGGCTTCATTCGGGAATCACCCTCTCTACTGCCCCCGTTCGTCCTTCAGGGCCACCGAGGCCATCAGTTGCTTGGCCAGGGGATGATCGGGATCCGCCCGCAGGGCCCGGGTATAGAAGCGGACGGCCTCGTCGTGGCGCCCCTGGGCGGCCCGGCACCGGCCCATCATGCACAGGACCGTCGGGTCGTCTCCGCGCTGCTCCGCCACCCGCTCCATCAACTTGGCCGCGGCCGCGGGGTCTCCGCGCGCCAGGGCGGCGCACGCCAGCACGACCGTCGCCTCGACGGCGTCGCCGCCGAGGCTCATCGCCTGCCGGGCGGCGCGGGCCGCCTCGGCAGGATCGTCACAGGCCAGCGACGCCTTGGCCAGGGTCATCCAGATCTGGGCATCGGTCGGGTCCACCCGCACCGCCTCACGGTACGCGCGGCGCGCCTCCTCGGGGCGATTGCCGGCCATGTGGCAATCGCCGATCATCAGGTGCACCCAGGAGCTGGGCGCGCCGCCGACCTTGTCGGCGGCGATCGCCTGCAAGTCCACCAGGGCGGCGGCGTAGTGCCCGCCGAAGAAGTTCGCCTTGGCCAGGCCTTCTCGAGCCCCGAAGTGCCCGGGCTCCAGGTCCAGGCACCTGCGGTAGTAGTCCGCCGACTTGCCCGGGTCGCCCACCAGCATCGCCAACTCGCCCGCCAGCGCCAGCATCGACAGCTCGTCCTCGCTGCGCTCCAGGCGAGCCTCCAGCAACTCCAAAGCCAACTGGCACTTGCCGGAAGAAACCAGCACCTCCGCCGACGCGATCACGGACGCGTCGTTCGACGGGGCCAGCGCGCCAGCCTTCTGGTACGCCTCCAACGCCTCGTCGAACTTGCCCCGCTTCTCCAGGGACACGCCGATCAGGTAGGGGATGTCCGGGTGCCGCGGGGCCAGCGCCTCCGCCTTGTGGAACTGCTCCTCGGCGGCGGCGTACCGGCCCTTCTCCAACTGCACCCTGCCCATCAGCACCAGCGCGGGCATGCACTTCTCGTCCAGCGACAACGCCTCCGCCGCTCGGTCGCCGGCCTTGGTCAGGTCACCCGACTTGAGGTGCTGCTCGCCGACCCCGCAGATCACGGCCGCGCGGGTCGTGCTCCAGCGTTGATGGGCCTGCTCTTTCTGCGTGTTCTCCAGGCCGCAGCCGGCCAGCAACAGTGCCGTCAGCGCCAGGATCGTCACGTGGGTCACGTTCCTGCTCATCACCAGCTCCTTCTGATTCTTCTCAACTTCCGTAGTTGCCCCAGATTCACACCTGGGGGAAAAGACACCGCTAGGCTCCCGCCTCCGCCGCCGCCGGCTCGGGCGCCGGCTCGGGGGGCGTTGCGTCCTCGGCCGGGGCCGGGACGGGTGGCGCCGGGACCATCGATGGGACCAGCACGGGGGCCGGGGCCGGGAACGCATTGACGGACCGCTGCGGCAGGGGCGTCTCGATCAGCCCGCCGATGCCCATGGCCTGCTTGACCCGTTCGTCCAGCTCGGCGCCGTCGCGGGGCTTGTCCGGGGGCACGGTCGTGTCCATGGGCACCCCGAGCTGCCGGGTGATCATCCGCTGGATCACGTACTCGATGCTGGAGTAGCGGCTCTCGTCGGCCCAGATGGCGCGCTTGGTGAGGCGTTCCTTCAGTTGCAGCGCCGCGTCCATCCGCGGGGACATCGAAAGGGCCATGTTCACGTCCCACAGGGCGCTGTTGTGGTCGCCGGCTTCCAGGTGCTGGCGGGCCCAGCGCATGTGGAGCTGGGCGAGGCGGTTGTTGCCGAACCACATCAGTCCCTTGCGCATGCCGTACCGGAACCGGCGGACGTCGTCCTTGAGCTGCTCGGATGCGGCCTCGTCCACGGGGGACTTGATGATGTGCGGGGTCACCAGGATGATGACCTCCTCGCGTTCGGTCGTGTCGCTCTTGCGCCGGAACAGCGGGCCGATGATGGGGATGTTGCCCAGCCCGGGGACCTGGCTGCGCCCGTTGCTGGTCCGCTCGCGGAACAGCCCGCCGATGACGATGGTGTGCCCGTCCTTGACCATGACGTTGGAGGTGCACTCGGTGGTGTGCTCGTAGGGCAGCGCCTCGGCCGTCAGGCCGCCGGTGGAATCCTCCGGGTGCAGCTCGAGCCGGACGTACCCGTCGGCGCCGATATACGGGCGGACGATCAACTGGGTGCCGGTCTCGAGGAACTCCACGTCCTGCGTGGCGCTGGTCTCGGTGATGGTGGTGGTGACGTACCCGTCGCGCTTGCCGACCATGACCTCGCCGCGCTGCTTGTTGACCACCAGGATCTTCGGGTTGGCCAGCACGGCCACGTCGGTGACGGTCTCCAGCGCCCGGATGAAGAAGGCGATGTTGTTGGAGATGAACCCGATCGACATCCCGCCGTTGGGGATGGCGGCGGTGAAATCGGTGCGGAAGGCGGAGGTGGTGTTGTCGAGCTGCTCCGACAGCAGGGCGCCGGTCGTCAGGTTCGTCCCGCCGGTGCTGGCGGAGGCGGCGCCGCGGAAGTCAATCCCCGCCAGCGCGTTGAAGTCGATGCCCAGGGCGTTGTCCTCGGTCAGCGTCGCCCGCAGGACCGTCGCCTCGATCAGCACCTGAAGGGGGCGGACGTCCAGTTCCTTGAGGATCTGGGTCATCCGATCAATGTTCTCCTGGTAGTCCCGCGCCACCAGGATCCCCTCGGAGGCGGAGGAATTGCCGCCCGTGTCCGTCGACGACGACATCACGCCTGTCACCGCGGCCGGGCTGACCGCGATCAGGCCCTCGTTGCTCTTGGCCGGCTCGATGAGGGTCTTGGCGTCGGTGGCGGTCAGGTAGCTCAGGCGGAATACCTTCACCACCGTCTCGCGCTTGGCGGCCTGCCATTCGGCGTACTCTTTCTCGGTCATGACGTAGATGAACTCGCCCTTTCGGACGTAGCGGAACCCCGCCGATTCGAGCACGGCCTCGAGGCACTGGATGGGGGTGACGTTGTAGAGGTTGACCGTGACCTGACCGGTGACGTCCTTGGTGGCGATGATGTTGGCCTTGCCCTGGGTGCTGAGCAGTTGCAGGACGCGGCGCAGATCGGCGCCTTGGACGTTCAGATCGATCGTGCCTTTTTCCAGGACCTTGATCCCGCCGGTAGCGTCCTCCGGCGTGTCGGCGGCCTGCTCCTGGGCGGCGGTCACGCCGCTGCCGGTTAGGATGATCGTGGCCATCAGGCACACAATCCCCCCCGTTCTGGGCGACCATGCGTTTGCGGACATCGTTACCACTCCTTACTAGGTCGGCCCGCCTTCCAAGGACGGACCCGCTTCCGAAGCCTGCTGCCACAACTCTTAGCGGCGCCTCCGTCGGCGCCCGAGCCGGGCCAAACGCCCCGCCGCTTCGCTACGGTGCTCTCATGTACAGCTCGAGGGTCACTTCCTCCTTCATCAGGGCGCATTTCCGGCTGGAAATGCTGACGAGGTGGAAACCGTTGATTACGTCTCCCGGACGCAGCACCCTGCCGTTGATCACGGCCATTGGCGCCGAGCCCATCATGGTGCTGGTCAGGCTCAGGCTGCCCGCCTCCGCCCGGATGCCGCTGGCGTGGGCCTGCCGGGCCTGCTGGCCTCGGTCCCTCTCGGCCGCCAGGTCCTGGACCTCGCCGAACCACCCGGGGCCGGCAGGGGCCGCGGGCACCGTCACCCGGCTGGCGCCGCCGGCGGGGGGGAAGTACTCCAGGCGAGGCTTGAACAAGTCGCGGGCGATCCGCCGGTCCATGCTGGCCAGGTACTCCTCGCGTCGCGCCCTGTCGGCGCGGGGGTCGCGCCGCAGCCAGGGGCTTGCGCCGGCCGCGCCGGCATCGGACGCCGAGGCGGCCGGTTGCGCGACGGCCTTGGCCCGCTTGGGCGTGTTCTTGAGCACCACCCGGGCGGTCACGAACAGCCCCACCAGCGCCAGCAGGCCCAGGATCGCGGTTCTCTTCTTGTCCCGCTGGACTTCCTGCACCAGCCGTTGCGTCCAGTCCAACGATTTGGTTCTTGAGACGGCCATGTAGCGACCTCGGTTACTGCTCCGTGAAGTAGATGTTCATGCCCAGCACAATGGCCAGGTCGTTGCTTTCCTGCTGGGGATGGATCGACAGCTGCTCGATCCGCGTCAAGCGGGTCATTCCGTCCACCCGCCGGAGGAACCCCGCCAGGGACAGGAAATCGCCCTCGAACTTCATCGTGATCGGCAGCACGTTGTACAGCGAGCCGCGCGAGGGGTCCCCGGGGGCGATCATGGGACGGGAGAGCTTCTCCTCGGCCAGGTTGGCGGAGATTTCCCGGAGGAACCCGGCCAGTTCCTGGCTTTCGGGAAGCCGGCGGTTCCAGTCGTTGTTGTAGCGGTGCTTCATCGCCTGGATTTCGCGCATCATGGGCGCGACGCGGGCGGCCTTGGCGGCGTCGGCTTCGTGCTGGCGTTTCCGGGCGGCGATCTTGCCCTGCAGGTCCTCCAGGCAGGAGCTCTGCCAGCGGTGGACGACGGCGACGTAGGTGACCAGGATGACCGTCAGGATGCCCAGCACGATCCAGTTGTCGCGTGAAAACCGCATGATTTCCGGTCTCCTGCCGGGTCACCGGGCCAGGTAGCAACTGGCCTGGAACTCCCGCGCCATCCTCCCGTCGACGACGGCGGTCTTGGCGTAGCCCATCTTGACATCCTCGAACACGCAACTGCCGGAGAGCTGGCCGATGAAGTTGGCCACGTCGACGTCCGTGGGCGCCAGCCCGGTGATCACCAGGCGGGCGCGGCGGACGGTCCGCGTTGGCCCCGACGGCGCCGCTCCCGACGCCCGGGCCGAGCCGGTCGCCCCGCCGCCGTCGGCGGACTTGACCTGGACGTCCATGCTCTTGAGGTCCAGGCTCACCATGGCCATGTTCGGCGGCATGATCCGGCACAGTTCCGCCAGCACGGCGGTGCAGTCGGTGCGGCTTCCCAGCTCCGACTCGATCCGCTGCTTGATCAGCAGCTCGGCCAGTTCGCGCTCCAGGGGGGGGATCATCTCGATCTGCCGGCTCAGGTCCTTGGAGCGCTCGCGGAGCCTGCCCATCTCCCCACGGGCGCGGGCGACGCGGACGCTGTTGAAGTAGGTCAACAGCCCCATCGCCGCCACGCAGACGCCCAGCAGGTACCCTTGGCGGGCCAGCCGGCGCCGGCGGGCGCGCTGCTGGAGGATCCGTTCAGGCAGAAACTCGACTTCTCTCATGGTCTGCCTTCCTCGATTCGGGAATGGGCACGATGCCCCGCAGGGCAAGGCCCGCGGCGGTCGACCACTCCGTCAACATGCCCCGCCGGTCCCCGCCCAGTTCCGCGGCGCCCAGGTCCATCCCGCGCAGCGGCTCGCCGACGACGCACTCGCTGTCCAGGTTGTTGCCCAGCAGCTTCACCAGGGCCGAATCGTACGCCTCCCCACCGGTCAGCAGGATCCGCGCGGGCCGCAGGCCCCGGAAGGTGACCGAGCAGTACCTCAGGCACAGGCCGATCTCGCGCGCCAGGGCCTCGACGGGGCTGCGAACGGCGTCCACGACGGACCATTGGAGCTGGTCGGCCACCCCGCCGGCGGCGGCGTCCGGGGCGCCGGCCTCGAAGGCCCGGCTGCGCAGGTGCCGCGCCTCCTCGTAGTCCAGGCTCAACTCCTTGGCCACGCACTGATTGAACCGGTCGCCGGCCACGTCAATGGTCTTGATCAGCACCACCGTCGCGCCCCGCGCGACCACCACCTTGGTCACCGACAGCCCGATGTCCACCACCACCGTCACCACCGATTCGTCCTGGGCACGCCGCAGGAACCGCTGGTAGGTCCGGAACAGGGCGTTGGGCTCGGAGTCGACATGGATGGGCACCACCCGCATCTGCTGAAGCATCTCCAGATGCTCGGCGATCACCTCCTCGGCCGCCGCCACCAGGATGATCTCGTTGCGGCTCTCGGTGCCCTGGCGGACTTCCCCGGCGTTGATGTAGTGGATCCGGTCCGGCGCTACCTCAAAGCCGAAACGCTCCTGGCATTCCCAAGCCACCGCCCCCGCCAACTCCTCCTCCGGCATGTGGGGAAGGCGGATGTTCTTGATCGACAGCCGGTCTGCGGGAATGCAACTGACGACCTGACGGCCGTGGAAACCGCCCTTGGCCAGCAACTCCCTGACGCCCTGCGCCGCCAGGTGCGCCTTCTGGGCCCGTTCCGAGCCGGTCAGGGCGCTGGGGGGAAAGTGCCATCGGGCGGCCGCGGCCACGCTGAGCCGGTCCCCGGTCCGCTCCAGTTGCAGCATGCGGACCCCTTCGGTCCCGACGTCCAGCCCGATCGGGCCGTAACGATTCCTGGAAAACCAACTCCACATAGCCTGCCTCTTCCTCAGGGCACCTTGACGACACTGACTCGTCCGGTCACCGGGGCCACCGTCACGCGGTAGGTGTGCGCCCCTGCCGCCAGATCCACCGAGCCGCCCTGGTCGGGCGCCCCGAGGGCCGAGAAGTTCACCTCGCCCGCCCCACCGAAGACGGCGGAGCCGATCGCGATGCCCTTGAAGGTGTCCTCGATGTCAAAGTCCACCACGTAGTCCTTCTTGGTAATCGGATGAATCAGGGGCCCGCTTTGGTTAGCAACGGTGTAGGAATTCGTGGAACTGTCAAACGTTACCTTGATCTGGGTCTGGGTGACGATGGCCTGGTTCTGGGCATACTCCAGGTCCGCCATCAGCCGCCGTGCGGCCGCCTGGCAGCTCATCTGGCCGGTGCCGACGGCGTAGGGAACCACCACGGCGGCGGCGATGGCCAGGATGATCACCACCACGATCAGCTCCACCAGCGTGAAGCCCCCTCCGGCCCGGCTACTTCGGCGCGGGGGTCTTGGGTTTGGGGGATTCATTCTTCACCTCCGTCTTGTCCATCACGACCTTCAGCTTGCCGCTCTTGAGCAAGGTCAGGATTTCCGAGAGGTTCCGGTTCGTCTCGTTGAGCTCGCGGATGATGGCCTGCCTCTGGACGTTGGGGTTTCCCACACCCCCGGGGCTGTCGGCGTCCGGGGCCGCGGCCGAGGCGCGGGCCGTGACGGGTGCTTCCGACCACAACCCGATCGCCACCACCGCCAGCAACACGGCGATGGCCGTCAGGCAGCAGCGGGTGTACGTGTCCACAACAATAGACGATCGCTCTCTGGCCCCGTTCATTGCATGCTCCTTACTAGCCAATGCTCGTGTACATACTCCCGGGGCCCGCAACCTTGCGGCCCGGTGGATCAGTCATTCCAGTCCAAGACGGTCACCGTCGGCGTGGTGCTGCGCGTGGCCGCCGACAAGTCCCGCAGTCGAGACCATCGGCTGGAATAGTTCAGAACGTGATTCCCAGACAGGGACGTGCTGTAGCCGGCCTGCCCCGCCGCCAGGGCGCCGTTGATGGTGGTGCTGGATTGGGAGGTGTCGCTGGAGGCCGGGACGATGCCCTCCTCGGCACAGACCACTCCGTTGATGGTGACGTTCCGGGCGTCGCCGGTCACTTGGACGCTGCCGGTGGCGATGATCGCGGGGAATCCCTCCACGGCGGTCAGGGAGATGTTGGCTCCGTCCAGGCGCACGTTTCCCTCGATGACGATCGTCCCGACGAAGTTGAGATTGTCGTGCAGGGTGACCGTGTCGCCGTGGCGGGGCCTGATGAGCAACACCCCCCCGGCATTGGAGGCGGTGACCGCCCCGCCGCCGGCGAGGGGGTCGTCCTGGGTCAGGTGGTCCTGGCGGACCTCGGTCGCCTGATGCCGCTGCCCGTCCACCCAGTAGGTCTGGTAATTGCTGACGATCAGGGCGGGCACGTCCACCGCCCCGGCCGCACCGTCGGTGAAGCCGGTGATCCGCCCATACGGGTCCCACAACCCGCCGGTGGCGGTGGCGTTGCCGGTGATCCGGGCGGTGTTCAGCAGGAAGCCATTGACGTGGAAGTCGCCGGTGATGCTCAGGCCCCATGGCAGCCACACCAGCCCGCCGCCGCCGACCACCGCGGCGTGGTTGATCTCGATCTCCGGTCCGGAGCTGCGATAGACGGTCATGGAGCTGGTCCGCTTGATCTGCCCCACGGCCGCCACGGCCGTCAGGACGTACCGGCCGGGGACGGAGGCGGCGGCGGCACAGGAGATCACGTAGCTGTCCGACGAACCGTCGGCGTAGAACGGCCCCAGGGCGCCCCCCGGGGCGTTGATCAACTGGTCCGGCTGGTACCGCAGCACGTACTCGGCGTGCTCCAGGCCCGATTCGGCCAGGTAGCGGGCCCGCGCGAGCAACTGGTAGTTCTGCGACATGCGGACCTTCAGCGAGGCGACCGAGAGGTAGGACAGGCCTAGCACCATCCCGGTGGCGACCAGGATCATCACCATCAGCAGTGCGAACCCGGGTCTTGCGGTCGCGTTCTTCACAGTTGCCTCCTCCAAGCCATCACCTCCCCCTGTCCGGCGCCCGTTTCCTTCGTCACCCCCCCTAGTTGCTCCCATCCGTGTAGAGGCTGACGTTCGCCGTCTCGTCGTCCCGCAGCCGGGCGGAGCTGACCAGGCTCACCTGCCGGCCCCCCTCCGTGCCGACCGTGATCCGCAGACCCACCAGGCGGGACAGCGGCGGGGCCGCGTCGGTAACCACCTCGAACCGCGCCACGTTGATCGCCAGGGGCGAGACCGCCACGTACCCAACGTAGATCCCCCGGTCCAGCTCGCTTGAAACGTCGCTGATCGTGTCCACCGCCGAGAGCGTCCGCGAGACGTTCAGCATCTCCAGCATCGTCGGGGACAGGGTCTTCGGGAAGGACAGCTTCGACAGCCGGACCTCCCGGGAATCCCCGTCGTGGCTGATCATGGCCAGCTCGTCCACGTTGATCTTGCCGTCGGCGTTGGCGTCGCCCAGCCAGAGCACCAGGCCGTTGGTCTCGACCGCGGTGACCAGCTTGGCCTTGCGGACGTGCGATTCGATCGCCAGCAGGCCGCCGCGGCCTGACTGGACGGATTCGCTGAGCTGGTCGGTGTGGCTCTGGGCGTGGCTCAGCGCGACGGCGACGGAGCCGACCGTCAGGCCGATGACGCTGGTGATGCTCAGCGCGAGCATCAGCTCCATCAGGGTGAACGCCGCGGTGGATTCGGATCGTCTGCTCATGCGCATGGCCTCCCGCTCACGGGCCGTTGGCGTAGACAAGCCTGCACAGCGAGGTCAACGCCTGGCCGTGGTAACAAACCTCCACCGTCACGCGCCGGAAGGTCGCCGCCTGGCGGGTGTCCTGCCCGGAGACGTACACGTCTTCGACTGTCACGTGCCGGGACAGGTTGACCGCGGTGGGGTCGGCGGCCAACGTGCCGTCGAAGCTGGCGATGGTCCCCGCGGGCTCCTCGTACCCGTCGTAGTCGTTCAGGTCGTCCCAGTCCCCCCGGCCGGTCTCATGCTTTTCGCCGCCGCCCGGGTCGGAGAAGGGCTTGGCGAGGATCTCTTCCATGAGGTCCTGTGCGAGGCTGACGGCGACGGAGACGCGGGCGTCGTGCTCGGCGCATCGCGCCCCGGCCGTGAAGGGCATGAGAACCGCCCCGACCGTCATCGACAGAACGACGGCGGCCAGGAGCGTTTCCATCAACGTGATGCCGCGGCGGAATGGAGGGGTCGGGGTAGGCATCTCAGTAGCCAAAGTAGCTCCTGGCCTCGGAGTCGCTGCCGATGCAGTCGGCGCGGAATGTCATGGTGGAGGGTTGGTAGATCCAGCCGTCGCTGTCGTCGGCCTGGTTAGGGAAGTTCTGGCCGTCCCCGACGATCTGCACGCTGGTCTTGCCGTTGACGGGGTCGACCGGGATCTCCTGGAGGTACGGCCCGTACGGGTAACCGGCGGTGTTCGGGTCGGCGGTCTGGCGGTTC
>Ga0307378_10006888_pt1 | contig 15416 bp, 19 predicted proteins | sample UN1MG_FD_202238 | JGI IMG/M metagenome (GOLD analysis project Ga0307378, IMG submission 202238) | Soil microbial communities from Risofladan, Vaasa, Finland - UN-1 | ecosystem: Environmental > Terrestrial > Soil > Coastal area > Acid sulfate soil | place: Finland: Risofladan, Vaasa | collected...
TTTGGAGTTCGGTAAATCCGCCGGGAAATGCTCAACACGGGGTCGTATCGCCCGAAATGGGGCGTACGACGGCCACGGCGACCAACATGGTCGTTGTCGTGGCTGTGGTTGTCGTGGAGCGTTTCATGGCGAAAATTCCGACGCCGGTCCTGCCAAGGGAACGGCGAGATCGAGGGATACCCCCGCTCCGACGCGAAGTCAAGCGGTCCCCTCGACTTTTTTCGCGGGTCACCGGCGCCCCGCGTCAGTCCCGGACCGGCTCTCCCGGATCCACGGCGATGCGGGCCACGACTTGGTCGCACTCGGCACAGCTGATCGTCAGGACACCGTTCCCGTAGGAACACCACGTGGGCGTGCCGACGTGGCAGCGGGGGTGCATGACCATCCCGCCGTCGTGGTCGGTGTGGTCGCAGCCCGGCACCGCGCAGGTCATGGGATCTATCTGCACGCGCGTGAGCGCGGGGAGTCTGGAGGCGTCCTTGTGCGGCGGCGGGGCATGCCGGTGATTCAGGAAGGGCTCCAGCGCAGGATAGAATTTCTGTGCGTCGGTCGGCATCTGGGGGAACCCCGAAACCTGACCGTCCCCGATCTCCATCACGATCCACTCCTCGTCCTCGGTCATCGCGAGGTCCATCGTGAAGAAAGGGCTGCCGATGCCCCTGACGAACTCAGCGAGCTCATCGAAAGACGGCAGGTTCTCGATGGACTTAGGCACCGTGATCGTGCGCCCCATGCCCTCCTCCCAGCCGCCCTCCGGCTCGGGCATCTCGATCTCCTCCGTCTCGTACATCTCCTCGGGCCAGTACTCGCTCAGGCACGCGACGTGGCCGTTCAGCCAGAAGAACCTGTACTCCTCGGACATCGGCATCCCCGACTGCGGGTGCTTGCCGATCGACTTGAGGGGCACGAACTTGCGGAGGACGAGACCGCCCTGAAGGCTGTCGTCCTGACGCTCAAGGAAATTCGCCACCACGTCGCTCGCGGCGGCGGCATCGGGGATGAAGCACGCCTCCTTCCACTCGTGCTTCCGGCTCTTCACGTAGTCCTTGATGATGCACGGCGCCATCTCGCGCGCGGCCTCGACGACCGCTTTCCAGTCCATGCCTGATTCCGACCGGAGGTCCTCGAGAGGGAACCACCGCGACTCCGGGGTGCGACCCTCCAAAGCGTCGTACCAGCCCGGCAGGTGGTGGGCCGCCTCGTACGAGTCCGGGCTCGTGAGCAGGTCCACCAAGTGCGACTGGAGGGCGCCGTACAGCGCCTCGTATTGACTGGCGGTGAGCATCCACCCGCGGTAGATCGCTAGAGAGGGTTCCTCCTGGTCCGGGACGCGCTTCACGGCCTGACGGGCGTCCCCGTCGTTGACGAGGGACTCGTAGTGCACGTAAGCCACCTCGTGGCCGCACTCCTGGGCGATGCGGGCCTCCTCGGCCCAGTCGGCATCCACTTTCCACGTGTCGAACGGATCGGAGGGGAACAGCACGAGCATGACACCGGTTCTACGCCTATAGAGGCCGTTTTCTGATGGCATGCCCCCAGAACACCCTCATCCTGCTCCTGCTGGTCCCCGCCTGCGAGAGGGAGGTCGCCAAGGAGGTCCCCAAGGCTGATCCCACGGCCAAACTCGACGTCGGGACCCCGACGACCACGCACACCGTGAATTTCGTGAACCAGTGCACCTCGACCGTCTGGGTCGGCTCGACGGGCAACGAGGGGTTCACCGGACTCAACAACGGCGGCTGGGAGATGGGCGCCAAGGGAACGGCCACCGACAAGACCACCCTCCAGGTCGAGGTCGGGTGGAGCGGGCGCATCTGGCCGCGCACCGGCTGCACGTTCAACGACGCCAACCTCTGCGACGGGTTCACCCCCTGCTGCACGAGCGGCTCGTGCCTGACCTCCGACAACAAGACGTTCGGGCTCGAGTGCGCCCAGTCGGGCATCCCTCCCGTGGGCATCATCGAATTCACCCTCGATGCGGCCGGTGGCCTCGGCCCCTACGACACCTACGACGTGAGCTTCGTGGACGGGTGGGGGGAATCCATGTCCATCGTGGCCGACGCGGGCACCTTCAACCCCACGCCCGACCCGGGCCTGAAGGCCCCATGGTGCACGGTGTCAGGATGCACCGCGTCGCCAACGTGCCCCACTGGCCTGAGCGCCGGGGGCGACAGCTGTTGGAGCCCGTGCCAGAACTCGGTCAACAGCGGAGATCCCACGGACACGCAGAACAGGCTCTGCTGCGTCTGCTCGGTGAAGAGCCCCATCGCCTGCGGGGACGCCACATGCGCCGGCGGCTACGGCTGCTCACCCTACACGAGCCCCCCGTGGCCGGCCGACCAGGTCTGCAACCCGTGGAACACGGACAAGGCGAGGGCGTGGGACGCCACGAGCCTGAGTTACATCGCCAACGTGCACGAGAAATGCCCGGGCGTCTACGCCTGGCAGTTCGACGACGTCAACGGGACATACAACTGCCGGAAGACGGACGGCCTCGTGGACTACACCATCACCTTCTGCCCGTAGGGGTAGGATCCCGCATGGGCGTTTTCGATGAGGGCCTCGAGGCCGGTGTCCACTTCTACGGAGACCCCGAGGATCTGGATCCCAACCTGATCGACCCGCTGCTGCGCAAAGCCGTGGCGAGGATCAACCTGAGCAGCTGGGTCTGGACGGCGGAGAGTTGCCAAGGGCACCCGGACAACGACATCGGGCCGGTGTGGGCCGGGAACACGAGCCCGATGCTGCGCCTCGTCTGCCGGAGGGAGCAGGTGGGCCGGATGCTCGGGGCGCTCCACGAGGCGAGCACGGGGTTCGAGGACGAGGACGGCCTGCGCCGCTACTTCTCGTTGCGGGTGCACCCCCAGACCCTACGGGAGTGGGCGGAAGTACTCGTCTACATCGAGGCGCAGACCGTCCGCGACCGCAATCTCGGGATCGCCGTTTTTGAGAAGTTCGCGGAGCTCGTGGCACCCGGGGTCTAGCGGCGCCCGAAACGACCCACTTGACACCGGCGCCGGGGAGCATCAGGATTTTCACGATGGCCGACGTGCTCAGCACCGGGCTCCCCGAACTCGACGAGATCCTCTCCGGGGAGGGGATTTTGCGACGTGGTGAGCTTGGCGTGGTCGTAGCGCCGGCATCGATCAAGACGGACCTGTGGCGGCGTCAAATCGAGCAGGCGATGAGGGACGGCAAGACGGCCGCCTACTTCGACTTCGAGATGAAGCCGGAACACGACCTCGAGGACTACGGCGTGCCGGACAAACCGATCATGCCCGAGCCCGGCTCGTGAGCATGACGCTCTCGGGACCGGGCGGGCCGCAAGGTCGCCATGTCCAAGAGAGCACAACGCCGTCACCACCGCGAACGCATGCTTCAGCATTGCGCCCGCATCCTCAAATTCCGTTGGGACGAGTCCCTCGCCACCGGGGACATCACCTTCGATGACATCAACCGGTGGGCTCGACTTCGTCGGGACCAATTTTCATTCTGCTCGTGCTGGATGTGCTGCAACCCCCGTCGGTTGCGCAACTCCAACGGACCCACGCTCACGGTGCAGGAGCTCCGCGCCATCGAGGGCTTCCGCCTCGCCATGGAGGAACTGGGTGATGAGTAGGGCACTACGCCGACACCACCGGCAACGGATGGTGAACAAAGCCCGTGCGCTCTTCACCCGATGGGGCGAAGACGAAGAGAGGGTCAACCGCAACGCGCCGAAGTTCGCGGACAACCTCTGCTGGTGCTCGTGCTACTCGTGCGGGAATCCGAGACGGCACCTCGGATTCACCGTCACCCACCGGAAGGACGAGATCCGCACCCCCCAGGAAATCCGGGCGGACTTCGATCTTCAGGAGCAGGTCGAAGAAATTGAACACGAGGCTTGACACGCACGTCAACCGCATCTACAACGGCTGGACCATGTTCTGCATGAAACGCAAGACCAAGCTGTAGCCCGAGGGGACGGACGCAATCCGCCTTCTTGGGCGTCGATAGCGTGCATCCCCGGGCCGGTAGCTCAGTCTGCGTAGAGCAATGGGTTCTTACCCCATGCGCCTCGGTTCGAATCCGAGTCGGCTCTCCAACGGGATCACCAACGGTACGAAAGACCGGCAGTGACCCGGGTGCTGGACTCGTCTGCGTTCCGCAGGTCCGACAATCCAGCACCACACTTGGGCCCGTAGCTCAGTATGGCAGAGCAGTGGTCTCTTAAACCAACGATCGAAGGTTCAAATCCTTCCGGGCTCACCAAGCCATCGAGATTCTCACCATGTTCCCTCAACACGACACACTCAAACGTACGGCGCTCCCATCTTCGGGGCCCGTAGCTCAACCTGCGCAGAGCGAGGGGCTTTTACCCCCTAGGTTCTGGGTTCGAATCCCAGCGGGCTCTCCGACACACTTCCTCTAGCCGTCCTCGCGCACGTCCACACGAGCACGAACATCAACGGCATCTTGCGCGCGAGCGCGAGGGAGAGTAGACAAATCGACATGGAGACGATTCTCGTAGAGATTCGCGCTGCCGAGGGGGGCGACGACGCAAAGTCGCTCGTCATCGAGCAGCATCGCATCTACCAGAAGTACATGACGTTGGAGCGGCTTTGACCACGAGGTCATCGACGCGCGCCCTGGCTTCTTGCTGATGCGAGTCACCGGCAGGGGCGCCGTAAGGGCCTTCTGCCACGAAGGGGGCGGCCACCGGTTCCAGAGGGTGCCCCCCAACGAGAAGAGGGGACGCGTCCACACCAGCACGGTGACGGTCGCGGTCCTGGAGCAGCCGAAGGAGCACGAAGTCGCCATCGACCCCCGTGACCTGGAGGAATCCTTCACCCGCGGGAGCGGGGCCGGGGGTCAGCATCGCAACAAGACGGACACCTGCGTCCTCCTCACCCACAAACCCTCGGGCATCCGGGTGCGGGTGGACGGCGGCCGCAGCCAGCACGTCAACCGGCAGACCGCGCTCGAGGTCCTCCGGGCCCGGCTCAAAGCGGCCGGGAGCGAGCGTCTCACCGAGGACCGGAACAACAGCCGGCGCCGTCAGCTGGGGAGCGGGATGCGGGGGGACAAGGTGCGGACGATCGCCGTCCAGCGGGACTCCGTGATCGACCACGGCACCGGCAAGTCCATGAAGGCCAAGGAGTACATGCGGGGCCACCTGAAGCAGCTCTGGTAATTATTCGTCCGATTCCGGTGGGGGAGGGGCTTCCTCCTCCACCGGGATCCCCACCACGTCGATGACGTCCGCGAGCTCCTTGGGGATCTGCACGACGCGGCCCTTGCTCTCCACGGACTCCAGCGCCTTGCGCTCCTTCGCGGACGCGGCCAACTCGTAGAGTTTCGCTGCGAGCGTCCCCATGTCGATCTGCGTGACGGCCCCGACCTGCTCCCTGAGGGCCCGGTTCTCGGCCGCGAGCTGTTCGAGGCGTGCGAATGTGGCCTCGTGGAGGGCCCGGTTCTCGGCCTCAACCTGCGTGATGCGGTACTGCGTCTCATCGACGCGGATGTCGACCTTCTCGGCCTCGATCTTGGCCTCGCGCCCGAGTTCCTTCCCCTCCATGGCACCGGACATCGCATCAAACCCGAAGAGGGGACATGACAGCGGCCGCATCGAGCGGACCTCCTTGCCCATGACCGTGCGGTAGATGTACTCGTCGCCCTTCACGATCTGCACGTCGGCGTGGATCACCGTGCCCGTGATGAGTTCGCAGCCGCAGCGGTTGCAGACGGGATTGCTGGCCCCTCCCGTGCTGTTGAGCCACGCGGGGGCCCCGAACCGGTCGGCCTTCTGGCCGCTCGACCAGTCGTGTTCCCGGAGTTTGGGCTCCTCGCGCTGCGGCGCCTCGCCCGGGAGGGCTTTGGGATTCTCGACCATCCCCTCATTTTACCGATGGTTACTTGAGCCTGCGCCGCCTGATCCAAAACCTGCGCCACCGGCCCCGGAGGTGGCGCAGCCACACTTCCCACCTCGGGAGGTGTCGCACCAAAAGTTCCTTTCTCCCCACGGCGAGGACCTCGTTGTAGCCGTAGTACGGACCCTGGTCGATCCAGATGATGTAGCCCTTGGCGAAGAGGTGAGCCTCAGCGACCGGGTGCCAGTACTTCTTGACGGGAGGTTTCAACTCAGAGCCCGGCTCAGGACGGCGGCGGCCTTGACCCACGCCTGAAGGTTCGTGCCGTCCGTTCGAACCCCGTAGGCGTCGTCGCCCGTCTGCTTGATCTCGAAACCCTCCCCGCGGCCAAGGGCGAGCCGGGCGCGGGGGTCGGTCGTGTAAAAGGGGAGCCACCCGACCGGCTGGTGCTCCCCGGCCTGCGAGAGGAACTCCTCGAGCGACGACCACGGGAGTTGGTAGTCCTCGTCCATGGCGACGTAGTCCTTACCGTCCTCGGGGTCACGGAGCAGGGCGCCGATGGTCCTGATCTCCTCCGCGTCACGCTCAAGGCTGGCGTAGATGTCGCTGAACGCGCGCTTGCTGATGTCATGCCCCGAACAGCTCGGCCCGGTGGGCACGCCCACACTGTGCAGCCACGCGACCAGCGGCAGGATGGCCCGGTCCACCGTGCGCATGAAGCCGGGGTGGGAGGGGATTTTACGCAGGTCCGATGGTGTCCCCGTGGGCACCGCGTAGTACCAGGGTTCCTGTCGCGGCTCGTGGGGGAGTAGCCACGCGAAGCGGTCCCACTTCTCGTGGGGAACGAACCCCGGACTGGCGTCCACGATGCGCATGGCCTCAACGGGGGACGCCGATAGACGCGCTACCGCTAGTCACCGAACATGTCGAGGATGCCGCCCGTGACCTTGGGGGCGTCCTCGGGGTTCTCGTAGGTCCAGCCCTGTTGGCGTTCGTGAAAATAGTCGAGGGCCTTCTGCTCGACGTCGAACCCGAGGAAATTCCGGCGCAGGTTGAACGCCGCCTCCCCGCACGAGCCGCTGCCGGCGAACGGGTCGAGGACGAGCTCGCCCTCCCCGCTCGACTGCTGCATCAAGATCTCGCACAGGGGGACGGGCTTTTCTGTGGGATACGCTTCGCCGTGCTTGATCCAGGGGATCGGGAGGACGTTGCGGACGCTCCGATCCTCCGGCATGGCGCGTTTCCCCTTGCGGGCGAGCAGGATCATCTCCCACTGGCTCCGGAACGGGTACCCCATCCCTGGCACGCCTGGCTTGTTGATGTGCGTCAGCAGGTGGCCGCATTTCTCGCAGTTGATCTCGACCTCCTTGCCGACCTTCCACCAGATCAGGCTCTTGCGCATGTGGAACCCGATCTCGGTGAGGATGGGCTTGAGCGCGTCGCCCGTCTCCTCGTCGCACATGACGTAGCAGTCGGTGCCCCTCTTGAGCACCCGGTAGCACTCCGCGAAGGTCTTGCGCAGGTACTCGAAATCCACAGTGGGGAACCACTCATTGCTCGACATCGAGGAGTTCTTGAGGCGCGTGGTCGTCCCCATGTCGCGCCACTTCTCCATCGTGTCGTACGGCGGGTCGGTCAGGACCAGATCCACGGTCTCGTCATCGAGCTCGCGCAGGCCGTCGAGCGCGGCCACCAATTTCATCTCGTGTGCCATCAGCGGGCGCCCACGACCTCAGCGACGAAGGCCCTGTAGAACCCCACGACCTCCTCGTTGGCCACGTTGTCGTCGCCGTGACGCGCGGCCAACCTGCACGCTGGACCGGAGGCCCCGGCCGAGTGACCGAAATGCGACAGATAGCACTTGCGCAGGAGCTCCCTCGGGTCGTGGTCGAGATCGAACACGAGGGACCGGAAATTCAGCACGTTCAGCAGGACAGCCTCCAAGGTCCGAATGTTCGGGCCCGCGTACATGGCGGGCCGCTCGAGGATGGCCTCCAAATAAGCATCGCCTCTCTGGATCGCGGGGGTCACTACTTGTCGTCCTTTTCTTCGAGATACTCGTCCACGAGGAGCTCCAGCTGGTCGCACTGCTCGGTCGTGAACTTGCCGATGTGGGCGTCCTCCTCCGACAAATCCATGGCCTCCTGCATCCACACGTACGCGTCGCCGCGGTCCATGTGCTTGCCCTTCCACAGCTGGTCGAAAGAGTCGTGGGCCCGCATCCGAGCTTTCTTGGTGGGGCCATCGGCCGGGGTGCCCAGTGGCTTGCCCGTCTTCTTGTGGGCGCCGTGGCTTGCCTTGCACTGCGGGAAACCGGTGCACCCGTAGAACAACCCGTACTTGCTGTCGCGCAGGACCATCGGCTCGCCGCATTCAGGGCACGGGTGGTCGAGCACGGTCCCGAGAGGAAGGGGATCGACCCCGTGGGCGTGTCGCTGTGCTTGGTCACTCATCGCGGGTCTCCTCGAGATCGTTCTTTGTCGCGGGCACGGCTTGGACGTGGGCCTTGTCCTTCTCGACCCACTCGCCCGTCTCGTCGTGGACGACGTCGCACCACGGGCAAACGTGGCGCCCGTCGTGGAACGACGCGAGGAACTCCTGGGGAGGAGGCCGATGGCAGACGGGACAGAACACCTTGGGCCGTGTCTCGTAGGCTTCCAAGGCGATCTCCACGAACTTGGCGAATTTCGGGGCCGCGATGTTGCGGATCTCAACCCCCTCGCCCTCGAATTTGAGGCTGTCGGCCCACATCTTGACCTCGTTCCAGTCGCCGTCGATGACGGCCCGGATGCAGTCCTCCGACCAGAACGTGGCGAAACGGTCCTGCTGGCAGATGCGGTCGTGCTCGACGGACATCGCGACGATGTATTTCATCCGGCGCTTCTGCTCGTCCTTCGCCTGGGACGCCTGCCACCGCCGGTACCGGACGAGGTCGGCAGTGAAACTCCACTCGTGGAACCCCATCCCCGAGCCCATGAAGTTGTCCCCCTTCAAGTTGAAGAAATCCTCGAGCATCTTCTTCCCCTCCTCCCCGCGGGGCCTCCCGCCGTCGGCCACTTTCTGTGCCGGCGTCCGCGTGTCCTCCAGTTTCTCGTCTTTCTTCTCGTCGGTCATTGAGTCTGTTCCTCGCGAAAGGGGCACGCCTTGAAATCCTCCTGGAATTTCACGTTACTCATCGACCCCGTGACCGCGTCGTCATCCCATCCCGGTTTCCCGAACGCGAGGCCGGCCCCACAGAGGCTGTCGAGGTGTGGGTCGAACCACGCGCACTCCGGACAGCGCGGGGACGGGAAATTTCTATCGCCCCCGAGCACCTGCATGATGTTCTTGCGCTCGGCGTTCTGCTCGGGCGTCTCCATCGGACAGTTGGAGAGCACGGTGCAACCGCGCCGCCTCATCTCGGCCACGACCTCGTCCGCTTCCTGCGCCGTGCACAGGGTGCGCAGGAGCGAGATGTCGCCGTCGTGGTGCATGACGGGGTTGCCCTTCGTCTGCATGCGGAACGAGTCACCCCCGGTCACCCGGAAAATCCACAATTTACGGCTCACGACGCGTACATCTCCCCGGGGCGCTCCCCGATGGTGAGGGCTCCCTCGGCACTCTGGCGCCACGCGTGCAGGGCGATCTCGTCGGACGGCCGGAGGGTCCCCTCGTATCCCAGGAACATGACGTGGTAGCCGGTACCTGCCACGGCGTGCGACCCCTCCACGACGCTCAGGCGACCCCCCTCAGCGAACAGCGCCGTGCGACCCCCCATGACGGCGTCACGCGGGAGATGGACGGCCAACTCCCGGAGCATCCGGGACGCGAAGTCGTTCGTCCCGGGGGCCACGATGACGAGCCACTCCCCCGTCTCCCGTACATGTTGAACAGCTGCGCGTAGTGCGAACGTGTACATTCTGTGGTCGCTCACCCTCTGTGTCCCTTCTACCCCCTCCGGGGACTACTCGTAGACGACGGCGCGCCAGCCGACCCTGCGCTCCGCCACGGTGTTCACGGGGGTCACATGCAGCTTGAGGGCGGTGTCGAGACTCGCCCGGCCCGCGAGCGCGTCGCGCAACTTGGCCGTGAGGGATCGGGCAGCCGTGTCGATGAAATTGAAGTTCGGGTTGCGCTCGCCGCGGCCCCCGTCGATCTGGACGACCCACTCGGCCTCGGCGAAGACAATTTGCCCCTCACCCGCCTTGAGGGCCGTGTAGCCTTCTCCGTGCAGGGAGTCCATGACCATCCCCGAGATCACCGGGACCGCCGTGCGGCGCCCCTGGGTGCTCGTGAGGGCCTTGTGGGCCAGCTCCTGCCGCTCGGCGAACGGCATCCGAGCGAGATCGGCCCCGGTGGGGGCCTCGACCTCCCGGATCTGGGCTTTCTGGCCCGGACCGTAGCCCGGAACGGCCACGCCGCGCTCCGTCTCCCGACGCACGAGACCCGTGATGGCGTGTCCCGACGCGGGGCCCACGGCTTCGATCATGCGACCGAGGAGACCATCCTGCTCGGCCCGCGCGCCCCCGAGTTCGAAAGCGACCTCCTCGCTGGCCCTCCGGAGCATGGCCCCAACCGCCACGGGGTCCCTGGCCATGGTCTTCACGGGGACCGCCGGTGATCCCCCCTCGGGGAGCCTCCCGGTGCGCAACTCGGGGATGTCGCCATCGAATTGGATGAGCTCGATGATCATGCCCATCAGGAGCGGATGGAGCATCTGGTAGTCGGGCCGGTCATCGAAGGGCTGGAAGACCAGGTCCTCGTCCGTGAACCCCCACCGCTCGAGCATCTTCTCCCGGTCAGGGAAATGGGCGATGTCGGTCGAGGATCTCTCCATCCCGAACGCGCTGAACAGCGACGACTCCAGCGTCCGCTGGAAATCCGGTTCCCGCGCCGCGACTTTCCAGACCTCCTTGACGACCTCCTTGGGGTCGAGCGCGCCAGCTCGGGCCTGCTCAATCATCTCGGACAGGCCCGGGTTCTCGGTGAGGATGGCGTCACCGAACTTCCAGACGGCATCCAGGAAATCTTGCTCGTCGCTCATGCTCGCACCTGCTTGAAGAAACGGGACGCGGTGCCCGTGTCGTTGTAGCCCTGCTGCCCTGGGTGCCCGACCTTCCCTAGGAATTCGCCGTCCCGGTTGTTCTGGTGAGCCGGGGAAATCCATGTCGTCTTGCGGATGCCGCTCTGGCGGTCCATCTCGGGGACCGCATCGAGAGCGAGCACCACGTTCGCCGGCCAACGTCCCCCAGGCTTATAGGTCGGCACGCTGTCGCTCGGCGCCTTCATGCCCTGGTATCCCATGTTGTCGAAGTTCCGCTGCGTGCGTCCGAGGTCCGGATCGTCCGTGAACACGATCCGGGTGCCGTCGATGTTGAGCGCGCCGCAGCTGTACCGCGCCACGTTTGCCGTCGTCGACCCCTCCGAGCAGGGCTTCCGCGCCACCGTCACGATCCTCATTTCTTCGTGCCTTTGACCGTGACCGTCGCCCCGGGCTCCACGATCTTGTCGCTCGGGATAGCCCACGGGTCGGGCGCGTCGCGCTCGCGGGGCCGCGGGCGCATGGCCTGCGGCGGCCCCCCGGCCCCGCCGACCATGACGCCGTCCTGCGGCATCGGGGTGTTGAGGGGACGGTGCTGCGGCACACGAGAGTCGTGTGCCGGCGGCGGCGCGGGGGGTTCCCGGGGAGGTAGCGCCTGGCGCTCCTTCTCTTGGCGCTCCTGCTCCTCAGCCTCCGCGACTTGATCTTGGTACCACGCGCGCACCGTGTCGAGGTGCCGGCACTTCTGACGGTTTTTGAACCCGTCACACACGCAGGCCCACGCGCCCTGCTTGGAGAGCGTGACGTGGTACGCGGACTTCCCATCCGACGACGGGAACTGCGTCTCGTACTCGTACTCCGACTGCGCGTCCTGGAAATGGGCCGGCTGATCGGTGCCCTCCGGGCGCGCAAGCTCGGGCTCCTTGTTGCCCTTGGCCTTGGCCAACGCCTTCACGGCGTCGTCAAACTGGTCGGTGGTGTCGGGGCTCGCCACCTTGTCGAACCCATCGGTGGGCCCTTCGGGGATCTCCCAATCCTGTCGCTGCTCAGCGATCTCGAGCCGCTCCATCTTCGCGCGAATCGACTCGAACCCCATCTCCGCGATGGCCCGGTGATCCTCGCTGCTCATGTCCGAGAAGTGCGGCTCGTTGATCAGGTAGTCGACCTGCTCGGCCATCCGCGTCTGCCAAGGGCTCACGGCCCCCTTGGCCCGGATGCAGTCCGCGTTTTTGCAGACGCGGCAGTGCTTGTGCATGAACACGTGCGCGTCCCGCTCGAACCATTCCTTGCCCGCCTCGTTGCAGCCCGCGAACAGATCCCGCTTGTCCCGCGACTGCACCCCGGTCACCCGGTCCGCGGGGCTGAGGTTGAGCCGCTTGGGTTTTGCCATCAGTCGTCCGCCAACGCGTCCAGGATGCTGTCGTCCAAAGCTGCCGGGGCGTCTTCCAGCGGTTTCTTGTCGGGCTCGGTACTGGTCTCGGCCTCGGTCGGAGGAGCGTCCAAGTTCTCGGCATGTGCCGCGACGTCGCGTTTCGAGGGCGCGCCCTCCGGGACGGCCGCGGGGGGCGGCACCGGTTTGGGATCTTCTGCTGCTGGCTCGTCCTGCTTCTTGGTACGTCGGCTGGACGACCGCTTCTTCGTGCTGGATGTCTCAGTCTTCTGGGGCTCAGGCGCCGGCTCCAAAACGTCGGGCTCCACGACCGCGACAGGCACCGGGGCTCCTCTTTTCACGAAACCCGCTTTCTTGAGGGACATCTCCTCGGCCTCGGGGGCCTGATCGCTCTCGACGGGAGGCTGCGCCTCTTTGGCCGCCTTCATGTCGTCCCAGCGGATTTTCTCCTTCACGTCCAACCACGGCTCCGTCTCGATGACGTGCGGGCGTCCGGGCCTGGGGTTCTGTTTGAGGGCGAGCGGACAGTCGAGGCATTTGGGCCCCATGATCATCAACCCGCAGGCGTCGTGCCACGTCTTGAGGTGCTGGTACTGCGCCTGATCCACGCGGCCCTGCCTCCACAGGTTGTCGATGTCCTCGGGAGTGGACCCGTACATCTGCGGAGGCGGGAAAGCCCGCTTGTGCGTGCACTCGAGGGTGACCGTGCGTCCTTTGAATTCTGTCTGGAGAGGCTTGAGCATGCGTCTAGATCCCGTAGAGGTTGGCGACCGTCTCGAACTCGATCGGGTTCACCATAATACTCGCGCCGGGCCAGAGCACGGCCTCGCCACCTGGGCCGACGACGCGCAGCGGATGCGAACCGCGGCCCTGACACTGGACGATCGTCCGTGCCAGCCGGTCGGCCACCCCCACCCCGAGATCGCGGAGCGCGTACTCATACACGGCGCCGCGCTCCAAGCGCGGGCCAGGGAGGGGCGCTGGAGCCGCCGGGAGCGGCCGCGGGGATGTGGGGGCCGGCGCGGCAGGGCTCTCCTCCGACGGCGCCTGGGGCTCCTGGGCCACGCTGGGGGAGGCGAGGGGCGCCGCGGGCTCCTGGGGCTCCTGCGACAGGGGGAGAGGTTGCCATTCGTCCCCGAAGAACTTCCGACCTTCCTCCTCCGTGAGATTCTCCAGCACGGGCGCGAAGCCGTAGACGGGACCGAAGATTTTCACGAAGTCCGGGGGCCACAGCTTCGCCTTGAGGACGCCATCCTCCCTGTAGAGGCGTCCATGCTCGTCGGTCTGGAACCCATCGGGACGGACGCGACGGTATTTGAAATCCTTGATGTTGAAGGGGACGGTCCAGTCGTAGCCGATCTCGCAGTCGGTGGTCAGCGGCACGGCCCACTTCATGTTCAGGATCGACTTGTTCCGGGTCATGATCTCCTGGAACAGCTCGAGAGCTTCGGCCGCGATGTCGAAATCGATCTCGAACACGAGCTCGTCGTGGATGGTGATGGTCATGAAGACCTTGTCCAGCCAGTCGCGCTTCTTGCACTCGCGGTAGATCAACGCCATCGCGAGTTTCGTGATGTCGGCCGAGAGACCTTGGATCGGACCGTTCGTGGCGTTGCGCTCCGCCTTCGCCTTGAACTTCCGGTTGAACTCCATCTTCTGCTTGACCGCAGCCTCGGTCGGGGGCTTGGGCTTGGCGTCCAGCAGCGCCGACTTGGTCCGCTTGTCGGCGGCTTCGTAGGACTCTTCCCACTTGGCCAGCTTCTCCGCGTACTCCTCCTTGAGTTGCTTGACGACGTCGCGGGCCGACACGGGGAGTCTGATGTCGGGGATCGGGTAATGACGGCCGAACGCCGTGGCGACGTAGCCGTTCTTGCGGCCGAACGCCTTGATCTCGTCCCACCACGCCTTGAGGGTCGAGTACGTCTGGTTGAACGCCCGGTGGTGTCGGGCCGCCTCCTGCTCGTCGCAGCCCTCGATGGCGCGGACAATGGCCGAGGGGCCGCCTCCGTAAGCCATGGCGAAATTCGCGCTCTTCGCCCCCTGTCGCATCTTCTTCCACTGTTTCGTGCCGACCTTGTCCTCGCCGAAGAACGTGATGCCGGTGAGCGTGTGGAGGTCACCGATGCGGTCGTCGCCGCACTTGGGGCAGTAGGCCGGGGGCGCCTGCGGGGTGCTCTTGCCGTCGCCGGCATCGAACTCCTGCTTGCAGCTGCTGCACCGGAAATACTCCTGTAACCACTTCGGTTCGCCCGACAGGATGGTGGCGATGCGAAGCTCGACGCCACCGAAGTCGATCGCGGCCAGCAGCCGTCCCGGACGCGGGATCACGCATTCGCGCACGCGCAGGAGACACTGCGGGCGCCGCTTGTCGTACGGGGCCGGCGTGCCATGGACCGGGTACTTCGTGCCTCCGTCCTGCCGCGGGTCGCGGGAGGCCGGCGTCGTGAAGCGGCCGGTGTCCGTGCCGAGCTGCTGGAAGTTCGCGCGGAGGGTGCCATCGGGGCCCACGTCGTTGTGCAGCGAGATCAGGTAGGTGCCGAGCGCCTTCTGGAGCTCTCCCATGCGCTTGATCTTGGGGAGGAACGGGTACTTGTGGCCGTGCTTCTCGTTGAGGCGCTCGATCTCCCCCTGCGTGGTCTGGATCTGCCCGGACTTCTCGGTCTTGTGCAGGTCGGGGATCTGCAACTCCTCGAACAACGGTCCGAGTTGTGGACGGCTGAGCACGTCGTACCTCTCGGGGAAGCCGCTCCCGGTCTTGAGATAGTGGCCCGAGGCGTCGAGGTCGTCCATCCCCTTGCGGCGCGCCTCCAGACGGCAGTCCTCGATCTGCTGGTTGATGTTGTACTCGGGGTTGTCCGCGACGAATTTCTCGCGCAGTACCCGAACCCACCCGGGCTCGACGTTCCGGCTGAGGGCCTTGTTGCAGAAGTCGTAAATCTCGACCATCGCGTCGAAATACTCCTGCTGTCCCAGCTGTGTCAGCTCGGACACCTTGTCCTGGTCGATGAAGATGCGGCACCGCTCCATCCAGCGCGTCGCGGACACGCACATCTTCTCCAAACGGTAGACCACCTCTTGGCCGTGGGCGCGCTTGCCGTCCGGGGCGACGACCTGCGGGTGCAGGTGGTCGAACAGGAGGTACGTGCAGATCGCGTCG